>JACXTT010011234.1_pt1 | contig 11997 bp, 13 predicted proteins | sample 9270951 | NCBI WGS metagenome assembly JACXTT01 (sample SAMN15532306, study PRJNA645909) | rock metagenome | isolation source: weathered quartz diorite | place: Puerto Rico | collected 2017-06-21 | reverse complement strand
GGACGACCGCGCCGCACCCACTCGGCGAAGTCCTCGTCCTTGGTGATGATGACGGCCTGGGAGGCGATGGCGCGCTGCTAGATGGGGTTGTCCTTGCCCTGGCCAAGGCCGAGGTCGAGGACATGTTCCGCCTCGTGACCTTGTTCGCGGAGCAACGTGGCCAGCGCACCGGGCAACTGGTTGTCCACGAGGAAGCGCACGGCTCAGGCGGCCACGAGGACCGGGTGATCCGTCTGGGCGGCGGCGTATTCGAGGCAGGCTTGGATGTCCTCCGGCTCCAAAAACGGGTAGTCCGCGAGGATCTCCGCCTCGGGCACGCGGGCGGCGAGCAGGTCCAGCACATCCTTCACGCGCAGCCGGTAATGGCGGATGCACGGGCGTCCGCCGCACTGCTCCGGGTCAAACGTGATGCGGTCCAGATGGCTCATGGGGGGCAAGGTAGCGGGGCGGCACACTGCGGACAAGGTTGGTGTTTTCGACAGTGTGAGCACACTTCGTTCAACCCAGCTTCTTCCGAAGCGCCTCGGCGATTTGGATGAACGCTTTGCCCTGCGGGTCGGCCGGGTGGGAGATGACGACGGGGATGCCCTTGTCGCCGCCTTCGCGGATTTCCACGAAGAGCGGGACCTCACCAAGGAAGGGGATTTCCCGCCGCTCGGCTTCCGCGCGGCCGCCGCCGTGGCCGAAGATTTCCACGCGCTGGCCGCCGGGGGCGATGAAGTAGCTCATGTTCTCCACGATGCCGAGGAGCGGGACGTTCACCTTCTCGAACATCGCGATGCCCTTGCGCACGACGCCGAGCGAGGCTTCCTGCGGCGTGGTGACGATGACGCCGCCGTCCAGCGGCACGGTCTGACAGAGGGAGAGCTGAGCGTCGCCGGTGCCGGGCGGGAGATCCACGAGGAGGTAGTCGAGCTGGCCCCACTCCACCTGCGAGACGAACTGCTGGACGGTCTTCTGGATCATCGGGCCGCGCCAGATGACGGGCTGATCGTCGGTGAGGAGGAAGCCCATGCTCATGAGCTTCACGCCGTGGTTGCTGGGCGGGATGAGCTTCTCGTCGTCGCTCACCACGGGGCGCTGCTGGATGCCCATCATCAGCGGGATGCTCGGGCCGTAGATGTCGCAGTCCAGCAGGCCGACGCGCGCGCCGAGGTGGTTGAGGGCGCAGGCGAGGTTGACGGAGCAGGTGGACTTGCCCACGCCGCCCTTGCCGCTGGCCACGGCGACAATGCGCTTGATGCCGGGGACTTTGTTCTGGTTCGCAAAGGCATTGCCACTCGCCGGTGCGGCTCCAGACGCAGGGCCGGCGGGCTGCTTCATTTCGACGAAGACGTGGGTGACGCCGGGCTGGGCGCGGATGACGTTCTCGCACTCGGTCTTCACGATGCGGGCGGCGTCGGCGTTAGGCGAAGTGAGTTCAAGGCGGACGTTGACCGCGCCGCCGTTCACGGCGACGTGCTTGACGAGTCCGAACGAAATGATGTCGCGCGAGTAGCCGGGATATTTCACGGCCTTGAGCGCGTCGAGGATGGCTTCTTGAGTCAGCATGGTTTTTTACAGCAGGGCGGAATGTCAGGGGAAGGAGGGGGTTTGGCAATGGCGCAGTCTGGCCGCACGCGGCTTCAAGTGTGCTTAGGCTTCCACTTCCCGGCGAACACTTCGGCGAGGATGGTTTCCAACCCAAGCTCCTTTGCCCAGTGGCGCAGGTATTCCCGGTCGAGGCTGTCCCCTTGCACGGCGAACACACCAGCCACGTCACCCATCTGCCGGTCGGAGGGAGAAATGCTGTTCCAGTGAAGCTTGTGGAGAATCACGTCCTCGGCGGTCGCCAGCCAGAGCGGCTCGCCAAACCATGTGTCCTGCACCCGGCGGCGGAACATTTCGCATTCGAAGGGGACAGGCTTGAGTATCCAGAAGTCGGCCTTCAACGCCGACGGGATGTGAATGAGGTTGAACTGGTGCGGAGGCTGATAGGCGGAGCGGATGGAGGCCTCGTCCAAATAGTAATCCGCGTGGGCGAAGGCCTGAACCAGTTTGGACACCTGCGACGGTGGCAGTTGGATCACGAAATCAAGGTCGTGGGTGGAACGCGGTATGCCGTAGGCGTTGCTCGCCATCGAACCGGTGAGCATGTAGGCGACGCCGGTCACGTTGAGACGGCGCACGCAGTCCAGCAACAATTCGTGCTCGGTCACAGGGTTCGCGCCAGTTCCAGCCGCTTGCGAAGGAGCCGGTTCACCTCGGCTTCATCCGCGTGGGGATGCTGGCGGCGGATGCCCATGCGTGCCATGTCGCAGGAGAGTTCGTGCAGACCAAGGGCGATGGCCACCCGCTGCTCCCTCGTCATCTGCCGGTAGCGCTCGATCTGCGCGGCGAGGGCGGCTTGCGGGGTCATGGCTCACTCAGTTCGCGAAATACTCGCGCGGGTCAGCGACTTTGCCGGCGATGGCGCTGGCGGCAACGGTCGCGGGCGAGGCGAGATAGACTTCGCTCTCCTTGCTGCCCATGCGGCCGGGGAAGTTGCGGTTTGTGGCGCTGATGCACTTGAGGCCGCCTTGGTTCATGCGACCGAAAGTGTCCACGGGGCCGCCGAGGCAGGCGGAGCAGCCGGCGTTTTCCGTCATGCGCACGCCGGCGTCCTCGAGGATCTGCCAGATGGTCTTGTCGCCCCAGCGCGTGGTCTGGAGTTCGTGGACGATCTCCGGCGTCGCGGGCACGCCAAAGGTGTCAATGCTCACCTTGTGCCCGCGCAGCACGCGCGCGACCTCGACGAAGTCGCTCGTCTTGCCACCCGTGCAGGAGCCGACGTAAGCGCGGTCGAGCTTCATGCCGTTCATCTGCCTGGCCGTCTTGCGCTGGCCGGGGTCGGGATGGCAAGCGACGGTCGGCTCCAGCCTGCTGAGGTCAATGACTGTCTCGTAACAGAACTTCTGTTCTTTGTCCGCGAACACCGGTTCGTATTTCTGAATCGTGCCGTTGAGGCGAGTGCGGGCGTCCACGTATTCCGCCGTGCGCGCATCGAACTCGAAGATGCCGTTCTTGCCGCCCGCCTCGATGGCCATGTTCGCGATGGTCATGCGGTCGTCCATCGAGAGGCTCGCGACGCCAGGACCGTCGAACTGCATCGCGCGATACGTCGCGCCATCGAAGCCGATTTCACCGATGACGTGGAGGATGACATCCTTCGCCATCACGCCGGGCTGGAGCTTGCCTTCGAGGCGGAAGCGCATCGTCTCGGGAACCTTGATGAGCAATTTGCCGGTGCCCATGACGAAGCCTGCGTCGGTGTTGCCGATGCCGGTGGCAAACTCGTTGAACGCGCCGGCCATGCAGGTGTGCGAGTCGGTGCCGAAGAGCACTTCGCCGGGGCGCGTGTGGCCTTTGGCGGGCAGCGCGGTGTGGCAGACGCCGGCGTAATGGGAGCCGTATTGGCGCTTCGTGTTGCCCTTCGAGGCGTCGAACTTCCAGTGCCCGTTGGGGTCGTCAATCACATCGTAAAAATAGGGAATATCCTGCTCACGGACGAAGTCACGGAGGATGTCCACGTTGCGGTTGGACATTGAGTCGGCGGTGAAAATGTAATGGTCAGGGATGATGACGACGCGGTTCTTGTCCCAGACCTTGGCCGTCTTGCCGAACTCGCGCTTGAACACGCCGATGGTCCCTGGCCCGCACACATCGTGCGTCATCAGGACATCGGCCTTCACCCAGATGTTGTCGCCCGCCCGCACGGAGGCTTTGCCGGCGGCGCGGGCGAGGAGTTTCTCAGTCAGCGTCATATCAAAGGGACGGCAACGTAACGAGAGGGGCAGGCTTGCGCAATACGAGAAACCACGCTGGAATCCCGCGCTCCATTGCGAGACACCATGACTGAAAAACCTTACCGCAGCCTCGTCAAGGCCGTCTCCTGGCGGGTGACGGGCACCGTGGACACCATCGTGATTTCCTATCTCATCACGGGGCAGGCGAGGATGGCCATCTCGATTGGCTTCGTGGAGCTGTTCACCAAAGTCGTGCTCTACTACGTCCACGAGCGCATCTGGAACAAAATCAAGCTGGGGCGTGAGAAGCCGGAATCCGGCTATGAGATTTGACCCGGCAATCCACGCGGAAGATTGCAGCCAATGCCTTTCCACGCCACACTCCGGCCCATGAAAACTCTGCTCCGCATCTGCGCTCTCGTCTGCGCCTGCCTGCTCGTCACCGCCTCCGCCCAAGCCGCCGCGATGAAGGCGCTCATCGTGGACGGCCAGAACAACCACGACTGGAAGGGCACCACGCCGCTGCTCAAGAAATATCTGGAGGACACCGGCCTCTTCGAGGTGGACGTGGCGACCACGCCGGAGAAGGGCGACTTGAGCGGCTTCAAACCCGAGTTCAAGAAATACAAACTCGTCGTCTCGAATTACAACGGCGCGGACTGGCCGAAGGAAACGCAGACCGCCTTCGAGGAATTCGTGCGCAACGGCGGCGGCTTTGTCAGTGTCCACGCGGCGAACAACTCCTTTCCCAACTGGCCGGCCTACAACCAGATGATCGGCCTCGGCGGCTGGGGCGGACGCAGCGAGAAGTCCGGCCCGTATGTTTATTGGGAAGAGAAGGCTGCGAAGGTCGTGCGTGACGAGACGGCTGGCCGCGGTGGCAGCCACGGCCCGCAGCATGCCTTCGTCGTCGAGACGCGCGAACCGCAGCACCCCATCATGGCCGGCCTGCCGACGAAGTGGATGCACGCGCAGGACGAACTCTACGACCGCCTGCGCGGCCCGGCGGAGAACTTGACGGTGCTCGCCACTGCATTCTCCGACTCGGCCAAGAACGGCACGGGCCGTCACGAACCGATGCTGATGACCACCACGTTCGGCAAGGGCCGCGTCTTCCACACTGCGCTCGGCCATGCCGGCGGCGGCAAGCGCGTGGCGCAGCAGTGCGTTGGTTTCATCGTCACCTTCCAGCGCGGCACCGAGTGGGCTGTCACCGGCAAAGTGACCCAGAAAGTTCCCGCTGACTTTCCGGACGCCGAGAAGGTCAGCCTCCGCGAGTGAACGCGACCATCATTCCTCAACTTTACCCGCCGGACAGCCACTTGGTCCGTGCCGCCGAGGGCTGGGTGGAACTCGGCCTGCCGGATGAAGCGGAAGTGGAATTGTCCCAGCTTTCCAGCGGGGCCAGGAGCCATCCGCAAGTTTTGCACGCGCTTTGGAGCATCCATGCACACCGCAAAGAATGGAGCCTCGCGCACGCGATGGCCGAGTCGCTCGTGCAAATTGTCCCCGACGAGGTCATGGGCTGGGTTCATCGCGCCTACGCCGCGCGCCGCATGGATGGCGGCGGGCTTCAGGCCGCTTGGGACGCATTGCGCCCGGCGGTGGAAATCTTTCCCGACGAAACCATCATCCCCTACAACCTCGCCTGCTACGCCTGCCAGCTCGGCAAGCCCGACGCCGCCCGGCATTGGCTGGGCCGTGCGCTGACCATCGCCGGGAGACAGAAGGCCCGCGAGCCCCTCAAGCAGATGGCCTTGGCCGACCCCGACCTCGCGCCGCTGCGGGAGGAAATCCTGCGGTGGTAGGCGGTCACTCCGACCGGCCGCTGAAGTTCGCCAGCAGCACGGCGAGTTCATCAATCACCTCGCGCCCGCTGGTGGCGGTGCCGGTGTAGGCGTTGAGCATGAAGCTGAAGACCAGCCGCTCTTTCGCAGCGGTGGTGACATGGCCGGAGAGGCTGCTCACGTAGCGGAGGCTGCCGGTCTTGGCGAGGACGTTGCGCTCGGCGGCGGTGCCGGCGAAACGCGCCTTCAACGTGCCGTCCACGCCCGCGATGGGCAGCGCCGCATGGTAGGCGGCAGCGGCAGGATGCTTGTCCATGTGGCGAAGAAGCTGGACGGTCGCCTCTGGCATCAGCAGGCAGCCGCGCGAGAGGCCGGAGCCTTCTTCGAGCAGAACCGCGCCGCGCTTCACGCCGGCTTCGGCCAGAAATTTCTGCAACTCGGCCAGGCCCGCGTCCTCCGTCGTCTGGCCGGGCTTGTGCGTGCGCGCGCCGACCTGAAGGAGCAGCAGGTGCGCGTAAAGGTTCTGCGACGGCTTCATCATCCTCTCGACCAGCTCGGCCACCGGTCGTGACTCGGTGAAGGCGATTTCCACCTGCTTCCCGTAGTCCACCGGCACGGCCTCGGCGGCGAGCCAGTCGCGCGTGCGAAGCTGGCCGGCGACGGTGATGCCGCGCTTCGTCAGGGCGTCGCGGAGTTCCGTGAGGAACCACAGCGCCGGGCGCGGCACCGACATCGCGTCGGTCCAGTCGCGGTCGCCGGCGGGCAGCGAGCCGTGGAGATAAACCGTGCCCTGCGCAAGCGGGCGATACAACTCGATGTTCCGCCTGCCGCCGTTGGTCACGGTCGTGGTGCGGTTGATGAACTGGAGGAACTGCGTCACGGGCTTCGTTATGAACGTGACTGGCTGGCCCAGAACGTCGGCGGGTTTGAAGACGACGTCCACGACATTGTCTTCGTGTGTGAGTGCCGAGACTTCCGCTCCGTAATAATAGTTCAGGTCGTCCCATGTCCACGCGCTGCCGAAGGGCGGGCCGCGAAAGAAGCTCTCGTCGCCGACAAGATCGCCGGTCACGCGCCTGACTCCGGCGGCGGCCAGAGCGCTCACGAGCGGCTCAAGGGACTTGGTGTGGTCGCCGTTGTTGAATCGCGCGGCCATCGAGAAATCGCCGCGCCCGAAAATGGTGAGATCACCGGCCAGCGTGCCGTCCGAGTCGGGTTTCGCGGCGGCGTAGCAGGAGGTGCGGATGCGAAACTGCGGGCCGAGGCGGTCGAGCGCGAGCGCGCCGGTGTAGAGCTTGGCGTTGGACGCGGGCTTGAGGAGCTTGCCGGCGTTGTGCTCGAAGAGGGTTTTGCCCGTGTCGAGCGAGACGATTTTGACGCCGAGTTGCGCGGCGGCCAGACGCGGGTGCTCGACGCGGGCGGTGAGATTGGAGCGCAACGCGGCGAGGGTTGGGATCGCATTGGTGGTTGCGGGCGAGGTTGCCGCCAGGCAAAGGGAGAAAGGCAGGAGGAAAAAAATGGCAAGGGCGGAACGCATGGGCGGGTTTTAACCGTAGGGTCGGGGCGAGAAAAGAATTTTGCCAGCGGTGCGCGACGTGTTTAATTCCCTCGGCATGAGCACGCTGGGTTTTCCGGACCGACACTTCGTGAACGCGGCGCGGGGCTGGCTGGATCTGCGCGTGGCAGCCGAGGCGCGCGCGGAGTTGCAGCAGGTTTCGACCGTGAACGCCTGCCACCCGGAGGTGCTGGAGATCTGGTGGCGCGTTCACGCGGCGGAACGCCGTTGGGACGAGGCGTTGCGCGTCGCCGAGATGGAGCTGATGACCGCGCCTGATCGCATGTCCGGCTGGGTGGACCGCAGCTACAGCCTGCACGAGCTGCGCCGCACGCAGGAGGCGCGCGAGGCGCTGCTGCCGGCGGTGAAGAAATTCCCGGAGGCAAGCCTGATTCCCTACAACCTCGCGTGCTACGCCTGCCAGCTCGGCGACCCGGCGGAGGCGCGGCAGTGGCTCAGCAAGGCCATCGCACGCGGCGAGCGGGACGAGATCAAGCAGCTCGCGTTGAACGATCCCGACCTCGCCATGCTGCGGGAAGAGATCCTCAAACTGTGATTCAAGCATCCGCCTCCAGGCCGGACCGGAGCTTCTCGCTCCACGAGTGATGAACGCGCGCATCACCCCGACTGGCTGGGTCTTCCTCGGCATCGTGGTGCTGCTCTACGGCGCGTCCATCACATCGCAGTCCGGCCTCCTGCTTGTGCCGGCGGGAATTCTGCTCGGCTGCTTCGCGGTGAACTTCGTCTCCGCCGGGTGCGCGGTGCGCCGACTGGAAATCGTCGCCCCGGCCTCGGCGCATGTCGTCGAGGGTCAGCGGCTCAACCAGCCGTGGCGCGTGCGCAGCACGGGCAAATCCGGCGTCGCTCTCGTCACGGCGGAGTCGGCGGCAGGCTGTCTGTTCAAGCTGCCGCAGCTCGCGGCGGGCGCGGAGACGAGTGTTGTTCCTGAATTGCAGTTTCACCGGCGCGGCGCGTTTCCCCATGAGCGGCTCCGGCTGGCGACGACGTTTCCCTTCGGGCTGGTGAGAGTCGCGCGCCGATTGGCGCTCGCCGGTGAAGTCGTGGTGCATCCGGCGGTTTATCCGGTGTCCACTCCGCGCGCGGCGGGCTTCGACGTGATGGTCGGCGGGAAATTTCGCGGCCATCGCCAGACGGGCGCGGGCGACCATTTCAGCGGCGTGCGCCCGCATCAGGCCGGCGACTCGCTGCGGCAAATCCACTGGGCGAGCAGCGCAAAGGGCCTCGGGCTGATGGTGAAGACGTTCGATGAAGAACTGTCCGGGCGCGTCGCCGTCGTGCTCGATTGCGGCTCCTCCGGTGGCCCGAAGGTGTTCGACGACGCCGTGCGCGCCGCCGGCTCGCTGGTCTTCGCCGCGCTGGATGCCGGGCATCACATCGAGTGGCTCGATCTCGCATCGCTGGAACCGGACTTGATTCCACCGTTCGTGGACGGGCACGAAATCCTCGACCGCTTCGCGCGGCTGTCCGCCGAGCCACAGAGCCTTGCGCCGGACCGGCTGCGCGACGCACTGGAGCGCCTCTCGGTGAAGAGCGCCATCCATCTGGTGCTCACGAAGTCCACCACCGCTGCCAGCGACGCGGTGGCGGAACTTCGCCAGCGCGGGCGCAGCGTCAGCGTGTATCTGCCAGCGGGAACCCAGGCGCGTGAAGACTTTGCCGGCGCGGCGGTGTGGCGGTTTCGAGAGCACAGCATGGAGGAAGTCGCATGAAGAGCGCCCGCCGCCAGCTCATCCTGCTCGGCCTGATTTGCCAGGGCCTGTCGTGGGACGACGTGGCGATGCCGCTCCTGAACACACTGCTGTGGCTGGCCTGTCTGACCTTGCCGCGCCGGCCCGTGCTGCTCGGCCAGGCGGCGGACATGGCGGCCATCGTGCTCGGCGGCGTGCTGGCATGGCAGCTCGCGCCCGCGTTTGGCGTCAGCGCGCACTTCGCCGTGGGACACGGGCTGACGCTGCTGCAACTCCTGCGGCTGCTGCGGCCCAACGACCGGCGGGAAAAACTCTTTTCGCTCATCGTCGCCAGCGGACATCTCGCCGTCGCGTGCACCGTGGTGCTCGACTACCGCTTCATTCTCATTCTCCTCGCGACGCTGGTGCTGCTGCCAAAAGCGCTGCTGGAACTGGAAACCGAATCCTTCGCCAGCCCACCGGGCTTGCCGATGAAGCTGCCGCGGGTCGGTTTCGCCGCCGCCATGTCCATCCTCGTCGTGATGATCGCGGTGTTCGTCTTTGTTCCGCGCGGATTTCTCGGCACACCGTTCGCGGCGCGGCTGCCCGGCGGCGGCACTCCGGGCGGCGCGCTGGACTCCGTGCTCGATCCGTCGCGCGGCGGGCAGGCGAATTCCAGCCGGCTGCTCCTGCAAGTCGAGGCCACGGAAGTCGGCTATCTGCGCATGATGGCGTTGACGGATTTCGATGGCGCTCAGTGGAAGCCCGACAACGGCCAGCCGTGGCTGCCGATGGCGAACACCTCGCCCTCATGGCTCGCCGGTCACCGACACCGCCGCGTGCGCGTGAAGGATGTCGCCGAGCTGAACCGCGTGCTGCCAACGGACGGTTACCCCGCCCGCGTGACGGGCCGGTTCTTCCGCCTGCCGGGCCGCAGCGCGCACGGCATCGTCGTCTGCGAGAGCATGTGGAACTCCGGCAACAACCTCTACGAATACTGGGTCAATCCGCGCCCGCCCGTCGAACGGCTGCCCGCCTGGAAACGCGACCGCCTGCTCGCCTGTCCCGCCCCCTCGCCACAACTCCGCGCGTGGCTGGACAACGTGCTTGCGGGTGTGACCGAGCCGCACGAGCAGGCGCGCCGGCTGGAGGCGCACCTGCGCGACACGTTCAAATACGAACTCGGCGCCCCGGAGTTGAGCCGGCTCAACGCACTCGATGAGTTTCTCCTCAAGGAACGACGCGGCCACTGTGAGCGTTTCGCCTCCGCGCTCGCGCTCCTGCTCCGGGTGCAGGGCATTCCCGCGCGCGTGGTCGTGGGCTTCGTGCCCGGCGAGCACAACTGGCTCTCCGGCTGGCGCGACGTGCGGCTGCGCGACGCGCACGCGTGGGTGGAGGCGCACTTCGCGGAGCGCGGCTGGGTGCAGTTCGACGCCACCCCACGCGCCACGCTGCCGCCACCGCGTTGGGAACCCGCCGAGCTGCTCGATGCGCTCGATGTCATCTGGTATCTCAACATCGTCAACTTCGACGCCACGGCGCAGCGCAACTTCTTCCAAGTCTCAACACAAGGCCTTGGGGCCGCAGTCGAAGAAGCGCGGCGATTCGGGCCGGCATTGCTGGGCTTGGGCGCGCTGGCGGCACTTGGCTTCTGGATGAAACGACGGTGGCCAGCCCGTCTCAACCGCCAGTCTTCCCCCGATGCCGCAGCGGCCTCGGCGCAGTTCGCCAGCGACACCTATGGCCGGATGCTCCGCCTGCTGGCGCGCCACGGACATTCCCGCCGCCCGCACGAAACCCCGCGCGAGTTTGTGGTTTCGTTGCGGGGTGAGCCAGCGACGGTCGTTGAGCTGGTGGAGCGTGTGACCGCCGCGTTTTGCGTCACACGTTATGGGGAAACGGTCTTGTCCGAAGCGGAGCAGCGCGAATTGGAAGACGCGTTGAAGCGATTGGAGGCGGCTTTGCAGGAAGACGTATGCCTGGCCCGTTGAACTGGAGCGGTCAGGCGCGCGGGAGATTGCCGGCGAGCACCTTGATGAGCGCGCTGTTGTCGAGCGCGCCGAGGCCGGCGGCTTCGGCGGCTTCGAGGATTTGCCGGTGAACCTTGGTGAGCGGGAGGTTGAACCGTTTCGCCTCGGCGGCTTGCAGCATGAGGCGGACATCCTTGAGGTGCTGCGAAAGGCGCGCCTGTGGCGTGAAATCTTCCGTGACCATCTTCTCGCCCTTCGTGTCCATGATGGAGGAGTAAGCCTTGCTGTCCAGCAGCACCTCCAGCGCGGCGCGGCGGGTGAAACCGAGCTGTTCCGCGAAGCAAAGTCCCTCCGCCAGCACGACGCGGTTCAGGCCGAGCACAAGGTTCGTCACCAGCTTCATGCGTGCGCCGCTGCCGCACGGGCCGACGTGCCGCACGCGCGGCGTGAGCACGCGGAGCAAATCAAGCGACGCGGCAAAGGCGTCCGCGTCGCCGCCGACCATTGTGAGCACGTCGTCACCGGACGCGACCTGCTCGCTGTTGCCGGAGACGGTGGTGTCGAGGTAGCGCACGCCCTGCGCGGTGAGGCGCGCGTGGATGGCTTCGGCGTGTTCCGGTTCGCCGGTCGTGGTGTCGAGGACGAGGTGGCCGGGGCGCAGGACGGAACGGGCATCAGCGAGGACAAGTTCCGTCTCGCGCAGCGTGGGCAGGCTGAGAAGCACGCGGTCACAAGCGGCGAAGACGGCGGCGTTGCCCCGCACGATTTGCGCGCCGAGCTTCTTCGCACGCTGGCGGGAGGCCGGGGCGACATCGAAGCCGGTGACTTCCCAACCTGCAGCGCGGAGGCGTTGCGCGAAGGCCGTGCCCATCAGACCGAGGCCGATGAGGCCGGCTCGCTTGGTGGCGGCAACGGACTTCGTGGTTAAGCGGCGGGCTGGGCGGCTCATGGCTTGAAGTTGCGAAGCGTGATGACATCGCCGGGTTGCAAGAGCGGGCCGGGAGTGCTCACAGCGAGTCTGTTGGTGTCGGTGGCCGCGATGACTTGTGTGCCGCGCAAAACTTGGATCGCTTTGAGCGCGGCGTCGGCCTCGCCAGTCTTCGCGGCAGCGTAGAGTTTCATGCCTTCGATCCAGGGGATTTGCCGCGTTGTGCCTGCGGCGCTGTCCACGACGGTGACGAAAGCGGTTTTCGCAACCGAGCCGGCGACGGAACCGGTGGTGGCGACGACGGT
>JACXTT010011233.1_pt1 | contig 11998 bp, 9 predicted proteins | sample 9270951 | NCBI WGS metagenome assembly JACXTT01 (sample SAMN15532306, study PRJNA645909) | rock metagenome | isolation source: weathered quartz diorite | place: Puerto Rico | collected 2017-06-21 | reverse complement strand
GCGCTCGGCCCGCTCGGACGCCCGCCGCCCGCGGGCGCCGCGGCGGGCGCGGTGGATCCCACAGCGGCCAGCACCGCGCCGGTAAACAACGGCAGCAAGATCTCGTGGTGGCCGGTCAGCGCTAGGCCGACGGAGCCGGTGGCCCGGGTCGGACGCTCGACGACGTTCACCCGCGGCCGATAGTGCTGGATCTGATCGAAGTTCACGGTCGTGAGCTCGGACAGCTCGGCCCCCAGGTTGCGAGCGACCGCCAGCGCCTTGAGGAACACCTCGGGCATGATCACGGCCGATCCCAGATTGAGCACGGTCGCCCCGCGCGCCTCCGCGAGCGTCGCCGCGAAGATGCGAAAATCGCGGAGGCTGGTCTCGCCGAGCGCCGCGCCGTCACACCCCGGATGATGGTGGATCGTATCCGTGCCGATCGCGACGTGCACCGTGGCCGGCACGCGCAGTCGCCACGCCGCGGCGAGCAGGCTCACCTCCCGGTGCGCCGCGCGGGACTCCTCGATCGCCCGGCCCCAGCATTCGCCGAGGCCCTCGCCACGACGCGCGCCTTCGACGGCGGCGCGGTTCATGAAGTCGCCGGTCTCGTCGACCATGCCGAACGTACCGCGATGCAGGTTCGCCTCCACGTCCTCCGACGTGCGGCCGATGCGGGCCATCTCGACGTCGTGGATCGCGCCTGCGCCGTTCATGGCGAGATGGGTGATCACGCCGCGCTCGAGCAGCGCGATCAGGCAGGGCGACACGCCGACCTTGACGACGTGTCCGCCGCACATGACCACGACCGGGCGACCGTCGTGATGGGAGCGCGCGGTGCGCTCGACCGACTCGCGCAGCGCGTTCGCGCCCAGCTGTCGCGGCAACGAGTCGATCACCGCCGTGGCCGCGGCGGGATCAAGGGGCCGGGCGAGATCCGACACGCTCACCCGCGTGCCGCGGTCCGCGACGGAGCCGACGCCGAGCCGCGACAGATCGGCTTCGCGATAGCGTCCCATCAGGTCCCGACCTTGTACTCCTGGAGCACGACGCTGATCGATCCGACGGTGACCTTGCTCCTCATCAGCACCGGCATGCGGCGGTCGTCGTCGGTGATCCAGATCACCAGTCGCCCCTTGTTCTTGAAGATGCCGCCGGCCTTGAGCATCGGCTCGATCGCCACGCAATCGAACTTGCCGGCAGGAGTCTCGACACGCTCCCGACCCAGGACCTTCACCTCGAGCGGCGAGCTCTTGCGGCTGGCATGATAGTCGAACACGAAGCTGCCACCGAGCGGCAGGCTCTGCATCCGGGCGTAGTAGAACGACGACAGCGCGTCCTGGACGTGGGGCGGGATGGGATAGGTCCGCCCGTCGCGGTAACGCGCCTCCAGCTTGTCGTAGTCGAATTCGATCTGGTCCTGGGCGCGGAAGCCGCCCTCGCGGCGGTTCTCGACGTAGCGCCGGCTGTAGCCGCCGTCGCGGTCCCAGTAGGATTGGATCCGGTTGCGTACCTTGTAGAACGCGCTGAAGAATCCGTTCGATTCCGCCCGCGCCTGCAACAACAGCGACGGATGACCGTCGACATCCTGCACGGCAGGTACTTCGAGATAGGCGGAGCCGGCGTGAATCGGCCCGTACTGGACCGAGAACCGCAAGGACTCCCCGACGCGGAACGGGCGATCCACCGCCGGCAACGCCTCGGGCTTGGCCGGCGGCTGGATCTGGGAGCCGAGGGTCGTGTCGTAGCCGGCGCTGTCGGAGCCGTCTTCGCTTGAGGCCCCGACCAGGATGAGCGTCGCCAGCAACAGGCAGAGGCGCGCCCCGATCCGGAACGCGCGTCTCATGGGCCGTTCTGGCCGCGGACCCCTCGAGTTGCGATCGCTCATTCGCCTCGTAAGTACAGCAAATCCGCGGCCGGATCTCCCAGCCCCCGAGAACCTTGCACTATCCGTGGGCCCTCCTGGACTGTCAATCCACGCGCGATGCCTGACTTGACCGAACCCTGTCGCCGTTGCCGGGCGTGACGGGGAGGATCGGGCGCCCGAAGCGACGAACCGCAAGAACCTGCTAGTTATCGACCTGCGTGCGCGCCGTCATCACCTGCTGGGGGCGAGAGGGGCGTCCCGGCGGCCGGCCCTCGGCGAGGCTGCCGTCTCGGTCGCAGGCTCCGGCCGCGAAGCATGGCCCGTGTGGCATGATCACTTGTCCCGACCCTTTCAAGGATCGGCGAACCCAGCGTCGCGACGACTCCGCGGACCGTGGCGGCGGCGCCCTGCGGCGGGGCGCCCGGGTCGGCGCGGTTTCCCCCAGGGGTGAGGCGTTGCATGGTCGAACGCCAGTCGAGCGGGACGATTCGCATCGGCCTCGTCGGCGATCACGACGCGAACGTGACGGCGCATCGCGCCATCCCCCGCGCGCTCGATCTGGTCGCCGGCGCCTTGGGTCGGTCGGTCGAATTCGAGTGGCTGCCGACCGCTGGGCTGCGGGACGACTCGCGGCTGCGGGAGTTCGACGGACTGTGGTGCGTCCCATCGACCCCCTACCGCAGCATGGACGGTGCGTTGCTCGCGATCCGATTCGCGCGCGAGCGCCGCCTCCCGTTCCTCGGCACGTGCGGTGGGTTCCAGCACGCGGTGATCGAATACGCACGCGGCGTGCTGGGATGGGCCGATGCGCACCACGCCGAGACGGCACCGGGCGGCGCACGACCGGTCATCGCTCCGCTCGCCTGCTCGATGGTCGAAGTGACGGGCTCCGTGCGGTTGATCGCCGGCTCGCGGATCGCGGCGGCCTACGGCCACGAGCAGACGATCGAGGGCTATCACTGTCGTTACGGTCTGAATCCGGAAATGGTGTCGGAATTGACCCGGGGGCCGCTGCGCGTCGCGGCACGCGACGTCGACGGGGAGATCCGCGCTCTCGAACTGGACGACCATCCGTTCTTCGTGCTCACCCTGTTCCAGCCCGAGCGCGCGGCGCTCGAGCAGCGCGTGCCGCCGATCGTTCTCGCGTTCGTGCGGGCGGCCTCAACGCACGAGGGCGGAGTCGCCGCGGTGGGCGGGTGAGCTCGCCAGGGCGCGGTTCCAGCGTGAGGCGGCGCGCGCGGCTTCGCCGCGTTCCCACGAGAGTTCATCGCCGCAAACCCCAGCCTCCTGCCGATCTTTCAACACTTCGCCGGTGTCTTCAGTAAGGCAGCTCTCAAGAAGCAAGTGGGCAGCGTGTCGTCGTGGCGGCCTCAGCCGGCACCCGCCCAGTCGCCCTCTGAGATCATGGGTCCTCCGCGCGGGCCGAGCGCCGCCAGGCAGAACCCGGTGGGCTCGAGGAATCGGCTCGCGGCCTCGGCGACCTCGCCGTCGGTCACGCGCTCGATCTGTCGCACGTGCTCTTCCGGCGAGGAGTATCGGCCGAGGTAGATCTCCTCGCCCGCCAGATGGTGCATGCGGTTCGTCACGCTCTCCTGAGCCATGAGCAGGCTTCCGCGCAGCTGCGCCTTCGCTGCCTCGACCTCGTCCTTCGGCGCGCCGGCGGTGGCCAGCGTCTCGAGCTCGCGGCGCACCAGCGCCAGCGCCTCGCGGCCGCGGTCGGGTGCGACCCCGAGGTGGACCCCGAGAGCGCCGGTGTCGCGGTTGAACTCGGTCGTCGAGTAGACGCTGTACGCGAGTCCCGCCTCCTCGCGCACGCTCTGGAACAGTCGCGAGCTCATGCCGCCCCCGAGCAGCGCGTTGAGCACCGCGAGCGGGTAGCGCGAGGGGTCGCCGAACGGCAGCGCCCGCGTCCCAAGCGAAAGGTAGAGCTGCTGCAGATCCTCGCGCGCCTCGACGCGCGCCGCCGGCGCGTAGGCGGGCGGCGCGCCGGAGAGCGTCTGGGGCGGATCCGCCGGCAAGTCGAAATGGCGCGACACGAGGTCCATGAGCGCCGGGTGCTCGAGCCCGCCGGCCGCCGCGACGACGATGTTCTCGGCGCGGTAGCGGCCGCGGAAGTACGCGCGCAGCTCGGCGTCGGTCAGTCCGTCGAGCGTCGCCAGGGTTCCCAGGATCGGGCGCCCGAGCCCGTGGTCTCCCCACACCAGAGCGGCGAGCATCTCGCCCACGCGGTCGTCGGGATTGTCCTCGGCGGCGCAGATCTCCTCGCGCACGACGTTCTTCTCGCGCGCGACGTCGGCCGGGGCGAAGCGTGAATGGCACACGATGTCCGCGAGCACGTCCACCGCCTGCGGCAGGTGCTCGGACAGCGCTCGCGCGTAGTAGCACACCTGCTCGCGGCCGGTGAACGCGTCCAGGTGCCCGCCGAGCGACTCCAGGCTCTGGGCGATGGCGCGCGCGTCGCGGCGGGCGGTGCCCTTGAACATCATGTGCTCGATGAAATGGGAGATTCCGAGCCATTCCGGCGGTTCGTCACGCGCCCCGTTCCGGAGCCACACGCCGACGGACACCGACCGCCGGTCGGGGATCCTCAGGCTGACAACGCACAGCCCCGAGGGCAGTACCGTCTTCTGATCGTCCATCCTGCCGCTCCTCGAGACCGGTCTCTCCGCCGGCGTTCGCCGGCCCCCGCGCGCGGGCGCGATCGAGCAACGATCGGGCCGCGCGACCGGTTCCAGCCGCGCGGCCCGTGCTTCGATGCGCCCGGCGATGCCGGGCGGCCTCACTCTTCGAGCCTAGCGGCGCCGACCCCGGTCGCCGCGCCCGTGACCGCGATCCCCTCGGTCGCCACGGTCCCCGCGGTCGTAGCCGCGGCCGCGATCCCCCGCGCCGGCGCCCGCGGGCACCCCGCCCTCGGGTTCCGGCAGCAGAGCCTTGCGCGACAGCTTGATCTTGCCGTCGCGGTCCACCCCGATGACCTTGACCATGACCAGGTCGCCGACGTTCAACACGTCCTCGACCCGACCCACTCGGTGATGCTCGATCTCCGAGATGTGCAACAGCCCGTCACGCCCCGGCACGATCTCGACGAAGGCCCCGAACGTGACGACGCTGCGGACCTTGCCTTGATACACGCGGCCGACCTCGGGGTCCTCAGTGATGGCGCGGACCATCTCCTCGGCACGCCGCCCGCCCTCGCCGTTGATCGCGGCGATTCGGACCTCGCCGGTGTCCTCGATGTCGATCTGGGTGCCGGTCTCCTCGGTGATCCGCTTGATCACCTTGCCCCCCGGCCCGATGACCTCGCGGATCTTGTCGGGATGGATGTGGATGATGATGATCCGAGGTGCGTAGGGCGACATCTCGCTGCGCGGCTTCGGCAGCGTCTGCTCCATCAGGTCGAGGATGTGCAGGCGACCGTGGCGGGCGCGCTCGAGCGCGTCGGCCATGACCTGGAACGGAATGCCGCCGATCTTGGTGTCCATCTGGAACGCCGTGACGCCCTCGCGCGTGCCGGTCACCTTGAAGTCCATGTCGCCGAGATGATCCTCGACGCCCAGGATGTCCGTGAGCACCGCAACGCGATCGCCTTCCTTGATGAGACCCATCGCGATCCCCGCGACCGGCGCCTTGATGGGAACCGCCGCGTCCATCAACGCCATGGCGCCGGCGCACACCGTCGCCATCGACGACGAGCCGTTCGACTCGAGGATGTCGCTGACGAGGCGAATCGTGTAGGGAAAGTGCTGTTCGGACGGGATCACGGGCTCGATCGCCCGCTCCGCCAGCGCGCCGTGACCGATCTCACGCCGGCCCGGCCCACGAATCGGGCGCACCTCGCCGACGCTGTAGGGCGGGAAGTTGTAGTGCAGCATGTACGACTTCCACGACTGCCCCTCCAGCTCCTCCACCCGCTGCTCGTCGCTCTTCGTACCCAGGGTGGCGACGGCCATGGCTTGGGTCTCACCGCGCGTGAACAGGCACGAGCCGTGCGTCCGCGGCAGCGCTCCGACCTCGATCGAGATCTTGCGGATCTGGTCCGGCGAGCGCCCGTCGGCCCGCACGCCTTCGGACAGGACCATGTTGCGCAGCTCCTCGCGTTCGAGGTCGTGCAACAGCTTGCCGATATAGTTCTCCTGCTCCGCGAATCGCTCCTTCAACGCCTCTTTGGCCTCCGCGACGATGCGGTCGATTTCCTCCTGGCGTGCCTCTTTGCCGGGAATCCGGATCGCTTCGCGCAGCTTGCCGCGGTACGCCTGGTTGAGCGTGGTGAGCAGCTCGCTGGTATCCGGCTGGGGCAGCACCGGGCGCTTCGGCCTGCCGGCGGTGGATGCGAGCGACGAGATCAGCCCGGTGATGCGCCGGATGTGCCCGAGCGCGAACTCGAGCGCCTTGAGCATGTCGCCCTCGCCGACTTCGCGCGCGCCGCCCTCGACCATGATGATGTCGCTCGCGGTGCCGGCCACGACGATGTCCATGTCGCTCTCGTCGAGCTGCGAGATCGTCGGCATGATGACGAAGTCACCGTTGACCCGACCCACTCGCACGCCCGCGATCGGCTCGGGGAACGGAATGTCGGACAGGCACATCGCGGCGGACGCGCCGATCAACGCCAGCACGTCGGCGTCGTTCTCCTGGTCCGACGACATCACCGTCGCCATGACCTGGGTTTCGTACGGGAAGGACTTGCTGAACAGCGGCCGGATCGGGCGGTCGATCAGCCGTGAGCTCAGGACTTCCTTCTCGGTCGGCCGCCCCTCACGCTTGAAAAAGCCCCCGGGGATCTTGCCGGCGGCGTACGTTCGCTCTCGATAGTCGACGGTCAGTGGCACGAAGTCGCGGTTGAGCGTGGGCGTCTTGGCCGCGCTCGCCGCCACCAAGACGACCGTGTCGCCGAGCCTCACCACCGCCGACCCGGCGGCGAGCTTCGCCCACTTGCCGGTGTTGATCGTGAGGGTTTGTGCTCCCAGCTCCAGGGAGACGGTTCTCTCTTCCATCAGGTTGAACCTATCCTCTCGCCTACGACGCCGCGGCACCCGCCGTGGCGCTTCGCCCGGCCGACGGCCCGATGCCGCCGGCGGCGTGCGCGACCCCTCGGCCACGCGTTCGGGGTCCGCCGCTCAGACGAGCCGCGCCCCGCGCCGAGGTCTGCTAGCGACGCAGCCCCAGCTCCTTGACCACTTTGCGATAGCGCTCGATTTTCGTCGCCTTGAGGTAGTCGAGCAGCCGCCGACGCTGGCCGACCATGCGGAGCAAACCGCGGCGCGACGCGTGATCGCGCTTGTGAATTTTGAAGTGCTCGGTGAGGTATTGGATCTTTTCCGTCAACAGCGCGATCTGGACCTCGGGCGATCCCGAGTCCCCTTCGTGGATCTTGAACTTACCAATGATGCCCTGCTTCTGCTCCTTCGAGAGCGTCACCCGGGCCACCTCCTGCGTGCGGTGTGAGGCGTATCCGCCCCCCCGACGAGCGCACACTCTCGGCCGGCAGAGCATGAGAAACCGGACGGGTCGCGTCCGGATCGCAAAGCGATCGCGTAATCTAGCACTGTCGGCGACGGCCCAGCAATTCGGCGCCCGGAGGGCCTCGGGGACCTTGCTGTTCCCCGCGGTTCCGAGGGTTTCACGCCGGAGCCGCCCCCTTGTCGAGGCGCGCCCGAACGGCGCGCAGGTCGCCTCGGATCGCCTCCGTCAGCGCCTCGGGCGAGTCGAACCTGAGCTGGCCGCGGATCCAGGCCTCCAACACGACCTCCAGCTCGCGCCCGACCAGTTCGCCGGACCAGTCGAGCAGGTGGACCTCCACCGCCCGATCCTGGTCGCCGAACGTCGGCCGCACGCCGATGCTCACAGCGGCGGGACGCCAGTCGGCCTCACCTGCGATCCGCGCCCAGGCGGCGTAGATGCCGTCGGCCGGGAGTAGCTTCTCCTCGTGGAGCCTCAGGTTCGCGGTCGGGCAGTCGAGCGTCCGGCCGATGCCGTCCCCGGTCACCACCACGCCCTTGAGGCCGTAGCGCCTGCCGAGGGGGCGCGCCGCTTCGGCCACGCGTCCCTCCGCGAGCAATCCGCGGATCCGAGTGCTGCTCACCGGCGCGCCGTCGAGCTCGAGCAAGGGCACCGCCTCGACCTCGAAGCCGCGGGCCTCGCCGATCTTGCGCAACCGGTCGACGTCGCCCGTCCGCCCGCGTCCGAGGGCGAAGTTCGCACCCACCACGAGATCGCGCATGGCGAACGGTTGGATCAGGTAGCGGTCGACGAAGTCCTCGGGCTCGAGCTGCGCCAGCTCGCGGGTGAAGGGAACGACCTCGTAGATCTCGACGCCCATCGCGGTGAGCAGCGCGCGGCGTTCGGCGTGCGGCGTGAGCGGCGGCTCGGGCTGGAAGGACGGGGACAACACCACGTCGGGGTGCGGGTCGAAGCTCACGACGATGCATCGCCCACTGCGCTCCCGCGCGCGCTTGAGCGCCCGATCCAGGATCTCGCGATGACCGAGGTGCAGGCCGTCGAACACGCCCACGGCGATCGCGCTGCTCACCGGTGCCCTCCCTCGGCGGACGCCCACGGGAACACCACCCGGGCGCGCACCTCGAAGGCGTCGGCCGCCGCGATCAGCTCGCCGAGCGCAACCACCCGTCCGTCGGATCCGACGAGCACGATCGAGCGCGCTCCCGACGCCACGGGTAGGCTCACCACCCGCGCCCCGGGCAGCACCGGGCGAGCGCCGTGACCCACGGCTTCCACCTCCGCCGCCGACAGAGTGAGCGCCGGCATATGCTCCAAGGCCTGCTCGAGCGAGCGTCCGGCACGGTCCCAAACCACGCCCTCGTCCAGTGCTGCGAGCTCCCGCAGCTCGATCGACCGTTCGAGGCCGAACGGCTCGCTACGCAGCCGCCGCAGCTGCTCGAGCGCGGCGCCGCAGCCGAGACGCTGCCCCAAGTCGTGGACCAGCGTGCGCACGTAGGTGCCTCCCGAGCAGACCACCCGGAACCGCGCCCCGGCGTCCTCGAAGCCGAGCCATTCCCAAGCCCGCACGTGGACCCGTCTCGGCCGTCGCTCCACCTCGGTGCCGCGCCGGGCCAGTCGGTAGAGGCGCTCGCCGTGATGCTTGAGCGCGGACACCATCGGCGGCACCTGCTCGATCTCGCCGGTCAGCGCGAGCCGGCGGACGTCGGCCTCGCTGGGCACCCGGTCGCTCGTCTCGATGACGTCGCCCTCCAGGTCCTGCGTCGTCGTCACGACGCCGAACCGCAGCGTACCCTCGTACGTCTTGTCGCCGCCCTGCAGCGCCGGGATTGCGCGCGTCGCGGGCCCCGTCGCGACGAGCAGCAAGCCCGTGGCGCCCGGGTCGAGCGTTCCCAGGTGCCCCGCGCGGGCGATGCGCAGCCGTGCCCGCACGGCATCGATGACGTCGTGCGACGTGACGCCGGCCGGCTTGTCGACGGCGAGCAGTCCGGCGCGATCCTCGGACGCGGCTCGGTTCACGGACTCGTTCGGCGTGGTCGGCGCGGCTGCGGTCACTCGAGGTCCTCGTCGGCGACGGTCTCGCCACGCTCGAGACGCTTGAGCAGCTCCTCGACTCGGGCGCCGTGCTCGATCGAGGAATCCAGCTTGAAGCGGATCTCGGGCACTTCCCGGAGCCCCAGCCGCGACGCGAGCTCGTGACGGATGAACCCCGCGGCCCCGTCGAGAGCGACCAGCGCGCGCTCGCGCTCGTCGCCGGTGGGAAGAATGCTCACGAACACCTTGGCGGAGGACAGGTCGTCGGTCACCTCAACGTCGGTGACGCTCACCCAGTCGCTCAGTCGAGGATCCCGCATGCGCGTCCGCAGGATGTCCGCGATCTCGCGCTGCATGAGGTGTGCGACACGCTCGGGTCGGATCTTCATAGGCGCTGCTCCTGCCAATCGACGACGACGGCGTCGGGCCTCGACTCGATGATGTTGCGGACTCCCTGCAAGAGCTCGCCCACGTGTGCGTTCTCGCCGGAGACGACGGTGACCCCCAGCGCGGCGCGTTGCCACAGATTCTGGTGGTCCACTTCCGCGACGGCCGCGGGGGTGCGGCTGCGGATGCGGTCCTTGAGCGCTCGGACCACGGCGCGCTTGTCCTTGAGCGACGCCGCGCCGGGAAGGTGCAGCTCGACGCGAACAATGCCGACGAACATGGGACCGGAATGACGCAGGGTGAAACGGCTCGACTGCCGCTTACAGCGACCGGGCCAGCTCCTCGATCTTGAATGCCTCGATGACGTCGCCCACCTTGATGTCGTTCATGCCGTCGAGGGCAATGCCGCACTCGAAACCGCTCTGCACCTCGCGGACGTCGTCCTTGAAGCGCTTGAGCGAGCTCAGGCGGCCCTCCCACACCGGCACGCCGTCACGCAGCAGGCGCACCCGAGCGATGCGCGGGATGCTTCCCGACGTCACCATGCAGCCCGCGATCGTACCGGCCTTCGACAGCTTGAACACTTGCCGGATCTCGGCGGCGCCCAGAACGACCTCCTGCAGCTCCGGCTTGAGCATGCCCTCGAGTGCGGCCTTCACGTCCTCGACCGCCTTGTAGATGATGTCGTAGAGACGGATTTCCACCTTCTCGCGCTCGGCAAGGTCGCGCACGCGCGCGTCGGGGCGCACGTGGAATCCGACAATGATCGCGCCCGAGGCCGCCGCGAGCAGCACGTCCGACTCGGTGATCTGCCCGACGGCCTGACGGATGACGCGCACCTGGACTTCCTGGTTGCCCAACTTGGTTAGCGACTCCGACAGCGCCTCGACCGAGCCATCGACGTCGCCCTTGAGCAGCAGCTTGAGCTCGTTGAGCTCGCCCTGCGCCATGCGGCTGTGGAATTCCGTCAGCGAGATGGTCCTGGCGGCGCGGAACTCCTGCTCGCGATGCAACGCCGCGCGCTTGGTCGCGATCTCGCGCGCCTCGCGTTCCTCGGCGAACGCCACGAACAGGTCGCCCGCCGCGGGGGTACCGCTCCAGCCGAGCACCTCGACTGGCACCGACGGGCCCGCGGCGCGCACGCCCTGCCCGCGTTCGTCGAACATCGCGCGCACGCGGCCGTAATGCTGCCCCGCAACGAACGCATCGCCCGGCCTCAGAGTCCCCAGTTGCACGAGCACGCTGACGACCACGCCGCGTCCCTGCTCGACGCGCGCCTCGAGCACGACGCCGCGCGCGCGCCGGTGGGGGTCGGCCTTGAGCTCGAGCAGGTCCGCGCTGAGCAGGATCAGCTCGAGCAGCTTGTCGACGTTCGTTCCTCGCTTGGCGGAGATCTCGGCCGATACGTACTTGCCGCCGAACTCCTCGACCACGACCCCGTGCTGCGCCAGCTCGTTCTTGATTCGAAGCGGGTCGGCCGCAGGTAGGTCGATCTTGTTGATCGCCACGACGATCGGGACGTTCGCCGCCTTCGCGTGGTCGATCGCCTCGACCGTCTGAGGCATGACCCGATCGTCGGCGGCCACGACCAGGACCACGATGTCCGTGGCCTGGGCGCCACGAGCGCGCATCGCGGTGAACGCCTCGTGGCCGGGCGTGTCGAGGAACGTGATCTTGCGGCCGTCGGGCAGGCTCACCTCGTAGGCGCCGATGTGCTGAGTGATGCCGCCGGATTCGCCGGCGACGACGTTGGTACGGCGCACGTAGTCGAGCAGCGACGTCTTGCCGTGATCGACGTGTCCCATCACGGTGACGATCGGGGCGCGAGGCTCCAGCCGCTGCTCGCCGACGCCCTCCTCGGCGACCTGCTCCTCCGGACCGTCGTATTCCGTCGAGAACTCCACCTCGAAGCCGAACTCATCGGCCACGGCCAGGATCGAGTCGCGATCCAGGCGCTTGTTGATCGTCGCGAGCAGGCCGAGGCGCATGCACGCCGTGATCACCTCTTGCGGCTTCACCTCGAGCAGGTTCGCGAGCTCCGCCACCGTGATGAACTCGGTGGCCTTGATGAGCTTGCGATCCTCGAGCACCGCTTCGCCGTTCTCGTCCGCGTGGCGCCGGTGCCGGCGGCGGACGCTGCCGGCATCCAGGCTCGCGAGGGTCTTGCGGACGCTCTCCTGGACCAGCTTCTCGTCCACCGTCTTCTTCTTCTTGTCGCGGCGTCGGCCCCGGAAGTCCCCGCCGCGCCCCGGCGGACCGGGACGCATCGCGCCG
>JACXTT010011232.1_pt1 | contig 11998 bp, 9 predicted proteins | sample 9270951 | NCBI WGS metagenome assembly JACXTT01 (sample SAMN15532306, study PRJNA645909) | rock metagenome | isolation source: weathered quartz diorite | place: Puerto Rico | collected 2017-06-21 | reverse complement strand
CGATAGTCGTGCGCGGATCGTTACCCGAACTGACCAGGGTCGATGTCACCACGGGCCCCCAGCCCCCGCCGCCTGCCGCGTCGACAAATCCGCCAAATAACGCGAGCTTCCCTACATGCCTGGGTGCATCACTGCGCAGGCGCAGGGGACGGAACGCCTTGCTGAGGATATAAATTCCGAGCAGCAACAAGTAGGCGGAAATATAGGGCTTGAACACGGCGCCATCGATATGCGTCACAAGTATCGCCCCCAGTATTCCACCCAGGATGCCCGGTACCAGCAGGCGTACAAACAGTTCCTTGTTCACATTGCCGAATTTGGCGTGGGAAATACCCGAAACTCCGGTAGTGAAAATCTCCGCAATATGAACACTCGCGCTCGCCGCCCCTGGGCTGGCCCCCGTCGCCAGCAGGAATGTTGTCGCGGTAACCCCGTAAGCCATGCCTAGGGCCCCGTCCACCACCTGCGCGAAAAATCCGACCATCACCGCGCTCCAGAAAGCGCTTCCGCTGAGTGTCTCGCTGATTATTTGCCAGCCGCCCAGCCAGTTGTTCGAAACGAAGAAACGTCCCGTCAAAAATAAAACCAGCGCAATCAGCACCAGAGCGATAAACCACATCGCGGCATGAAGAAGCGGATGGGTTCCGGGGTGAGTGATCGGTTCTTCAACGGGAGGCAGACCCAACTGCTGATGTTCTTCATTGATGGGATTGCGCGTCAGATCCAGGTTGCGAATCTTCATATGTTTGCTGCCACCTCTTCAATTTGGGCAACACTATACCGATAGGCGCACCCATTCAGAAATAACCGAATAGAATATGTTTATTCTTTTGCTTTAGCCGAAGGCGTCTGCATAGCCGTGCCGCTGGCCGATATCATACTTGTCATTCATTTCCTTTTTGCGCTGTTCGTTATCGGCAGCCTTCCCCTGATCTGGATAGGCGCATGGATGGGATTGGGTTTTGTGCGGAATCTCCGGTTCCGGCTCGTACATCTTGCCGCCATCCTGTTCGTCGCCGGAGAGTCCCTCATCGGCATGGTATGCCCCTTGACGTCGCTGGAAGACGCGTTGCGCGGCGGTACCGCAACCACGGGGAGTTTTATCCAGCGCTGGCTGCACCGCATCCTATACTATGATTTACCGGAATGGGTATTGACCACGAGCTATGTGCTGTTTGCGTTCCTGGTTGCTTTGACCTATATGGTCCTTCCGCCGTCGCGGGGAAAGTCTCGTCACTGACCGGGAATCCCTGGTCAAGCAGCCCATGACGCACGGCCGTGCTTGCCGGGGGGGCGGAGGCTTTCGGAATTGACCCATCCCCGTACCTGAGCGTAAAGTACCCTGGCATAAAAAGATGAAAAAATTCCCTTTCATAATTGCATGATTGCGGTTGTCTACAACCTCTTCCGGAATACCGAACAACCATGTCCTCGACAAGAATTCTTCATCGAATCGCAGCACAAAAACGCCGTTTAGCCATCGGCTTCGGCATCCTGACCGCCGCGATCGTTCTTTTTGGCCTGCTGGGTTATTTCTGGCTACCGGGCTACGCCAAGGCGAAGCTCGAAAGCGCACTCTCGGAAGCCTTGCAACGGCCCGTGACAGTGCAATCCATCGAAATTCAGCCTTATACGCTGGAATTGACCGTGCGCGGTTTTCGTGTAGGTGAAAAAACATCAGACACCGATGCGGGCGAGGCTCTGCTATCCATCGATGAGCTGTACACCAACCTGAGCAGTGCTTCGATCACCCGCCGTGCGCCGGTGATCAGCGCCTTATCGGTGAAAGGACCCGCGCTGCGATTGGTGCGCGAAGGCGAAAACCATTTCAATATTACCGATCTGGTGGAAAATTTGATGAAAAAACCGGCTGGAGAACAGCCAGCCGGAGGGAAGACCCTGTTTTCCATCAGCAACATCCTTGTCGAAGGCGGCCGCTTTGTGTTTGTTGACCAAGTCAAGAAAAGCCACCAGGAAATCTCCGAGATTCATCTTGGCGTACCTTTTATCGCCAACTTCGAAAGTGCCGAGCAAACCTGGGTCGAGCCGCACTTCAGCGCCAGGATAAACGGTGCGCCGCTCACCCTCGAAGGCAAGGTCCGCCCTTTCACCGTAGCGCGTGAAGCGACGCTTGAGCTCAAGTTCAACGATATCGATTTGACACGCATAGAGCAGTACTCGCCTATCCCGGTCGGCATTAGCCTGCATTCAGGTTATCTGGACAGTAATTTGTTGCTGACGTTTGCCCAGGCTGATGGCGAGGCGCCAAAAATCATTTTGACAGGCCGCGCCGCGTTGCGAAAACTCCGGATCGAAAATCATGCGGTGGAAACGCCTTATACCGCAAAGCTTGATCAGTTCGATGTCAGTTCGATGGAGATCAATTTGAATGGTTCGAAGCCTTCTCATGTGGGGCTCGCCATGACCGAAGCCGTGATCGCGCGCGGAGGCGACATGCAGCCGGCCCTTTCCCTGCCATCATTGAGTGTTAGCCAGGTCACGATCGATCAGGCGCAACAGACCGTCGCTGTCGGAGACGTGACCCTGGATCGATTGCATGTCGCGATGCGGCGGGATGGCGATGGCCGGCTCGATATTACGAAATTGTTTTCACCGGCCCCCATGGAAAAACATGCGCCTGAGGCATCACCTGCGACGCCCGCGGCCCCGGCTAAAAAGGAAGCCGGCAAGCCGTGGGCGGTACGGCTTGGCAGTTTCAAACTCGCGGGTGCCTCGCTGCGCTACGAAGACGCTTCACTGACAAATGTAGCGCCAATGGTCGTTCAGCCCCTGGATTTGACTGTCAACCATATCGATTTCAGTGGCGCCTCTCCGTTGACGCTCGCACTGAACGCGATAGTGAATCAACGCGGAAATTTGAAAACGGAGGGTACTCTCGCCTGGGCGCCGCTCGCGGCCGAGTTCGATGTGGATGCCAAGGATATTGATCTTGTCGCGCTGCAAGGTTGGGCTGGAGATCGATTGAACGCGCTGGTCACGCGTGGTGACACTTCTTTTCGCGGCAAGGTCAAGGCAGGGGGATCGCCCATAAAAGTGGTTTTGAAGGGCGATAGCCGGTTCGCCAACTTTAATATACTCGACAAGGTGGCAACCTCGGATCTGGCACGCTGGCGAAGCCTTGACATAAGCGGCATCGAGTTTGTGAATGAGCCGTTGCAGGTGAACATCAATTCAATTGCCATCGCGGATTTTTTGGCCTACGTGACACTTTCACCCCAGGGTGAACTCAATCTCAAGCACATGGAGCGGCAGGAAAGTGATGGGGCCTCGTCCGGGAAAGCGGCCCCACTTCCGCCAGAAACGGCGCAGCCAACGGAAAACGTGTCCTCCGCGACCGGACAAACTGTTGCCGCGGGCACTCCGCCGCCAAATCGAAAACCCATTCCTGTCCGGATCAGCCGGATCTTGCTGCGGAACGGAAACATCAATTTCCATGACCAATTCATCAAACCCAACTACCGGGCCAATTTGACCGGGCTTGGCGGGCGCATAGGCCCCCTGGATCCCGGGAAGCCGGGTGAAATCGATATCAGCGGCGCGGTCGACAAAACAGCCCCGTTGAAAATTGCCGGCAAAGTCGATACCTTCGGGAAAGAGCTTAATCTCGACATCACCGCATCGGCAAAGGGCATCGATATGCCGACTTTCAGTCCCTATTCGGGTAAGTACGTGGGTTACGTGATAGAGAAAGGCAAATTGTCCGTCGATATTCACTATCATGTCGAGAAAGGCGAGTTGACGGCGGAAAACAACGTATTCCTCGATCAATTGACCTTTGGCGAAAAAATCGAAAGCCCAGATGCGCTGGCGATCCCGGTAACCCTCGCGGTGGCGCTGCTGAAAGACCGTCATGGCGTGATCGATGTCCATTTGCCGATAAGCGGTTCGATCAATGATCCGCAATTCAGCATCGGCGCGGTCATCATCAAGGTGATCGTCAACCTGCTGACGAAGGCTGCGACCGCGCCTTTCTCGTTGCTGGGATCACTTTTTGCGGGTGGTGAGGAATTATCCGAGATCGACTTTCCCCCAGGCCGCGCGGAAATTACTCCCGAAGCCGAAAAACGGCTTCAGGCGTTGTCGAAGGCACTGATAGACCGGCCCGCGCTCAAGCTCGAGATTACCGGGGAGGCGGATCCCGTGCATGACCCGGAGGCATTGAAACGCACAATACTCGAGCGCAAGGTCAAAGCCCGGAAACTGCTGGAGACCGTCAAAAAAGGAGAAGCGGGCGGTTCACTGGAGGACGTTGCGTTGAAACCGGAGGAATATGCCAAATACTTGACTCTTGCCTATAAGGAAGAAAAATTCGCGAAGACGAAAAATATGGTAGGGCTGACAAAAAGCTTGCCGGTGCCGGAAATGGAACAGTTGATGCTTGCCAATATCAGTGCCAGCGATAGCGAAATGCGTGAGCTTGGCGAACTGCGTGCTACGGCAGCGCGCGGCTGGCTGGTCGAGAAAGGCGGTGTTCCGGATGATCGCATCTTCGTCCTTGCACCAAAGGTCCAGGCCGAAGCTGATAGCAAAAAGTCCGGCAGCAAAGTGGAGTTCTCGCTTAGATAACCTGGGTAAATTCTTCTCTCTTATCCGTGCCCTCATTGCGGAGAAGTCTGAACAAGCCCACCGTTGCGCTCGTGGCGGGCCTGTTCGGAATTCGCTGGAACAGAGGCTTGCTAGAAATCAACTTGAACTTGCGTCAGGAAAGAGCTCAAGTGGGCGTTATTAAAGCCCTGGGTGCGAGGAATGGTAGATCCGCTCGTATCCACGTTTAAAACGTGAGTAACGTTATTCTGTATTTTTACATTCGGATGCGGATACCAGTTCAGGGCAAACCTGACCATATCCATCTGTCCTCCTTTGATGACCCCGCTCGTCAAGTTGAGATAATCGTACCCCGCAGCAATTTCCCATGCGCCCCAGCCTGAGCCGTTCCATTGAAATCTCTGCTTTGGTTTTATCCGGTTCGCAGCGCCATTTCTGACGTGATAGGTTTTGGACTCGCCGGTCAGGAAATAACTGGCAAAACCATAATAGCCGGTGAAATGCTCATTGTTATAACCTATTCCATTTATGTTCGTCCTTAAATATTCCGCTTGAAGAGAGAATGGGCCATGGACCAGCCAGCCCTCCGCTCCGAAGCGGTCGTAGCTCGTAATCTGGCGCGAGCCGGGTGCTCCTTTATTCCCTACGCTCAAGTTGCCGGTGTTCAATACATTCGTTCGATCCACGTTGGTTCCGGGAAAGGCAAAGAAAGCCATTCCGCCTCCCCCACCGCCTTGCGCAGAGGGAGTGGTCGCAATAACACCGTTGGCAGCATATTGAGTATTGACGGCTGTGTGCCCCGCCGAGACACCTACATGCAGGAATCTGGTTTCATCCTCCATCCACGGTCTGCCCGAGATGCGGCCGATGCCTTCCCAACCGGTATCCCCCGAACCATTGTTGCGGCTGTTGTTCCCGGCGGCATTAACCGAGGTGGAAGCCGCAGACCACGGTCCTACAGGTTCGGTTTGAAAAGCAACCCCGAACTGGAAGCGCGGCACCGCATAATTGGCGCCTATGCCCGTCTTGTAGGTATTCGGGTTATCAACGAATGAGTTGACCGCCATATGCCGTTCAATAAAGGTGAGGAAGCGGTTGCTGGCGGCTTCTTCGAGACTGAAAGGTTCCTTGAATGAACCGATTTTCAACGAAAATGGCTTGGTTACGTTTAGCCGCATAAAGGCGTCGGTAACTCCGGACGCGACTGAGCCGTTACCCCGAGTGAAATCGTACTCGAATTTGTAATCCCAGATTTTGAAAAAAGTACCTTCGGCACCCAGACGGGCACGCCGGATGGTCATGCCACTATTCAGCTCATTAGGTAAATTGCTTCCGAAGGCAGGCAGGACTTCATTTTCAAAATTGTATTGTGAACTGGCCTGTATCCGTCCATTCATCGCAAACGTAAAATTGCCGTCCTTGCTTGCGAAATGCGGACCGCCATCATGAAATTCGACATGGACGTTTTCAGCTTCCTTGACACGCTCTTCGAGCGACGAAATATCACTGACGAGGCGTGCCTCCCTCATTTTAGCTTTCAACTCGAGGTCTTTACGCATGGCGGCCAACTCAGCCGCTGTGGTTCTATCTGCCGCCATTTCCGCCGTATTTTCCGATTCCCTGTCCGTGGCGGCATTAACCGTCTTGCCGGAGGATGTCTTGGCCGTTTTCGCCGGGGTGTCTTCCTTCACGAAAGAACCCATATGGACGCGGCCAGGCCCGGGTTTCGCGTAAATCTGCTCGGTTTTGGTATCGACATACAGGTCGATGGCAAAAGCCGCGCAGGATACGCCTGAACCTAACATGGCGCCGATTGCTAAACTTGCTTTGGATAACTTCATTGTGTCCTCCCATGTCTCGGGTTATTGTTTAAAACCGAGGGGAGGATAGTGCAGAGATGTGGCCGTTTTATTGCAGTTTTGTAACGATTTTATGACAATTATAATGTGTATGGATTATGGAATGATAACGTAGGACAGAATGACGGAGCGAAGTAAGACAAAGTGGCGGGGCGATGTAGGATAAAGTGGCAAGCTCGGCCGTAAACGGAATGGATGAACAACCGGCTGTCCGTTTGATGCGTCCCGCGTTTCACTTTTTCCGCCGCCGTGATAGTCTATGTGCTGAGCTGCCAGAGACACTGAGCGCGCTGCTTTCAAGACCTACCCGGCTTGTAAACCGTTAACGTTGGAGAGGAACAATATGGAAATTCATGTATATGACACTTATGTTAAAGCTAAAGATGGCCATACGATGCACTTTGATGTATTCACCGCGGTGAAAGACGGCCAGAAGGCAATCGAATACGCGAAACAATGGTTGACTTCAATCGGAGAGGGCGACGCGACGGTTACCAGCAGGGAATGCAGTTTTTGCCACAGCCAGGGTGCCCCTGCCAACGTTGCCGATGCGATTAACAAGGACGGGTATTACATCTATAAGATGGAAGGTTGCCGGTAGTCGATCCGGCTCTCGAGCCGCTCTGAACGAGCGCCTCAAGTCTTGTCAGGGGCGTGGTATCTCTACTGGCCGGTCTTCCGCGGCGATTGCCTGGCCTGTTATGCTTTTTGATTGCATATCATGGAGTCCCGCCGTGTCATCCCGATCCTGACAGCTCGATCGGCAGCCTGGTTGCGGTTTGGCCGGCAAGCAGGCGTGCTGCGGAGAGTTCGCTGAAGTTTGAGGAAAGGAACCCGAACTGGGTAATGATCAAAGATGAATATCCGGCGCATCTTGTCCATCCTTCTACCGGAATATGTCAAAGGGCTGATCGTTCCGGCGCTCATGTTTGCTTCGCCGCTGTGGGCGAACGGACTTGTCAAGACAATTGAAGATATCAAGCCTTCGATAGTAGGGGTGGGGACGGTCCAGAAGACGCGATCCCCGCAAGTCAATTTCCTGGGCACCGGGTTTGTGCTGGATGACGGGTTTCATGTCGTTACCAATGCTCATGTTGTTCCAGAGGTATTGGATGTCGCGAACAAGGAGTCGTACATCATCATCACGGGAAAGGGCAATGAACCGGAACTCAGGGCGGCTACCATTGCGGCTATCGATAAAGACCACGATCTGGTCCTGCTGAAAATTAGTGGAACGGCGTTGCCTGCCATGGAGCTAGGTGATGCAAGCAGTGTTCGCGAGGGGCGGACTTTGATTTTTACCGGTTTCCCGATTGGCATGATATTGGGATTTTATCCGGTCACCCATCGTGCCATGGTTTCCGCGATCACGCCCATCATATTGCCAGCCCACAATTCAAGGCAACTGAATGCAAAAATGATAGGGCGATTGCAAAAGCCCCGCTACGCCGTATTTCAGCTCGATGGCACTGCCTATCCCGGCAACAGCGGCAGTCCTCTTTATGATCCTGAAACCGGGCTTGTATATGGTGTAATCAATATGGTGTTCGTAAAAGGCACAAAGGAGGCCGCGCTCAGCAATCCGAGCGGTATAACCTATGCCATTCCCGGAACCTATATCCGGAGTCTGCTGGAGCGCAGGAAATAATAACAAGCCAGCATGATCGGCGATCAATAACACGCTTTCCACCAGTTGATCCGGGTTGAGGCGTAGCTTTTAATTTATCATGAAGATACTGCATGGCCCATATCGCTCTGGCATTCCATCTTGCCGATTCCTTTTGGTTCCTTTTTGCCCCTGTTGGCCGCGCCGGAGAATGGACAATCAACCGTCAGCGTGGGAACGGCCATGTTGACAGGCCCTAATGAGTGAGCTGGAAGGAGGAAGCATGCAAACAGTTACCGTGGCTATAGCGGACACGAACTCCGGGCGCCGCAGCAAATTGGAACAGATCCTGAGAGGCGAGCAAGGCATCGAGGTGCTCGCGAACGTCGTGTCGAATGGAAATGATATAACCCGTGACCGCCAACCCGAGGCTCACGCAAGCGTTACGGAAATCGAAAATATCGTTGCAAAAATCAGTCGTCTCAGACCCCGCATTCTTTTCATCCATCTTGACCCTTCCAATGACGCCAACTTTTCGCTGCTTGAAGCTCTTCACCGCCAATACCCCGAAACTTTTGTAGTGTTATTGACGGATAAATCGATTCGGGAAGAGCAGATACTACAGGCTCTGGCTAATGGTGCGCGTGGGTATTTGAGCCATGAGGCCGATCCGTTTCATTTTTTGAAAGCTGTGCGTGTCGTCGACCGCGGGGAAATTTGGGTGACCCGCCAAATGCTCGGTAAAATCATGGATAAGGTTTTGCACTGAGGTTTTAGGGAGAGATATTCTTGATTTTGCTGGCCAGTTCATCGCAAGACAATCTCTATCGCTGGGAGAGTGGGGTTCACGGCCTTGCCCCGGTATTCTGCTCGACTAGGCTGGACTCCGTCAGGGATGAGCTGGTCCGGGTGAAACCTCAAGTACTTCTGCTTGACCATGATTTACCAAAACTGGATGGGCTGGATGCAATCGTGGGTCTCATGAAGTTGAATCCGGAAACCAGATTCATCGTCTTGAGCCAGACCATCTCCGACGAAATAGAGTGGGGATTATTCAGAACGGGGGTCAGGGGTTGCTGCAGGAATGACATCAAGCCCGAGCAACTCAAGGCTGTGGTAGAGGCTGTCCTGCAGGGAGAGTTGTGGATCCGGCGGTCGCTTAGCTGGCGGCTGCTGAATGAACTCGTCCTGATGACGCAGGAGAAGAATCAGATCAACCGAGCCGTCAGTGAGCTGCTCGCAAATCTGACTCGACGCGAGTACGAAATTGCCACGCTGGTTGGAAATGGCGAATCCAATAAGCAAATTGCGCGGCGACTGGCTATCACGGAGCGGACGGTCAAGGCTCATTTGACAGAAGTTTTCCGAAAATTGGATGTCGCCGATCGGCTCAAGCTGGCGCTAATCGTGAAGGGCTCGATGTCGCCCAACGATACGACCCAGACAGGGCACTAATATAATATTGGCTCTTCATCCGTAACCGGCGAAGGCAATCCGGGATCCTGGCCGTGTCGATAACAGATACTGACCGGAAGATGCGGCAAACTTGAAAACATGGCGGGGTTCGGCGCTCGCATTAAAAAATCCAGAAGCTCCTGATTTTTTGCCGGTAGGGAGCGTGACAGATCTCATGGATGTTATTGGCGGGATTCTCATCCCCATCCATGAGGTCGGCGCACCGCTAAGCAGGATAGGGCACGCTTTGACATCGTGATCGTTGCGGCAGGGACTCGATCTTGGCTCATCAACGATTATTCCGAATCACCGGCTCAATTGCAAACTCTGCCAATTCACCCCCGGTGATTGACGATCAAGCGCTCCAAACGTGAGGTATTCATCGGTCTCTGATGTACTAAAGTCCAATTGTTCTCCTTTGCGAAGTTGATATGATGTAAGTGCGTTTAATGGGAAAGAGCTATATTTAAATGATCGCCCGACAATGCGCTTTCGCAAAGAGAGGCTTATCAGGCTTATCCATCATTGTATAGACTACCAATAATCCTGAACCCGGCTGCTGGACGGGAGGTGGAGTGTGCGGTTTTTGGGATGCAGGCAAGGCGCAACGACCCGGACTGGCGCGATCGCAATGACAACTCGGTTTACTGCACCCGCGTCCGATCGATTCATCAACAACCACAGCCAGTTTCATTTTTTGACGGAATCACCGCACAAATCTCAGACGAGGATTGAACCAGATAATCCATTAGGCGGCTCTGCGAGCCCACCACGAGTGACGAGTGCGGGCAGTTGGTTCGCGGCCCTTTTTGCCGCTTCCCCGGCGCCCATGGACCAGCCTATGGGTTCCTCCCAACCGGCAAAACTGTCTCGCAACCTGCCTCGCCATCATCTCGCGTTCCTGATGGATAATCCGGGTTTAATAATCGGAAGCAGGGTTGACATGTAAATCCTGTGTATGGGTTGATATCGCGAGGCCGGGCAGGATGTCTGATCTTCGGTTCCGCGGGAGCAAGCAAATAAACAGGAGAGGTGGGGGTACCTTGTCATTTGACCGGGGTATTCCTGAAAGGCCGGAAATTGCTTCATATTTCTAACCATTACATTTCCAGGACTACGGTCTTATTGATCGGTGCAGAGTTTTTTGTACTGATGTCTGCGGTCTATTTCGGGGCAGGGATTCGCTTCTTTGATCAGGTCGAACCGTTTCCTTTTACTTTCTCGTCTTTATTTCCAGAAGCCGGTACTTTCACTTTCGTCATGATTATGTCGATGGCTGCGATGGGAATGTACCAGCCGGATTCCCGGCGAGACATCAAAGATACGTTATTTCGTCTAATGCCGTCCATGATGCTGGGATTCGGGATCATGACTCTGATTTTCTACCTCCTGCCAAACCTCTATCTCGGCCGTGGAATACTGGGGCTCGTGATGCTGGCTGCTTTGCCGGGAATCCTTCTGACCCGGGCAGCATTTTTCAAATGGTCCAGTCTGGGCATCCTTGAGTCCCAGGCTATCGTACTGGGCATTGGGAGCAGGGCGAGGGAGTTCGTCGATCAGACCGGTAACGATCCGGCCCAAAGAGGACTCAAAATTATCGGTTTTGTCCCGTTTCCGGACGAAGAGCTCCAGGTGCCCTCCTCCGCCGTGCTTCCGAAGATGACTTCGTTGATGTCTTTGGTAAATCAATATGGAGCGCGCGAAATCGTCATTGCAATTCAGGAACGGCGTGGCGGCTGCTTTCCAATCCAGGATCTGCTGGAATGCAAATTGAACGGAATCAAGGTGACGGATTCGGCTGCCTTCTTTGAGCGGGAAAGAGGCCAGATTCGAGTGAACTCCCTTTACCCGAGCTGGTTGGTTTTTGGCGGCGGATTCGACCAGAGTCTGCTTAGAACCGGCATCAAGCGCATGTTCGACATAGCCGCGAGCGGGGTTCTCCTGGTTGTTACGCTACCTGTCATGCTCATAGCCGCCCTGTGCATATTATTGGAAGACGGCGCTCCCGTCTTTTACCGGCAGGAACGTGTGGGCAAAGGCGGAAAAACATTCATGGTGCTGAAGTTCCGCAGTATGGGGAACGACGCGGAAAAAGGCGGGAGACCCCAGTGGGCCGCAATGGATGATCCCCGGGTAACCCGCGTAGGTAAAATTATCCGGAAATTGCGGATAGATGAGCTTCCCCAGATATTCAATGTTTTGAACGGAGACATGAGTTTCGTCGGACCTCGTCCGGAAAGACCCTATTTCGTCGATCAACTTTGTGCGGAAGTCCCCTTTTACAACGTCAGGCACAGCATTAAACCGGGGATAACCGGTTGGGCTCAAGTCCGCTACAAGTACGGTGCTTCGGTGGAGGATGCGATCGAGAAATTGCAGTACGATCTTTATTACGTGAAGAATCACAGCTTGTTTCTCGATATCATAATTCTGATCGATACCATCGAAGTTGTTGTACTGGGCAAGGGGGGACGATGACGGGCAAGCTCTTGAGCAGACCTCCGGGTTTACC
>JACXTT010011231.1_pt1 | contig 11998 bp, 6 predicted proteins | sample 9270951 | NCBI WGS metagenome assembly JACXTT01 (sample SAMN15532306, study PRJNA645909) | rock metagenome | isolation source: weathered quartz diorite | place: Puerto Rico | collected 2017-06-21 | reverse complement strand
GCTTGTTCAAGACGGCGGTGCGGAGCAGTTGATAAATGTCCTCGACCGTCTGGATCTTGGCTCGGACAACACCCATCGCCTTTACGATACCGCCCTCTAGCCATCATCTTCAATAGGATCAATCATTTATAACACAGTAATACTAGTCCTAGTGGCACAGAATCTCGCCCTTGGTCGGCGTGGCGATCAGTCCCAGCTCGATTGCTTCGCTCGCGATCTGGACGTCGGCCTCGAAGGCGGCAAGCCGTTTCTTCTGTTCTTCGGTGAGGACTTGGCGCCGCAGGTCTTCTGCCGCCTTGTCGCGCTGCTGCCGCAATTGCTCGAATCGCTGCGCCTGTGACGGCGTCAAGGCAAGCTCAGATGATGCGAACGGATAGGAAGCATAGGTGGCTGCCGGATAGTTGACACACAATGCATTGCCAGGCCATCGCGTTTCGCGCATCAGGCCGAGTCCAATCCACACGGCCGCTGCGTCCCTGTTATCCAGGACCTTTTCAACCGCCACAACCTTGGCGATTTGCTGCTCGTTCAGCACAAGCCTTCGAAATCGGTCAGCGGTCTCATTGCGGGTTTCGAGGTCTATCGCCATCCGCTTCGGCTTCTTTTGCAGGATCTCTGCTATCTGGGAATCGCTCAGCCCGAGCAGCCGCTGCAAAGCCTCCTGGCATTGGACGATGCGCAGGGAGGGTCCCATCATCAAAAAGATCGCGCAAAGCAGATTGCGTCCGGAACACATGACTGACCTGAGTATAGCTACTCGGCGGCGGCGCCGCTGCAGGGGTGAGCGTGCTTCCAAGCCATGAAGTAAACAATCGGCACGGTCATTCGCGAGAGCAACAAGGACGCCACCTCGCCGGCCATTAGCGAGATCGCCAGTCCCTGAAAGATCGGGTCGAACAGGATGACGGAAGCGCCCACTACCACCGCCGCTGCGGTGAGAACCATCGGCCGGAACCGCACAGCACCGGCGTCGATCACTGCCTGATCGAGCGGAAATCCTTCTTTGAGACGCAACTCGATGAAGTCCACGAGGATGATCGAATTTCGCACCACGATGCCTGCCCCGGCAATGAAGCCGATCATCGATGTCGCCGTGAAGAATGCATGCAACAATCCGTGCGCCGGCAGGATTCCGACGAGCGAAAGCGGGATCGCGCTCAGAATGATCAGCGGCGTCACAAACGACTGGAACCATCCCACCACCAGTACGTAAATCAGGATCACCACTGCGGCAAAGGCAATGCCAAGGTCGCGGAACACCTCATAAGTGATGTGCCACTCGCCATCCCATTTCATGGCGTACTTGTTGTCGTCCTGCGGCAGGCTCGCCGTCCGCTGCTCGATCGCGTAGCCTTCCGGGATCTTGATCTTTTCGATTTCCGGACCCATCGCCAGGATCGCGTAGACGGGGCTTTCCATTGCGCCCGCCACATCGCCGCTGATGTACGTCACCGGCATCAGGTTCTTGTGATAAATGCTCTTGTCTTCGATGCGCGTTTCGACTCGGGCGACCTCACGCAGGGGCACGAGCGCGCCCGACCGGGTCTGCATTCTCAGGTTGAGCAGGCGATCGATATCCGATCGCGCCGCAGCCTCGAGTTGGACCACAAGCTGCACGTCCTCTTTATCGGAATCGACGTGCACCAGGCCGGAACTCACACCGGCGGAAGAGATCCGCAACGTGCGCGCGATGTCTTCCACTGTAACGCCATGCAGCGCCGCTTTTTCCTGGTCGACCACGATCTGCTTCCTGGTCTGATCGTCCTCGTAATACCAGTCCACATCGACGACGCCGTTGGTCTTTTCGAAAACACTCTTGATCTGTCTTGCGACCTTGATGCGGCCTTCCGCGGTAGGTCCGTAGACTTCCGCCACCAGCGTCTGCAGCACCGGCGGACCAGGCGGAACCTCCGCGACTTTGATGTTGGCGCCGTACTGCCTCGCGATGGGCAGCAGCGCGGTCCGCACACGCTTGGCGATCGCGTGCGATTGATCGCTACGGCCGCTCTTGCCCAGCAGGTTCACCTGGATATCCGCGACACTCGCGCCGGAACGCATGTAGTAATGCCGCACGAGACCGTTGAAATTGTAAGGCGACGCCGTCCCCGCATAGGTCTGGACGTTGATCACTTCGGGCTGCAGCAGGACGGCCCGGGCCAGTTCGCGCGTCACGCGTTCGGTCTGTTCGAGCGTCGTCCCATCCGGCATATCGACGATTACCTGGAATTCACTCTTGTTGTCGAACGGCAGCATCTTCACTGTCACGAAGCTCGTGTAAACCAGCGCCATCGATCCCAGAAGCAAAACCACCACCATTCCGAGAAATGCAGCTCGTGCGATGACGCGGTGCAGCACGCGATGCATGAACCATCGGTAGAGGCGCGTGAAGACGTCCTCTTTGGCGTCATGATCATGCGCCCGTGCGTCCAACACGCGAACCGCTGCCCACGGCGTCACGATGAAGGCCACGAGCAATGAAAACACCATCGCGGCCGATGCGCCGATGGGGATCGGCCGCATATAAGGACCCATGAGTCCGCCGACAAACGCCATCGGCAGAATGGCCGCCACTACCGTGAACGTCGCAAGAATGGTCGGATTGCCGACCTCGTCCACCGCTTCGATCGCAACCTGATACAGATCTTTTCCCCGGTTTTCGGGCATTCGCCAGTGCCGCACCATGTTTTCCACCACCACAATCGCGTCGTCCACGAGGATGCCGATCGAGAAAATCAGCGCGAAGAGCGTGATGCGGTTGAGCGTGTATCCATATAGATAGAAGACCGTCAGCGTGAGCGCGAGCGTGACTGGAATGGCCGCGAAAACGATGATCGACTCGCGGATCCCTAGCGTGAATGCGATCAAAAGCGTCACCGACAGCACCGCGATGCCCATGTGAAACAGCAGTTCATTGGACTTTTCCGCCGCCGTCTCGCCATAGTGGCGCGTGATGTGGATCTCGACATCGGCGGGCATGTGTTGTTGCTTCCACGCCTCGACGCGCCGCAATGCCGCCTCCGCGACCTCGATCGCGTTCGTGCCTTTACGCTTCGAAAGGGCGATGGTTACTGCTGGCTGAAAACTGCCTCCGCGCGAGCCGTAGCGTACATATTGCGAGGGTTCCTCGCCGCCGTCTTCCACTCTGGCAATGTCGCGGATGTACACGGGCTTGCCTCCGGGTGAAATCGCCGCAACCACGTTGCCCGCATCCAGCGCGGAACGAAGAAAGCCGCCGGCCTCGAGGATCACTTCTCGGTCCGCCATCGGGTTGCGCCCCACCGGCAGCAATTGATTCGCACGCGTCAGCGACAGCGACACCTGCGACGGCGAAAGCGAGTACGCGGCAAGTTTCGCTTCATCGAGAATTACGCGCACTTGCCGCCGCTGTCCGCCAAGAATCTGCACGGCCGACACCGCTTCCACCTGCTTTACCGCGTCATGCAATTGTGCGGCAATGCGGCGCAGTTCGTAGTCGCCGTAGCGCGAACTCGACAGCGTCAACGCAAGAATCGGAACATCGTCGATGGACCTCGGCTTTACCAGCGGAGGCGTTGCGCCGGTGGGAATCAGGTCGAAGTTCGCCTGCAGCTTTTGATTGAGCCGGACGATGCTGCGTTCTTCATCCTCGCCGACCTTGAAGCGAACGATCACCAGGGATCCGCTGGGTTGCGAAGTTGAGTACAGGTACTCGACGCCGGGGATTTCCCAGAGCAGCTTTTCCATCGGCTTCGTGACCCGCTCTTCGACCTCGCGCGCCGAGGCGCCGGGCATGCCGACAAATACGTCCACCATCGGCACGATGATCTGCGGCTCTTCTTCGCGAGGCAGTTTCAACACCGCAAACAAGCCTGCCGCAAGGGACGTGATGAGGAGCAAGGGCGTCAGCTTGGACTGTATCCAGGCTCCCGCGATGCGCCCTGCTATTCCAGTTGGCTTCATTGCCGGACCTCGACCCGGTCGCCGTCCTGTACGCTGCCCGTTGCCTGCCGCCGCGCAATCACAAGGTCTCCCTCGTTGAGGCCGGACAATATCTCGATCCGGCTGCCTTGTTTTTCGCCCGTGCGAACCAGCCGTTCGCGCGCCACGCCGTTGTCGGCAACCAGGACGGATTGCAACTGCCCGTCCATACGCACGTCGCTGGCATCCACCGTCAATACCTGCCGCGCGGCTCCGGTCCCCTCGAAGCGGGCGCGTACAAACAAGCCGGACCGAAGATTTCCGGCGGCCGGCAGATCGGCCTTCACCACGAAGCCCCGCGAGTCCGGCTCGATCGCCGGCACGACCTCTGTCACTCGAACCGGGAAGGTCTTGCCCAGCGCTTCCAGCACCACAGTGACTGTGCTGCCAATATGGATGTCGCGCAGTTTCGATTCGTCTACCACGATCTCCGCGCGGTAGGCGCCCGATTGCTCGATGGTCAGCAGCGGCATGCCCGGCGATGCGAGCGTTCCGGGCTCCGCCTTGCGGGCCGTGACCACTCCTGCAAACGGCGCCCGGACCTCGGCGTACGCCTTGTTGAGCCTCGAAATCTGGACGGCTTCTTGCGCCTGGGCGATCTTGGCGTCGAGTTGTTTCCGTTTGCTTGCGACGGATTCGACGGCCGACTCCGCGACCTTCAGCCGCATGTTGGCCTCGTCCATTTCCTGTTTTGAAATGGAACTCTTGCTGAACAACTGTTGCATCCGCTGGTGCGTGACTCGAGCCAGATCCAACTGGGCCAGCGCCGATCGTCCGGCGGTTTCGACTTCCGCGATCGCGCTCCGCGCCTCTGTTTCCGCGGCCTCGGCCTGTCTCGCGGCCGCGTCCAGGTCCCGCGAATCAATCACGACCAACACTTGTCCTGCCGCAACGCTGTCGCCAACCTGGGGACGCAGATCGCGGATGTAGCCGGTGGCGCGCGCGGAAACGGCGGTGGTGGTGCGAGCCCGCACCGTGCCGGTGAGTTCCACGCCAGAGGTCCATGGGTCCCTGGTCACCTTGGATGCGGCGACCTTCACAATTGCCTTTGGCGGCGCCGTGGAGGTCTCCGCCGGCGGCTTCGATCCGGATGATCCGCACCCCGCCAGGACGGCGCCAAACAAAAGCGGCAGCCAACTCTGTCTATTCCAAAACATTTGAATCTCCCTGCAACGATCCGGACGCAAATTCCAACTGCACACGAGCCATCCGCGCATCGTAAACAGCGCGCAATCTCCGGGTCCGCGCGTCGAGCAGTGCGGACTCATTCCGCAGCAGTTCCGTTATGGTGGTGAGTCCCGCTTCGTAACGGTTCTGCGTGATCCGCAAACTCTCCTGCGCCATTTCGACCGCGGCGGCGGCTACTTCGATTCGCTCAAATGCTGACTGCACCGCCACCTCCGCCTGCCTGACGGCCAGCGCCACACCCGATGTCACCTGCTTCTGATTGGCCTCCGCGCTCGCGATCTGGTGGGTTGCCTCCGCGACTCGCGAACGGGTCGCGAAGCCGTCGAACAGGTTCCACCTGAGCGATCCGGCAATCAGCCAGTTGTTGCCCGCGCGCGTGACGAAACGCTGCCGGTCGGCTTCGAAGGCGCTGCGCACGCCAATTTGCGGCAGCCACCCCGACCTCGCGGCCTGCATCTGATTGCGCGCCGACTCAACGCCGATTTTCGAAAGTTCGATTTCCGGACGGGCCAGCACCGGCGCCGCCGCTGGCGGAGGGCCGGCGCCTTCCCGCGGCAAGCGCGTGGAAAGCTGCAACGGGCCGTCGAGTGGACGCCCCATCGCCTCGTTCAATGCGGCTGCCGCGATCTCGCGATCGTGTCCCACGCGAATCTGCTGCTCTCGAACCGCCGCGACGTGAACCTTCACCGACAACACTTCCGCCTCGGTGGACATTCCGGCCTCATGCACTGCTTCGGCGCGCTTCAAGTCGGCTTCGGCGGAACGCAGCGATGCTTCCGCCGCCCGTTTGTTGTCTTCTGCCAGAACCACGGTCCAGTAGGCACGGGCGACTCCGGCGATCACCGCCAATTCGGCGGCTCGCCGTTGTTCCCTGGTCAGGGCCTCGTCGAGTTGCACCGACTTCACCTGCGTGCGCGTTTGACGTGCATCGTAGATTGCCTGATCGACCGTGACAAGCGATTGAAAGTTGTTGACGAAGTCCGGGCGGTTCAGCGAGGGCGCCGCGAAGTTCGCCTCGGTGAATTGGCGCTGCGACAACAAGGTCCCAAAGACAAAGACCGGGTTGTCGCTGCGCGCGAAGGATTCGGTATATTGCACGCGCGGCCGCATGCCGCTCTTTGCACCATCCATGCGCGCCGAGGCCGCTTTGACGCGCGCGGCGGCGACGGCCATGGATGGGTGGCTCGAAAGCGCCTCCCGCACGGCTTCTTTGAGACTGAGTTCCTGCATTTGGAACGACGCAGCCAGTGCGACGGCCGACAGCAAAACGTTCATACGGTAGGTCTGATGCAATCGGCCGGATTGGGTGACAAGCCTGCCTCGATGAATACTCAGTTGCATCTGGAGCCCTGGTAGAGCGTCTAGAGCACACACACCCAGCCTGCGTCATTTCCACCAAAAACGCCAATGAATGCTCATTTTCAATCTCCGCTCTTGATTTGAGGACCGAACTAGTCGTATATTGGAACTAGCAAGTCACTTGCAACTGTATTGCAGGGCTTGCGAGAAAACAGAAAAGCCGGCGGGGAGTTCTTTGGCGAGACACGTCCCCTCCAGCGCTGCATCACAAAACCGTGGCCGGTGTTGCGACTCCCCCCTTTCCAGCGGGTGTGGCGCCTCTGCGCCTGCGCGAAATGAGGAAGAATCCATGCGATTTCTATCGCTCGTAGTGTGTCTGCAAGTTTTGCTTGGCGCCGCGGAACCGCCGCCGTCCGTCGAAATCAAGGGCCGCATTCTGGATGAGAGCCGCTCCACTGTCGCTGGGGCGAAGATTACGGCCACCAGCGCCGATGGCCGCGTCACCTCCACTGTGTCGAATCCCCTGGGCGCCTTTGTTCTGCCGCTCGCGCCCGGTCCTTATCGTCTATTGGTGGCGGCGAGCGGCTTCATCGATGCCTCGCAGCCCTTGGAAGCGGCGGCCGCTACCGCGGGCGAGCCTTTGGAAATCGTTTTGCGAATTCCAGGGCAACGCACAACCGTTACGGTCGCCGAGGCCACAGGCGGCTATCAGGTGGCGACCACGGCCACGGCCACCAAAACCCCCACCGCACTCATCGACCTGCCGCAGTCGGTGTCCATGGTCTCGCGCGACCTCATCAAGGACCAGTTAATGATGAGCATGGCGGACGTCGTCCGGTACGTTCCGGGCATCACCATGGCCCAAGGCGAAGGCCACCGCGACGCACCGGTGATCCGCGGCAATTCCACCACATCCGATTTCTACGTCAACGGCGTGCGAGACGACGTGCAGTACTTTCGCGACCTGTACAATCTCGAACGCGTCGAAGCTGTCAAGGGTCCTAACGCCATGATCTTCGGCCGGGGCGGCGGCGGCGGCGTGATCAATCGCGTCACCAAAGAAGCCGGATTCACACCCCTGCGCGAACTCTCGCTGCAAGGCGGAGCGTTTGGCAACAAGCGGATCGCCGGCGACTTCGACCAACCGCTGGGCGCCAAACTGGCTCTGCGTGTGAACAGCATGTACGAGAACTCGGACAGCTTCCGCAACTATTTCAACCTCGAACGTTACGGAGTAGCGCCCACCGTCACGATCGCCGCCGATGAAAAGACGCGGATTCGCCTCGGCTACGAGTACTTTCACGACGCCCGTCTTACCGACCGCGGCATTCCTTCGTTCCAAGGCGTGCCCGCCATCACGCATCGCTCGACCTTTTTCGGCAACCCGAACGAAAGCCCGACACACGCCGGCGTGAACCTGGGCTCGGCGGTGGTCGAACGGCAGGAAGGAAAACTGAACGTTCGCAACAGCACGCTCTTCGGCTCTTATGACAAGTTCTACCAGAACGTGTTTTCCGGCGCGGTCAATGCCGATTCCACCATGGTGAGCCTGTCGGGCTACAACAACGCGACGCAGCGCAACAACGTCTTCAACCAGACCGATGTAACCTACCTGAAAATGACCGGACCGGTGGCTCACACCTTGCTCGCGGGCGCGGAATTCGGTCGCCAGGCGACGGATAACTTTCGCAATACTGCTTATTTCAATAATGCGGCCACCGCCGTCTCCGTTCCCTTCGGCAACCCCACCGATTTCACACCGGTCACCTGGAGACAATCCGCGACCGACGCCAACAATCGCGCCGTGAACCATGTCGCTGCAACTTATTTGCAGGACCAGGTCAGCCTTACCCGTTTTGTCCTGCTGACCGCGGGCGTGCGCGCCGATCGCTTCGATTTGAAAGTCCACAACAATCGTACGAACGAAGATCGCCGCAGAACCGACAAGCTGATTTCGCCGCGCGCTGGAATTGTCCTGAAGCCCATTGCGCCGCTGTCCGTTTACTTCAACTACAGCGTGGCCTATCTGCCGGGCTCGGGCGATCAGTTCGCTTCACTCGACGCGACCACCGAGACATTGAAGCCGGAAAAATTCACCAACTATGAAACTGGCGTCAAGTGGGACATTCGCAGGTCTCTGTCGCTGACAGCGGCCGTTTACAAACTCGACCGCACCAACACGCGCGCCGCGGACCCAAACAATCCGGCCAGGACCGTCCAAACAGGTAGCCAAAGGACAAATGGTTTCGAGTTCGGCTGGAACGGCGCCGTCACGCGGGCGTGGACCATCGCGGGCGGTTACGCCTGGCAGGACGCCTTCATTAGCAGCGCGACTGCATCGGCTCGACTCGGCGCCCAAGTGGCGATGGTTCCCAGGCACAGCGCCTCGCTATGGAACAACTACCGCATCCTGCCGAAGTTGAGCGGAGGGCTCGGCCTTGTGCACCAGGCGGACATGTGGGCGGGTATCGACAACACGGTCAAACTCCCATCGTTCACCCGCGCCGACGCCGCGCTGTACTATTCGCTGACCGACAAGTTGCGCCTGCAGGCCAATGTCGAAAACCTGACCGATCGAAAGTATTTCAGCAACGCGAACAGCAACAACAACATCACGCCAGGGTACGCGAGGGCTTTGCGAATCGGCCTCACCATGCGGTTCTAACCAGCCGCGCAAGCAAGTGTTATGGTGGCATGACGCGTGGAGACTGGCGTACGATGAGCGCAAGTGGCCTTGGACAAACTTGCTCGCCTCGAGAATCACACCCTTGGCCGCCGGCGAAGCCTCTTGTCGATCCTGCTGGAAACACTCGGGGTCCTTCTCGTGTCTGCACTCCTGACAGCCGGACACTTCTATGAATACTTCGGGCGGAGGACCACCGTCCACATTCCCTTCGATCTGAGCGGCTACCACTATCCGTTGTTGAGCGCCGCATTTCTGTCTTTCAAGTCCGGTCACTTCCCCTTCTGGGACGCCAGCATTTACTGCGGCATTCCCTTTGCCGGAAACATCCAGGCGGCGGTCTTTTATCCGATGACGTGGATCGCCCTGTTCCTCTACCGGGGCAAAGAAAACCTCCCGTACGAGGCCGCGCAACTGCTCGCGGTCAGCCACTTCGCCATCGCGGCGAGCCTCTGCTACTTGTGGCTTCGGGCCGGTCTCAAACTCCGTCCGGTTGCCTGCGCGATTGGAGCTTTGATTTACGCATTCAGCGGTTATCTTTCGACGCAGATCAACCACCTCGGCCTGGTTAGTTGCTACACCTGGCTGCCGCTCGCGTGGTTTGGAGTCGACGGCTACAACGAGACGGGTGATTGGCGGCGGCTGTGGAAAACGGCCCTCTCGGTTTGTCTCTCATTGCTTGCAGGCTATCCGGCCACCTGGGTGGCGATCGTGCTGTGCATACTCGCATATTCCGCGTGCTCGAGACTCCGTTGGAAGTCCCTTTGGGCAACGGCGCTCTTCACCGCGGCGGGCGTCGCAACAGCGGCGGTGCAAGTGGTGTTGGCCGTTCCCGCGTCCAGCCTCAAGGTCGTGGACTTGAAGTATGGGGCCCAAACCGGCATCCGCGAGTTTGCGTTCTACATCTCGTATTTTTTTCCCAACTATTACGATTTCGCGCTCACCACAGACGTCGGCGCGAATCCGGGCAAGGACTACCTGTATCTAGGAGGTGCCGGAATTGTGGGCATTGCCGCCGCGCTCCTGTTTTGCCGCGAACTCGGGACCCGGCTGTTGCCTTTGCTGGCGGCGCTCGCCGTATCGCTCGCCTTTGTGGTGAACCCTGGGGGGCTGATCGGGGCGATCGTCCAAGAGTCAACGTTGCTGGCCCAGGTCGTCACGGACTGGTATTTTCTGGCGGGCATCACAGCCTCCGCGGCCGGTTTGGCGGCGCTTGGCTTTCATGCCATTCTCAACCGCCCGCCGGCCCGCAACACTCATGCTGGCTGGGTCTGGGCGCTTGTGGCCGTGAGCGCGGCGATCGCATGGATCCATCACTTGTGGCGCATCTGGCTCAACACTCCGAACGCCATACCGAAGGGGCCGGACTCAATTGCCGACGCCTGCGCCGCGTCCGCGATCTGCGCCGCCCTGGCTGTGGGCATGCGGTTCAATACGGGCGCGATCCGATTCGTTTTGAGCGCGGTGTGCCTGATCTTCATTGCTACCGAATTCAAAATCTTTGGGACGAGCAAGCGATTCAATGCGGAACCAGGTCCGATAGCGTCACGAAATCCGCAGGATCCTTTGCCGGGCGCGGACTTCGAAATCTACACGCGCATGCGTGCGGACCGGGCTTACCGGATCGCGCTCGATCACCAGGGTATTAACGCGACCGGTTTCCGGCATGTTGGATTGCGCACGCCGCAGGGCTTCGACCCGATGCTGCCGGCCCGTTATCACCAATTCGTGTCCCAATTCGGGGTGTTCGAGACCAACCGGCTTTTCAGTTTGAAAGCGGAGGATCCCCAATCGCTCCGCACGCTCGGCGTCAAGTATTTCATGGTTGCGGAGGAATCTCCGGAATACAAATCACTCGTATCGAACCCATCGTACCGGCAGGCAAACAAGAATGACGAATACTTCAAGATCTTCGAACTGATCGACGCGCAGCCGGAATACAGTTGGCGCGACCGGCCGCAAGACCGCTCGATTGATCTTCTGCAATGGCGTCCCGATCTGCGGGAATTGAAAACGCATTCGGCGCAGGGAGGAATGCTGCGACTTTCCGAGCAGTATTATCCAGGCTGGAAGGCGACGGTGGACGGCGCGGAAGTCCGCATCGAGAACTGCGATACGGCGCTCCAATGCATTACGGTTCCGGCGGGGGGCGAACACATGGTCGCCTTCCGGTTTCGCCCCCCGTACTTCCTCCCCGGCGCCCTAGTCAGCGCGTTGATGCTTGCCTGGATATGTTTTTTGGGCGTGAGGCACCAGCTAGCCCCGTTGCTGTTCGGTTAACAGCCAATCGCGTTCCAGGCGGCTGTTTTTCCGTCAACTTGATGTGAGGGCGATCGGTGGTTGATCTAGGTCTAGGGTTGTTGTCGATTCCCATCTCGCCGAGTGGCCGACAACACGCTCGGCGGTGAACGACCATATCCACGAGCCTGGCGCGGTGCCCCAAACCGGCTTGCGGGCCGAGCGGCTACCGGTTCGAGAGCGGCGAACGCTACTTTGTGGCGTCAAGTCCAGACGGCTCGTACCCTACGTGCACGATGCGTGCATCGAGGAGGCCACTTCGCCGGTCTTGGGTGTGTCTCAAGGGTCGAATCGGTTGGCTAGTCAGCGTATCGAAGAGTGTCCAATCTACTGTTTCGGTTGCTTGCATTCGGTCGCCGAATATGGATTCGCTTGCTTGGCTTTTTCCAGTTCCTCAGCAACCCAATTGGGGGGAGCAGACATTCGTCTAACAGTGCCCTTCTCGTCCCTATCAACCCAGATCGCCTCCTCCCAATTCGAACCGGAGAGGTCAGCTTTCCCTCCGCCCGCGTTATCAGTATCGAGGGCTGGAAGGCGCGTCCCCCGGAGAGAGGCCCCGCGCAGCTTCAGGTT
>JACXTT010011230.1_pt1 | contig 11998 bp, 12 predicted proteins | sample 9270951 | NCBI WGS metagenome assembly JACXTT01 (sample SAMN15532306, study PRJNA645909) | rock metagenome | isolation source: weathered quartz diorite | place: Puerto Rico | collected 2017-06-21 | reverse complement strand
CCGATCCGACGGTCCGTCAGCCCGCCTGTCGACGAAAAGCGTTCGGCAGGCTTCGGCGTAATCCCTCGTCGCCCTCCAGCTCGAGCACGCGCTGGAGGAGATCCGCGAGATCGGGCCCAAGAAGTGACGGGCGATCGCCGGGCTAGCCTGCACGTGTGCGATCGTAGGGGATAATGTGCTCCCACTCGGAAGCGTCGGACCGGGCCACCACGGCGACTACGGGTTCCGTGTCGCTCAAGTTGACGACCTCGTGGGGGACCCCAGGAGCGATGAAAATAAAATCGCCCGCGGCGTTGTCGATGACGCGGGCGCATCCGGGCCCGAACTCGTGGCGAACCCGCCCTTGGAGAATGTACAGCATGACCTCGAAGTCCACGTGGATGTGGGCAAATGCGATACCGCCGGGCGGGATGGTCGCGACGTTCATCGAGAGTTGCTTTGCCCCAACGTTCTTGGCAGACAACCCGGTCTTGTAGTGAATGCCGTTCCACGCTCGATGGGTGGCACTCCCCCGCACGGTGAGAATACCGTCACCGCCTTCGACGTAACGGATCAGATCGTCCTGGCCGGGCGGATGGGTCGACATCGTCTCCACTCCTTCCGGCGGGGGGCCCCGCGAGTCGGCTTCCCTTATGTTGGTCGACGGCGGCCACGGTGTCAATTCGTCCCATGACGCTGCGCCAGGCACGGGTCGCGCTCAGACGCGCCGCCGATCCGGCGAGGGCCGAACTCCTGCGCACGTATTTCAAGACCGGTCCCGGCGAGTATGGAGAGGGGGACCGCTTCATCGGCGTCGCCGTCCCCGCCATCACCAGCATCGCCCGGCGCTGCCGTGGGTTGTCCCGCTCAGACCTCGACCACCTCCTCCGATCCCCGGTCAACGAGGAACGGGCGACGGCCCTGACCATCCTCGCCCTGCAGTACCGGCAGGCGGACCCGGCTGCGAGGGCGCGGCTGTACGACTTCTACATGCGGCGCCTGCGATACGTGAACAACTGGAACCTGGTCGACGGATCGGCGCCGGCCATTGCCGGGCCGGTGCTCACGGTGGGGAAGTCGCCGGTGCTCGATCAGCTCGCGCGGTCCACGCGGCTCTGGGACCGGCGCGTGGCAGTCCTCAGCACCTACTACGCGATCAAACAGGGCCGCTTTGGTCCCACCCTTCGCCTCTGCCGGCTGTTGTTGCGGGATCCGCACGACCTGATCCACAAAGCGTGTGGCTGGATGTTGCGGGAAGTCGGCAAACGGAATGCGAACGTGCTGGAACGATTCCTGCGCGCCCACCGCGCGCAGATGCCGCGGACGATGCTGCGGTACGCGATCGAGCGGCTCCCGCCGGCTGCCCGCCGTGCCCACCTGGCCGGACCATCGTTGACCAGACGCCGCCGGCCTCGCAGACGTTCGCGATCGGCGATCACGACATCGTGACCCCGGAGGCACTATGAACCGCTGGACGGTTCCACCCAACGAGACGCCGCCGGCGCGGGTGACCAGCCTGGCTGAACAGATCGAGCGCGACGAAGGGCAGCCGCTGGCGATCTACCGCGAACCGATCGGCGACCACTGGCAGATCTTCTGCCTGCTGCCCATGGACAAGGTCGAGCCGACGCCGTATCAGCGCGACCTTTCGCCCACCCACGTCAAACGGCTCCTCGACGTCGTCAAGAAGATCGACCGATTCGTCGACCCGATCGTGATCATGTCGCCGGGTCCGGGGGTGTACTGGACGCCGAACGGGAACCATCGCCGGGCGGTGATGGCCAAGCTCAAGGCCAGAATGATCCCGGCGATCGTCGTGCCCGAGGCCGAGGTCGCGTTCCAGATCCTGGCGCTGAACACGGAGAAGGCGCACAACCTCAAAGAGAAGTCGCTCGAGGTCATCCGCATGTATCGCGGCCTGGTCGCCGAGCAGCCTTCGAAGGGCGAAGACGACTACGCGTTCCAGTTCGAGGCGCCGCATTTCATCACGCTCGGCCTCCTCTACGAGACCAACAAGCGGTTCGCCGGCGGCGCCTTTGCGCCGATCCTGCGGCGCGTGGACAAGTTCCTCAAAGGCACCTTTCGCAAGACGCTTCCCGAGCGCGAGGAGCGCGCCGGGATGGTGCGCCGGGCGGACGAGGTCTTGAACGACGTCGTGGCCAGGCTGAAGAAGCGGGGGATCAACCATCCGTACGTCAAGCCCTACGTCTTGTCGAGGACCACGCCGCTGACCAGACAGCGAAAGACTCTCCCGAGCTTCGAGCAGACCTTCACGAAGCTCACGGCCAACCTCGAAGCGTTCGATCCGTCGAAGGTCCGGTACGAGGACATTCAGCGCTCGGCTATCGTGGCGCCCGCGGCCGGGTAGCGGCCCGCTCATGCACGGTCTCGCCCTGGTCGCCTCGCTCGTGATCATCGTGGCCATTCTGTGGGACGCTTTCGAGACGGTCGTCCTGCCGCGCCGGGTGTCGCGCCGGCTCCGCCTCGTCCGCCTGTTGTTCGTTCCCGCGTGGCGGACCTACCGCGCGATCCTCAGGCGCGTGCCTCCCGGGGGCCGGCGGGAGGACGCCCTCAGCTATTTCGCGCCGTTGTCCCTCTTCGGGCTGCTGGCTTCGTGGGCGTTGGGACTGATCATCGGGTTCGCGATCCTGCAGTGGGCGCTGGGATCACGGCTGAGTTCCACCGTCGATAGTGGTGCGCCGGTCACGATCGGCACCGATTTCTATTTGAGCGGCACGACGTTTTTCACGCTCGGCCTGGGCGACGTGGCGCCGCGGTCCCGTGGCGCCCAGATGGCCGTGATCGCTGAAGCGGGGATCGGGTTCGCGTTTCTCGCTATGGTCATCACCTACGTGCCGGTGTTCTACCAGGCGTTTTCCCGACGAGAGGTGCGTATTGCCCTCCTGGACGCCTGGGCGGGCTCGCCGCCCACGGCGGTCGAGTTGATCCGGCGGTTGGGAGCGTACGATCACCGCGACGCGTTTGAGCGGTTCCTGGGAGAGTGGGAAACGTGGGCCGCGGAAACGCTCGAATCTCACATTTCCTTTCCGGCCCTTTGTTTCTATCGCTCGCAGCACGACAACCAGTCCTGGCTGGCATCCCTCGCAGCGGTCCTGGACGCCTGCGCGCTCACCATGGTCGGCATCGAGGGCCTGCCCGCGCGCTCGGCCGCGCTGACCTTCGCGATGGTTCGCCACGTGGTCGTCGATCTCAGCCAGGTGTTGGGCCGCGCGCCCGACCTGTCCGCCCCTGACCGCCTCACGCCCGCCGGCCTGGCTCGGCTGCGCGAGATCCTCGCCGGGGCCGGTGTGCGACTCCGCGAGGGCAGGGAGGCAGATGAGCGCCTCGCGGAACTGCGCCGCATGTACGAGCCGTATGTCTCGGCACTCTCCGACTACTTGCTCGTGCCCCTGCCTGCGTGGATCCCCCCACCTGGTCTCAAAGATAACTGGCAGAAATCAAGGTGGAAGTAAGGCCCTCTGTTTAGCCACGTCCCGCCACAAGGTCGTTCGCCCAAACCAGAAACCGCCCGGCGGCGAGCGAATCGAGCGCCTTCATCTGCTCCATGGTGCGGTGCGAGTCGGCCCACCAACGTTCCACCGAATCACCCAGCTCCAGTGTGTACAGCACGCGCAAATGTGTGCCCGACACGACCTCGGTGACGGTCGCGATGTTTCGGATGTTCGCGGCGAGGTCGAACCGGGTGCGATACGTCTCCAGCCAGAATCCGGCCCAGGCCTGTGGATACGATTGATAGACAAGGATGTCCAGCCCAGCGTCGGCGAGCTCTCGATAGTCCACACCGTGGCCGCGCGCCTCGGCGGCGGAGACACCCATCTGATCGTAGGCGAGGAGGAGCCCCCCGGTTCTGTGGACGGCCTGCGCGATCACCCGGTAGAGCCCGGTCCATTCGGGGATCGTGTTGGTGAGATCGCTGTAACGGTCCGGATCCCAAATGCTGGCGAAACCGCAGAAGCCGTCGCCGAGCATGAGCCCGTCAAAACCGAATGCCTCGCGGAGGCGCTCGTACTGGCGGCCGATGTACTCGGCGTAGGTAACTCCCTCGGGTTGGAGCACGACGAACGGGTACAGTTGGCTACTGAGCGCGAGGTGCCGGAGTTCGGGGTGGGCACGTACCCACGCCGGCCTGCGGTGGAACATCCAGCCGCCATAGTTCCAGAAACCGATCGCAACCTTGATCGCCTGTGCATGCAGCTGCGTGACCAACGCTCGCAGGTCCGCATGTGTCGCCCCCGCTCGGATCGGACCGTGCCGGTTCAGACCAGTGAGCGTGGTGGCCTCGTATCCAGCAAAGGAGAGGAAGAACCGTGGATCGCGATCCTCCATGATGACAACGCCTTCCAACCCCTCGAGGCGTGGGAGCGGCCTGGGAAATGCGCCGAGATCCACGCAGGCCCAGGTCCGGCCGTCGACGACTTGAGGCAGGGAGAGGCCGGACGGCCGGTGACGCCGAAAGACGCGGCGCAGGAGGGCGCTGACCAAGTGGTACGGTGGTCGTGTGACTCGCACCGTACGCCAGTACCGCGCAGCGGCGGGAAGCTCCTTCGCGGACGATAGCAGACGGCCGAGACCGCCTGCTAGTGCGTATGTCTGGCGACCTTCAGATTCCCCGCAGAAACCCAGGTGGAAGTAGTGGTTTCAGGCCGCTCTCGCCTGTCCTAGCCGTGGCCATCCGTCAAATGACGGATGGCCACGGTTCCTCGGGGGGGTATGCGGAGAGAGTTCTTGGGCCCGCGGACCGCGCGTCCGGTCACGCGCTCTTTCGGAGTCGCTCGCCGACCGGCAGCAGCAGCTCCGAGACCGCCCCCGCTCGGAGAATCCGCGCCGGCACCGACGTCCCAATCCGGTCTGCGCTCAATACGCCAAACAGCTCTTCTGGGTACCGAACCGGCTGGCCGGCCACCGTGAGCAGCGTGTCGCCGAGCAGCAGGCCGCCCCGCTCCGCGGGGCTTCCCGGCTCCACGTCGAGGACGAGGAGGCCATGGCGTTGCTGTGCCTGCTCCGCGACCGCCTGGGCAAGCCGGACCGGCTGGGTGGCGATCCCGAGATATCCCCGGCGAATCCGGCCATGGGTGGCGAGGGCCTCGACCACCCGGCGCACCGTCGGGGATACCACGGTCAGGCTGCCGCCCCTGCGCAGGCCCGCCGTGTTGACGCCCAGCACGTTTCCCCCGCTGTCGATCAGCGGGCCGCCCGAGAAGCCCGGGTAGAGCCGCACATCGGCCTCGAGGTACCGGTCGATTCGGCCCCCGGCCGGCGTCTGCCATGCGTCTCCAAGCACGCTGACGATGCCAAGCGTCGCGCGTACCGTCCGACCCGGCCTCCCCAGCGCGAGGACCAAGTTCCCGGTCCGCAGCGACGCCAGGTCTGCCCAGTTCGGAACCTGCAGGGCGGCATCCCGCACCCGGAGCACGGCGATGTCGGTTGTGGGATCGCGGCCAACCAGCGTTGCGTCGATCTCCCGGCCGTCACCGAGACGAACCCGGATCCCTTCGTCGTGAGGAACCACGTGCTCGGCCGTCACGATCAAGCCGTCGGCGGACCAGACGACGCCCGTCCCTCGGGCCCGGCGCCCTGCCTCCACGCCCACCGCGCTCGCGCCTGCGGTCTCGACAACCCGGGCCAAGCCTTCCGAAAGATTGGACAACTCACTCATTGGTGTCACCTCCGCCCACAATCTACCGCGGTGGCGACGGGCACACATCCGCCGTCCGAGTGGGCTCGACCCGGCAGATCACCCGGGTCGGAGGCAGGCGCAGTCCCAGCGGATTGGCGGGGGGACGGTTGATGAGGACGCGGCCGGAGGCCCGATCAGAGGACGATTAGGCCGAGCCGGACGGCGCGGCTGACCGCTTCCGTTCGGGTGTGGGCGTCGAGCTTGCCAAAGATCGCGTTGAGATGGAACCGCACGGTGTGCTCGCTGATCTCGAGGCGCTCCGCGATCAGTTTGTTGGAGAGGCCCGCGGCGAGCCACTGCAGTACCTCCACCTCACGGGGGGTCAATGCCTCGGGTAGCTCGGCTGTTGCACGCTCGCGCGACGGGGCCACAGCGGCAAATGCCGGATCGAACACGACCAGCCCTCTCGCCACTGCCCGCAGCGCCGCCTCGAGCGTTGGGACGTCGGTATCGCGGGGCAGGATCCCGCCGCCGGCGGGGACCAAGGACGATCCAGGAAAATCCCGTGGCGCCAGCCTTAGGACCGGAGGGCCTGCTTCGCCGAGGGTGCCCGGGTCGGGCGCGACTCCGCTCTGTCCAAGATCCCAGACCACGGCATCGGGACCGAGCCGCTCAACTGCATCGAGCAGCTCCGCATCGAAGGGGACCTCACCGACCACGCGACAGTCCGGCATCGCAGCGATCAGCGCCGCAAGGCCCGTCCGCGCCAGAGGGTCGCCCGCGACGACGAGGATCCGAATGATCTCCGGCGACTCGTCCCGCGAACCTTCCCCGGGTACGTCGTCGACCGGGACGACCCGGGGCGAGGCGATCGCCAGTGCCGGCGTCACGGCGTCTGACACCGTTTGGGGTCCGATCAAGCGAGACAGCACCGGCGCGGCGAGCATGACATCGAGGAAAACGCCAGACGAGGCCAGGCTATGCCCCAGAATTGACGGAGATCAATGCCCGGACGACCACATGTGGGTATAAACGTGATATGCCTAGGCTTCCCGGAGACGCCCTAACTATCAGTCATGAGGACCTGCCTGCCGCCGCGCTGGTGCGGCTCTCTGGCGAAGTGGGCTTGGATACCACGGATGCGCTCCGGGATGCCCTCGACGTCATCATCCACCAGCGCCGCAACATCATCCTCGAGTGCTCAGCGCTGCGGTACATCGATAGCGCTGGCTTTCATGTATTGTTTCGGGCGCGCCAAGAACTCAAACGGTGCGGATGCCAGATTGTGATCGCTGCACCGTCGCCAAGGCTCGACCACGCACTCAAGATTATCAATATCGAGAAGCACATTCGTTGCGTGCGATCTGTGGCAGACGCCCTCGGCATACTCGATGGATCTCGATGACCGGCAACCCGGGCGACGTCCTCGCGCGTGGTTCAGGTTGTAGAAACACAGCAACTCATGGGCTGGCCGGCTCGATATAGTCGAACAGGTTGTTCAGCGACTCCGCCAGCGTAGGGTGGGCGAAGGTCGCATTCTGCAAGGCCGTGTACGGCAGATGCCCCATCATCGCGATTTCAACCATGCTCATCAGCTCGCCCCCGGCGATGCCGAGGATCGCGCAGCCGAGGATCTGATCGGTCGAGGCATCGGTCACGACCTTCATCAGCCCCCGGGGCTCGTCGGCTTCGTTCGCGCGCGCCACATGCGACATCGGCATTTTGGCCACGCGGATCGCCCGGCCCTGACGCCGCGCCTCCTGTTCACTCAGGCCCACCCGCCCTAACTCCGGGTCCATGAACACGGCATAGGGGACGATCCGATCCGTCGTCGTCGCGTGGCCGCCCTTCAGGAGGTTGGTCTCGATGATCCGGAAGTCATCGTATGAGATGTGCGTAAACGCCGGTCCGGGTTTGACGTCCCCGAGCGCGAACACGCCCGGTGCGGCCGTCTCGAGGCGTTCGTTGACGCGAATGTACCCTTTCGGATCGATCTCCACGCCGGCCGCGTCGGCGTTGAGCCGGTCGGTATTCGGCACGCGGCCGACCGCGACGAGCAGGTGCGAGCCCGTGATGACCCGCGGCGCCGCGCCGTCCCCTTCATCGGTCGTGACGGCGATCTTGCCGTCCGAGGCCGGCGCCACGCTCCGCACGTCGCGCCCGAGCAACACGTCAATGCCGTCCTCAACGAGAACTTTGAGCACCGCCTGGGCCACGTCGAGATCTTCCCGGACCAGGAGTTGCGCCCCGCGCTGGATGATCGTCACCCGGCTGCCGAATCGCCGGAACATCTGGCCGAACTCCAAGCCGATGTACCCGCCGCCCACGACGATCAGATGGTCCGGCACATCACCCAATTCCATCACCGACGTAGAGTCGAGGCTCGGCACGCGATCGAGTCCGGGGAACTGTGGCCGGACCGGCCGGGCGCCCGTGTTGATGAACACAAGGTCCGCCGTGAGGGTCCGCCGTTCTCCGGTGTTCATCTGCACGTCGAGCGTCTTGGGACCGCTGAAGCTCGCGTCGCCCATCAAGAGATCCAGGCCCTTTGCCTTGTTGAGACCACGTTCGCTCCCGGAGCGCCATCGGTCGACCATGTTCCGCTTGCGCTCCCTCACCTTTTCCTGATCGACGCTGACGGTCCCGGTGCGAACGCCGAAGTCGCCGGCACGCCGCCCAAGGTAGGCGACCCGCGCGCTTGCCACCATGGTCTTCGTCGGGGTGCACCCCACGTTGACACACGTGCCGCCCACATGCTCGCGCTCGATCACGGCGGTCTTGCGTCCGGCGGCCGCGAGCGCCTTGGCGAGGGGGTTGCCCCCCTGGCCGGATCCGACCACGATGGCGTCGTACCGCTGTGTCGCTGTCATGGGCCCCTCCTAGTTCCGGGCGTACCTGCCTCGGCGCGCCCGTGCCGCGGAGAACCGTGTCGCGCCCCCGATCACGCGTGCTTGACCTCGTGCCCCCCGAACTGCCCCCTCAAAGCGGCAAGGAGTCGATCGCTGAACGGCTGCGGCTCCCTCGACCGGAAGCGCCGCTCGAGCGCCATGGTGATCACCGGGATGGCACAGGCCTGCTCGATCGCCTCGATCACGGTCCAGCGGCCCTCGCCGCTGTCGGGGACGTACGCCGCGATCCCTTCCAATGTGGGATTCGCTGCGAGGGCCCGCACGCTCAGGTCCAGGAGCCAGGAACGCACCACGCTGCCGTAGCGCCAGATCTCACCGATCTGCCGGAGGTCGAGGCTGAACTCCTGCTTGCGCATCATCAGCTCGAAGCCCTCCGCGTACGCTTGCATCATGCCGTATTCGATGGCGTTGTGCACCATCTTCACGTAGTGGCCCGCTCCCGTCGGGCCCACGTGGCCCCATCCTCGGTCGGGGGCCGGCGCGAGCGTCTGAAAGAGCGGCGTGAGGCGCGCCACGGTCTCGCGGTCACCGCCGATCATCAGGCAGTACCCTTCGTGAAGGCCCCAGATCCCGCCGCTCGTGCCCACGTCGACGAACGCGATGGCGTGATCGTTGATGCGGCGGCTTCGTCGCATCGAGTCCTTGTAATAGGAGTTCCCCCCATCGACGATCACGTCGCCGCGCGCCAGCAGCGGCAGCAGCGCATCGACGGTCTGATCGACCGGATCGCCTGACGGCACCATCAGCCACACCGCCCGCGGTGGCGAGAGGCGCGCGACCAGTGCGGCGAGGTCGCGCGCCCCACCACCGTCCATGGCGACGAGACGGTCCACCGCATCGGCTCGCGGGTCATAGCCGGCGACACGGTGGCCGCCGCGGAGGAGGCGCTCCGCCATGTTGGCTCCCATCCGGCCGAGCCCGATCATCCCCAACTCCATCCCCACACCCCCTTCTCAGAGGCTGCTCACAAAGAAGGCCGACGCACCGATGATGAGGTAGGCGGCGACCAGTTGGGCGCCTTCCAGCCAGTTGCTCCGGCCGTCGTGCGAGATCAGCGCGATGATGAGCGTCGACAGGCCCACCGCGGCAACCTCGAATGTGGAGAACACGATGTCCATCGGGTGCCGGACCGCCAGGCTGATGAAGACCAGGGCGGGCGCGACGAAGAGGGCGATTTGCGTCGATGAGCCGATGGCGATTTCGAGCGTGATATCCAGCTTGTCTTGGAGCGCGAAGCGGACGGCCGCGCCGTGCTCGGCCACGTTGCCGATCAGCGGAATGATGATCAGCCCGGCGAAGAACTTGGAGAGCCCGAGCGCGATGAGCGCCGGCTCCAGTGCACCGGCCAGCAGCCAGGACTCGAACGCGACAAGCGCCGACGCCCCCACCAGCACGGCGACGGCGGCCGTGAGCGACCAGACCGGTTCCTCCGTGGACGCCGGGGTGCGAAAGAGGTGCGCGCGATTCGCGTGCGTGAAGAGGAGCGCCAGCGCGTACAGGACGATGAGGATCGCCGCCACCGCGCCGCTGACCACCTCGCGCTCGATCAGGCTGTGCTGTCCTGTCGTCATGAGGAACAGCCCGGGCATGAGGAAGCCGGTCACCGCCAGGGCGAGCGAGGCGGCGTGCACGCCGGCCGCCGGCCCGCTGTAGCGCTGCTCCCGTCGGGTCAGGCCGCCCGCGAATAGCGAGACCCCGAGCACCAGCAGCAGGTTCCCCAAGATGGCACCCGACAGCGCGGCCTTGACCACCGTCAGCTGTCCACCGAGGATCAGGAAGACCGATAGGATGAGCTCCGTGACGTTGGCGAGGCTGGCATTCAGCAGTCCGCCCATTCGGGGACCCGCTTGCAGCGCTGCCTGTTCCGTGGCGATCCCCACAACCTCCGCGAGTGGGATCAGCGCGGCGGCCGCGGTCAGGAAGATCAACAGCGGCTGATGGGTGATGGCGGCCGCGAGCGCCGAAACCGGGATGAGCGGGAGGAGCCAGCCGAGGCGCGGCGTCGTGGCGGCGGTCAACCTCAGGCGGCGTCGGATGGTGTTCACATCACGGACGTCCCGCGGCTTGATGCCGCGCGCGACTAGACACCTTGCAGTGCCCGCAGGTACCGAATCTGCCCCGCGTGGTAGATGTCGTGCGTCGCCATGCGCAGCACGCGTACTACTGCCGGCCCCCAGTCTTCACCGGGAAACGGGCGCAGCAGATCTTCCGCATCGGCATCGCTCGCCCGATCGCGCACGGCCTTCGAGACGTCGTGAAGGGCCCGCACATCGGCCTGCCACTCTGCATCGGTCCCGGAGGCATCGGACCAGTCGGTTCGCATGAGCTCGTCGAACCTCCCTGTCGCGTCGTGTCCCGAAAAAAGGGGCTGCGAACCCTGCCATGCCGCCAGCGTCGCCTGCTTCCAGCGCGTGACGTGGCGAACGATCTGCCAGATGGAATGACGGTTCGGGTTCGGTCTCCAGGCGGCCTGCGCCGCGGTGAGTCCCTGGACGGCCATTGCCAGCGATGGCTGCCACGCTTCCTTTTCAAACGTATAGTCGAGATGGGTCAACAAGAGGTCTTTGGGCGTGATCGCGGCCATCATATCCCGGCACCTCCTTTGGCACTTTGCTGGAAGAACCTGCTTCAGCGGTTCACCGCGCCGGCCCTTTCGGCCCGCGGCTGTGCTATCGTGCGGCCACACCGCGGGAGTCGGCACGCCGCGCGGCGAACACTCGACCCAAACTCTCACGAGCCTAACTGCTGCAGCATCAGGAGGTGAGCCATGAGCCTTTTCGTCGTCCAGCACCGTCACGAGGCGGCGCGCTGCCCAGCTCGCGATCCGCGGATGGCCCCGATGCTCCTCCAGCACCTTGCGCCTGCCAATGCCGGAAAGTACGGACTCACGATCCACGGTGAGGCGGTCGTCAATGCCGCGCACACCCTGTACCTGATCGTCGACGGCCCAGACCGGGACAGCGTCACCCGCTTCATGCAACCCTTCGCCATGGCCGGCACGGTGGAGATCCTTCCTGCGTCGCGATGCGAGACGGTGGTGCAACGCGGCGGGTGCGAAGGCTGAGCCGGAGAGAGCGCCTGGACGGGAAGAAAGGAGCCATCGGATGCGCACCACCACAGCCAGCCTCGTGACTGCTGCCTTCTTGGTGGCGGGAGTGCTCGCACTCTCCCTGTCGGTGCCGCCCGGCGTGAGCGGGGGAGCCGCGATCAGGCTCCCCGACATCGAGAATCCCAAGGTGATGAAAGCCGGCAAAATTGGGCGATACGGCGGGACGCTGATCGCCGGTGAGATCTCCGACCCCCGGACCTTCAACGAGATCGTCTCGCAGGAAACGTCTTCTACCATCCCGCTCGCCCGCGTCTTCGACGGCCTCGTCACGACGAATTGGGACACGACCGAGATCGAGCCGGGACTGGCCGAGTCCTGGACGACAAGCGCCGATGGCCGGACCTGGACGTTCAGGTTACGGAA
>JACXTT010011229.1_pt1 | contig 11999 bp, 8 predicted proteins | sample 9270951 | NCBI WGS metagenome assembly JACXTT01 (sample SAMN15532306, study PRJNA645909) | rock metagenome | isolation source: weathered quartz diorite | place: Puerto Rico | collected 2017-06-21 | reverse complement strand
GTCCGCCGACCGCGCGCTCCCACGCGCGGCGCCCGCGCGGCGGCGCCGCATCGTCGATGGTCGGCCCGCGCACGCCCGTCCGCACCAGCGCCACGTCGTCGATCTCGTAGGCGCCGTGCTTCGCCTCTCCGGCGCGTCGCCCCTCGAGCCGGATCCAGAACGCGCTCAGGTGGTCCCACTGATGGATGCCGGGCAGATGGGACAGCGGGATCACCACGCGTGCCCAGCCGGTGCCGATTCCGTCGACCACGCTGCTCCCGTCTTCGACGTGCCCCGGTTCGCCCGGCTTCTGGCGGCGGAGCCCGACGCGAAGTGCCGGGCTGAACCCGGCGCTCGCGTCGCCGTGGATCGAGAACTCGAGATGGTCGAAGCGGCGCGCATCGACGTCCGCCAAGTCGGCGCGGAAGTCGATCTGCTGGTCCTCGGACGCGAGCCCGTACGTCACGCGGAGACACCGGCTCTGCGGTCTCCGGTCCGCGCAGTCGCGAAGCTCCCACGCGAGCTCGCCGCGCTGGCGCTTCGGGAGCGGGGTGTCGAGCACGCCGAGCGACCCCTGCTTCACGGACTCGAAATCCTCGACGACGAGCCGCGCTCCCGCCGCCTTCGCGCCGCGTGCTGCCGCGTCGGTCGCGACTCCGGCGCACGCGAGCCCAAGCACGAGCAACACCGCGGATCCCCTCGAGCCCCCCACGGCCGTCCCAATAGCCGGATGACCGGCGCTTGCAAATCCAGTATTCAGGGGGCTTCGAGGTCTCCATGCCGACCGTGATCCAGACTCTACGGGCGTGCCGGGTGCGCGCACTGATCGTGGCCGCCGCGCTGCTCGCGCTGCCGCAGCTCGTGAACGCCGCCGCCTTCGATCTCGAGGAGGTCTCGAAGATCGCCGAGAAGCTGTCTCGTCAGAGCTTCGCCGACCCCAAGGACAAGGTCCCGAAGTGGCTGAGCGAGCTCAACTACGACCAGTGGCGCGACATTCGCTTCCGGCCCGACAAAGCGCTCTGGAAGGACGGGAAGTCGAAGTTCAACGTGCAGTTCTTCCACCCCGGCCTCTACTACGACCGGGCCGTCGAGATGCACGTCATCGAGGGCAAGACCGTCCGCCCGATCCTGTTCAACCCGAGCCAGTTCGACTACGGCAAGAACGACTTCGCGAGCCGCGTGCCGCAGAACCTCGGATACGCGGGGTTCCGCGTGCATTACCCGATCAACAAGCCGGACTATGGGGACGAGGTCATCGTGTTCGTCGGCGCGAGCTACTTCCGTGCCCTCGGCAAGGATCTCTCCTTCGGCATGTCGGCGCGCGGCGTGGCGGTGGATACGGCCGTGCAGAGCGGCGAGGAGTTCCCGTTCTTCAAGGAATTCTGGCTCGTGAAGCCCGCGCCGGACGCGAACGAGCTGATCATCTACGCACTGCTCGACAGCCCGCGCGTGACCGGCGCGTATCGCTTCCGCGTGAAGCCCGGCGAACAGACGGTGGTCGAGGTGCAGTCCCGGTTGTTCACGCGCGCGGCCATCACCAAGCTCGGCATCGCGCCGCTCACCAGCATGTACTTCCACGGCGAGAACTCGCTCCGGAAGGTCGACGACTTCCGGCCCGAGGTGCACGACTCGGACGGCGTGCTGCTGAACACCTCGAGCGGAGAGTGGATGTGGCGCCCGGTCGACAATCCGGAATCGCTGCAGACGAACTCGTTCCGGTTGCCCAACCCGAAGGGCTTCGGTCTGCTGCAACGCGACCGCGACTTCGATCACTACCAGGACCTCGAGGCCCGGCAGGAAGAGCGTCCGAGCACGTGGGTCGTGCCGAAGGGCGAATGGGGAGACGGCCATCTCGATCTCGTGCAGATCCCGACGAAGAACGAGATGAACGACAACATCGCCGCCTTCTGGGTTCCCGAGAAGCCGGTCGCCGCGAATGCCGCGTTCACCTACGACTACGATCTCTACTGGTACGGCGACGACAAGGATCGTCCGCCCGCCGGCCGCGTGGTCGCCACGCGGCGCGACCACGGCCCGATCCCCGACGCACACCGCTTCGTCGTCGACTTCGAAGGCGGCAAGCTCAAAGCGCTGCCGCCGGACACGGTCATCCGCGGCGTCATCACCGCCGGTACCGGCTCCGAGATCGGCGAGGAACTGCTGGAGCAGCACCTGGCGAAGAATCCGATCACGGGTGGCTGGCGCCTCGGGTTCCAGGTGAAGCCCAAGAACAACCAGCCGCTCGAGCTCCGCGCGTTCCTCCAGAAGGGGAACGAGACGCTGACCGAGACGTGGTCCTACACGGTCCTCCCCTGAAGCCCGCCGAGAAACCCGACGCCGACCCGGAAGGCCGTCTCGACGTGCCGCCGCCGGCGCTGATCCACAACTGGCGGAGCGTCTTCGATCGCGTCCGCTCCTATCTCCGTGCGGTCGGCATCGCGTCCGAGGACGCCGACCCCGCCGCGACGCGGGCCATCGAGGAAGCGGCGTCCGGCGACGAATGGAGCGCCTCGTCGAACGCGTTTTCCCGCGCCTTCGACCGACTGCGCCAGGACGTGGCCGACGATGCCGCGGAGCCGACCGAGCCGTCCGCGGCATTCCTGCGCTGGCGACTCGCCCGCGTGGTCGGCGACGAGCGCACGCACGTCGCGGCCATGCCGCCGCTCGAGCGCGTCTCGATGATGCCGCACCACATCGAGGGCCACACGTTCCGCCGCCGACTGGTCTCGCTCCGCGACGCCCGCACGCGTCGCGCCGCGCGCGCGGCCAAGGTGCGGCTGCGCTGGCGGACGACCGCTTCGTGGCGTCGCTGGGTGCTCATCCTGTTCGTGTTGATCCCGACCGTGATCGCCAGCCAGTTCATGCTCGAGGTCTTGCCGAACCAGGGCCGCACGATCCTCGAGTTCGCGATCGTGATGATCTTCGGTGCGCTGTTCGGGTGGATCTCGATCGGCTTCTGGACCGCGATCGTCGGCTTCGTGATCCTGCTCGTGCGCCGCGACCGCTTCGCGATCTCTCACGAGCTCGAGCACGCCCCGGCCGACATCGATCCGCGCGCGCGCACCGCGATCATCATGCCGATCTGCGAGGAGCCGGTGGAGCGTGTGTTCGCGGGCCTCCGCGCGATGTACGCGTCGCTCGAGAAGACCGGGCAGTTGCATGCGTTCGACTTCCACGTGCTGTCCGACTCGGCCGACGTCGGGACCTGGGTGCGTGAGGAAGAAGCCTGGCTCGACTGGTGCAAGGCCGTGGGAGGGTTCGGGCGCATCTTCTACCGGCGCCGGCGGGTGCGCATCGAGCGCAAGAGCGGCAACGTCGCCGACTTCTGCCGCCGCTTCGGGCAGCGCTACCGCTACATGATCACCCTCGACGCCGACAGCCTGATGACCGGCGACGCGCTGGTGCGGCTGGTGCGGATGATCGAGGAGCGCCCCGAGGTCGGCCTGATCCAGACGCTGCCGGTGCCGGTCCACGCGCGCTCGCTTTACGCCCGCATCCAGCAATTCGCGAACCGCGTCTACGGACCGATGTTCGCGACCGGTACGCACTTCTGGCAGCTCGGCGACGCGCAGTACTGGGGCCACAACGCGATCGTCCGCCTGGCGCCGTTCATGAAGCACTGTGGATTGCCGCGCCTTCCCGGCAGGCCGCCGTTCGGCGGCGAGATCTTGAGCCATGACTTCGTCGAGGCCGCGATGCTCGGACGTGCCGGCTTCTCCGTCTGGCTCGCGTACGATCTGCCGGGCAGCTACGAAGAGCTGCCGTCCTCGCTGCTCGAGGACCTCGCCCGCGACCGGCGCTGGTGCCAGGGCAACTTCCAGCACCTGCGGCTCGTGGTCGTGAGTAGCCTGTTCGCCGTGCACCGCGTGCTGTTCGTGAACGGTGCGCTCGCCTACACGTCCGCCGCGCTCTGGCTGCTGTTCCTGAGCCTCAGCACGGTTGAGGCAATCCTCCAGGTGATCCAGGTCCCCGACTACTTCCCGACCGGCAAGATGCTCTTCCCGCAGTGGCCGACCTGGCACCCGCAGTGGGCCCTGTCGCTCTTCACGGTGACGATGCTGATCCTGTTCCTGCCGAAGCTGCTCGGCGCGTTCCTGGTGTTGGTCCGCGGCCAGGTGCGGAGCTTCGGCGGCGTCGTGCGCTTCGTGCTGAGCCTGTTCTTCGAGACGATCGCGTCGAGCCTCTACGCGCCGATCCGCATGCTGTTCCACTCGAAGTTCGTGCTCACGAACCTGATCGGCCGGGTCGTGCAGTGGAAATCGCCGCCGCGCGGCGACCACGAGACGACGTGGGCCGAGGCGCTGCGCCATCATTCCGGGGCGACGATCCTCGCCTGCGCATGGGGCGGCGGCGTGTACTGGCTGAACACGCAGTACTTCTGGTGGCTGACGCCGATCCTCGGCGCGCTCGTGCTGTCGATCCCGGTGTCGGTGCTGATGAGCCGCATGCGGCTCGGCGACGCGGCGCGGAGCGCGAAGCTGTTCGCGACGCCGGAGGAGATCCAGCCGCCGCCGGAGGTCGTCGATCACAAGGCGGGCATCCGCGCCGCCGAGGAGAAGACCCGCGCGCTGCCCCCCGAGGAGCGTGACGGCTTCGTGCGAGCGATCGTCGATCCCGGCATGAACGCGCTCCACCGCTGGCTGCTCCGCGACCCGCGCCCGATGCGGGCATCGATCCGCGAGGCGCGCCGCAAGCTCTGCGACCGGGCGATCGCGCTCGGTCCGAGCGGCCTCGACACCCGCACGCGCCGCGTCCTCTTGTCCGATGCCGCGTGCGTCGACGAGCTCCACGCCCGTGTGTGGGAGCTCGAGCGCCGCGAGCACGCGCTCGTCTGGGGCCGTCCCGCGGCTCGGCTGCCGCGCGGCGCCGGGAGCTGAGCATGGCGCTGCTCCAGTTCCCCCGGGGCTTTCTGTGGGGCTCGGCGACGAGCGCGCACCAGGTCGAGGGCAACTGCGACCGCAATCACTGGTGGGACTGGGAGCAGGAAGGCCTGCGCGCAAAGCCGCCGCACGGGTTCGTCGCCGACGGATCGGTGTCGGGCATCGCCTGCGACTACTTCCATCGTTACGACGAGGACCACGCGCTCGCGGCGTCGCTCGGCCATCGCGCGCTGCGCATCTCGATCGAGTGGAGCCGGATCGAACCCGAGGACGGCCGCTTCGATCCGGCCGCGGTCGATCATTACAAGCGCGTCTGCGACTCGATGATCCGCCACGGCCTGGAGCCGACGCTCACGCTGCACCACTTCACGAACCCGACGTGGACGCAGCGGCGCGGCGGCTGGGAGAACCCGGAAATGATCCGCTGGCTCTCCCGCTTCGCCGATTTCGCGATCCGCGAGCTCGGCGACCGCGCGCGCCTGTGGTGGACCATCAACGAGCCGACGATCGCGCCGATCCTGAGCTACCTGACCGGCGTCCACCCCCCGTGCGTGCGCGACCACGCGCGCGCCCTGGTGGTCGCGAAGCACGTGCTGCTCGCCCACGGCGCGATGTACGAGGCGATGAAGGGCGCCGGGCCCGGATCGATCCGGGTCGGTCCGGTGCTGCAGATGCCGTACTTCGAGCCGTTCGACCCGAACGACACGAACGACGTCGCGGCCGCCGAGGAAATCGACCTGCTCACCACGGGTTACGTAATGGCGGGCCTGCGCGAAGGCATCCTCGTGGCGCCCGTGGGACGGGACGAGCTGGTCCCGGGCCTGAAGGGCAGCGCCGACATCCTCGGGGTGAACTACTACCTGCGCTCGCTCTGCCGTGAGGGCCAGACCGGTTCGCTCCGCCGACCCGACGAGCCCGAGACGCTGGTCGACGAGATGGGCTGGGAGATCTACCCCGAGGGCCTGTACCGGAGCCTCGTCCGGGCAGCCTCGGTCGGCTGCCCGGTGTACGTCACCGAGAACGGCATGGCCACGCTGGACGACGAGCAGCGCGCACGCCATCTCCGTGAGCACCTCGAGCGCGTCTGGCGGGCGATCCGCGACGGCGTGAACGTCGCCGGCTACTTCTACTGGTCGCTGATCGACAACTTCGAGTGGGCCGAGGGCTATGCGCGCCATTTCGGCCTCGTCGCCTGCGACCGCCGGACTCTCGAGCGCCGCCCCAAGCCCGCAGCGTCGCTGTACCGTGAGGTCATCGCGGCGAACGCGCTCGATACCGGTTCTTGATCTCCCGTACCGCTGGAACCCTGGCGGAAATTCACCCGGATTCGCTTGACCTCGACGGGTCATCCGGTCTTTGTTACCCGCGTTTTTCGCCCACTGATCCAGACAAGGAGACATCGTGAACAACCTCTTCAAGATTCTGAGCGGCGTTGGGGCCGTCCTGGCGACTCTCGTGTTCTTCTGGCCGACGCCGTACAGCTACGAGGAAGGGGGCCTGGTCCGCACCAACCGGTTCACCGGCAAGGTGCAAAAGGCCAGCAGCGAGGGCTGGATCGATCCCGAATCGGCGCCCAAGGGACCCGAGGACACGATCACGCCGAAGATCAAGGAAGCGCTCGGCAAGATCGAGGTCACGGCGCAGGATTTCGCCACCGTCACGGTGAAGAACTCCGGCGAGTGGAACCTGATCCTGATCGAGAAGGCCGAGGTCACGTTCGATGCCGGCTGCGGCAACGCCACGGACTATGCGAACTTCGTGCTGAACGAGCGCACCTGGAACGCGAACAAGGAGACCGTGGTCCACGTCGAGCTCCCCGAGCGCTTCAAGAAGGAGCTGCTCGCGAAGTGCGGCGGGTCGACGCATCACCGCTCGATCAACTTCATCGTCAACAGCGGTTACACCCCGAGCGAGAACTGGGACGCGCAGACGCGCATCGTGTCGCGCAAGATCGAAGCGGACGTCGCGGTCCCGGCCGCGCAGTGACGGAACCGACGAGCGGTCCGGCGAAGCCCGGACCGCTCGCGGGGATCCGCGTCCTCGAGCTGATCCGCGTCGCCCCCGGCGCGTTCTGCACGATGATGCTCGCCGACATGGGAGCGGACGTCGTGAAGATCGAGACGCCCGACGCCGCGGATCCCTACGAGACGCCTCCGGCCGATCGCACCGCCGAGGCGCGGCGCGCCGCGTTCCGCTTCATCGAACGCAACAAGCGAAGTATCGCCATCAACCTGAAGGACCCGGCGGGTCAGGCGCTGCTGCAGCGTCTGGCCGAAGACGCCGACGTGCTCGTCGAAGGGTTCCGCCCCGGCGTGATGGCACGGCTGGGCGGCGACTACGAGACGCTCTCGAAGCGAAACCCGCGGCTCATCTACTGCTCCCTCAGTGGCTACGGGCAAAACGGCCCGTATCGCGACTACCCCGGCCACGACATCAACTACCTCGCGATCTCCGGAGTGCTCGACCTGATCGGTGAGCCCGGACGCCACCCGGCCATCCCGCTGAACGTGGTGGCGGACTCGGGCGGGGCCTCGATGCACGGCGTGCAGGGCATCCTGCTCGCGCTGTTCGCGCGCGAGCGCACGGGGCGCGGCCAGCACGTCGACGTGTCGTATCTCGACGGCACGCTCTCGCTGCTCGCCGCCACGCCGCACGTGCGCGACTCGCTCCGCACCGGCCGATGGCCCGAGCGCGGCGAGGGCGGCCTCGGTGGGCGGTACCCGTATTACTCGACGTACGAGACCTCCGACGGCAAGCTGATCTCGATCGGCTGCACCGAGCCTTGGCTCTGGGCGAACTTCTGCCGGGCCGTCGGGCGCCCCGATCTCGAGGCGCTCGCCTTCAAGGGACCGCATTTTCTCGCCCTCGCGGACGATGCCGCGATCGAAGGCAAGCGGCAGGTCGCGGCGATCCTGAAGACCAAGACGCGCGACGAGTGGTTCGCGATCCTCCGCGATGCCGACGTCTGCGTCGGGCCGGTGAACACCGCGGTCGAGGCGTTCGAGGATCCGCACCTGAAGGCGCGCGAGATGGTCGTCGATTTCGACGATCCGCGCTGCGGACCCGTGCGTCAGGCGGGCATCGCGATCAAGCTGTCGGACACGCCGGGATCGATCCGTCGCCTCGGCCCGATGCGCGGTGAGCACACGGACGAGATCCTCGCGGCCACCGGCTACGACGCCGACGAGATCGCGGCGCTGCGGAAGAGCCGCACGATCGGTTGATCCCTACGGGGGAGGGCGGCCGCCCTCCCCCGCCGTCGCCTCTCAGCCGACGGCGAACTGCAGCCGCTCCATGTCTGCGACCGGCTCGAATTCGCCCGACCTCGACAGCGGGCGCGAGCCCGGCTTGCGCTCGAACGGGTCGACGAGCCCGATCTCCTTCCCGTAATCGCGCAGCACCGGGATCACTTCCTTCGCGAGCAGCCGCAGACACTCGCGCCGGTCCTCGAACGGCACCGGGCCGTCGAGCCAGAACGAGAAGATGCCGGGCCGCAACACGTCCATCACCTTCTTGAGGCGCGGGATCACGTGATCCGGCGTCCCCGCGATCATCTGTAGATTCCGGCGGTTCTCGGCGTACTGCGCGCCGAGCGAAGCCTTGACCGCCTCGACGTTGACGCCGTCCTCCTCCTCGATCGCGATCAGCGGCTTCCCCGGCAGGTTCGGGTTCGCGAACTGGCGCGACAGCCGCTTCGTCGCTTCCTTCGAGTTGTAGCCCGGCGGGAACATCCACTCGGGGCGCGCGAAGTTCGCGAAGCCGCCCCCGAACAGGAAGCGCTTGCCCATCTCCTCGGCGTGCGCCTGGTTCTCGGAGACGAACACGGGCTGCATGTAGCCGAAGTTCTCCGGGCCCGCCTGGTAGCCCTCGCGCGCGGCGGCCTTCGCGTAGATGCTCCAGAGCTCGGTCGTTGGCTCGAGGAACGTGGCGAGCGCGATGTACGGATAGCGCTTCTTCGCGCACCAGATCGCGGTGTCGGGACTGACGAGGCCCGGGATCCAGATCGGCGGGTGCGGCTGCTGGTACGGCTTCACCCACGGGTTGCCGAAGCGGAAGTGGAAGTGCTTGCCCTCGTAGCGCCACGGGCCTGGCTCGGTCCATGCCTTGATGATCAGGTCGTGCCCTTCCTCGAAGAACTCGCGGTTGTAGGCCGGATTCGAGTTGTTCGCGAGCTGCTCGCTGCCGGCGCCGCGCACCCAACCGGGAATCAGCCGGCCGCGCGAGACGAGGTCGATCATCGCCAGCTCCTCCGCGAGGCGCAGCGGATTCGCGACGGTCGGGATCGGATTGCCGAGCAGGACGATCTTCACCTTCTTGGTGACGCGCGCGAGGATCGAGGCCTCCACGTCCATCACGGCGCCGAGGCAGAACGGCGTGCCGTGGTGCTCGTTCAGCATCACGCAATCGAACGCGCCGAGCTCCTCGCTGTAGACCTTCTCGTCGATGTACCGGTTCAGCAGGTCCGCGCCCTTCTTCGGATCGAAATGCCGATTCGGCATGCCGAAGAAGCTCCGGTTCCGGATGACTTCGTCCTCCGGGATGTCGTGGTAGGAGCGCTCGGTGAACCACATGAATTGCATCGTCGATCTCCTGCTCGGCGAGAATCGGAACGCGGATCAGTAGGTGATGAGCGGCTTGATGATGCCGTCGGCCTTGCTCTCGAGCATGCGGAACGCCTTCTCGACGTCGCCGAAGCCGAAGCGGTGCGTGGTCATCGGCGTGGGATCGAAACGCTTGCGCTCGAGGATGCGCAGCAGACGCGTCATGCGCTCGCGGCCGCCCGGGCAGAGCACGCCGCGGATCGTCTTGTTCGACATGCCGAGGCCGAATTCGAGGAGCGGGATGCGCAGCGAGTCGCCGCCCTCGCCATGGTAGCCGACGTTCGAGATCGTCCCGCCCGGTCGCGTGACCTTGATGCAGTTCTCGAACGTGATCTGCAGCCCGAGCGCCTCGATCGCGGAGTCGGCGCCCTCGCCTCCCGTGAGCTTGATGATCTCCGCGACGGGATCGCCGGCTTTCGGGTCGACGACGAGGTCGGCGCCGAAGCGCCGCGCGAGCTCCTGTCGGGCGGGGATCGACTCGACCGCGATCACGAGCCCGGCGCCGGCGAGCCGCGCGCCCGCCGTGGCACAGAGGCCGACGGGACCCTGCGCGAAGACGACGACGGAGCCGCCGACGTGGATGTCGGCCTCCTCGGCGGCCGCGAAGCCGGTGCTCATCATGTCCGTGGTGTAGAGCGCGGCCTCGTCGGAGACCGAGTCCGGAATCCTCACCAGGTTGAAGTCGGCGTCGTTCACCAGGAACTTCTCGGCGAGATTGCCGTCGCGCTGGCCGGTGAACTTGTAGCCGCCGAGCATGCCGCCGCACTGCGCGCTCTGCCCGCGCTGGCAGGCGTCGCAGCGCCCGCACGGCGTGACGGCGTTGACCGCGACGCGGTCGCCGGGCTTGAAGCGCTGCACGTTCGCGCCGACCTTGTCGACCACGCCGACGCTCTCGTGTCCGAGGCCGCGCTCCGCGGGGATCGGAATCACGCCGTGCACGGTGTGCACGTCGGAGTTGCAGACCAGCGACGCGGTGGTGCGAATCACGGCGTCGTCGGGTCCGGGCTTCGGATCCGGCTTGTCGACGATTCCGACCTCGTTCTTGGCGAGAAACACGAAAGCCTTCATCGCTTCGCTCCTCCTGGACTGCGATCGATCGGCGCGTCCGATCCCGTGCCTTGAAGTACCTTCAAAGGATCTTGAGACATCCTCGCCGGGCCGGCAAGGGCTCGTGTCGCCTGGTGGGAGCCCCTTCCGCTCCGGCCACGAGTCGGACTAGGGTCGCGGGATGCGATCACCGGTCCGCTTCGGCCTCGGCATGCCGACCGCGTTCCCCGATGGGGCACCGAACCTCGAGTTCCTGCGCTTCGCGGTACGCGCGGAAGAGCTCGGCTACGATGCGCTCTGGTCGGGCGATCACGTCGTGTTCCACATCCCGCGCCTCGAGATCTTCACGCTGCTCGCGGCCGTCGCGGCGCGCACCGAGCGGATCCACATCGGCCCGGGCGTGCTCCTGCTCTGCCTGCGGAACCCCGTGCACGTCGCCCAGTCGATCGTGTCGCTCGACCACATTTCGAACGGGCGCGTGATCTTCGGCGTCGGCGTCGGCGGCGAGCACGCGAAGGAGTTCCAGGCCTCGGGCGTCTCGGTCCGCGAGCGCGGGGCGCGCACCGACGAGGGCCTGGCCGTCCTGAAGCGACTCTGGACCGAGGACGAGATCGACCACGAAGGGCAATTCTGGAAGCTCGCGCGGATCGCCGTTCGTCCGCGGCCGCGCCAATCCCCTCACCCTCCGATCTGGGTCGGTGGCCGCGCCGCAGCCGCGCTACGGCGCACCGTGCAGTACGGCGACGCCTGGTTCCCCGGCTGGGTCACCCCGGAGAAGCTTCGTGAGGCGAACGCGGATCTCGACGCGCGCTGCGCCGCCGCCGGGCGCGACCCGGCAACGATCGAGCGAGCGCTCTATCTCTTCGTGAGCGTCGACGAAGACGAGGCCCGCGCGAAGGCGCAGGCCGAATCGTTCCTCAGCCGGAACTACGACATGCCGTACGCGCCGTTTGCGAAGTACGTGGTCGCCGGCAGACCCGACGCATGCGCGCGCGAGGTGCGGCGGTACGTCGAGGCCGGGGCGCGGCACTTGACGTTCCGCTTCGCGACCACCGAGCCGATGCGCCAGCTCGAGCTCTGGAGTGCCGAGGTCTTGCCGGCGCTCCGCGCTCTTTGAAGACCGGAGGACGAATGCGCCTTTCGAAACCGAGGATCGCACCGCTGAAGCCGAGCGAGATGAACGAGGAAGTCCAGGAGATGGTCCGCCCCGCGGGTGGAGCGATCGGCCTCGAAGGGGTGCCGAACGTGATCGCCACGCTCGCGCAGCATCCGAAGCTGCTGAAGCGTTGGAACGTCTTCAGCAATCACGTGCTCTTCAAATCGACCCTGCCGCCGCGCGAGCGCGAGATCTTGATCCTGCGGATCGGCTGGCCCTTCCAGGCCGAATACGAGTGGGGGCCACACGTACGGAACGGACAGGCCGGCCGCCTCGACGAGAAGCATGTCGCGCCAGAAACGGAAGTGGCATACCCTCCTAGGCCCCGACCGGTCC
>JACXTT010011228.1_pt1 | contig 12000 bp, 8 predicted proteins | sample 9270951 | NCBI WGS metagenome assembly JACXTT01 (sample SAMN15532306, study PRJNA645909) | rock metagenome | isolation source: weathered quartz diorite | place: Puerto Rico | collected 2017-06-21 | reverse complement strand
ATGGACGTGCGCCGGCAGGACCTGGTGCTGCGGCCGCCGCTTGCGGAGCCGATGCACGCGCATGTGCTGATCGGCGCGCTGGAGGGCAGCGCCGGCACCGTGGTGGTCGAGGTGCTGCCCAACGAGCAGAAGATCCGCAGCGACCGCGAGGAGCGCATTCTCGACCTGACGTCGGCCAACAAGGAACTGATCCGCAACCTGGCCCACGAGATCAAGAATCCGCTGGGCGGTATCCGCGGGGCCGCGCAGTTGCTGGAATTCGAGCTGCCCGAGCGCTCGCTGCGCGAGTACACACAGGTCATCATCAAGGAGTCCGACCGGTTGCAGACGCTGGTGGACCGCCTGCTGGAGCCGCACCGGCATCCGCACATCGTGTCGGAACTCAACATCCACGAGGTGCTGGAGCGCGTGCGCTCGGTGGTGCTGGCCGAATTCCCGAACGGGCTGGACATCGTGCGCGACTACGACGCCAGCCTGCCGGAGCTGCGCGGCGATAAAGAGCAACTGATCCAGGCTGTGCTGAACATCGTCCACAACGCGGCGCAGGCGCTGGCGGAGCGTATGGCGCGCGGCGATGCCCGGATCGTGCTGCGCACGCGCGTCGCGCGGCAGGTCACGATCGCCAAGCGGCTTTTCAAGCTGGCATTGGATTTGCATGTGATCGACAACGGCCCCGGCATCCCCGAGGACATCCGCGAGCGCATCTTCTACCCGCTGGTTTCGGGACGGGATGGCGGCAGCGGTCTCGGTCTCACACTCGCTCAAACCTTCGTGCAGCAGCACGAGGGCTTGATCGAATGCGAGAGCCAGCCGGGCTGTACCGACTTCCGTATCCTGCTGCCGCTGCACTAGCGGCGCCGGCGTTTCGCGAGCAATCGTCGCGCCGAGCGGCAGAGGCTACGGGGGACCCCATGACACCGAGCACACAAGCGACGCACATGAAGCCGATCTGGATAGTCGACGACGATCAATCAATCCGCTGGGTTCTCGAGAAGGCGCTCGCCCGCGAAAGCCTGCTCTCGCGCAGCTTCACCAACGTGCGCGACGTGCTGGCCGCGCTCGAGGACGACGAGCCGCAGGTCCTGATCTCGGATATCCGCATGCCGGGCGGTTCAGGGCTGGACCTGCTGCAGGCTATCAAGACGCGTCATCCGGGCCTGCCGGTCATCGTGATGACCGCCTATTCCGACCTCGACAGCGCCGTCGCGGCGTTTCAGGGCGGCGCCTTCGAGTACCTGGCCAAGCCGTTCGACGTCGACAAGGCGGTCGAGTTGATCCGCCGCGCGCTGGAGGAAAGCCTGCGCGAGGAGGAAATGGAGGACCGACTCGTCGACGCGCCCGAGATCCTCGGCCAGGCGCCCGCCATGCAGGACGTGTTCCGTGCCATCGGCCGCCTGTCGCAGTCCAATGTGACGGTGCTGATCACCGGCGAGTCCGGTACGGGCAAGGAACTGGTCGCCCAGGCACTGCACAAGCACAGCCCGCGCGCCAACGGCCCGTTTATCGCGCTCAATACCGCCGCCATTCCGAAGGACCTGCTCGAATCGGAGCTGTTCGGCCACGAGCGCGGCGCGTTCACCGGCGCGCAGACCATGCGGCGCGGCCGCTTCGAGCAGGCCGAGGGCGGCACGCTGTTTCTCGACGAAATCGGCGATATGCCGTTCGATCTGCAGACCCGGCTGCTGCGCGTGCTGTCCGATGGCAACTTCTACCGCGTGGGCGGCCACAATCCGCTGCGCGCGAATGTGCGCGTGATCGCCGCCACGCACCAGAACCTGGAGACGCGGGTCAAGGAGGGGCTGTTCCGCGAGGATCTGTTCCACCGCCTGAACGTGATCCGCCTGCGCCTGCCGCCGCTGCGCGAGCGGCCGGAGGACATCACGCTGCTGGGGCGGCACTTCCTGCAAAAGAGCGCCAAGGAACTGGGCGTGGAGCCCAAGCGCATGTCCGACGAGGCGCTCGCTTATATCAGCACGCTGCCGTTTCCGGGCAACGTGCGGCAACTCGAGAATCTCTGCAACTGGCTGACCGTGATGGCGCCCGCGCAGACCATCGAGGTCAAGGACCTGCCGCGCGAAATGATCAATGGCGGGTTGCCCGAAACCGGCGCCACCGTGCCCCGGATGCCTGAGCGTATTGTCGAGGGTAGGGCGACCAATGGTGAGAGCGCCAGCCACGACGTGCTGGACCACGGCCTGGCATTGCCGGGGGGCGAAGCCGAGTCCCCGGTCGGTGGGCGACCGACGGCGGCCAGCGGTTCCGCACTGGCGAACTGGGAGAATCTGCTCGCTGGCGAGGCGAGGGCGATGTTGGAGTCCGGTCAGCCGGAGGTCATGGACGCGCTGACGCGCCGGTTCGAGAAGGCCGTGCTGGAGGCCGCGCTCGGCGTGACGCGTGGCCGCCGGGTGGAGGCGGCCACGCGTCTTGGCATCGGTCGCAACACGATCACGCGCAAGCTGCAGGAGCTGGGCTTCGACTGAGCGTTGTTGTTGTGCGAAAAAAAAGCGGCCGGATGCTTCCGGCCGTTTTTCTTTTGGGGCCGCCGGCTGCGGCCCGGGGAAGGGTCAGCCGCGTGCGGCCAGCAGCAGCTCGGCCATTTCCGCGAAGCCCTCGCCACCGGCCTCACGCGTGACGTAGGCCGGCGGCACTGGCAGTTGCGGCAGGATGTCGCGGACGTTGGCGACACCGACCGATACCGGGAAATGGGCGAACATCGTCGCGTCGTTGGCCGAATCGCCAATGAACAGCCATTCGTCGCGCTGCGCGTCCAGGTCGGCGCCAAGCAGCTCGGCGGCGCATAGTCGGCTCATCGTCAGCTTGTCGTGCGCGCCAAACCAGCCGTTGACGTGGATCGAGCTGATCGTCGCCGTCATGCCGTTGGCACGCATCATCGCCGCGATCCGCTCGACGCTGTCTGGCGGCAGCGGGGCGACGTCCTCGGCGTGGTCGATCGCCAGGTCGGCGGCATGCCAGGCTTGGTCGGAGGCCAGCGCGCAGCCGGGCACCTCGCGGACGATGCGCTCGCCCAGCGCGCGGATGCGGGCCAGGTTGCGCTCGCGCACCGGCGCGTCGTCCAGGTAGCGGGTCAGCAGCTTGCCATCGCGAAGATGGGAGTAGAACGCGCCGTTCTCGCCGATGATGGCGTCGACCGGCCAGAGCCGCGCCAGGATTTCCGCCCAGGCGATGCAGCGGCCCGTGACCGGGATGACGTGCAGGCCAGCCTGTTGCAGCCGCGCGAGCGCCAGATAGGTGGGGGCCGGCAGCCGTCCGTCGGTGGTCAGGGTGCCGTCAATGTCGGTCAGTACGCCGCGAATCCGCGCCAGCGCGCCGGCCGGAAGGGTTTGGATGGGTTGCATGGCGACGCATTGTACCGGCTGGCATGGCATAGGGCCGCATCGACGCGGTGCAGCAAATTACGAATTAGTGGGTTTGCCCGGTTTGCTTGTGCGCGGGACGCATGTAACATTCGTGTCACAAAAAGTGCATACAGTCGGACGATTTTTGTCCGTCGTCATTAAGACCCTGAGGAGAGCTGTCCATGTCCTTTCCCCGTACCGTGCTGAAGTTTGCCGCCGTCGCCGCGCTTGTCGCGGCCGGCAATGCCCATGCTGCCGTCGAGATCCAGTGGTGGCACGCCATGCAGGGCGCGCTGAACGACAAGGTCAACGAGATTGCCGGCAAGTTCAACGCGAGCCAGAGCGAATACAAGATAGTGCCCGTCAACAAGGGCAACTACGACGAGACGATGGCCGCTGGCATCGCGGCCTTCCGCGCCGGCGGCGCACCCGCGATCCTGCAGGTGTTCGAGGTTGGCACCGCCACGATGATGAGCGCGAAGGGCGCCATCAAGCCGGTCTCGGTGGTAATGAAGGAAGCCGGCGAGAAGTTCGACCAGAAGGCCTACATCCCGGCCGTGGCGGGCTACTACACATCCTCCAAGGGGGAGATGCTGTCGTTCCCGTTCAACAGTTCGACGACGGTGTTCTATTACAACAAGGATGCCTTCAAGAAGGCCGGTCTTTCCGAGCCGCCGAAGACCTGGCCGGAGGTCATGCAGTATTCGGCCAAGCTGAAGGCTTCCGGCGCGAACTGTGCCTACACGACCGACTGGCAGGGCTGGGTCCACCTGGAGAGCTTCTCGGCCTGGCACAACACCTTGTTTGCCAGCAAGAACAACGGCTTCGGCGGCACCGATGCACGCCTCGTCTTCAACAGCCCGCTGCACGTCAAGCACATCACCAACCTGCAGGACATGGTGAAGAAGGGCTACTTCAGTTACGGCGGCCGCAAGGCGGAGTCGCAGGCCAAGTTCTATAACGGCGAGTGCGCGATGTTCACCGGCTCGTCGGCCTCGCTGGCCAACATCCGCAAGAACGCCAAGTTCGCGTTCGGCGTCTCGCAACTGCCGTACTACTCCGACGTGCCGGGCGCGCCGCAGAACACGATCATCGGCGGTGCGTCGCTGTGGGTGATGGGTGGCAAGAAGCCCGAGGAATACAAGGGTGTGGCGAAGTTCTTCACGTACCTGTCGCGCCCCGAGATCCAGTCTGACTGGCACCAGGCCACTGGCTACCTCCCGGTCACGATGGAGGCCTACGAGCTGACGAAGAAGTCGGGCTACTACGACAAGAACCCCGGTGCGGACGTGTCGGTGCAGCAGATGGTCGTCAAGACCACCGACAAGTCGCGCGGCGTGCGGCTTGGCAATCTGGTGCAGATCCGCACCGTGGTCGATGAGGAACTGGAGGCCGTCTGGGCTGGCAAGAAGGAGCCCAAGGCGGCGCTCGACACCGCTGTCAAGCGCGGCGACGAGCTGCTCGAGCGCTTCCAGAAGACCGCGCGCGAATAAGCGCGAATGCGCGTGCGCGCGCATGATGGCGAACGGCGACAACCGCGCCGTTCGCCGGCGCACGGCCACAATGTGGGCCGTGCACCGTTTCTAGTCCGATGCCGCTATCCGCGGCATCCGCAGGATGTGTTCCGATGGAAAAACGTGTCGTTTTCCGGTCGCCGTGGCTGCCGTATCTGCTGGTGCTGCCGCAGATCGTCATCACGCTGATCTTCTTCTTCCTGCCCGCGGGGCAGGCGCTCTATCAGTCGGTGTTGCAGCAGGATGCCTTTGGCATCAACCTGGACTTTGTCGGCCTCGACAACTTCCGCGCGCTGTGGAATGACGCGCTCTATATTGAATCGTTCCGGATCACTGCGATCTTCGCGGTTGGTGTGACAGTCGTTGGCCTGTCCACCGCCTTGCTGCTGGCCTACTTCGCGGATCGCGTGCTGCGCGGCGCGGTGGGCTACAAGACGTTGCTGATCTGGCCGTACGCGGTGGCGCCGGCGGTGGCCGGCGTGCTGTGGATGTTCATGTTCAATCCGACGCTCGGCGTTGTCTCGTACGCGCTGCGCAAGTCCGGCATGGAGTGGAACTTCCTGCTGAACGGCAATCAGGCGCTGTTGCTGGTCGTGCTGGCGGCCGCGTGGAAGCAGATCAGCTACAACTTCCTGTTCTTCCTGGCCGGCCTGCAGAGCATTCCGAAGTCGCTGATCGAGGCGGCGGCGATCGACGGCGCCGGTCCGTGGCGGCGGTTCTGGTCGATCGTCTTCCCGCTGCTGTCGCCGACAACTTTCTTCCTGATGGTGATCAACGTGGTCTACGCGTTCTTCGATACGTTCGCGATTATCGACGCAGTTACACACGGTGGCCCCTTCAATTCGACCAACACGCTGGTCTACAAGGTTTTCCATGACGGCTTCCGCGGTATGGATATCGGCGGCTCGGCGGCGCAGTCCGTGGTGCTGATGGGGGTTGTGATCGCGCTGACCGTGGTGCAGTTCCGTTACGTGGAACGCAAGGTCCAGTACTGAGCCGATGGAGACGAGCATGGTAGAACGACGTCCTTTCCTCGATTTTCTGACCCATCTGGTCCTGATCCTCGGCGTGTTGGTGGTGGCCTTTCCGGTTTACCTGACCTTTGTCGCCTCGACGCTGACCGCTGAGCAGGTGCTCGATGCACCGATGACGCTGATCCCGGGCAGCCACCTGATTGAGAATTACCGCACGGTGCTGTTTCAGGGCGTGGGGGAGGCCGCCTCGCCGGTCTCCACGATGATGAAGAACAGCCTGATCATGGCGCTGGGCATCTCGCTCGGCAAGATTGCGATCTCGATCATCTCGGCGTTCGCGATCGTCTATTTCAAGTTCCCGCTGCGCAAGACCTTCTTCTGGCTGATCTTCATCACGCTGATGCTGCCGGTGGAGGTGCGGATCCTGCCGACCTACAAGGTCGTGTCGGATCTTGGCATGCTGGACAGCTACTTCGGTCTGACGATTCCGATCATCGCGTCGGCGACGGCCACGTTCCTGTTCCGTCAGTTCTTCCTGACGATTCCGGACGAGCTGGCCGAGGCTGCGCGCATCGATGGCGCGGGTCCGCTGCGCTTCTTCTGGGACGTGGTGCTGCCGCTGTCGCGCACCAGCATTGCGGCGCTGTTCGTGATCCAGTTCATCTACGGCTGGAACCAGTACCTGTGGCCGCTCCTGATCACCACGCAGAAGTCGATGACGCCGGTGGTGGTGGGCGTCACGCAAATGATCTCGCGCTCGGGCGACGCGGCAACCGACTGGAATCTGGTGATGGCCACCGTGATGCTGGCCATGATCCCGCCAGCGGTGGTCGTCGTGCTGATGCAGAAGTGGTTCGTCAAGGGCCTGGTCGAAACGGAAAAATAAGGCGGGAGGGGCCATATCGGGCCCCTCGCGCGGGATATTGAGCAATGGCAAAACTGTCGCTTCGCAACGTACAGAAAACCTACGCCGGCAACGTCAAGGTCGTGCACGGCATCGACATGGAGATCGCGGACGGCGAGTTCATCGTCATCGTCGGGCCGTCCGGCTGCGGCAAGTCCACGCTGCTGCGCATGGTGGCGGGGCTGGAGACCATCACGGGCGGCGAGGTTCACATCGGTGACAAGGTGGTGAACCAGCTGGAGCCGGCCGAGCGCGACATCGCGATGGTGTTCCAGAACTACGCGCTCTACCCGCATATGAGTGTGTACGAGAACATGGCCTACGGATTGAAGATCCGTGGCATGAGCAAGGCAGATATCGAGGCGCGCGTGAAGCATGCGGCGGGCATCCTGGAGCTGGCGCCGCTGCTGGAGCGCAGGCCGCGACAGTTGTCCGGCGGCCAGCGCCAGCGCGTCGCGATGGGCCGGGCGATCGTGCGCGAGCCGTCCGTGTTCCTGTTCGATGAGCCGCTCTCGAACCTCGACGCGAAGCTGCGCGTGCAGATGCGCCTGGAGCTGAAGGAACTGCACCGCCGCCTGGGTACCACCAGCCTCTACGTGACGCATGATCAGGTCGAGGCCATGACGCTGGCCGACCGCATGATGGTGCTCAACGGGGGCAGGGTGGAGCAGATTGGTTCGCCGCTGGAGGTCTACGCGCGGCCCGCGAGCACGTTCGTCGCGGGCTTCATCGGCTCGCCGCCGATGAACCTGATTCCGGTCGAGCGCAACAACGGCGGCGGCGAGGCACAGATGCGCGTGACCGGCGGCGACGCCCAGGCAGGAGCGGCCACGCTTGGCCACCTGCCGATGGGGCTGCACCTGCCGGAGCGCGCGCTGCTGGGCCTGCGGCCGGAGCACGTGGAGCCGTGCGCCAGCCACGAGGCGATTGCCGAGGTGGATGTGCGCGTGGTGGAGGCGCTGGGCGCGGATTCCTTCGCCTACGGCTCGCTTGGCGGGCAGCCCATCGTGGTGCGGCTCGACAGCCAGATGGGTGTGCGCGCCGGCGACCGGCTGCCCATCACGACCAGCGCGGATCACCTGCACTTTTTCGATGCCGGCTCCGGCAAGCGGATCGACGCGTGATGGGGAAGCTCGCCATGATGACGACCTGGCCCTATCCCCGGCATATCGCCCATCGTGGCGCCGGCAAGCTGGCGCCGGAGAACACGCTGGCGGCGTTGCGGGCGGGTGCGTCCTTCGACTACCGGATGTTCGAGTTCGACGTCAAGCTGTCGGGGGACGGCAAGCCCGTGCTGATGCACGACGCCACGCTCGACCGCACCACCTCGGGCAGCGGGCGCGTCGACGCCATGACGCTCGCCGAGCTGGCCGCGCTGGATGCCGGCGGCTGGCACAGCCCGGCGTATGCCGCCGAGCCGATCCCCACGCTGACGGCCATCGCGCGCTACACGCGGGCGAATGGCTTTCACGTCAACATCGAAATCAAGCCGGTGCCGGGCACGGAGACGCGCACCGGCGCGGCCGTGGCGCTCGACGCGCTGAAATTGTGGGCGGGGGTCCCGATGCCGCCGTTGCTGTCATCGTTTTCCGAGGAGGCCCTCGCGGCCGCGCGCGACGTGGCGCCAGACCTGCCGCGCGCGCTGCTGCTCGACAAGCTGCCGCCCGACTGGCTCGAGCGACTGCGCCGGCTGGACTGCGTGGCGCTGGACGCCAATCATGCGGAACTTGACGCGAAGACCATCGCTGCCGCGCACGCGGCCGGTTTTCGGGTGCTCTGCTACACCGTCAACGACCCGGTGCGGGCGCGTGAGCTGCTGAACTGGGGGCTGGACGGGCTGATCACCGATGCCGTGGACACCATCACACCAGAATCCTGACGCGAAAACTGTTCTCAGTATGCGAAAAGACCATATTGACCTAAGGCAAACATGCTATGCTTACGCGAGTGAAGACTTAGGTCCTTCCACGCACAACTTGCCCTTTCGGGCCTTGTGAGTAAATCGGCACATGCGGCACCCCAGTGGTGCCGTTCGCGCAGATTGCCTCAGGTGGGCTCCCAAGAGTTGTTTGCGATCCGCTAACCGGTCAAGCCGTGTCGCGGAAGGTTGATGAACCCGCTTAACTCCGGCATTCCCGGGGGAATAGTGAGCGCCCTATGATGCAGCAGTATCAGAGCAACTCGTACCTCTTTGGCGGTAACGCCCCTTACGTTGAAGAGCTGTACGAAGCCTATCTCCAGAATCCCAGTTCGGTTCCCGACAACTGGCGCGCGTACTTCGACGCCATGCAGCATGTCGCTGCCGCGGATGGTTCCAACGCCCGCGACGTCGCCCACGCACCCATCGTCGCCTCGTTCGCCGAGCGCGCCAAGCAAGGCCCCATCAAGACCATCGTTGCCTCGGCCGATTCCGATATGGGCCGCAAGCGCGTCGCTGCCACGCAGCTGATCGCCGCCTACCGCAACATTGGCTCCCATTGGGCCGACCTCGATCCGCTCAAGCGCCAGGAACGTCCGCCCCTGCCGGACCTCGATCCCGCCTTCTACGGTTTCGCCGAGGCCGACCTCGATATCGTCTTCAATGCCAGCAACACCTACTTCGGCAAGGAGTCGATGAGCCTGCGCGAGCTGCTCAACAATCTGCGGGAAACCTACTGCGGCTCCATCGGCGCTGAATTCATGTACGTGAGCGACCAGGCGCAGAAGCGCTGGTGGCAGGAGCGTCTGGAAACCACGCGTTCCAAGCCCGTGTTCACGCTCGACAAGAAGAAGCACATCCTCGATCGCCTGACCGCGGCCGAAGGCCTCGAACGCTTCTTGCACACCAAGTACGTCGGCCAGAAGCGCTTCTCGCTGGAAGGCGGCGAGAGCTTCATCGCGGCCATGGACGAGCTGATCCAGCGCTCCGGCAGCAAGGGCGTGCAGGAAATCGTGATCGGAATGGCCCACCGCGGCCGCCTGAACGTGCTGGTCAACACGCTGGGCAAGATGCCCGCCGACCTGTTCGCCGAATTCGAGGGCAAGCACGTCGATGACCTGCCGGCCGGCGACGTGAAGTACCACAAGGGCTTCTCGAGCGATGTCTCGACCGAAGGCGGCCCGGTTCACCTGTCGCTTGCGTTCAACCCGTCGCACCTGGAAATCGTCAACCCGGTGGTGGAAGGTTCGGCCAAGGCGCGCCAGGAGCGCCGCGGCGAAGCCGGCCACAAGGAAGTGCTGCCGGTGCAGGTGCACGGCGACGCCGCCTTTGCCGGCCAGGGCGTGGTGATGGAGACGCTGAACCTCGCGCAGACCCGCGGCTACGGCACGGGCGGCACGATGCACATCGTCATCAACAACCAGATCGGCTTCACCACCTCCGACCCGCGCGACGCACGCTCGACGCTGTACTGCACGGACGTGGTCAAGATGATCGAGGCGCCGGTGCTGCACGTGAACGGCGACGATCCCGAAGCCGTGGTGTACGCCATGCAACTGGCCGTTGATTTCCGCATGGAATTCAACAAGGACGTCGTGGTCGACATCATCTGCTTCCGCAAGCTGGGCCACAACGAGCAGGACACTCCGGCCGTTACCCAGCCGCTGATGTACAAGAAGATCGGCCAGCACCCCGGCACCCGCAAGGTGTACGCCGACAAGCTGGCCGCCCAGAACCTGGTCGCCGCCGACTTCGGCGACGTGAAGGTCAAGGAATACCGCGCGGCCATGGATGCGGGCAAGCACACCGCCGACCCCGTCCTGTCGAACTTCAAGAACAAGTTCGCCGTGGACTGGATGCCGTTCCTGAACCGCAAGTGGACGGACGCCGCCGACACCGCCGTGCCGGTGACCGAACTCAAGCGCCTGGCCGAACGCATCACCACGACCCCCGAGCACCTGAAGCTGCACCCGCTGGTGGAGAAGGTCGTCAAGGACCGCGCCAACATGGGCCGTGGCGACCAGATGCTGGACTGGGGCATGGGCGAACACCTGGCCTTCGCGTCGCTGGTGTCGTCGGGCTACCCGGTGCGCATCACCGGCCAGGACGCGGGCCGTGGCACCTTTACCCACCGCCACTCGGTGCTGCACGACCAGAACCGCGAGCGCTGGGATGCCGGCAGCTATATTCCGCTGCAGAACGTGTCGGAAAACCAGGCACCGTTCACGGTGATCGACTCGGTGCTGTCCGAAGAGGCCGTGCTCGGCTTCGAATACGGCTACTCGGCTGCCGAGCCGAACGCGCTGGTGATCTGGGAAGCCCAGTTTGGCGACTTCGTCAACGGCGCCCAGGTCGTAATCGACCAGTTCATCTCGTCGGGTGAAGTGAAGTGGGGCCGCGCCTCGGGCCTGACGATGATGCTGCCGCACGGCTACGAAGGCCAGGGTCCGGAGCACAGCTCGGCGCGTATCGAGCGTTTCCTGCAGCTTTGCGCCGACCACAACATGCAAGTGGTGCAGCCGACCACGCCGGCCCAGATCTTCCACCTGCTGCGCCGCCAGATGATCCGTCTGTTCCGCAAGCCGCTGGTGATCATGACGCCGAAGTCGCTGCTGCGTAACAAGGATGCCGTGTCGCCGCTGTCCGACCTGGCCCGCGGCCACTTCGAGACCGTGATCGGCGAGCGGGAAGAACTGAACGCCAGCAAGGTCAAGCGCGTGATCATGTGCTCGGGCAAGGTCTACTACGACCTGGTCAACACGCGCAAGGAACGCGGCGAGACCGACGCGGCCATCATCCGCCTGGAACAGCTCTATCCGTTCCCGCACAAGGCGATCGCCGCGGAACTCAAGAAGTACCCGAACGCGACGGAAATCCTGTGGTGCCAGGACGAGCCGCAGAACCAGGGCGCCTGGTTCTTCGTGCAGCACTACATCATGGAAAACATGACGGAAGGCCAGAAGCTCGGTTATGCCGGTCGTCCCGCTTCCGCATCGCCGGCGGTGGGCTACTACGCAAAGCACAACGAGCAACAGAAGGCGCTGCTGGAAGCTGCCTTCGTGAAGCTCAAGGGCTTTGTCCTGACCAAGTAATCACGGTGGACACGGCGGCGCATCGTTGCGGCCGCCGTGTTTTTACCTGTCCGAACACACTACGCATACATCGAGGAATTTCCAACCATGGCTATCGTTGACGTCAAGGTTCCCCAACTGTCCGAATCGGTCGCCGAAGCGACCATGCTGAACTGGAAGAAGAAGCCCGGTGAAGCTGTTGCCCAGGACGAGATCCTGATCGAAATCGAGACCGACAAGGTCGTGCTCGAAGTGCCGGCACC
>JACXTT010011227.1_pt1 | contig 12000 bp, 7 predicted proteins | sample 9270951 | NCBI WGS metagenome assembly JACXTT01 (sample SAMN15532306, study PRJNA645909) | rock metagenome | isolation source: weathered quartz diorite | place: Puerto Rico | collected 2017-06-21 | reverse complement strand
GCCGGCAGATATCTTTTCTCGATGGAGGCAACAACGACGTAGTTGGGATCCACCATTTCGGTGAGATGGAGCTTGCAGACTTTGGAACAGAGTTCGTAGGCATCGAGATCCGAGAGGCCGTAGTCGGTGTGAACCCAGTGCACCAATTCGGTGATGGCGATGCGCACGGCGTCGTCCACAGGGCGATAGATTCCGGTGGTCATAATCTCGTTTTCATTTTCCAGGCGCGGCCAGTCGATGCCCTTTTTCTTTAGCAAATCAAGCTTCAGGCGCACGCGCATCGGGACTTCGACGGCGCTGCCCGCGACTTCGCCGTCGCCCATCGCCGCGTGGCCGTCACCGAAATACAGCAATGCGCCGGCGACGTTCACCGGCAAATATAAAGTGTTGCCCTTGCTAACTTCGGGAGCGTCCATGTTCCCACCGAATTCCGCGGGAACGATGGAGCTGCGGGCTTCGCCATTCGCCGGAGCCACACCGATACAGCCGAGGAACGGATGCAGCGGGAAGCTGGTTTTGAAATTGGAGTCGAGCGCCTGAAACGTCGCAGTGTTTTTCCGAGCGTCGATCGGATAGAACCACATTTTCGCAGGCAGCGGCTTAGTCTCAAGCATTGGCGTGTAGTGCGTGGCGTTGGCAGAGCCAAAACCGGGGCCGAACGTGCCAACACCCTGGTTACTGTCCACTTGCAGATCGAGAATGTGAACGACCAGGGTGTCGCCGGGTTCAGCGCCCTCGATAAAAAATGGTCCGGTGAGCGGATTGTCGCCCTTGACGAGCGAGAAGGAATCGCCTGGCTTTTGCAGGGCGTTGCCGAAGCAGTCCAGCGAATTAGCTTCGAGGATGTTTCCGGGTTTGAGGTTGGCTACCGGAGGAGCGACGCCATAAACATATTTTACGTTATCAATGGTCGCGTGATGGCGAACGACCTCTTCCCTGCCGCCGGTTTGCGCGGACACAACGCCAACAGTCAGGAACGCGACTAGACAAAGACGCAGAATCATCTGGAACCTCAGTCAGAAGATGGCTTACAACCGCGACAAAAGTCGAACATAGACGGCACCAGCCGTCAATCGCGATGGATCAGCAGGGCTCGCACTTGGCGGCGGAGATGTGGCTGGCGGCAGCGGTGACTTCCTTGCGCGGCGGAACGCGCTGGCGCGCTTCCTGGACGAACTTGGAAAACCGCATCGCAAGCTCGTGAATGCGCTTGGCTTGACGCCTCTCAATCGATTCGGACGGGATCAGTTGCGTGCCGACTCCAATTGCGGCGGCGCCGGCAAGGATGAACGCGCCGGCGTTCTGCTGGTTGACGCCGCCGGCAGCAACGATGGCGATTTCCGGCAGCGAGCGGCTGAGAGCCTTGATGTACGCTTCACCGCCAACTTGGGCAACGGGAAAAAGTTTGATCAAGTCGCCGCCTGCGCGCCAGGCGGTGACAACTTCCGTAGGAGTGAGAGCACCAGGAAGAATGGCTAGATCCTGTTTGTTGGCGAAGGTAATGATGTCGCAATCGTACCCGGGTGCGGTAAGAAAGTGTGCGCCACAGTCGGCGCAACGCTTCGCAGTTTCCAGATCGAGCACGGTGCCCGCGCCGACGACCAGTTTCGGATGGTGCTTCACCAGATGAGCGATCACTTCCATGGCGCCTGGAACAGTCATCGTGATTTCGACGATAGGGATGCCACCGCTGGCCACGGCTTCGCAAGCAAAGTGGGCTTCATCGGCGGAAGAGACGCGAATCGCGGGAACGATTCCCACGCCATGAATTGTCGAAACAACTTCCGCGCGCTTCATGCTTTTACCCTGTGCCGGCCCGACCCGGATCGAACGCTATAGCTCATCGCCTTCCACCGCAGGCAACAGATCGCCTTCGCGGGCGATCCACACATAGATTGTGGGAAGCAAGAATACACTCAAGAGCAGCGCTCCGACGAGGCCGCCGACGATGACAATGGCGAAGGGCCGCTGGGAGTCGGACCCGATGCCGTGCGAGAGCGCTGCTGGCAAAAGCCCCAGCGTGGCCACCAACATGGTCATCATGATCGGCCGCAGGCGCAGCACGGCTCCTTCGATGGCCGCTTCTTCAATAGCATAGCCGCGCGCCCGCAGCTGATTGATGTATTCGAGCATGATGACGCCGGTTTGCACGGAGACGCCGAACAGCGCGAGGAAGCCGACGCCGGAAGAGACGCTGAAGTTCGTTCCCGTCAGGAGCAGGGCGATCGTGCCGCCGACGGGAGCGAGTGCGACACTAGAGAGAATCAGCAGCGCCCACTTGAAGGATTTGAACATCGTGTAAAGGATGATGAAGATCAGCAACAGAGTGAGCGGCAGAACCATGGCCAGGCGGCGCTGCGAGCGCTTCTGGCTTTCGTACTCGCCAGCCCAATCAAGCGAATAGCCCGGGGAGAGTTTTACTTTGGCCTGCACTTTGCGGATCGCTTCTTCGACGGTGCTGCCGAGGTCCCGTTCGCGCACGCTGTACTTGATGGCGACATAGCGGGAGTTGGCTTCGCGATAGATTTGCGAAGCTCCGTCTTCGACTTTGATTTTGGTGAGTTGGGCGAGCGAGACGCGCTCTCCGGCGGGAGAGAGCAGACGGATGCGCTCGATGGCTTCACGGGTGTCACGATACTGCGGAAGATAGCGGAGGACCAGGTCATAGCGCTGCTCGCCGACCAGCACTTGGGTCAGAGCGTTGCCGCCCACTGCGGTTTGGATCGCGTCCTGCACGTCGGAAACGTTCATGCCGAAACGTGCGGCTTGCGCGCGATCCACTTCAAAGTTTAGGTTGGGCTGGCCGATGACCCGGAAGACCCCCAGGTCGGCGACACCGCGGATATCTTTCATGACCGAGGTGATTTCGCCAGCCTTGGCTTCCAGAGTTTTCAAATCGTCGCCGTAAAGTTTGACGGCCAGCGCGCCTTTGACCCCACTGACAGCTTCCTCGAGGTTGTCGGAAATCGGCTGAGAAAAGTTCCAAAGAACGCCGGGGATCTTGTCCAGTTCGCGATTCATAGCGGCGATGAGGCGATCTTTGTCCTGCTGAAAGACCGGGCGCCACTGCTCTTTGGGCAGAAGATCGACAAAATATTCGGTATCAAAAAAACCTGTGGTGTCGGTGCCATCGTCGGGCCGGCCGATCTGGTCAACCACCTGCGGCACTTCCGGAAATGACGCCAGTATTCGGCGGGCTTGTTCCGCGACGTGCGCGGATTCCGTTGGTCCGGTGCTGGGCGCCAGAGTTCCGCGCACCCAGATGGCACCTTCATCCAGATGCGGCAGAAATTCCGAGCCGATCACACCGCTAAAGGAAAGGAACAGGGCCAGAGCAAACAGCGCCGTCGCGCTAGAGAAAGTTATCAGACGATTGCGAATCGCCCAGGCGACGCTGCGACGGTAATGTGTGGTGAGAAACAACATGACCGGGTTCTGCCAGGACTTTGTGCTCTCCCGGAAGAGAAAACTGGACAGAGCCGGCGCGATCAGCATGGAAAAGAGCAAAGCGCCGAGAAGTGCGAAGAGTACCGTCCAGGCCATAGGCTTGAACAACTTCCCTTCTACTCGCTGCAACGTGAAGATCGGAAGATACGCTGTAATGATGATCGCTATGGCGTAGAAAACGGGACGCTGCACCTCGCGGGCAGCAACGCGAACCCGGTCGAGAATCGTCAGATGCTCCTTTTCCTGGCGATGCAGGTGGCGGACGATGTTTTCGACCATAACCACGGCGCCGTCAACGACCATGCCGAAGTCCAGCGCGCCAAGGGAAAGCAGGTTGGCGGAAATGTGGCGGAGACTCAGGCATATGGAGGCAAACAGCAGCGCGAACGGAATGGTGAGCGCGACGATGAAGGCGCCGCGCACGTTGCCAAGAAAGACGAAGAGGATGATGACGACGAGGATCATGCCCTCGGTCAGGTTGTGCAGGACCGTGTGCGTGGTGTAGTGGACCAGATCGTCGCGATCGAGATAAGAAACGACTTTCACACCTTTGGGAAGAATCTGACTGTTAAGGCGGTCGACCATAGCGTGAATACCGTCGAGGGTCGTCGCGGTGTCGGCGCCCTTTCGCAGAAAAACGATGCCCTCGACGACATCGTCGTCGTCGACAACGACGCCATCTTTGCGGTGAATGGCTTTGCCGATCTGGCCCAGACGAATCTTGGGCCCTTGCGTGACTTCAGCCAGATCCCTGACGTGAACCGCGGTGCCCTGCTGCGTCTTGAGCGAGGTGCCCCTGATGTCGTCCACCGTGCGTACCAGTCCGACCGCGCGAACGTTAATCTGCTGCGAGCCTTGTTCGATAAAGCTGCCGCCGGCATTGGCGTTGGCGTTGGTTAGCTGCTGCTCGACTTGCGCGAGGCTGAGGCCGTAAGCGATGAGCTTGTCGGGGTCCAGGCGGACCTGGTATTCGCGGGTAAGCCCCCCAAAAGAGGAATCGTCCACAACGTCGGGGACCGACTTCATGTATTTCGAGATGATCCAATCCTGCAGTGACTTCAACTCCATGGTGTCGTAAGCGGGATTGGTGCTCTTGAGTGTGTACCAGTAAATGGAACCGACCGGGCTGAAGTCCGGGCCGACCTGCGCGGAGATGTTGGGTGGCAGGGTCACCTGGTTCAGGCGCTCGATGACCTTTTGGCGGTCAACGTCGTTGTCAGAGTCGTCGTCGAAGATCAGGTTCACAACGGAGAGCCCGGCAAGCGAAGAAGAACGGATGTGCTGTAGATGCGGAATGCCGTTCATCTGGATTTCGACGGGGATGGTGATCTGCTGTTCGATTTCTTCCGCGGCGCGGCCGGGCCACTGGGTGATCACCTGCACCCAGGTGTTGGCCACATCGGGGTAGGCTTCGACCGGAAGCTGCTTAAAGGCGATGAGGCCCCAGACGAAAAGCAGGGCGGCGGCGCTGAGGACGATGAACCGATTGTCGAGGGCGCGGTCGATCAGCAGCCGGATCATTGCTGCTCCACGGAATTCTGGAACTCCAGCGCGTTGGCGACGACTTGGTCACCCGGTTTGAGGCCGGAGGTGACTTCCTGGAAGCCGTTGGGGAGCATCTCGCCGCCAGTGACTTCGGCGCGGCGGAATTTCTTGCCCGCAAGTGGCACATAGACCCAATCGCGATCGTGCAGATGAAGAACGGCGGTAGCTGGAATCGTGGTGTGGGTTTCTTCCTTTTGGCCGCGGAAGGTAGCGGTCACGAACATACCCGGGCGCAGCAGGCCGTTATTCCGGACTTCGATCCGGACCTTCGCCGTGCGCAGGTTCGGGTCGAGAACCGCACCAATATTTCCGATGACTCCGGTGAGGACCTTATCGGGATAGGCGTTCAAGCGGATTTCGGCTTTTTCACCGAGATGGACGTTGCCTAGATCGTTTTCGAAGACGTCGCACAAAACCCAGAGCGAACTTAAATCGGAGATGGTGAACGGATTGGGAGCGCCCAGACCGGCGACGCCGGCAGCGTTTGTGACTTGCTGGTCGGTAATGACACCGGACACCGGGGCGCGGATTTCGACGATGGGAGACGGATGATCGATGCTACCGCCAAAAACACGGATCCGCTCGGTGGTGTTTTCGACGTCAACTTTGGCTTTCACTTCAGCGTCTTCGGCAGCTTGCAGGTCTTTCAGCGGGCCTGCGCCTTTGTCGTACAAATCTTTGGCGCGTTCGAGCTGGGCGCGGGCGAGTTGCTCGTCAACGACGGCCTTGCGGTAGTCGGAAAAGGCGCCGGAGAGGTCAGCGCTTTGCACCCGGAGCAGCACCTGGCCTTTCTTAACGGAGTCGCCGAGGCGGGCTGCGATGGCCACAACCCGTCCGCTGGCCAACGAAACAACGGGCACGCTGCGGGAGACGTCGGGAACGATGCTTCCGGTGACCCGGAGCTGTCGCGCGGAAAGATGGGATTCGGCGGTGGCGAGCGGAAACCGCTCCGGGTGCTCGGCTTCGAAGACATTGCGGTCTTCGACCGACTGGACTTTCGTTGCGGGCGGGGCTTCGGCTTTGGGGTCGGAGTTGTTACCACCGCAACCGGCCAGGGCCAGCGCAGCAATCACAGCACAGCTCAGGAATACCGCACGGGTCCAAGTCATCAACGAACCTTTTCGCAAGTTCGTAACCAAAGAGTGCGCGAAGCCCGCGACGCCACTTCGGTTACGGCCAGATCAAACATCTCCGTGCGAGCCAGGTTCCGTCAAAGACCGTGGCCAGCCCCAAGAGCCTAATATTGGACCCGAACAATATCAATGGCCTGTAACAGCTTCTAGCTGATACTGTACTCCGTATAGTATGCCAAGGGAATGGAGAAGTGCCGATGGCTCACACCGTCCTGGAGCGCCGCAAACTGCTGGCGCGCATCAATCGCATTGAGGGCCAAGTGAAAAGCATACGCACCGCGGTGGAAGAAGAGCGCGAGTGCGCCAGCGTGCTGCAGCAGATCGCGGCGTGCCGAGGAGCGATCAACAGCCTGCTGGTGGAGATCGTTGACGGGGAGATTCGCTACCACGTATTGAGCAAAACAGCGAAGGTGGACTCGCGGGAAGCGCGGGCGGCAGAGGGTTTGCTGGAAATCCTACACCGGTATATCAAGTAGGGCTGTCAAGCAACGACGAACGAGACTGGCCCTCTCTGGGCAGATACAATGCCAAGATCCTGGAGATGTTAGCCCACGGCGAGATGGGCGCAGCACGCTGCACTGCTAGCCCGGAAAACGAGGGTGTTTGAGTATTCAAGTGGTAACGGCCGTGATTGAGCGGGGAGACCGGCGTCTGCTGATCGGGCAGCGCCGCCGGGGTGACTCTTCTCCGTTGAAATGGGAATTTCCGGGCGGAAAGGTGAAGGACGGGGAGACGCCTGCGGAGGCACTGACCCGCGAGCTGCGGGAGGAGCTGGGTGTGACGCTGTACCGTGCGGTGCCAATCTCTTATGTCGAGCATGAGTATGGCGGCGGAATGGGCACGCTCTCGATCACGTTTTTTGCGGCTTCGATTGTGGAGAGCGAACTGCGTCCCGGGCCGTTTGAGCAAGTGGCCTGGGTTCTGCCGCGGGAACTGGGCCAGTACGATTTTCTGGCCGCCAACCGGCGGCTGATTGCGGAGCTGGCGACCGGGCGAATCAAGCCAGCGGAGGCGATCGCCGCGTCGTCCCCCAGCCCGTCACCCGGACATCCGCCACCCGATCATCCGGACAGCCATTAGCGATCTGGGTACGCGGCAAGTCACAACGCTTGCGGTGCGGGGCGTGACCGTACTATTTTTAAATTTCGAGGAAAGCCCAGCTGGTAACCGGAGATTTGCGTGCATGTCCAGCGTGCTGAACCTCGCTGGGGTCCGTCCGATCACCTCAAGCTCAAATTATGCTAAACGGAAAGCGCATTCTGGTTGTCATGCCCGCGTATAACGCGGCGAAAACTCTCGAGCAGACCTATCGGGAGGTTCCCAAGGAATTTGTGGATGAAGTGATCCTGGTGGACGACGGCAGCCACGACGAGACCGCCAAGATGGCCGCGGAGCTGGGGCTGACAGTGTTCGTCCATAAGCAGAATCTGGGCTACGGACGTAATCAGAAGACCTGCTACCGCGAAGCGCTGCGGCGCGGCGCGGATATCGTGATCATGCTGCATCCCGATTATCAGTATTCGCCGAACCTGATTGTGTCGCTGGCGGCGATGATCGCGTTTGGCGAGTACGACGTGGCGCTGGCGTCGCGTATTTTGGGAGTGGGAGCACGGAAGGGCGGCATGCCGCTTTATAAGTACATCGCCAACCGCTTTTTGACCCTGTTCCAGAATTTGCTGATGAAGTACAAGCTCTCGGAATATCACACCGGCTATCGGGCCTTTTCGCGGACGGTGCTCGATTCCCTGCCGCTGGAAGCCAACACGGACGATTTCGCGTTCGACAACCAGATGCTGGCGCAGATTATTTATTTCGGCTACCGGATGGGTGAGGTGTCGTGCCCGACGCGGTACTTTCCGGAAGCTTCGAGCATCAGTTTCCGGCGCAGCGTGACCTACGGATTCGGCGTGCTGGCCACTTCCATACAGTTCCGGCTGCAAAAGTGGGGGCTCGGCAATTTCCGGATTTTCAGCACCGAGGGCCACAAACTCCTGCCTGACTACTACGTCATGGTGAAAGAGTGAGTTCTTCGGAACTTGCGCCGAAGCCCGCCGAAGCTGCCAGCGAAACCCCTGAGATTTTCGAAGAAAGCGCTTCGCCGTGGCTGCTGGCACTATTGCTAGCGGCGATCACGTTGGTCGCCTACCTGCCAACTCTATCCAACAACTTCATCAACTACGACGATCCCGGGTACGTGTACGAAAACAGCCACCTGCAAGGGGGCCTGCAATGGGCCAACATTGCCTGGGCGTTCGGCGCAACGTACATGGCGAACTGGCACCCGCTGACTTGGATTTCGCACATGGCGGATGTGCAGCTGTTTGCGCTGCGCCCGGCGGGTCATCACGCGACGAGCTTGGCGCTGCACATCGCGAACGTGATTCTCTTGTTTTTTCTGCTGCGGGCTGCGACCGGCTACTTGTGGCGAAGTTTTCTGGTGGGCGGCCTTTTTGCGCTGCAGCCTTTGAACGTGGAATGCGTGGCCTGGGTATCGGAACGGAAAAGCTTGCTGTGCACGTTTTTTTTGTTTTTGACGATGTTCGCTTATGGCTGGTATGCGCGCAAGCCGGGTGTGATGCGCTACCTGTTGTTGGCGCTCTTGTTTGCAGCGGGGCTGGCGGCAAAGCCGATGCTGGTAACACTGCCCTTCGCGCTGCTATTGCTCGACTATTGGCCTTTGCATCGGCTGCCCGTGCCAGACAGCGCGCCGGCGCGATCTGCATTTCTGAGGCGCTTGCGCGTTCTCACTTTGGAAAAGATTCCGTTGCTACTGACGGCTGCGGCCAGCGCCTGGATTACGGTCATCGCGCAGGGGCGGGCGAATGCAATTGCGGCCAGCCAGATCTTGCCACTGCATGTGCGGCTGGCGAACGCGTTGTGGTCGTATCTGGTTTACGTTGGCAAAGCGATCTGGCCAATGCATCTGGCAATTTTCTATCCGCATCCGGAGGCCGGACTTGGAATTGCGCGGCCGGCGCTGGCCGCCGTGATTCTTCTGCTGGGGACGATGGCCTGCGTTCGCTCTACGAAGGCGCGCTACCTTGCGTCTGGGTGGTTCTGGTATTTGGGAACGCTGATTCCGGTGATCGGCATTGTGCAGGTTGGACGGCAGGCGATGGCCGACCGCTACGCCTATACGCCGCTGATCGGACTGATGGTGATCGTGGTCTGGGGAGCGGCCGAGCTTTGCGCACGAGACAAATGGCCGCTGACTTCCGCGGCTGGCGTTGCCGCGATCTTCCTGCTTTTCTGCGCCGTTTTCACGTGGAAGCAGACGACTTACTGGAAAAACAGCTACACCCTCTTTGAACATGCACTCGAAATTACCTCGAACAATTTCATCGCCGAAAACAACATGGGTGAAAACTACATGCAGCAGGGCCGGCCGGACCTGGCGTATCCGCATTTCCTGCGGGCTACCCAGTACAAGCCGCATTTTGGATTGGGGCACTACAATTTGGGAATTGTCCTAGTAGGCCAGCAGGAAAGAGCCGAGGCGCTGCAGGAATTTCAGCTGGCGATCCGCTACGGCCAGGATCGGTCCGAGATTGCAGCGGCGTATCACAACACGGGAATCGTGCTACTGGAAAACCGGCAGTACGACGATGCGATCGGCGCGTTTTCCGAGGCGTTGCGCCTGGTGCCGACCAAACAGTCCAGTTTGCTGGCGCGAGGCATGGCTGAATTTGAAAGCAATCGCTTGGCCCAGGCGGAGCAGGACTTCATCGCAGGCTCAAATCTCTCGCCCAGTGCTGCAGCCGCGTTTTGGGTGGGGCGCGCTCGAGAAGCGCAACGGAAAATCACCGGTGCAATGGAAGCATACCAACGGGCCTTAGTGCTGCAGCCGGATATGGCGGAAGCCAAGCAGCGGCTTGAAGCGTTGCGTTCGGGCCCAGTGATGCCGTTCGTGAAAACGGACTAGAGCGGGCGTAGAAAACACATGGGGCATTGCCGCGGCACGGCACTCCGGCTCGCCATTCGTTCGGAGATCAAGAGACGATGGGATTGGGCTTCGATTTCGAGATGCCCAAGTCTTCCATGGCTTTGTCGACGATTTTGGCGTCAAGTTTGCCATCGTAGGCCAGTTCGGAAAGCGTGGCCAACACGATGAACTTGGCGTCTACTTCGAAGAAGTCGCGTAGAGACGCGCGCCCTTCGCTGCGGCCAAAGCCATCGGTGCCGAGAGCGGCCAAGCGGCGCGGCAGCCACTTGGCAATCATGTTAGGAAGCGTTTTCAGGTAGTCGGATGCCGCAACCAGCACGCCTGGGGCCTCGGCCAGACACTGCGAGACGTACGGCACGCGCTGTTGTTCGCCGGGGTGCAGACGGTTCCAGCGCTCGGATTCGACCGCGTCCAGATACAGTTCTTTGTAGCTGGTGACACTCCACGCGTCGGCTGCTACGCCGTATTTTTGATCGAGGATTTCCTGCGCCCGCAACACTTCGTTCAGGATGGCGCCGCTGCCAAAAAGCTGTGCTTTCAATTTGGCCCTCTTATTCACGGATGAACGGAACTTGTACAGGCCTTTGAGGATGCCTTCGCGCGCGCCTTCGGGCATCGGCGGCATGGCGTACTGCTCGTTCATCACGGTGATGTAGTAGAACCAGTTTTCGCCGTCCTTGTACATGCGGCGGATGCCGTCCTGCAGAATCACGGCGATTTCATAGGCGTAAGCCGGATCATAGGCTTTCAGGTTGGGCACGGGGAGCGCCAGGATGTGGCTGTTGCCGTCCTGGTGCTGCAATCCTTCGCCGGAAAGCGTAGTGCGGCCGGCAGTTCCGCCGAGGAGGAATCCGCGGGAGCGCATGTCGGCAGCGGCCCAAATGAAATCGCCGATGCGCTGGAAGCCGAACATTGAGTAGTAGATGAAAAACGGAATGGTGTTGATTCCGTGCGTAGCATAGGCGCTGCCGGCGGCGATGAAAGAAGCCATGGAGCCGGCTTCGGTAATCCCCTCTTCGAGAATCTGACCGTCTTTTGCTTCCTTGTACAACAGGAGGGTGTTCATGTCCACCGGCTCATACTTCTGACCGCCGCTGGCGTAAATGCCCACCGTGCGGAAAAGCGACTCCATGCCGAAAGTGCGGGCTTCGTCCGGAACGATGGGAACGATGAGCTTGCCGATTTCGGGATCCTTGAGCATTTTGCGCAGCATCGCCACGAAAGCCATGGTGGTGGAGACATCACGCGCTTCGCTGCCTTCGGTGAACTCTTTGAACAGGTCATCGTGGTCTGCAGCAATAGGAGTCGCGCGCGGCGAGCGCTTGGGCGTGTAGCCGCCTAATTCTTCGCGGCGCGCGCGCAGATACTGGATTTCTTCGCTGTCTTCGTTTGGGCGGTAAAACGGAACGGTCGCGCAGTCTTCGTCGTTGAGAGGAATCCCGAAACGCGAACGAAATTCGCGCAACTCGTCTTCGTTCAGTTTTTTCTGCTGGTGGGTGACGTTCTTGCCTTCGCCCGCTTCGCCCAGACCGTAGCCCTTGATTGTGCGCGCCAAAATGACGGTCGGGCCGCCCTTGTGTTCGCCGGCTGCTTTGTAAGCCGCATAGACCTTGCGCGGATCGTGGCCACCAAGGCGCAAACGACGCAGAGCTTCGTCCGGTAGTGGTTCGACCAGTTTGAGCAAACGCTCGTCGTGCCCGAAGAAGTGCTGGCGGACATAGGCGCCGGAAGAAACGACGAGCTTCTGATATTCGCCGTCCACCAATTGGCCCATGCGCTTGACCAGGAGGCCCTCGGTGTCGCGTTCCAGGATGGGATCCCACTCGCTGCCCCAAAGAACCTTGATGACGTTCCAGCGGGCCCCGCGAAAGGCGGATTCCAGTTCCTGAATAATCTGGCCATTGCCGCGGACCGGGCCGTCAAGGCGCTGCA
>JACXTT010011226.1_pt1 | contig 12001 bp, 8 predicted proteins | sample 9270951 | NCBI WGS metagenome assembly JACXTT01 (sample SAMN15532306, study PRJNA645909) | rock metagenome | isolation source: weathered quartz diorite | place: Puerto Rico | collected 2017-06-21 | reverse complement strand
CCGGACCGCAAACGGGCACCATCAGCTTTGCGGCCAATAGCCCAACTTGCGGCGCAGTCAGTCTGGGCACGGTCAGTGTTACTGGTTTCTGTGCCACGGGCACGGGAACTGTCGCACCGACGGCGCTTGACTTCGGTAGCGTCTGCGTGGGTCAGACGGCAGACCGGACCTTCACGATTACCAACACGGGCAACCGTCCGATCACGGTTACCGCCATCACTTCGAGCAGCGCGTCGTTCACGATCGTTCCTCCGCCGGCGCTTCCGGTAACGATCGCTCCGGGAGCCAACGTGACGATTACGGTGCGGCTGACCTGCACTGCAGCCGGACCGGCGACGGGTACGCTCAGCTTTACGGCTACGAGCGCCGCCTGCGGCACGGTCAGTCTGGGGACGGTGAGCCTCACAGGCACATGCGTCCAGGCTTCGGGCGACATAGCGCCACGCACGATCGACTTCGGTGATGTGTGCGTAGGCCAGAACGCCACCCGGACATTTACTGTTACCAATACCGGTGGCACTCCGATCACCATTACCGCAATTACTTCTAGCAACGCGGCGTTCTCGATCGTCGCTCCACCGGTGCTTCCTGTGACGATCGCTACCGGTGCCAATCAAGTGTTCACGGTGCGATTGACTTGCACGACGCCGGGAGCGCAAACGGGCACACTCACCTTCGCCGCAAATAGCGCCGCTTGTGGCAACGTCAATCTGGGCGCCGTCAGCCTTACCGGCTTCTGTGCCACAGGCACGGGGACTGTCGCACCGGCGACAGTAGACTTCGGCAACGTGTGCGTGGGTCAGACGGCAGACCGGGCGGTCACGATCACCAACACGGGCAACCGTCCGATCACGGTTACCGCCATCACTTCGAGCAGCGCGTCGTTCACGATCGTTCCTCCGCCGGCGCTTCCGGTAACAATCGCTCCGGGAGCCAGCGTGACGATCACGGTGCGGCTGACCTGCACTGCGGCGGGACCGGCAACCGGCACGCTCAACTTCACGGCCACGAGCGTTCCATGCGGCGCGGTCACGCTGAACACCGTCAACCTCACTGGAACGTGCGTTTCAGCTACGGCAGACATCGCTCCGCGTACGGTTGACTTCGGCGACGTCTGCGTGGGCCAGAACGCTACTCGGACGTTTACCATCACGAACACGGGCACGAGCCCGCTCATCGTCACGGCGATTACCTCGAGTAATGCCGCGTTCACGATCGTTCCTCCACCAGTGCTTCCTGTGACGATTGCTCCGGGAGCAAACGTGACGATCACGGTGCGGTTGACTTGCACCGCTGCCGGACCGCAAACGGGCACCATCAGCTTTGCGGCGAACAGTCCAGTGTGCGGGACTGTCGGTCTCGGGACCGTGGCCCTCACTGGGACGTGCGTCGTCATCACGGGTGACATCGCGCCACGCGCCATTGACTTCGGCGACGTCTGCGTGGGCCAGAGCGCCACGAGAACCTTTACGGTGACCAACACGGGCGCTCGTCCGTTCACCATTACGACGATCACTTCGAGCAATCCGGCGTTTGCCATCGTCGCACCTCCGGCGCTGCCGGTGACGATACCGGCGGGCGGCAACGTAGTGTTCACGGTCAGGTTGACGTGCACGGCGCCCGGAGCCGCTACCGGAACGCTTACATTCGGGACCGACAGTACCTGCGGAGCGATTAACCTGGGTTCTGTCGCCCTGAGTGGGTTCTGCGTCACGACCACGGGCACTGTTGCGCCTGCGGCGCTGGACTTCGGCAACGTTTGCGTCGGCCAGACCGCGACTCAATCCGTTACAGTGACTAACACGGGGAACCGTCCGTGGACTCTCAATACCATCACCTCGAGCAATCCGGCGTTCACGATCATTCCTCCGCCGGCCCTCCCGGTGACCATACCCGCGGGTGGTAGCATCACAATTACGGTCCGGTTGACCTGCACAGCAGCAGGCCCGGCAACCGGGACGCTCAGCTTCGCGGCGACAGGCGCTTGCGGGGCCGTGGCTCTGAACACGGTAAACCTCACCGGCGTGTGTCTGAACATAACCGGCGACATCGCACCGCGGGCGGTTGATTTCGGCAACGTCTGCGTGGGCCAGAACGCCACTCGAACATTCACGATCACGAACACGGGCAATGGTCCATTCACAGTCACGGCCATAATCTCCAGTAACCCGGCGTTCACGATTGTTCCTCCTCCGGCGCTCCCCGTCACCATTCCGGCGGGCGGCAATGTGACCTTGACGGTCAGATTGACCTGCACTGCGACAGGACCGGCGACCGGGACGCTGAGCTTCGCAACCACGAGCGCCTGTGGAGCGGTTAACCTCGGTGCGGTGACCCTGACGGGAGTTTGTGTCCAGCCCGTCTGTGTGGTCACGCCGACAACGATCAACTTTGGTAACGTCCAGGCGGGCATGACTGCTGACCGAACGATCACTGTCACCAACGCCGGAAACGTTGCCTTCCAGATCGATGCGATCACCTCAAGCAACCCGTTCTTCACCGTGGTTGGCCCGGCACTACCGGTCATGGTGCTACCTGGAGCTCCTCCGGTGCCCGTGACCATCACGATTCGGTTCACTTGTCCGCCGCCTGGCGCTCCTGGAGCCGTTGGGCCACAGACGGGCACCATCTCGTTCACGGCGAGCAGTATCTGCGGACCGGTCAACTGTGCTGGTGCAGGTGTCGCCGTGACCGGCACGTGCTTCGTCCCGCCGGTTTGCGTACCCGATCCAGTGACCTCGGCGGCCAATCCTCTGAATTTCGGGCCTGTCAGAGTTAACCGGACGCAGCGGACGGGTCAGCTCAACAACAATACGGTCCCGCCACTTGCGGTTCCGACCTTCAGCATCCGCAACACCGGGTCGCTCCCGCTGATTATTAGTGCGGCTTCTTCCACCAACCCGCGGTTCACGGTGGTGACGGCGCTTCCGATCACGGTCGCCCCAGGGGCCTCGGCTCCAATCGTGCTCGAGTTTGGTCCTCGCGAGTTGGTTCCGCGGGTCCAGACGGGTGTGATTACGTTCACGTCCACCGATCCGGCCGCGAACGTCGCCAATTGCCAGGTCTTCGTCCGAGGCGAAGCGTTCTTCGGGCCGCTTTGCATCTTCCAAGCGCCTCCAGGCACGCCGCCCAACTACGACTTCAAGACGGCGTTCCCAGATATCGCTGTCGGGACGACGACAATAACGAACGGAGACGTCGACATCCTCAATCAGGGTGACCAGGATCTCATCATCAACTTCGGTGGTCAGCGGCCTCAGATTACCAACCGGTCGTTCACGATAGATGGCTGGGATCGTGACCGAGTGCCACCGCTCGACTTCCCGCTCAATCCGAATCCGGCTACTCCGGCGCCGGTGATAACGATTGCACCAGGCGAATCGATCCGCATGGTTGTTCGCTTCACCGGACTCGATATTGGACCGCAGGTCGGCGCTATCCGGATCTTCACCAATGAGGACATTATCGATCCGAACAACTTGCCGTGCGTCCTCAAGAACGTGAAGGGTAACGTGACACTTCCGGCCCAGTGCCAACTGACGCCATCCGCAATTACCCTCGGCGCCTTCGCTGCCTGCTCATCGGCTCAGCAGACCGTCACCGTGGGCAATGTGGGAGGATTGAACCTAACCATCAGCAGCATCCAGATCAGCAGCACCGAGATCGTCCTTATCGACCCGATGACCGGCATGCCACCCGTACTGCCTATAACGGTGGGCGCTGGACGGACGGTGCAATTCTTGGTGCGGTGCACACCACTCTCTCTTGGAACTCGTACCGCGACTGTCCGGTTCGTGACCAACGACCCGAACCCACTGGCATGCGTCTTGAACGTAACATGCAATGCCACGGCCGGGCCGATTTGTATGGTTACTATGCCCGACGCCGTGAACGCACCGCCTGACGGGAAGACCTTCGGTGAAGTAGCAATCCTTCCGATGTCGGATCCGAGATTCGGCATGATCGTGGGCGGCGTCAGGTTCGGCGAGAGGCGGCTGCCGATCGTCCTTACTAACACGGGCAGCGCGCCACTCATTCTTGGTCAAGATCGAGATGGCAACCCAACGCCGGATATCATCACGATCACCAACATCAACTATCTCGTGGAAGGCTTCGCAAGAGGTGACGCGATCGCTCCGGGCGCTTCGAAGACCGGCACAGTGATATTCCGGCCGAGCCTGCGTCGGAGACAGGAAGGAACGATCAGGTTCTTCACCAACACCTGCGTCGGCGAGTGCGTCATCACTGGTGTCAACGGCTTCGGAATCGCCAATGCCCAGTGCCAAATACCTCTCTCGTTGAACGTCGGCACGGCGCCAGTCGGTGGCTCAGTTACCAACTCGTTCGTGCTCATCAACCGCGGCGATCGAGCGCTGCGGGTCGATAATCCGGGGCAAGTCGTGTTTGAACAACCGGCCGGCAATCCGACTGCATTCAGTCTGGTAACCGCGCTACCCATCGTGGTACCTCCGGAGTTCTCCGGTGGCGATGCTGGTGTGACGGTTACCGTTAGGTTCTCACCTAATGCGGTCGGGGAAAGGCTGGGCCGTCTCAACTTCAACTTCACTGCAACCGATCTTGGGCCGGTTGCCACTTGTCCGAATCCGTTGAACCTTTCGGGTACGGGCGCGGGACCGGTTATCCCACCGGCTCGTGCGACCGGTGCGCGGGGCAATGTCGGCCCGGTGCCGGTGACTGGTGGAACTCGCCCGCTCGTCGGCGAGCAACCATAGAGGGTCTTGAATGCAGGGTCATCCTCTAGTATTATGAGCGATGACCCTGTAGTAGAATTTTGAGCCTTGGAGGTAAATTGGGGGCAATTATGTTCACGAAGCTTTTTGAATTGTTCAGGACAAATAGATCGGTGCGAATCATGACGACCTCAGTCAGCGTGTTCACGCTGGCTGTAGTTCTGACCTGGGGGCTGACCCGAGGTGAGAGTCGAGTGATTCAGACCGTCGCCGGTACGGGAGCCCAGGGTTATAGCGGGGACGGCGGCATGGCTTTAGAGGCGAGGCTTAACACGCCTCAAGGAGTGAGCGTCGATGCGGCCGGGAATCTGTACTTCGCAGACGTGGGGAACAGTGCCGTTCGTCGCGTCGATACTGCAGGCCGGATAACTACCCTGGCCGGACTGGGCCCTGACAAGATAGGCTACGATGGAGATAACCAGCCCGCCAATAAAGCCAAGCTTAACGCGGCGGCCGATGTGAAGGTGGACGCGGATGGGAATGTTTACATCGCGGATAATGGAAACCATCGCGTCCGGCGAGTTGATCCGACCGGGAGAATCGCAACAATCGCGGGCACAGGAGATCCTGGATTCAGTGGCGACGGTGGCCCTGCCCGATTGGCGCAAGTTCGAAACCCCTCGGGTCTCGCCTTGGATGCAGCGGGAAATCTCTACATCGCAGACGCCGGTAATTTCAAGATACGGCGGATCGATAAGGTCACCGGAGTCATCTCGACGGTCGCGGGAAGCGGCTATGGCTCCGCTGGCGACGGTGGACCAGCAACCTCGGCACAGTTTAAGGGGCCGGTTGCAGTCGCTATTGGACCGGCTGGTGATTTATACATCGCGGACTCGTCCGCTCATCGCATTCGGCGGGTCAGCTCGGACGGAATCATCACGACTGTCGCAGGCAATGGTACGTTCAACGTATTTAGCAAAGAAGAGTTGGGTGACGACGGTCTTGCGACGGATGCCGTAGTGCGATTCCCGTTCGGAGTGGCCTTCGATAGCCTTGGGAATCTCTACATCGCGGAGAATGGAAGCAGTCGAATTCGCAAGGTAGACACAAGAGGAATAATCACGACGGTAGCGGGCAGTGGCGATCCTAGGACGCGGGGGTTTGGCGGGGATGGCGGCTCGGCTACCGATGCCCTGCTGAATGGACCCAGCGGCGTTTTCGTCGATGCGACAGGCAATCTTTACATTTCGGATTCTAGCAACTCGCGTATCCGAAGGGTAAACGCTCAGTAATCAATAAGTCGCTCTCAGCGACAAGCAAAATAGACTCGACTATTCGATAGAGCGCGGCCCTCGCCGTGGCCATAGGTTGCTGCGCCCGAAAGGCATGGTTCTGCCGCGGCAGGGGCGTGTCCACTGCGTGTTAGCTCGCCCATTGCATGAGCTGGCCGGTCAGATGTAATCGACAGCATTGGCAACAAGAATTCCCGGAGTTTCAGGTGTAAATGCTCGAGAAAAGAACTTGAAATCATAACTTTCCATTTAGAAACCCGGGCTACTGCACGATCCGCATTCAAATTCACCCTATCTGCCTCAATTTACTTGCTGAGCCAGTTACCTATCCATCGACCGGCTCACCCGCGACCAGTGCGGTACGAGATTTGAATGAGTACGTCAGCTAGCACCAAAGGGTGTGGCTCGTGGTGGAGAGAAAGACGCACGAACGAGATTGCTCACTGGTCGGATATTTTATATCAACCAATATTACGAGACGTTACCTTCGAGCTATCAATGATTTGAGGTTCCGCCTGTCAAGTATTACATTAATTGTTCTTGACTTGGCAGTGACTCATGGTAAGATAGGCCCGGTCGCTGCGGGGGGCGTCGAGATTCAGGGAGGTAAGATATGGCAGGTTTCTCGAGCGGCTCCTCTAGGCGAAGGAGTCTAGGCCTAACACCAGCTCTCGGTGGGTTGGTGATACTATTTGGACTGTTGGGACTTGCCCCATCAGCCCTAACTCAAGCCGGCGGAAGGATATCGACAGTCGCAGGGACGGGTGTCTGCGGATTCAGCGGAGATGGCGGGTTGGCCGTTTACGCTCAGTTGAACAGCCCTGCAACCCTTGCGGCTGACATTTACGGAAACCTTTATATTGCAGACTTGGGAAACCAGGTTGTCCGGAAGGTCTCCCCGTTTGGCACTATCACGACGATTGCAGGCACCGGGGCTCCTGGATTTAACGGAGACAACCAGGCGGCAACGAATGCCAGGCTCAATGCCCCTGCGGGTGTGGCGGTGGATCCCTCCGGCCGCTACGTGTACATCGGCGACAACGGCAACCATCGAGTTCGTCGAGTAGATCTCGCAACTCAGACCATCTCCACGGTCGCAGGTACAGGTGAGCCCGGCTATAGCGGAGATGGGGGTTTGGCGACACAGGCACGGCTGGCTAACCCGTCGGCGCTCGCCATCGATGCCATAGGAAATCTTTATATCGCAACTCCCGGCACCTACAACATTCGGAGAGTAGACCCTTCAGGAATAATCTCTACATTTGCTGGGACGGGATCCTATGCCTATTGTGGTGATGGAGGTCCGGCGAGGCAGGCTTGCTTCAAGAGTATTATGGGCCTGGCTATCGGGAGAAACGGCGATGTGTACATCGCGGATATGATCTCGTTTCGGGTGCGGCGCGTTGATTACAACGGAACGATCACCACGGTCGCCGGGGATGGTCACTTCGAGTATCCGACGGCCGGCCCGGCTACACAGAGTAGCTTAAAATGGCCGATCGGATTGGCCCTCGATGCTGCGGATAATCTGTATATTGCAGATTTCGCCAGCAACATGGTAGTGAGAGTAGACCCCTTCGGGACGCTCTCGATCGTATCGGGGACCGGTACGGCAGGATTCAACGACGGGCCGGCACTGCAGGCCGCGTTCTTTGGACCTAGTGGGATAAGCTTGGATCGCTTCGGCAAACTGTACATCGCAGATTCACGCAACTGCCGGGTCCGGAGCCTTTCGCTTCCCTAGTCTGTTTCTGACTTCGCTAGTGGCGCTCGGGATGGGTCAATGAGCTTGAGCATGTCCTGCTGGATGCCCATTCGCCCAATCTGCCATAGAGAGTAAGGTGGCGGGAGTCATCAACATGGCTCCCGCCGTGACGGTCCTCAGACTTCGACGCGAGATCGCCTGAAGGTTTGTTGTTTGCACGCCTGATTCCTTCCCTCCTCTTAGAACCTCTTGGATTTTCTCGCCTAACGATGCGCGGTGTGAGGCGTTCGTGTTGATCTGTGTTGTTAGCGAATTAAAGTGTCCGGTGTTTTTAGCAAATGATCTGTCCGGTTGAGTAGTTTCCGCTAGGGCCTGTGGGAAAGTGGGAAACCGCCGTCTTTTGGCGGTTTTCCACTTTTCCATCAGGCCTCCCTGTTTGCATTTTCTTTTTTTCCGTTTTTAATAATTTTGGTTTTTGTTTTTCTTTTGTTCTGCTCATTTGGTTTTCCACAACCCACTGGCCCGGACGTCTTCAGGCCGCCCGCTTCCTTTTGCGCCGCAGGGGCAGGCGGGACTCGAGCAATTCTCCCTCTGGGCTGTAGCGCCCCAACTCGTGCGCTGCGTAGTGAAGGCTCAATACCCCGTCCAAATGTTGGCATACCACCACCCGGCACTTGGCCATGCTGAATCGGAAGGTCTGCTGCGGAATCTGCAACCTCCGGTTCCCGAAGCTCACGCTATTGTCGTTGCCCACGACTCGCTCCTCCTGGTAGGAGAAGATCTTGTTCAAATCCGTCCCCCTATAGGGCACAAATGCCGTTCCTGCTTCCTGGGCCGGGACCGTGAAGTGCTGGTTGTGGTAAGCGATCCAATACTCCCCCAAGAACCTATTAGCCGCCGCCAGGGTGGTGATCTGCCGCGATCGCAGCTCCTGCGGCAGTCTTCCTTGCCAGGTGCCGAAGAACCGTTCGCACCGCCCTCGAGCCTGAGGGGAGTTGGCCGCAATCAACTCAATGCCCAATTGTTCTAGCGCCCGGCCGATCTGGGTCCTACGGCTGCGGTCTGCAGGCCCTCCCGCCGTGGGCGTATAGACAAAGTGACTGCCCCGATCGGCGTACAACGAACAGAAGAGCCCTTTCTGCTCCACTACCTCCTTCAGCCCCGCCATCACCGTCGAGGTGCTCTCCTGCTCAACCAACTGGGCGTAGTAGACCTCGGTGGTCGCATCGTCCAGTACCCCAATCAAATCCTGTCGCTCGGCTCCCCCTAACCAGGCATGCGTGCTCCCGTCTACATGCAGCAACATCCCGGGCAGCGGCCGCCGCGGCCGCCGCTTGCGATGCGGACCTCGTCGGCGACGCTGCGTCACCAATCCTGCCGTCTGCAGCGCCGTCTTGATCCAGGTGTAGCCCGAGCTGGATCCCATGCTCGCTTCGCAGCTTCTCCACGAAATGCCGCACGTTGAAATCAAAGTATTGCTCCCGATAGAGGCGCAGAACCTTCTCTACCGTCGCCAGTGGCACTCGTTTGGGACTCGGTCGCTGCCTGCGGCGGTCAAACAGCCCGTCATAGCCCCCTACTTCATACCGCCGCCGCCATCGCCGCATGCTCCGATCCGTGACCCCCAAGATCTCTGCCGCTTGCATCCACAGAATCTGCCCGCTCACTGCCCGTAAGATGACGTCCTGTACTTTCATTGCCCGCTCCACCGCCCAAGCCGGATAAAGTCCCATTGACGTTCCTCCCCTTCGTCTCAGACTTCATCCTACCTGGACCTCCGAAACCGGACACTTCATTTGCTCTTACCACCGGACACTTCACTTGCTTACCACACGTTCATGTTGATCTGTTGACAACCCGATAGGCCTATGTTACAAGGCTCGCTTATATCTGACGGTTGAATTCGTCCTCGAAACAGGACCGATGGCTGAGGAACAAAAGTCGAGCTCTGAAAAGCCGAAGCCTGCGCCCCCCGCACCGAAAGCTCCCCCCACTGCTCCAATAAAAGAAATCGAGAACGACTCGATCATCGATCGGGTGAAGGTGCAGTTCAAGGACTTTATTGTCAAAGCGGTGGAGAGCCTCGGCATGCAAGAGCTCCTCATCCAACGAGAACGAACCATCGACTTATGCAGATACTTGCGAGATGATGCAGAGGCCCGTTTCGACTTCCTGACCGATCTTACTGCGCGACATTTCCCTGCTCGAGAGAAACCGTTCCAGGTAATCTATCACCTGTATTCTTTTTCACGGAACGCCAGATTGCGCCTGAAAGTAGACCTCGGGGCCGAGGAATCCGCCATGTCGGTAGTCTCCGTCTGGTCCACAGCCAACTGGATGGAGAGGGAGGTCTACGATCTATTTGGCGTGCGCTTCGACGAGCATCCGGATTTACGACGGATTTTGCTTCCTCCGGATTGGGACGGGTATCCGCTCCGCAAGGATTACCCGATGGAGTTTCGATACAACCGGTGGACGCGAGAGCATCTCAACATGATCGCGTTCGAGGAAGGAGCCGAATTCTCCGGAAGGTTCGAGTAATGTACAACCCAGAACTGGCGACGGTACAAGAAGACAAGGTACTCGCCCCCCGCGAGATGGTCCTTAACATGGGACCCCAGCATCCGTCCACACACGGGGTTTTGCGCGTGATACTCAAGTTGGAAGGGGAGACGGTCGTCGATCTCGATTGCGACATCGGATATTTGCACCGGGGCGTCGAAAAGATCTGTGAGAACCGCCCATACACGGCCGTAGAACCGTATTTCGACCGCACCGACTACGTGGCAGCGATTTCGAACAATCTTTGCTACATCGAAACGGTTGAAAAGATCGTGGGTCTCGAAGTGCCTCCTCGGGCAAAGTACCTCCGCGTGATATTGACGGAGTTGAACAGGCTTTCGAGTCACCTGCTTTGGCTCGGGACGCATGCAATGGATATCGGCGCGGTTACCGTGTTCCTCTATGCATTCCGAGAGCGGGAGGAGATTCTCAAGATCTTCGAGAATTTCATTGGCGCGCGCTTGACGACGAACGCTTTCCGCGTCGGCGGCCTGTTCTATGATACATACCCTGAGTTTGATTCTCAGGTCCGGGAGTTTTGCAGGGTTTTCCCGTCCCGAGTAGCGGACTATGAAAGGTTATTGAATGAGAACCGGATCTGGCTGGGTCGCACGGTCGGGATTGGCGTTATAAGTGCTGAGGAGGCTAAGGACCTAGGCATGACAGGTCCTATGCTGCGTGGCTCGGGCGTTAAATGGGACATCCGAAAGGCTTTTCCTTATGAGGTTTACGACCAGCTTGATTGGGAGGTGCCCATCGGGGAAAACGGTGACACGTTCGATCGGTATTTGGTCCGGATGGAGGAGATGAAGCAGAGCCGGAATATCATTCTCCAAGCACTGGACAGACTGCCCGACGGCCCGATCCTGGGAAAAGTACCTAAGGTAGTCAAGCCGCCAGTGGGGGAGGTCTATCATTCGATAGAAGCCCCTAAGGGTGAACTGGGCATTTACCTAGCGAGCGACGGCACTCAATTTCCAGAACGATTGCACATCCGGCCGCCTGCCTTCGTGAATCTGCAAGGATTGAAGAGGCTCTCGATTGGCCATCTGGTGGCTGACGTAGTGGCGCTCATCGGGAGCATAGACATCGTTTTGGGAGAAGTAGACCGCTAAACGTATGGACCTCCTGGACGCTGTCGTGAGCAATCCCGTGCTACGGGAATATGTCATTTCCCCGTTGCCCTGGATTCTTCTAATGCTCTTCATTGTCCTGACGCTGGTTGCCTATCTGGTCTATGCGGAGCGCAAGATAAGCGCGTTTATCCAGGTTCGCTTGGGACCGATGCGCGTTGGCCCTTACGGACTGCTTCAACCCTTGGCCGACCTCGTGAAATTGTTGACGAAAGACGACATCATCCCCGACCGCGCAGATCCGAGCATTTTCACTTTGGCCCCAGCTATTTCGGTGACCGCCGCGCTGGTAGCCCTCGTCGTATTGCCCTTCGGCCCGGGCCGCGCAACCATCACGGACATAAACATCGGAGTGCTCTTCATCTTGGCTGTTTCCTCGGTGGGAGTCTTGGGGATCATTCTCGGCGGCTGGGCCAGTAACAGTAAGTACCCCCTGCTTGGCGCCCTGCGCTCCTCTGCCCAGCTGGTCAGTTACGAGGTCGCACAAGCACTGGCGGTCGTGGGACCGCTCATGTTCGCAAAGTCATTGTCCATGCCCGGTCTGGTCCAGGCTCAACTCAACGATCACGTTTGGTACATCTTTTACCAGCCGGTGGCTTTTGTTATTTTCTTCGTCGG
>JACXTT010011225.1_pt1 | contig 12001 bp, 11 predicted proteins | sample 9270951 | NCBI WGS metagenome assembly JACXTT01 (sample SAMN15532306, study PRJNA645909) | rock metagenome | isolation source: weathered quartz diorite | place: Puerto Rico | collected 2017-06-21 | reverse complement strand
CGAAAAACTTTTGCGCGATTTCCGCCCTTGGTGTAAAAACCCCGAAATTTATAATTTGGGCGACCTTACCAGTGTAATGCGCCGTAAACCCGGATTCTCAATCGGCAACCGGAGGCCCCTCGAGGCCGTCCGTAAGAAATGTAAAGGGGAAGCGCCAATTTTGTGCTGCGAATAGCTAAACTAGGGGTTACCCCGGCCATGAATTGAGCGTGGGCTTACGACATTGCCGGGAGTCTTATTACGCTGGGGAGGATGGAACAAATGCGATTACGAATAACGGTGCTCATTGCGCTGGCTGCCAGCTCCCTGATGCTGGCCAAAGAGAGGAGCAAGACCGGGCAGCGGCTGGACGAAGCGGTCGACGTGATCAAGGACATCATGGACACGCCCGACAAGGGCATCCCGCAGGACCTGTTGGATAAGTCGCAGTGCATCGTGGTCGTGCCGGGGCTGAAGAAGGGCGCGTTCATCCTTGGCGGGAAATACGGGAAAGGTTTCGTCAGTTGCCGGAAAGAGGGTGGCCAGGGCTGGACGGCGCCCGGAGCTGTCCGGGTGGAAGGGGGCAGCGTCGGATTTCAGATCGGCGGCGCCGAGACGGACGTGGTGCTGTTGGTGATGAACGAGCGCGGCATGAAGAAGCTGTTGTCGAGCAAATTCACCCTGGGCGCGGAAGGCGAAGTGGCGGCGGGACCGGTGGGCCGGAACGCCACGGCGGAGACTGACGCGATGATGCACGCCGAGATGCTTTCGTGGTCACGTACGCGCGGCGTGTTCGCTGGCGTCTCTCTGCAAGGAGCGACGCTGCGTGAGGACCTGGACGACAACAAGGAGCTCTACGGTCAGGCGTATGAAAACGCGGAAATTCTGAGGGGAAAAGTGCCGGTACCGGCCGACGCGACCACTCTGATTTCGCTGCTGGGTAAGTATTCGGCGCGCAAGACGTCATAGGTCCGAAACGCAGCGGCAACACCGAAGGTCATGTCTTGATACCGCACGGGCGAGCGTGCCCTCGCCCCTGCGGCCCGGCATGGCAGGCTGTGCCCCTTTACAATGAGAACGTGAAAGCGCCCGGCGTCGACGAACCGCTCAACTACATCAAGAAGGGCCTGGCGGAGCTGATCCGCGAAGAGGAACTGCGGGAGCGGCTCATCGAGGCCCAGAAAACCGGCCGGCCGCTGCGCGTGAAGGCGGGATTCGATCCCACGGCGCCGGATCTGCACCTGGGCCACACGGTCCTGCTGCGCAAGATGAAGCATTTTCAGGACCTGGGCCACACGGCCATCTTTCTAATCGGCGATGTCACTGCGAGGATTGGCGATCCGACGGGGCGCAACGTAACGCGCCCGCCCATGAGCCGCGAGCAGATCGAGGCCAACACCGGGACATACCTCGAGCAGGTTTATAAAATTCTCGATCGTGAAAAAACCGAAGTACGGCACAACAGCGAATGGCTGGATGCGCTGCGCTTCGACGACATCGTGCGGCTGAACTCGCGCTACACGGTGGCGCGGATTCTGGAGCGCGACGATTTCGCCAAACGCTACAAAGAAGGCGCGCCGATTTCGATGCACGAGCTGCTCTACCCGCTGGCCCAGGCGTACGATTCGGTGATGCTGAAGTGCGACGTCGAGCTGGGCGGCACGGACCAGAAATTCAATCTGCTGGTGGGCCGCGAGATCCAGAAGGATTTCGGGCAGCCGCCGCAGATCGTGGCGACTACGCCGCTGCTCCGGGGCCTCGACGGCGTGAACAAGATGTCGAAGTCGCTGAATAATTACATCGGGATCACCGAGCCGCCGGAAGTGATGTTCAGGAAAGTCATGCAGATCTCGGATGAGCTGATGTGGGAGTACTGGGAGCTGCTGACGGACCGGAGCGCGGCGGAGATTGCGGAGATGAAGCGGCGGGCCGCGGCCGGGGAACTGCACCCGATGGAATCCAAGATGGAGCTGGCGCGCCAGATTGTTGCGGATTTTCATTCGGCCGGGGATGCGAAGAAAGCAGGGGAAGAGTTCACGCGCGTGGTGCGGCAGGGGGAAGCGCCGGCGGACGTGGAGACAGTTGCGTTGCCAACTGAACTCTGGACTGTGAACGGCATACCGATAGATAAGCTGCTCTCCAGTTTGGGACTCGCAGAGTCCGTCACGGACGCGGCAAGGAAAAGAAAGGCCGGAGCTATTGTTGTGGACGGAACGCTCTTCGAGCCTAGCGAACTTCGGTGGAAGCCAGCACCCGGTGTTTACAAGATCCACGTTGGAAAACGCTGGAAGCAAGTGCGAGTGCCGGCATTCGGATAATGCCCCGCTTCCGAATTCCCGTGCCTGAGATATGAGTGAACCGTGTTCCGCCGTCCAAGTGCGCTTGCTGACCCCGGCCGATATTCCAGCCGGCATACGCTTGAAGGCCGCAGCAGGGTGGAACCAGACCGAGGCCGACTGGCGCAACGTGCTGAACTTGTCGCCCGACGGTTGCTTCGGCATCGACTGTGACAGTGACCTGCGGGCGACGGCCACGGCTGTGTGTTTCGGGCGGGAACTGGCCTGGATCGGAATGGTGCTGACTCAGCACGAGTACCGGGGCCGGGGGTTCGCGCGGAGGCTGATGGAGCACGCGCTCGCGTATCTGCGCGCCCACCAGGTGGACTGGATCAAGCTGGACGCTACAAACATGGGGCTGCCGCTTTACGAGCGGCTGGGGTTTCGGGCAGAAGCGGCCATCGAGCGCTGGCTGCGAGCGCCAGGACCCGCGCCGGCGTACGGCGCAACACTCCCTTACGCGCCGGATACAGCGCTCGACCGCGCAGCATCCGGAACGGACCGCGCGAGGCTCCTGGCCGTGCTGGCGGGCTTCGAATCGGCGTCGATTTCCGGGGGCTTCGCCATGGGGCGGCCCGGTTCGCAGGCGGCGTACTTTGGGCCGTGCGTCGCGCGCTCCGCCGGCGCGGCACGGGATCTCATCGCGTGGTTCCTCAACCGACACGCGGGGGAAAGCGTGTATTGGGACATCCTGCCCGCGAACCAGGATGCGGTCGCTATCGCGCGGGAGTTTGGGTTCGCGCGCGCGCGGGAATTGGTCCGCATGGCGATTCCAGGCGTGGAAAATCCAGCTCCTCTCGCCAACAACGACGCGCTGGTTTTTGCCACCGCCGGCTTCGAATTCGGATAGCGAAGTTTCGCCAGTCGGCACGCGGGCGTTTGCTAGAATCTGACTTACGCTATGAGAACCATTGGCGCGCTGGTGCTGTTCGCGCTCGCCGCATTTCCCGGGCCGTTCGACAAGAAAAAGAAAAAATCGGAGGAGGCCGTCACGCAGGTCCTGCAATTGCCCAAGGATCCGCCGAGCGCCGTGGTGGCAGAGACCGCGCGGCTTGGTTTTCATGTTTCGCCGCTTTCCGCCAACGGCCTGCTGTCCCGGCAGGTGCGTGACGCATTGAAGGCCCTGCATCGCGGTGTGGGCAGCGCGAGCATCGTAAAGCTGCGGGCGTTCGTAGCCGGCTCGGGCGACCAGCGGCGCGTGCAGGCCATCGTGAGCGAGATGTTTACGGACTGGCGCCAGCCCCTGCCGGCGCTGAGCGTGGTGCAGGTAGGCGGCCTGCCGCTCGAAGGCGCGCAGGTAGTGGTGGAAGCCACGTCGGTGGGCAAGAAGGACGTGAATCCGAACGGGCTGGTCTTCATTGCCGGGCAGCAGGCATCGTCGCCCACTCCGCTCCAGCCAGTTCTGCCGCTGGCCGAAAAAGCGCTGGCCGGGTTGCGAACGGCTATGCGGGGCGCGGGATCGGAAGCGGGGGACGTGCTGCGCGGCACGTGTTTTCTGAGCTCGCTGGCGGACTTCAAAAAGGTCCGGGAACTGGTGGAATCGGAATATCGCGGTGCGGTGTGGAATTTCGTGCAGACCCAGAGAGCTCCGCTGCAATCGGTAGCGGAGTGCGAGGCGGTGGCTCGATCGCGGGTGAAGATTGAAAAGCCGGTCGAGTTTTTGAATCCCGACGGACTGGCGAAGTCGCCCAATTATTCTCAGATCGCGCTGGTGGGCGCGCCGCGAGTAGCCCTCACGGGAACGCAAGTGGCGTTCGGATTCCAGGATGCGGATGTGCGGCTGGCCTTCGGCCGGCTGGAGAAAGAGCTGGCGGCGGCGGGATCGTCGATCAAGGCAATCGCGTGGTCCAGCATCTATCCCGTGTCCAGCTCAATGGTGGAGGAGGTGCGCAAGATCCGCTTCGAGTTTTACGATCCGAAGCACCCCCCGGCGAGCACGCTTCTTCCCTTTGAGGGGCTGCCCTCGGTGGATGCGAGTTTCGCGGTGGACGCCATAGCGATTGCGAATCGATAAAAATGGGAAAAACGGTAGTCACTTTCGGAGAGATCATGTTGCGCCTGGCGCCGCCGGGCTACGAGCGTTTTCTGCAATCGCCGCAGTTTGTCGCGACGTTTGGCGGAGGCGAAGCTAATGTGGCGGTGGCGCTGGCGGTCTTTGGCTGGCCGGCGGCCTATGTGACGGTTTTGCCGCCGAACCACCCGATTGCGGATGCGGTGGTGGGTGAACTGCGGCGCTTCGGCGTGGACACGTCGCGGATTGTGCGGGCCAAGGGACGCATGGGCGTGTATTACGTGGAGACCGGCGCCAACCAGCGGCCTTCCAAGGTGGTGTATGACCGCGACAATGCCGCCATCGCGCTGGCCAAGCCGGGCGATATCGATTGGGACCGCGCGTTCGATGGCGCCGGCTGGTTTCACATCACGGGCATCACGCCCGCGCTCAGCGCATCGGCCGCGGAGCTGTCGATGGAAGGGGTACGCAAAGCGCGCGACAAGGGGCTGACGGTTTCATGCGATCTCAACTACCGCAAAAATCTTTGGAAGTACGGGAAAAAAGCTTCGGACGTGATGCGCGAACTAGTGAAGTTCGTGGATGTAGCGATCGCCAACGAAGAGGACGTGCAGATGGCGCTCGGCATACAGGCCGAGGTGGACGTTCACTCGGGGAAGCTCGACCGCGCGCAGTACCAGGGCCTGGCGGAGAAAGTGCTGCGCGAGTTCGACAATCTGAAAGTGATCGCCATCACGCTGCGGGAGTCCTATAGCGCGTCGCACAACGGCTGGTCGGCGTGCCTGGCGGACGGCAAGGAGTTCCTGACCAGCCGCCACTACGACATCACCCACATCGTGGACCGCGTAGGCGGCGGCGATTGTTTTGCCGGAGGCCTGATTTACGGCCTGCAGGCGTTGGGGGGCCATCAGGAAGCGCTGGAATTCGCCGTCGCCGCTTCGTGTCTGAAGCACTCCATTCCCGGGGATTTCAACCGCTTCAGCGTGGAGGAAGTGCAGGCGCTGGTCAAGGGCGGCGGGTCGGGCCGCGTGCAGCGATGACGTCCAGGTGGTCGAGGCTGCGGTAGAATAGCAGAAAAGCAGAATTCTATGGTGGGCCGTTTCCCGATCGTGCTGGCGCTGGTAGCGCTGGCCTTTTCTCAAAGCGCGTTGCAGAAGCCGGTGGAGCCCAAGGCCGAGCCGCCCCAGCCTGCCAACGCGACGGACCCGCAGCAACGGATTCAGGTGCAGGTCAACGAAGTCATCGTCCCCGTGACGGTGACCGACGAGAAGGGCCGTTTTGTCTCCAACCTCGACGCCAAGGACTTCCGTATATTCGACGAAGGCAAAGAGCAGACCATTGAATACTTCAACCGGGAGCGAAGCCAGCCGGTGGTGGTGGGCTTTCTGATCGACATCAGCAACGCCAACCGGATCCAGTGGAAGCGGTTTCAGGAGGCGTCCCAGGAGCTGGTGCTGAACCTGCTGCCGGGCGACCCGAAGTTCAGCGGCTATCTGGTTACGTACGGCAATGAAGCCGAACTGGCGGTTGACACCACCAGCGATTCCGGTCCGATGGTCGAGAAGTTGGCGAAGGTGAAGCCGGGCGGAGGATCGGCGTTGTTCGACGCAATTTATCTGGCGTGCCAGAAACGCCACGTGTTGAATGGAGAACCCTTTGATCCGCGCCGCGTGCTGATCATCATCGGCGACGGTCACGATAATGCCAGCAGGAAGAGCCTGAACGAGGTGCTGGAGATCGCGCAACGGAACCTGGTCACCATCTACGGCATGAGCACGGTGTCCTACGGGTTCACCAGCGAGGGCGACCAGAACCTCATCCGCCTGGCGCAGGAAACCGGCGGGCGGGTGGAATATCCGCTGCAGGGGCTGTATTCGGACATCTCGGGTTATCTTTCGACGCCGTCGGATGATGGAAACTACGCCATTCAGGTGGGCACCGGCGGTTACACGGCCGAGGTTTCGGGCGGCATTTTCCGCGCGGTGGCGCATATCGCGGGCGAAGTCACCACGCAGTACATTCTGCGGTATATCCCTTCAGTCGACGCCAAAGCGGATGGTAAAGCCTACCGGAATATCCGGGTAGCGGTAGGCCTGCAAAATGTGAAGATCCGGGCGCGTAAGGGATACTACCCGCAGACTCTGCCTGCCTCCGGCGGCTCATGAAACGGCGGCACGCGCCGAAAAGAGAATTAAGATAGGGCCAGATGCCGTCGGTCGTCTCCATTACCAGCGGGCGCAGACCGCGCGAGCAGCGCAGCGGTGAGTATTTGTTTGTGGAGCTGGCGCTACCTGGCGAGCCGGCGCGGAACATAGGGGTGCTGCTGCACGATCCGCAAACGGGCAAGGTCTATTCCAAGATTCGTGACCACTGGAAGGACATGAAGGATCGGGAGGAAGCGGAGCTGCTCGAAGCCCTCCATCAGGATTTCGAAGCCAAAATTCAGGAGATGGGCGGCGAGGAATTTCTGCGCCAGCTCGAGGATTCTCTCTCCAACACGCTGCGGCTCAGCGCGAGGACCGAGGTGACGGTGGAGGATTTTCCGCGCACGCTCGAGCGTTTGTACAGGGAGCACGTCGAGGTGGCAGCGGCCGAGCCGTTTGTGACGCATCTGCCGCTCTACTCGCTCAAAGCCGCGGCCACCAGGTTCGGCGAGGATCGCGAGGTGGAGTCCGAGGGATGGGTGAAAGCGCCGCCCAAGTTGCGGCTCACGCCGGATATGTTCGTGGCGCGCGTAGTTGGGCGTTCGATGGAACCGCGTATCCCCGATGGCAGCCTGTGCGTGTTTCGCGCCGGAGTGGCGGGCTCGCGGCAGGGAAAGCTGGTGCTGGTGGAGCGCTTCGGCACGACCGAGACCAGCGCGCGCTACACCATCAAGAAATACACCAGCAAGAAGACGCAAACCGGCGAAGAAGAATGGGCGCACGCCTCGGTGCGGCTCGAGCCGCTCAATCCTCAGTTCGATGGCTTCGAGCTGAAGGAAGGCGAGGCTCGCGTCATCGCCGAGTTCATTCAAGTGCTGGAGTAGAAAAGATCAAGGCAAAAGACAAGGGGCAAAAGGCAAAGGGCAAAAAGGAGAACTCAGCCCTGAACTTTGCCTCGCTCCTCCAGAATTGGTACCAGCGCGAGCATCGCCCCCTGCCCTGGCGCGCCACCAAAGATCCTTACCGCATTCTGGTTTCCGAGGTGATGCTGCAACAGACGCGCGCGCAAGCCGTCATCCCCTATTACCAGCGCTTTCTCGATCGGTTCCCCGGCGCGGAGGCCCTGGCTCACGCCCGGGAAGCGGACGTCCTGGCCTGCTGGAGCGGGCTGGGCTATTATTCGCGTGCCCGGAATTTGCAGCGTGCGGCGCGCGCCATCGTGGCCGCAGGCCGATTTCCTGAGGATTATGAGGGCATCCGCGAGCTGCCGGGTGTGGGGCCGTACACGGCAGCCGCCGTGGCGAGTATCGCGTTTGGCGCGCCGCACGCGGTCCTTGACGGCAACGTGCTGCGCGTGATTTCACGCCTGCGCGCCGACGGCGCCGATATCCGATCATCCAAGACACGCGCCCGGTTCCAAAAGATTGCGGATCAGTGGCTGGACCGCGGAAACCCCGGCGAGTTCAACCAGGCCATCATGGAGCTGGGAGCGACCGTCTGCCTGCCGCGCGCGCCGCAGTGCCCCGCCTGCCCGGTCGCGCCGTTGTGCGAAGCGCGGAAGACCGGCCGCGAGCGCGAACTTCCCGTGACAGGAAATAAGCCGGCGCCCGAGCGCATCGGCTTGCAGGTGGCCATCGTCCGCAAGAGTGGTAGCGTTCTGTTGCGCCAACGCCCGGCCACGGTTTCGCTGATGGCGGGATTCTGGGAACTTCCGGCGCCACAGGACCTGCCGGGCTGGCGCCCGTCCGCGGATCTAGGGTCATTTCGCCACACTATTACGCACCATCACTACACGATCACCGTGCTGACCGGGAAGATTTCACGGGTACCTCGTGACTTTCGTTGGCGGCGCGGCGTGCAACTGGCCCGGATGCCGCTGACCACAGTTACTCGAAAAGCGCTGCGCCTGTTAACGGATGATATTGAGTGACAGACGGGAGCTGTGAAAAGCAAAGAGCTTCGGGGCATCACTATCGCCACGTTTATCTTGGTTAGTATTTCAATTTTCCAAGTGGCTGATAGATTTTTTTGCGCCCGGACTTATAATTGCAAGTAAGCTTAAGCCATGCGACCACTCGCGCGCTTGCTTCTCTTCTCGCTTGCTCCTATCGGCCTGTATGCTCATATCACCGGCATGCCGCTGGGATATACCGGCGTGCCTTCGACGTTGGCCTCGGACAATGGAGGCGCCACCTGCGCCCAGTGCCACACAGGCCTGCAAGTGGTCTCTGGCGGAACTTCGTTCACTCTACACGTCAGCAGCTATACGCCGGGCGTTCAGCAGGGGATTTCGCTGACCATGTCTAACACGCCAGGGCTGCGTTTCGCGTTCCAACTCACGGCGCGTCTGCAGAGCGATTTGACCAAGGAGGCCGGCACATTTACCAAGACATCCAATTCCCAGCCTTACTGTGCCAATGGGTCAACATTTTCCTGCAATGGCGATATACAGTACGTGACCAATACACCCAGCGCTGTTTTCCCAACCACGGGCGGCGGGATCACGTGGGGGCTGACGTGGACGCCTCCCGGGCGCGATTTGGGACCGGTAGTGTTTTATGCAGCCGCCGTTGCGGCGAATAATGACGGGACACCGCTCAACGACCGCGTCTACCTGATTTCAGGCCAGTCTACCTCCGCCGCGCCATGCAATCTTTCGGGGACTCCGCAATTCAACGCTGGACAACGTGCGGTGCTGGATGCCGCCGCCTTCCGCAGTGCTCTCCCGTCGAAGGGTCTGGTCGCGATCCTTGGCTCGAACCTTTTTAGTCCCGACGCTCCCGGCTACCTGTTGACTCAGAACGATCTGGATAACGGGGAGTGGCCCACCGAACTCGGATGCGTTGCGGTCCAGGTCACAGGACCGGGGATTCCCGCCAATACGCGCATGCCGATTTACTACGTGAGTCCAACGCTGATAAAAGCGCAGGCGCCCACTATCCCAGCGAATGAGATCGTCAACGTGCAGATCATTTTGAATCCGGATGCCGCGAAACCGACCTTGAGCGCGGCCTATCAGGTCCAGGGCCAGACAATCTCGCCGTCGCTATTCACTTTCAACAGCCAGGGTACCGGGAATGCCGCGGCCGTGGACGTAACCAAGGGCAAGTTGCTGGCGGATACTTCGGTGATTCCAACTGCGGTCAGCGCTGCGCCGGGAGATATCATTTCGCTTTATGGCACGGGGTTCGGTGATACCAATCCCCTGTATACCGCCGGCCAGTTCGCCAGCCTTCCTCCGGCTGTGTTGCCACGGCTCACCACGACGCCAGTCTCGGTGACGATCGGCGGCGTCGCCGTCCCGTCGAGTGATATCAAGTACGCCGGCCTCGCCTTCGACGCGCCGGGCTTTTACGTGATCAACGTACGCGTCCCGCAGGTGCCCGATGGTGACCAGGCGGTTGCGGTTGTTGTGGGGAATGCCGGGACCCAGGGCAGTGTGAATATTCCCGTAAAAAACCCGTAGATAGGCCGGCAATCGAGAGATTTCCCCGCCGCGCCAGCACTCTGTAGGTGAAGAACACAGCTTCCCATGTACAGAATCCTGCCTCTGCTGGCGGCGCTTGCCCTCGGACTCGTGTTGCAGGCCGAAAGCTCGCAGCAATCTACGGCGCTATCCTATACCGCGGCCAGCATCGTAAATTCCGCTACTGGTGTTTCTAACGCGCTGGCGCCCAATGCCATCGCGACTATTTATGGCGCCAACCTTTCTTACTCGACTGCGGCGTTTGCTCCCAAAGCCACCGTTATGCCGAACGAACTGGCGGGGGTACGCGTGTTCGTCGCCGGGATGGCTGCTGCTCTCTACTATGTCTCCCCGCAGCAGATCAATTTCCTGATTCCGGACAACCTGCTTCCATCTGACGTGGACCTTTTCGTCGCCCGCGAGGGGACCGCGGGTCCGCATGTGAAGATTTCGCTGCACGACGTGGGGCTGGGGCTCTATCTATCGGGGCCGGGCACGGTTGCCGCCGTCCACGCCAACGGAAGCTCGATCAGTAAAGTTCGTCCTGCGCGGCGCGGTGAAACCGTGATGGTTTTTGGTACCGGTTGGGGACGCACGAATCCGGACGTGAGCGACATTGATATCAGCGTGCCGGCGCAGCTCGCTCAACGAAGCGATTTTCGCGTGATGCTTGCGGGCAAAGCTCTGGCGGCCGCGAGTGTTTCCTATGCCGGCGTGACACCAGGCCGTCCGGGCCTTTACCAGGTGAAGTTCCAGTTGCCGCTCCAGGTGACCCACAACCCGGAAATCCGTGTAGCCATTGGAGATCAGGAGAGCCCCCGGAACCTTGTGCTGCCGCTTCAATAACCCCTAACTTAATGTAACTGTTAGAATTCGACCGCGTTTAATTACTTAGGCTAGAATGTAACAGGGGAGTCTTTTTATGCGGTTTCGCGGCTTATTGCTAGGAATGGCTACGGCGGCCGTCACTCTGGTCGCGCAGGATACAACCGCTCCCGCCATTCCGGCACGCGATGAGCAGACCCAGGGCCAGAGAGCCGGGGAGTTTGTGATCGACGCCGGCACCAAGGTTCCCCTCTCTCTTATCAATAGCATCAGCACGAAGCACTCGGCGGAAGGCGATCGCATTTATCTCGAGACCGTGTTCCCCATCATGTCTAACGGCCGCATCGTGATTCCGCCAGGCAGCTATGTGGCGGGTACGGTCACGTTTGTGAAGCGGCCAGGGCGGGTGAAGGGCCGCGGCGAGCTGTTTTTGCGCTTCGATTCGCTCACGCTTCCCAACGGCATCACCCGGGACTTTCGGGCCCGCATCGGCTCGATGGACGGCCGCGCCAGCGAAGAATTCGACCGCACCGAAGGCAAAATCAGCAGCGAAGGGAATAAAGGCGGCGACGCGCGCAACGTGGGCGAAGCCACCGCGGCGGGCGCTTCGGTCGGCGTGATCGCGGGCGCGGCCAGCGGACATTACGGCATGGGTACGGGGATCGGAGCCGCCGCGGGAGCCGCTGCCGGACTCATGGGCGTGCTGCTGACGCGCGGGCCCGATGCCGTGCTGTCCAAGGGGAGCACCATCGAAATGGTTTTGGATCGTCCCCTGCACTTCCAGGACACCGAGCTGATGTCCGGGCCGGCGCAGGCCGTGCCGGTTTCCGACAGCGGTCCGCAGCCGGGCAAAAGAGAATCCGGGGTACTGCCGACCCGCCGCTTCCCGTTCTGACCCGCCGGGTCGCAACCAGCGTCTGATACAATCGCACGAGCGAATTTCGGTGCCATTGCGCGGACGCGAATTACTTCAGCAAATCGATGACGCGCGGTGTGAGACGCCGGCCCTCTGGTGGCTCGGCCACAGCGGCTTTGTCCTGAAATTCCGCAACAGCATCTTTTATATCGATCCCTATCTGTCCGACTCGCTCGGCCCGCGTCATCCGCGATTGGTGGAGCCGCCGCTTTGTCCCGGCGAGATCGCGCACGCCAGCCTGATATTGTGTACGCACGCCCACGCCGATCATCTCGATCCCGGCACCGTGCCGGCCATTCTCGGGGCATCCCGCCGCGCCAAGCT
>JACXTT010011224.1_pt1 | contig 12001 bp, 10 predicted proteins | sample 9270951 | NCBI WGS metagenome assembly JACXTT01 (sample SAMN15532306, study PRJNA645909) | rock metagenome | isolation source: weathered quartz diorite | place: Puerto Rico | collected 2017-06-21 | reverse complement strand
TATCTCTCGCCGTACTTCGTCACCGATCCCGAGCGCATGGAAGTGGCGCTCGAGGACGCGATCGTCCTGATCCACGAGAAGAAGATCAGCGTCATGAAGGACATGCTGCCGCTGCTCGAGCAGGTGGCGCGCTCCGGCAAGCCGTTCCTGATCATCGCCGAGGACATCGAGGGTGAGGCGCTGGCGACGCTCGTCGTGAACAAGCTGCGCGGCACCTTGCACACCTGCGCCGTGAAGGCGCCGGGCTTCGGTGATCGCCGCAAGGCCATGCTCGAGGACATCGCCACGCTCACCGGCGGCAAGGCGATCACGGAAGACCTCGGCATCAAGCTCGAGAACATCAAGCTCGAGGATCTCGGCCGCGCCAAGAAGGTGGTGGTCGACAAGGACAACACGACCATCGTCGAGGGCTCCGGCAAGGCGAAGGAGATCGAGGGCCGCATCAAGCAGATCCGCGCCCAGATCGAGGAGACCACGTCGGACTACGACCGCGAGAAGCTGCAGGAGCGGCTGGCCAAGCTGGCCGGCGGCGTCGCGGTGATCAAGGTCGGCGCGGCCACCGAGACGGCGATGAAGGAGAAGAAGGCCCGGGTCGAGGACGCGCTGAACGCGACCCGCGCGGCGGTCGAGGAAGGCATCGTGCCGGGCGGCGGCGTGGCGCTCCTGCGCGCGTCGAAGGCCGTCGATCGCGTGAAGGCCGACGGCGACGAGAAGGTCGGCGCGATGATCGTGAAGCGGGCGCTCGAGGAGCCGATCCGCCAGATCGTCGAGAATGCGGGGCTCGAGGGCAGCGTGATCGTCGAGAAGATCAAGAGCGAGAGCGTGGCGAACCGCGGCTACGACGCGGACAGCATGGAGTACGTCGACATGGTGCAGGCGGGGATCATCGATCCGACCAAGGTCGAGCGGGTGGCGCTGCAGAACGCGGCGTCAATCGCGTCGTTGCTGCTGACGACCGAGGCGTTGATCACCGACATCCCGGAGGACAAGCCGGCGGCCGCGCCGGCCATGCCGCACGGGGACATGTATTAAGCCTCGGAGGGGGGCTTTGCCCCCCTTCCGACGGGCGGAGCGGGCCTAACGGCCCGCTCTCGCCCTGCCTCCCCCAGGATCGATTGCGGCGGCAAAGCCGCCGCTCGGACGTGGTGCGGCAGCGCGGGGGGCGCCGCTCGAACGCAGAGGTTGCGCCGGGCGGCCGCGAACGGACTCGAAGGCAGTGTTGGGGGCTCGCGCGATGCGTGGGCGGCGGCCCGGGCCGCGCGAAAGCGGTCCGGGCCGTATCATATTGTCGGCGTTGACCTTGCACGGTTTCCGGATGTTTGATACGGTTAGGCGCTCAACCGGAACCGACGGGAGGTGAGGGAGAACTGCGACCGTACGAAGTCCTCGTGATCGTCGATCCGCGCCCGACCGATGAGGAAGTCACCGCGCTGCTCACGCAGCTCGGCGAGCAACTCAAGACGCTCGGCGCCGAGGTCACCAAAGTCGACAACTGGGGAAAGCGCCGGCTCGCGTACGACATCCGCAAGCAGCGGGAAGGCACGTACGCGGTGTTCGATGTGTCTGCCGAGCCCTCCATGGTGAAGGAGTTCGAGCGACAGGTGGGCCTCAACGAAAGCGTGCTGCGCTACGTCAGCACGCGGGTTCCGATCCGCAAGAAGGCTCGGCCGGCAAAAACTCAGGAAGTGGTCGAGGAGGTCAGTTGATGGCGAGCCTCAACAAAGTGTTCCTGATCGGCAACCTGACCAAGCCCCCGGAGCTTCGTTACACACCCAGCGGAACCGCGGTGGCCGATCTGCGGCTGGCGGTCAATCGCAACTACACGACGCAGGGGGGCGAGAAGCGCGAAGACACCTGTTTCCTCACGGTCGTCGTGTGGGGCAAGCAGGCGGAGAGCTGCGGCGAGTACCTCGACAAGGGCAGTCCGATCCTGGTCGAGGGCCGGCTGCAGACGCGCGAGTGGGAAGCCAAGGACGGCGGCAAGCGCACCGTCATCGAGGTCGTGGCCGAGCGCGTCCAGTTCATGGGCCGCGGCCGTGCCGCCGCCCCGGCGACCGTGGCGGCGTCGGCCGAGCCGTTCGCCGAGGACGCCGGCTCCAGCAACGACGATGTGCCGTTCTAGAGACTAGAAAAGGAGCAAGCCATTCCCCCGTCATCCCAGAAGCCAGTCAAGCGCCGCCGGTTCGGCCGGCGGAAGATCTGTAAGTTCTGCGCCGACAAGGTCGACCTGGTCGACTACAAGGACGTGCGCCGTTTGAGAAGCTTCGTGAGCGAGCGCGGCAAGATCATTCCCCGCCGCATCTCGGGCAGCTGCGCCCGACACCAGCGGGCGCTGACGCACGCGATCAAGCGGGCGCGCACGGTGGCCCTACTGCCGTATCTGGCGGCGGACTAGGACCGGCCATGAAGGTCATTCTGCTGGACGATGTCACGAAGGTCGGGCGACGAGGCGAGGTCCGCGACGTCTCCGACGGGTACGCGCGCAACTTCCTGATCCCCAAGAAGCTCGCGCTCTCGGCCACCGCCGGGAACCTCAAGAACCTCGAGCACATCAAGCGGCAGCAGGACGCGAAGGCCGACCGCATCAAGGCCGACGCCGACACGCTGCGCGCCAAGATCGAAGGGCTCGTCTACGAGGAGCGCCGCCAGGCCTCCGAAGAAGGCAAGCTCTTCGGCTCGGTCACGTCGCAGGACGTCGCCGATTTCCTCGGCACGCGCGGCATCCCGATGGACCGCAAGCGCATCACGCTCGACGAGCCGATCAAGGCGCTCGGCGAGCATCTGGTCTCGATGCGGCTGCACCCGGACGTCATGGCGCAGCTGCGGGTCAACGTCGTCCGCGAGTAGTCGGCTCCATGCGATCCGATCCTCGACGCGCGTCGGGGATCGGATCGGTATCCACTCGTCATCCACGGCCGCGCGGGAGATATCCACGGGATATCCCACGCTCGCGCACCGAAAACGCTCTGCGCGTTGAATTTAATTGACGTGCGGCCGTCATGCGTTTGAGGATGCGCACGTGACCCGAGGTGCCTCGCCGCCGTGAGCCGGCTCGAAGTTCCCGCGCGAATCCCGCCGCACAATCTCGACGCCGAGCGCGCCGTGCTGGGCGCGATCCTTCTCGAGGGCCGCGAGACCTTGCCGCGGGTGATCGAGCTGCTCAAGCCCTCGGACTTCTATACCGAGGCGCACCGGATGAGCTACCAGGCGATGCTCACCCTGTTCGACCGGGGCGAGCCCGTCGACGTCCTGACCCTGACCGAGGAGCTGCGCCGGAGCGAGCAGCTCCAGGCCGTGGGCGGCCCCGCGGCGCTGGCCCTCCTGGTCGAGCAAGGCTCGATCTCCGCGTACCTCAGCTCGTACGCGTCGATCGTGCGCGACATGGCGGTGCTGCGCGAGCTGATCCAGACGTCCAGCCAGATCATCGCCCAGGCGTTCGAAGCCAAGGAAGACGTGCAGACCCTGGTGGACGATGCGGAGCGGAAGATCTTCAGCCTCGCCGAGCGCCGTCTCGAGGGCAGCGCGCTGCCGATCGGCAAGATCCTCCGCAACACGTTCGAGTACATCGAGCGCCTCTACGAGCGCAAGGAGCACGTCACCGGCGTCGCGACCGGCTTCGAGAAGCTCGACCTCGAGACCTCGGGCTTCCAGCCGTCGGACTTCATCATCATCGCGGGGCGCCCGAGCATGGGCAAAACGGCCTTCGCGCTCAACATCGCGCAGCACGTGGGCATCACGCTGCACGGGAAGGTGCTGGTGCTGAGCCTCGAGATGTCGTCGCAGCAGATCGTGCAGCGCATGCTCTGCTCCGAGGCGAAGGTGGACTCGCAGTCGGTGCGGACGGGGTATCTCACCTCGTCGGACTGGCATCGGCTGACGGCCGCGGCCGGCCGGCTCTCCGAGGCGTCGATCTTCATCGACGACAGCCCCGGGCTCACGGTGCTCGAGGCGCGCGCCAAGGCGCGCCGCATGAAGGCCGAGCACGGCCTGGACCTGCTCGTCATCGACTATCTGCAGCTCATGCGCGGCCGCGCCGCCATGGAGAGCCGCCAGCAGGAGATCTCGGAGATCTCGCGCTCGCTCAAGGCGCTCGCGAAGGAGCTGAACGTGCCGGTGGTCGCGCTCTCGCAGCTCTCGCGCGCGGTCGAGGCGCGCCAGGCGCGCGACTTCAAGCCGCAGCTCTCGGACCTTCGCGAGTGCGTCACCGGCGACACGCTCGTGCTGCTGTCGGATGGCGGACGAATACCCATTCGGGATCTGGTTGAGACCGCGCCTGAGGTGCTGGCGATGTCGCCAGACGGTGAGATCGTGGTAGCGAAGACGGAGCGCATCTGGTCAGTCGGAGCGCGCCCGGTCTTCAACGTTCGCCTAGCGGGCGGGCGGGAGATCCGGGCGACTGCGCAACACCGGCTCTACTCTCGTAGAGGATGGGTCACGATTGCCGAGCTTCAAGCGGGTGACCATCTCGCGGTAGCCCGAGGAGTTCCCGAGCCTGACGACGACCGTCGTCGGTACGACCAAGAGCGGCACACTGCGGCGATGGAGCTGTTCTGGGATCGTGTTGTGGCGATCGAAGCCGTGGGCGTGGATGAAGTGTACGACATCACCGTGCCCGGTCCGGCGTCGTGGCTGGCGGACGGGATCGTCAGTCACAATTCGGGCGCCCTCGAGCAGGACGCGGACGTCATCCTCTTCCTCTACCGGGGCTCGCAGTACAAGGAAGACCTGCCGCCGGACGAGAAGAACATCGCGGAGGTGATCATCGGCAAGCAGCGCAACGGCCCGGTCGGCACCGTGAAGGTGGTCTTCCTGCCGCAGTACGCGCGGTTCGAGAACGTCGCCGACCAGCACCGGCAGCCGCAGCCCTTTTAGACCTTCCACGCGGCTCGTCGTATGATGAGCGCCGTGCGCCTGAGCCGGCTGAAGCGTGTCTTTCTCGGGAGCCCGCTCCCGACGGCGCAGTCCCGCCACGAACGGCTCGCGAAGTCGACGGCGCTCGCGGTCTTCGCCTCCGACGCGCTCTCCTCGGTCGCGTACGCCACCGAGGAAATCCTGCTCGTGCTGGTCCTGGCCGGCTCCGCCGCGCTCAGCTACTCGCTTCCGATCAGCATCGCGATCGCGGTCCTGATCGCGATCGTGGTCTCGTCCTACCGCCAGACGATCCGCGCCTACCCGCAGGGCGGCGGGGCCTACATCGTCAGCAAGGACAACCTCGGCGTGCCGGCCGGGCTGGTGGCCGGCGCCGCGCTCCTGATCGACTACGTGCTCACGGTGGCGGTGAGCGTGGCCGCGGGCATCGCGGCCCTGACGTCCGCGGTGCCCGCGCTGTTTCCGTACCGGCCGTGGCTCTGCGTCGTCGCGGTCGTCGGCATCGCCGTGGCGAACCTGCGCGGCCTGCGCGAGTCGGGCAAGCTCTTCGCCGCGCCGACCTATCTCTTCATCGGCAGCCTCTTCGTCCTGATCGTCTACGGCGGCGCCGGGGCCATCCTCGACTTCCTCCCGGAGGCGCCGTATCAGCGGCACCCGCCGGGCCTCGAGGGCGTGGGGCTCTTCCTGTTCCTGCGCGCGTTCGCCTCGGGCTGCACCGCGCTGACGGGCGTCGAGGCCGTCTCCGACGGCGTGCCGGCGTTCAAGCCGCCGGAGGGGCACAACGCGCGGATCGTGCTGACGTGGCTCGGCGTCATCCTGATCGTGCTCTTCATGGGCATCACGTTCCTGGCGTACGACTTCGGCATCGCGCCGCGCCACGAGGAGACGGTGATCTCGCAGCTCGCGCGCCACGTCTTCGGCGGCGGCGCGCTCTACTTCGAGATCCAGGCGGTCACGATGCTGATCCTCCTGCTGGCCGCCAACACGTCCTTCGCCGACTTCCCGCGGCTCTCGTTCTTCCTGGCGCGCGACCGTTTCATCCCGCGCCAGTTCGCGACGCAGGGCGACCGGCTCGTGTTCTCGAACGGCATCCTGATCCTGAGCGGCCTCGCCGCGGTCCTCCTCGTGATCTTCGGCGGCGACACCCACGCGCTGATCCCGCTCTACGCGGTCGGCGTCTTCCTCTCGTTCACGCTCTCGCAGGCCAGCATGGTGCGGCGCTGGCTGCGCCTGAAGGAGGAAGGCTGGTGGTGGCGCTGGTGGCTCAACGCGATCGGCGCGCTGGTGACCGGGCTGGTCATGCTCACGATCGCCGCGACGAAGTTCACCCACGGCGCGTGGATCGTCGTGCTGCTGATCCCCACGCTCGTCGCGGTGTTCGCGCTCGTGCACCGCCACTACGAGGAAGTCGCCGAGCAGCTCTCGCTCGACGCCTTCTCGCCGCCGCCGCCGATGACGAACACCGTGCTGGTCCTGGTCGGCGACATTCACCGCGGCGTCATCAAGGCGATCCAGTACGCGCAGACGCTCTCGCCCAACGCGAAGGCGGTCTTCGTCGAGACCGACCCCGAGCGCACCCGACGGCTCGAGGAGAAGTGGGGCCGCTACGGGATGGGCGTGCCGCTGATCGTGCTGACCTCACCCTACCGCTCGCTGCTCGGGCCGCTGACCAAGTACGTCGACAATCTTCAGAATCAGGGCGAGAACCACGTCGTCACGATCGTGCTGCCCGAGTTCATTCCGGCCAAGTGGTGGCAGCTGGGCCTGCACAATCAGACCGCGTTCCTCATCAAGGGCGCGATGCTGTTTCGCAAGAACGTCATCGTCACCGACGTGCCATACCACCTGCGCCACTGAGGCGCGGCCTCGGCTCGGCGACCTGCCAGGGGTCGAGCCACTCTCTGGTACACTCGAAAGCCGCGTGATCACTCGATGAAGATCGTTCTGGCTCCCGACGGTCCGCTCGACGCGAGCGGGACGCTCGCACGCTATCACCTCTGGGGAGAGGATCCGACGAACCGGGTCGGCGACGGCGTCTTCCGTCGCGTGCTCCGGCATGGCGGGCGGCTGGTGCCCTACGAGGTGCGATGGAGCGGGCCCGTGGACGACGCGCGCGTCACGATCCGCGCCCCGGGCACCGACGCCGCCGTCGGCGCGGCGGTCGTCGCGGAGGTGCGCCGCCTGCTCGGCCTCGACCTCGATCTGGCGGGCTTCTACCGGATGGCGAAGGCCGATCCGGCGCTGGCCACGCTGATCGAGCCACTCTACGGGCTGCGCCCGACCCTGGCGCCCACGCCGTTCGAGATGCTCGTCGGCTCGATCACCGCGCAGCAGGTGAACCTCTCGTTCGCCTTCGCGTGCCGCGCGCGGCTCGTCCGCCGGTACGGCACGCCGGTGAAGCTCGGGCGCGAGACGGTCTGGGCGTTCCCCGAGCCGGCCCGGCTCGCGGGGGCGCGCGTGCGTGAGATGCGCGCGCTCAAGTACTCCACGCGCAAGGCCGAGTACATCCGTGACCTGGCGCGCGCCGTGGCCTCCGGCGCGCTCGATCTCGACGCGCTCGGCGCCGCCGAGTCGGTCCTGGTGATCGAGCGGCTCACCGCGCTGCGCGGCCTCGGCCGCTGGACCGCCGACTGGTTCCTTGCCCGCTGCCTGGGCCGCGGCGACGTCTGCCCGGCCGGCGACCTCGCGGTCCGCAAGGCGTTCGTGCACTACTACGGCCGCGGGCGGCCGCTGGCCGAGGACACGATCCGCCGCCGAGCGCGCGCGTGGGGCGAGCACCAGAACCTCGCGGTCCACTACATCCTGGCCGGGATGCGCCTCTCGCGTCCGGCGGTGGGCGGCGGCGCGTGAAGAAGACCAGCGGCCTCAAGATCCTGGGCCAGCCGGATCCCGGCGCGCCCAGGGACGTGCACCTCGTGGGCCGGTACGCGCTCGGCGTCGACTGGGCCGACGGCCACGGATCGATCTTTCCCTTCGAGCGCCTCCGGCTCGATTGCGCCTGCGGAGAGTGCGCCACGCTCGAAGACCGGCTCACGTCCGAGATGACGTGGCCGGCCGAGATCACGCGCACCGGCGAGGGACTCGCGGTGACCTGGGTCGACCGGCACGCCAGCCTCTATCCGTATCTCGCGCTCCGCGCGCTGTGCCGCTGCGCGGGCTGCACCGGCGGCCACTGATGACCGACGAGGCGCGCAAGCGCTGGGTCTTCCTCGGCATCATGCTGTCGATTTTCCTGGCGGCGATCGAGTCGACCGTGGTCGCGACCGCGATGCCGACCGTCGTGGCGAGCCTCGGCGGTATCCGCATCTACTCGTGGGTGTTCTCGGGGTTTCTGCTCACCCAGACGGTGACGATGCCGCTCTGGGGCCGCTTCTCGGATCTCTATGGCCGGCGGCCGGTCTATCTGGCCGGGCTCGCGACGTTCCTGGTGGGCTCGGCGCTCTCGGGCGCGGCCCACAGCATGGTGCAGCTGATCCTGTTCCGGATGGTGCAGGGGCTCGGCGCCGGCGCCTTGATGACGCTCGGCTACACGATCATCGGCGAGCTGTTCGGGCTGGAGCGTCGTGCGCGCATGCAGGGCTACATCTCGAGCGTCTGGGGCATCGCCTCGCTCATGGGGCCGTGGGCCGGCGGCCTGCTCACCGATCACGTGTCGTGGCGCTGGGTGTTCTACATCAACCTGCCCTTCGGCGCGGTGGCGATGGCGCTGATCGCGTGGGCCTTGACCTCGGCCGCGCGCCCGGCGCGGCGGCCCATCGTCGACGGCGCCGGCGTCGCCCTCTTCGCGGCCGGCGTCTCCGCGCTCCTGCTCGGGATCGTCGAGGCCGGGCGCGTGGGATCCTGGTCCCAGACTGAAGTCGTGGCGCTCCTCGTGCTCGGCGCGGGCGTGCTCGTCGCGTTCGTCGCGGTCGAGCGGCGCGCCGCGGAGCCGATCGTGCCGCCCAGGCTGTTCCGGAGCCGGATGGTCCTCGCCGCCGTCGTGACGCGGTTTCTGGCCGGCATGGCGATGTTCGGCGCACTGTCCTTCGTGCCGCTGTTCCTCCAGACGGTCACCGGCGCCTCGGCGACGCGGGCGGGCGTCGTCCTCACGCCCTTCGTGCTGGGCTGGGTTGTCATGTCGGTGGTGAGCGCGCGCCTCGTGCTGCGCGTCGGCTATCGAACCGTGGTGGTGATCGGTATGGCGAGCCTCACGGTCGCGTTCCTGCTCTTCCAGAGCTGGTCGGTCGCGCTGTCGGTCGGCAGCGCGATGCTCGACGTGCTCCTGGCCGGCGTCGGCATGGGGATGGTCGTGGTGCCGATGCTGATCGCCGTCCAGAGCGTGGTCGCCCGCAGCGACCTCGGCGCCGCGACCTCGCTGACGCAGTTCTTCATGTCGATCGGCGGCGCGCTGGGGCTCTCGCTGATGGGGGCCGTGATGTCGCAGCGACTGCACGTCGGGCTGCCGATGGCCGACGCCCTTCACGGCGTCTTCGTGGTGGGCTTCGCGGTGTGCGTGGCGGCCCTCGCGTCGGCATTCATGGTGCCGGCCGGTCGCGCCCAGGATCTGGCCCGCGGCGAGATGCGCGGCGAGCCGACGCGTGTGGGAGGATGAACCATGCCGGGTGACGCGCCGCTTCTCGAGCGGTTGGCCAAGCTGCCGGCGGTGCCGGCGGCGGCGGCGGTGGAGCTCCTCGAGCGGCTGGCAAAGCCCCAGACCGATCCGGTCATCGGGCCGCTGTTCGGCGTCGACGAGGAGGGCGACCTGGGCGTGAATCCGCTGGTGCCGGCGGTGCTCAAGCAGCTCGGCGATCGCACGGAGCTCACGTGCTATGCGGCGCTCCTCGAGGGGCTGACCGGGATCTGGAACGCCGCGGTCCGCGCCGCGGTCGTCGCGCGCCTGCGCGCGTCGGGGCTGCCCCCGGACGACCTGTTGCTGAAGCTCGGCGCCCTGTCGCCCACCCTGGGCTTCGCCGCCGAGAAGCCCGAGTGGGCGCGCGAGTGGCTCGCCGATCCCTTCACGCAGGACGCGCTGCTCGTGCAGCAGTGCGTGGTGCGGATGCTGCTGGCGCTTCGGACGATGGCCGACGCGCGCGGCGCCGAGCTGACGACGACCATCGGCTGACCGAGGAAAGACAGGGGGAGATGACTATGGCGACGGTTCCCGAGGCGTATCGCGATCTCTTGACGAAGAAGTCGTTCGCCCACGTGGCCACCGTCGGCCGCGACGGCGCGCCGCAGGTGACGCCGGTGTGGGTCGACTACGACGGCACGCACGTCCGGTTCAACACCGCGCGCGGGCGAGTGAAGGACACCAACCTCCAGCGCAATCCGAAGATCGCGCTGTCGATCCAGGACCCCGACAACCCGTACCGCTATCTGCAGATCCGCGGCCGTGTCGTCGAGGTCACCGAGAAGGGCGCCGACGATCACATCGACGCGCTGGCCAAGAAGTACACCGGGCAGGAGCGGTACGCGCACCGCCGTCCCGGCGAGGTCCGCATCACCGTGAAGGTGCTGCCCGAGAAGATCCAGAGCATGGGATGAGCCGCGCCCCCTCGAGTCGAACGCGCGAATGATCCAGATCGAGTCGGTCGCGAAGGCGTACGCCGGCCAGCCGATCCTGCACGATCTCTCCTGGCGGATTCCCGATCGGGAGCGGATCGGGCTGGTCGGCCCGAACGGCGCCGGCAAGACGACGCTCTGCCGGCTGCTGGCCGGCGCCGAGGAGCCGGACGAGGGCCGGATCGTGCGGCCGCGCGAGACGACGGTCGGCTATCTGCCCCAGGAGGCGGCGGGCCACCCGGAGGGCTCGGTGCTCGCCGAGGTGCTGGCCGGCTTCGCCGACGTGTGGCAGGTCGAGCGCGAGATGGAAGACGTCGCGGTGCGGCTCGCGAAGGCGGCGGGCGACGAGAGTGTCTCGCTCACGGCGCGCTATGGCGATCTGCAGCACCGCTTCGAGGCGCTCGGCGGCTACCGGCTCGAGACGGAGGCCAACGCGATCCTGTCAGGCCTCGGCTTCAAGCCGTCCGAGCTGACGCGCCCGCTCGCCGAGTTCTCGGGCGGCTGGCGCATGCGCGCCATGCTGGCGCGGCTCCTGCTCCAGCGCCCGTCGCTCCTCCTGCTCGACGAGCCGACGAACCACCTCGACATTGAGTCGCTCGAGTGGCTCGAGTCGTTCCTGGCCGACTACGAGGGCACGGTGGTGATCGTGTCGCACGATCGCTACTTCCTGAACCGGATGGTCACCTCGATCGCCGAGCTGGCGCTGTCGGGGCTCACGGTCTATCCGGGCGATTACGACGAGTACCTGGTGCAGCGCCAGGCGCGGCGAGAGCTGCTCGAGGCGCAGGCGCGCAACCAGGCCAAGCGCATCGCCGAGATCGAGCGCTTCATCGAGCGCTTCCGCTACCAGGCCAGCAAGGCGCGGCAGGTGCAGAGCCGCGTCAAGATGCTCGATCGCATCGACCGCGTGGTGGTCGAGGACGAGGCGCGCGTCATCCGCTTCTCGTTCCCGCAGCCGCCGCGGACCGGGCGCCGCGTGGCCGCGCTCAAGGGGATCCACAAGGCGTACGGCGACAACGTCGTGTACGCTGGCGTCGACTTCGAGGTCGAGCGCGGCGCCAAGATCGCGCTCGTCGGACCCAACGGCGCCGGCAAGTCGACCCTGCTGCGGATGCTGGCCGGCGCGCTCGTCTTCGACCGGGGCGAGCGCACGCTCGGCTCCCACGTGGCGGTCCACTACTACGCCCAGCACCAGCTCGAGGCGCTGACGCCGACCCTGACAGTGCTGGAGGAGATCGAGCGCGCGGCGCCCGAGCTCGGTCAGACGCGTCTGAGGACCATCCTCGGCACCTTCCTGTTCTCCGGCGACGCGGTCGAAAAGAAGATCGCGGTGCTGTCGGGCGGCGAGAAGGCACGCGTAGCGCTGGCCAGGATGCTCGTGCGGCCGGCCGCTCTCCTGTGCCTCGACGAGCCGACCAACCACCTCGATCTCGCCTCGCGCGAGGTGCTCGAGAGCGCGCTGGCCGCGTTTCCCGGCACGATCGTCTTCATCTCCCACGACCGGTATTTCATCAATCGCATCGCGACCGCGATCGTCGAGATCACGCACGGCACGCTCGTCACCTATCTCGGCAGCTACGACGACTACCTC
>JACXTT010011223.1_pt1 | contig 12001 bp, 9 predicted proteins | sample 9270951 | NCBI WGS metagenome assembly JACXTT01 (sample SAMN15532306, study PRJNA645909) | rock metagenome | isolation source: weathered quartz diorite | place: Puerto Rico | collected 2017-06-21 | reverse complement strand
CCAGCGTTGTCATTCTGATCATATATACGGAAAGCAATGACATGTTCTCCGGGAGAGAGTTCACTGGATATGTAACTAAATGACTCCGATTTCTCGTCGATGATGCCGTCTTTGGGGAATATCGGCCGCCAATCGCCAGTATCGATGGCAACCTCCGCCTGATTCAATGTAGACGTTTTGTCCTCAGTCTCGATAGCAACGTAAGCCTTTCGATTTTCGATACGGTCCAGGGTCATTCGGACTTCGGGAGGGGTATTGTCGATAATAAACGGACGGCTCTCCATCTCGCCTCGAAGCGCGAACTCGGGCGGATTGGAGGGCGAATCATTCGCAACAACACGGACGACATAAGTCCCATCCGGCAAGGTGTCGGAATTGATGGTGTAAAAATTGTCCTCCAGATCTTTCTTCAATACTTTCCAGGTCCGCTCATTCTCGGAACGATAATAGAGATCGTAAACAAGCATGTCCTGGTTCTTATCCGTAGCGGTCCACTGGAAGGACTGTGCGCCACGCTGGGGTACGCGTCGCGGCGGAATCGGCTGGATTCTTGGCTGGCCCGCACGCGCGTTCGCACGGATGGTCGCCGGATCGTTCGGATTAATATTGTTCCCCTGATTCAGCTGTACTTTTTGAAGTGCGCAACCGGTAGGCAAGACTTCAACATTGGTAATTTCCGGCGAGAGATTTTGCTGCAGATATGGAAGCCTTACGGACCCGAGCCGTGGCGACTTGGTGCCATCCAATTTCAGCGACGCTCTCCATTGGATAAATCTTGCTTTCGGGCTGGAAGTCGCACCGCTCGAATCGGCCGGCTGCCAATCCGACCAAGTCTTGTCCGGCACGCCGGTATTTCCCGTTCGGGTCGACATTTCGATCAGCGACTTGTCATCCGACTTCCATGAAAGCTTGCCCCATGATGAGACTGCATCCGTGTCCTTCACGATCGACTCGTACGTTCCGGAGGGCGCAAGTGTGTCTCCGACGCGAAACAACTTCCCGATATTTGCCGAAGCGGCGTACAAGCGGTTCCCGACTTCGATTAAACGCGTCGTTTGTTCCTCCGTGGATTCCAGCAGGAGCGTCGTGTTTTTCGGATCTTGCAACGAATAGATGCGGCCCTTAGTACTTGTGGAAAAGAACAGCTTGCCGTCATGCGGCAACACGGAAAAGACCATCTCCTCGCGCGACCGCCATAGCGTATCCACGCGACCATCCGGCAAGATCTGGAGTATAGCGCTCTGCGCGTTACCATCGTTTCTGCGGGTCTGGGCCCGGGGTGTAGACGAAGAGACCGGCTCGAGAGGTTCAATAACCTGAATATCCTGTGCGGCAGGCTCTGTCGAATTGACTGTCACCGTGACACTGGATTGTGGATTCGATGAAGTCGCGGGAGATGCAGGTGCAGGCGACGGCGCAATCGCCGGTTCGCCGCTTATAGCGGAAGCGTAAATGGTTCCGTTGGAAGCGACAGCAACGGAATGGATCTCACGCATTCCCGAGTCGTACAACACGAATCCCTTTCCCTCAGGAGAAATCCGGTACACGTAACCTTTAGGATCTCCACCAGCAACGAGATTGCCATCCTTGTCCATGGCCATTGAGACGATATGTGTTTCATCCGTATCGTAAAACTCAGTGCCCTTGCCGTCCGGTGTAACGCGATAAATGACGCCCTTGTCTCCTGTACCGACGAGCAATCTACCTTGCTTATCGAAAATCAGTGACCAAATGTATTTGGAATGCGGATTAAAGAACTCCTTTGCCGTGCCGTTTTCTATTTTGTAAACCTTCCCATCAGGAGACGAGCCCGCGTAAAGGACGTCCTTGTTGTCGACAGCAAGCGCAAGAACATCTAATTCCGACACACGCGCCAGCATGCTGCCCTTGCCGGACGAGTCCACCTTAAAAATCTTTCCGTCGTGACCGGTTCCCAAATAGACGTTGCCTTTCGAATCGGCGATGGCGGACCACACCAACGTTTGGTCGGTATTGAAAACGACGTCGAAGCGCGGCGCGAGAATCAGTTCATCGTCACTCGTCAGCGAGATATTCGTGAACTTACCTTTTCGGAAATCATCGTAGGTGCGCGTTTCCCAAAAGACCGGCGTCACCGCGAACAGCGGAATTGCTGCGGCGAGCGGCAGTAGCCAAAGAATCTTTCTCATGTAATTAATATGCACTAGTGTCGCGGGAATTCGAGGGACGCACCCCGAATTCTTTGGTTCTGAATTCGGGGTGCGTCCCTCGAATTCCTAGCCCGTAGGCTTTACTGTCAGATTCAAAGATCTTTGTCCCTGAATGACGTACTTCGATTGCGGCAGTTCGTACTCACGAACAGTAGAATTGGACATGCCGGAAACACTCCGGCTTGAAGCTCGATCGGTATTCATCACCGCGGCCATTCCCGGCGGCAAGGAAGGAAATTCTTCGCCACCGATCACGAGTCCAGGCTGAAAAGTCACCACCTTGATGTAAAGACGATCGTTCTTACGGAGCTTATTGAGCTCGCTAATGACTTGTTTAAGACCTGCCGGAACTCCGGGTGGACCACGGCGGATATCGATATTCGTTACAGTTGTGCCGTCGCCGACGACCAATTGAACAGGCCCTGCTGACAGACCGGCAGGAATTTGAACCGGATACTGCTCAATTACCGTTTCACCCGTGGTCGTGCGCAAAGATGCTGTGAGCGTTACTGTCTCGCCTGGGGCGACTTCGGCTTTGTTTACAGAGACTCTTTCAAGCTGCGCATTCGTCTTCCGATCTAGAGACGTAATATCCAAATCAATCTTATCTATTTCCACTCCGTCGTAACCGGACATGAGCAGATATTGCAGCGGACTCACCGCAGCAATGGACGCCATGGCAGGTCCATTCATGTCACTCGAGAAGACATTTCCAATGTTCACCGACTCTTGGTCTTTGAGGTGAATTTGTCCCGAGACATAAAGCGTCATTTCGCCAAGCGCTCGTTCACTAGCGGTAATCGCATTGAATACGACGAAATTCATGAGCGGAGCAGTCAAAAATCGGTCGGAAGCAACCTCGAATTTGTACTGATTTGTCGCATTCAGGCTGGATTTGACCGAGACATTAACCGGTATCATCTTGGCCGTGGAACCCATCGTCCCGGCAATTCCTGTCGATCGATCCTGTTGAAACGCTCCGATTACGTTGAGGGGTACCGCGAGCTTGAACGAATTCTGAAGGTTTGGCAGAAGCGAGATCACGTAACCAGCGGACATGGGCACATCCGTGGGACCAGCCGTTAGGTTCGGGTGCCCAAATGCGTAGATCTTGTTTCCATCAACGTATGTGACCGTGCCATTAGCGCTCCAGCTCAGATCCCCACGTATCAGTTCCACGTTGATCGAAGAACCCGGCTCAATTTTGTTGGACGTGACGGGCATATTCGCGGCGCTTCCGCTGCCACCGCCTTGCACGGGAGTAAACCCGAACGCGCTGAAGAACGGTGCAAATTGCTGCAGAGCCGCCTGAGATGCACCAGAAACAAATAGTGGCGTCTCGATCCGGGCTAACGACGGTGTTGGCCCCGAAGCACTTGTGCCGAAGGGACTGGAACTTAACAGCGATGGAGGCAGCATCAACTGGTACAGGGGGGTTCCAGCTTCCAGCTTTCGAAACTGGTTATAAACAAAGGCAGTTGGAGATTCTGCCGGAAACCCGCCGGACGACGCTCTCCGGGGTTGAACCGGTCCCGCTCCTTTTTGATCGAGAAGATTCAACATCTGTTGGATCGGCTGAATGCCGGCAATCGGCTCTGTTGCGAATGGAAACGAGAAGGCCACTGCGCCCAGCAATTTGCCGTCAATGTAAACAGGGCTTCCGCTCATCCCGGCGATAACCCCTGTACGTGCAAGTGGACCACCCGATAGACGGGCGAGGATCATGTCCTGTTTCGGAGCGAAATTCTTCAAAACGCCAAGCAGCTCAACATTGAATTCCTCAACCTTGGTACCCTGAAAGACCGTCTTGCCGATACCTTTCATCCCCGCCCGGACTTCATCCACGGGCATGAACTGGCTTGTTTGAGCTGAAACTATGCTGGCGAAGCCGGCGAGAAGAAGGACAGCAAAGCCAAAAAAGCGAACCGTTTTAGTTTTCATAGTTGACGCAGTTGGTGTTTTCCTAAATACAATATTTTCAGGCAGAAAGTGACAATTCATCTTAAAGGAATGACCAACTTTAAGTCAACGCCGTGACCACATGCCAGTAAACGGTTTCATTCTAGCCGGAGGCCGCAGTTCCCGAATGGGCCAGGATAAGGCTTTGCTCGTTTGGCATGGCACTCCACTGCTCACTCACATGGTCAACCTGCTGCGACATGCAACCAATAACGTCCAGGTGGTAGGACGCGACCCACTGCCCGATCGTATGCCCCTCTGCGGCCCGCTATCCGGCATTGCCACGGCTCTTGCAATTAGTTCAACAGAAAGCAATCTCATCCTGGCCGTCGACTTACCGTTTTTAACGGAAGACTTTCTCGTTCATTTGCGCCTGACCGTCGAAAATTCGACAAGTCCGCTAGTAGCTTGCAAGATTGGGTCCCATTTCCCACTCTGCCTTGGGATTAGACGCGTGCTTCTACCGGAAGTGGAGCGACGTCTCGCGAGGGGTGACTTGAGCGTCCACGGAATGATTGAAGATTCGCAGTCGCAAATCATTTCTGAATCGCAACTGCACGCCGGCGGATTTAGCCTGTCGCTGTTCCGCAACATCAACACTCCGGAAGATTACTTAAATTCCCTGTCCCCGTAATTTTCCGACTTTTCATTTGCCCCAGTTCTGTCCCTATTTTGAAATAGCGTACCGATTTAGAAAGAGGTGTTATGAACCGAGCCCTGCGAATCACGCTCTTTGTGTTATCTCTTTTTGTACTTTCGCCGAACCTTGCGCATGCCCAACTGAGCGACAACTTCGAATTGAATCTGTTTGGCGGTGGAAGCTTCTACACTCAAAAGAGGTTCGAGGTCGGTTTTCCACAGACAACATCCGTGATCGGTTCTTCGCTGACAACGACGCCAGTTCAGGGTGCCTTCCGTATGAACAAGGCGATTCGTGGGGGAGTGCGTGTGGGCGTGTATACGCGCGGACACTGGAGTGAAGAATTTTTTTACAGCTATGAACCGAGCAGCGCACGTTTTATACGTCGTTCAGCGCCGTCAGCCTCGCTTGGACTGGATGTCGGCGTCCACAATTACGGCGTTACGGCACTGTATTACCTCAACGATAATGAAACGCGTAATTTTCGTCCCTTCCTCAGCATCGGCGTCGGTGGCACGATCTATCGTCTAACGTCACAAGCGCAGTCGTTCGCGCGCGATCCGTTCCGAGGGAACCTTCCGGGCATCAATAACTCTCATGAGCTCGCGTTGAACTACGGTATTGGAGTGAAGACGAGAGCGTCAGACTGGCTGGGTTTTCGCGCTGATATCCGAGGATTTGTGGGACATACGCCTTCGTTCGGTTTGCCGCACGAATCGAGTGACCCTAATGCAACGGTGTTCCCGGTGGCTGGGGCGATCCAAAATGGCGAAGCTTCAGCCGGCGTGATCTTTTATTTCTTCAACAGGCGTTGATACAGCTTCGACATCTTACGTTCTTAATAAAGAGTTCCCGAGGAATGCGGCGAGCGGCTCATCATGAAAAAGACGAGAGCGCTTAACAAAGCGCTCACCAGCTTCAAGAATGTCCACTCTGCAACATTGGATGCTCTCTCTATGGCTCTGGATTTCCGCGATCAGAGCACCAGCGGTCATTCACGCCGAGTAGCCAACTTAACCGCCGGAGTGGCCGGCGCGCTTGGGATCAAAGACGCCGCGCTTGTTCAAATCGAACATGGCGCGCTGCTTCATGACATTGGGAAATTGAAGATACCCGACAGTATTCTTTGGAAGCCAGCAAAGCTGAATGAGGAAGAATGGAAGATCATGCGGCGGCATGCGGAGTACGGCTATGAATTTCTCAGCAACATCGAATTTCTGCGTGGCGCAGCGGACATCGTCTATGCGCATCACGAAAGATATGACGGGACGGGTTACCCGAGGGGTCTAAAGGCTGATAAAATTCCGTTCGGCGCGCGAGTGTTTGCGATTGTGGATACCGTTGACGCAATGATCTATAGCCGCCCTTACAACCGTCCCGTTCTATTCCGAGAAGCAGCCTGTGAAGTAAGACGCTGCGCCGGTACCCAATTCGATCCCGGATTGGTCGACAGCACGCTGAGTTATCTCAGCGGCCATATACCTCCGGAATTAATGTAAACCCTCCCATGGCGAGCAGGCGGTATTTGGATTTGCCTCTTTCGTGTCGGTCCTCGACGACAACGATCTTACCTTTGGCGCACTCGAGTTGAACCGCTCCGGGCTCGCCTCCGAGCCGCTTCACGGCGAGGTCACCACTGTCACATGAAACGATTAGTGCGGCGCCGGCGTGCTCATTCAATCGCATGGTCTCGGGTGCCTTCGAACCAGCCGATGTTCGCGGCGGACCGATTATCAGTCCTGCCAAAAAAGCGATCGCAACTATGACGATTCGGATCAATCCCCACCTCATGTTCCACCTTCCCAGAGGAACCGAATTACCTCTTTTTGATGTTGCTGTCCCACTGTAGAGGCCGCACGGAAGGGTCCCGCGGGTCAATATCTCATGTAAGCTCATGATTACACTAGAGAATCTCTCATAGCGTCGCTTTGGTGGTGGCTTTGCTACTGAGTAGCCGGATTTCAAAAAAGGGAATTTTTCCCATATACTTTAGATTGTGAGCACATCAAATATTCAGAAAGTGGATACCCCTGCCCGCAAGGACACGCAGCAAAGGACGAAGGTTCTCATCGTTGATGACGAGCCCGCGATCCGGGAAGTCCTTGAGATGATCCTTCAGGAGTGGGGCTACGAGGTCCGGCTGGCTTCAGACGGCGCTGAAGCGAAGGATCTCGTTGAATCATACGATCCGGAGATTGTCATTTCTGATGTCGTGATGCCGCAGCTGTCCGGTCTCGACCTTCTCCGTTGTCTCAAAGCAGGTAATCCGAACAGGCCTGTCATTCTGGTTACGGCGCACGCGAGCATCGATCTCGCCGTCGAATCCATGAAGCAAGGCGCCCAGGACTTCATCACGAAGCCGATGGATTATCCGAAACTGCGCTCCATCTTGAAGGCGGCCGAATCCGATATCGAGATGCGGCACACATCGCGCAAACTGACGTCACAGCTGGAGCGTGGTTCCGGCTTTGGAGAATTTGTCGGAACAAGCACGGCAATGCGCGAGGTTTATGATTTGATTCAGAGCTTGAGCACAAGTGACGCATCCGCAATCGTTACGGGAGAAAGCGGAACTGGAAAAGAACTCGCGGCCAAAACGATTCACCGTCTCAGCAAGCGCGCCGGCGGCCCCTTCATCGCAGTGAATGCCGCAGCTATTCCTGAAACGTTAATCGAAAGTGAAGTCTTCGGACACGAAAAGGGCGCATTCACTGGGGCAGTAGGCACTCGGCCGGGCTGTTTTGAGCTTGCTAACGGCGGCACGCTCTTTTTGGACGAAATCGGAGAAATGCCGATGCCGCTGCAGCCGAAGCTGTTGCGTGTTCTCGAAGACGGAAAAGTGCGGCGTCTGGGTGGAAAACAGGAATTCGAGTTCGATGTGCGGGTCATTGCGGCAACAAACCAAGACCCGCGCAATGCGATCCGCGAGGGACGGCTCCGTGAGGATCTTTATTATCGGCTAACCGTATTTACGGTGCATCTGCCGCCGCTTCGTGACCGCAAAGAAGACATTCCATTACTCGCACAACACTTCATCGGCGAGTTTAACAAGAAGCACAATGCAAACGTTGAGGCCCTTCGCGACGACGCGTTGGATATGTTGATGAGCTATTCGTGGCCCGGCAATGTGCGTGAGTTTCGAAATGTATTGGAGCGCGCGCTGATTCTTGCAAGGGGCGAGTGGATCGAAACCTCGCATTTGCCGCCCTACTTGCGCAATCCGGCCGCGGAATCTTCGACGAAGATCGTTTTGCCTCTGGGAATCACAGCCGCGGAAGCCGAGCGCGAGTTGATTCTGAAAACTCTCGAAAAAACCGGTCATAACAAGGCGGAAGCGGCGCGCCAGCTCGGGTTAGACGTCAAAACCATTCGGAACAAACTCAAGTCATACAAGATTGAGGACTGATGGTTCGCGTACTGCTAATAGCGGCGATCGCCGTTACCGCATACCTGACGTTTCGCTTCGTTCGTCTCCTTCGGGAAAACAAGCGGATGACGATGCGGCTTGTTGAAGTCGACCAAATCAAGAAAAATTTCATCTCCCATGTGTCTCATGAATTGAAAGCGCCGCTCGCGTCGATGCAGGAGACGACCCACCTCATTCTCGAGTGCATACCTGGGCCTTTGACCGATAAACAGAAGCGTTTGCTCGAACTGAATCTCCAAAGCGGCAAGCGCTTGGCGCAAATGATAGGCAATATCCTGGACCTGTCTCGATTGGAAGCAGGTATCGTTGCGTACGATATGCAGCCCTGCGACCTCGCAGATTTGATCCATAACGTTGTTATGGAACTCAGCTCCCAAGCCCGGGAAAAATCATTGCGCCTTCTCACCGACATTCAACGGGAGCCGCTCATCGTCAACTGCGATCCGAACAGAATGGTTCAACTGTTCTCCAATCTTCTCGAAAACGCGATCCGTTTTTCGAGCAAGGGTGGAGCCATCAGCGTTCACGCACGATCCGTGCACGAATTCCCACGTATGCCTCAGTCCGCGCGTGCGCGCATGCCGCACAAAGCTTCTGCCGGTGGGTTTGCTCTCATCACAATTTCAGACTCCGGTCCCGGCATTGATGATGCACACAAGGAAACGGTCTTCCATACATTTCATCAAACGCAGCGTGGCCGTAAGAGCCATGGCGAGAGTCTCGGCTTGGGGCTGGCGATTTCGCGCGCGGTCGTGGAAGCCCACGCGGGTACGATCTGGATTGAGGATAACCCGCAGGGTGGAGCGATGTTCTTTGTTTTATTGCGCAGGTCGACCGCGGACACCGAATCGATTGCACAAGCGTCCTAGGACCCGCTCCCTCCGGGAGAGGGTCCTACTTCACCTGCCAAATCCAGAAAGCCGTATGGTTCCCAATCGTATGCACGACTTGCAAATCAAAATTCGGAACACGGCTCACTTCTCCGAGCGCTTGATCATCGGAAATACACAATAGACGGCCGCCACTCTTCGTTGCGTCCGCTAGTTCCTCGGCCGAGAAAGCGGTTCGGATGTGGTTCGGGCGGTAATACTGCATTCCGTATTCAGCCCATCGCTCCGGCTTGTACATCAATACCATTTCGTTTTCCGATATCAATTGCCTCAACGCACTTTGCCACGGGCGCATCGTGTCGGTAGTGTCAAACCGTGGAAACACCATCGTCGCCGCAGTAATCACCAGCGCGAAGATCACCGTAACGTTGAACGCGGCAAGCCACACCGGATCCAGCCAGAGCGCGATGGCCGCCAGAATTGCAGCGGCTGCAAATGTAACGGTTAATATCACCATACCACTGACATGTGGATCGACGTTCAATGTGTTTCCATACAAACCAAAAGCTACGCCGATGAACAGCATCGTCCCGGCCTCGATGTATACGGCTAACCGATACATGCCCGAAGACGGTTGCAGAAGTTCTTTTCCCAACAATAGCGACAGCGGCGGCACGATCGGAAGGATGTAACCGGGCAGCTTCGATCCAGCCAGCGAAAAAAACACAAATGGAACGGCAGCCCACCAAATCAGAATGTGATCGTTTTTACCAAACGTTCTGCGGAACGCGGAGAGTAAAAGGAACGTCCACGGAAACGTCAGCAATATCAATACAGGAACAAAAAAATAGACCGGCCGGCCATGGCCATGGATCGTGGAGGTGAATCGCGCGACGTTTTGGTTGATAAAAAACACCTGGATGAACTGCCAGCCGTTGAAAATTGTGCAAAGCAGATACCAAGGAACGCACACGAGGGCAGTGACCCACAGGCCTTTCGGATACCAGGTCCGCCATTCGTGCCATCGGCCGCGCAACAAAAGGAATCCCGCCAGTGACAGCGCCGGCAACAGAATCGCAACGGGGCCTTTGGTGAGGATCCCCAGGCCGATCGCGGCATAAAACAAGCAAAACCAAAGGCGCCGTTTTGGTGTGGTGTCATTAAATCCGAACAGAAAAAAAACGAGCGCCATCGTCAGACACGCACTCAGAAGCATGTCCATGGATGCCGCGCGTGCAAATGCGAACGATCCGATGGAGGTCGCTGAGACAAGTGCAGCAAGGAAGCCAGCCGTGCGATCCCACAACCTGCGGCCACACCAATAAATGAAGAATACGCATATGGTCGCTGCCGCAGCCGACGGAAATCGCGCACCGGTTTCATTAATGCCCAAGAGCTTGTACCCCACTGCGGCAAGCCAATACATCAGCGGCGGTTTTTCGAACCAGGGAACCCCATTAAGACGCGGCGTAATATAGTCTCCGGCCGACAGCATTTCGCGCGCGATGGCGGAGTAGCGCGGCTCATCCGGGCCGATGAGACCGATGCCGCCAAGACCGTAGAAGAACAAGCCATAACAGACAACGGCTAAAGCAGCGATGATGATGTGGTCGAAATACTGACGCAGCGGGGGCTTCATGCAAGTATGCAAAAATAACATGGATGCGTGGCGGCATTAAAGCATTCATCGAGTACACACTCGCCCGGGTTCTCATCACACTGTTCGCGATCATGCCTCGGAAGATTGCATATCGTTCTGCGGACATCCTCGCCCGGCTCGGATTTCATCTCGCTCGCCGTCAACGGCGCGCGGGTTTCCGCAATCTTCGGATCGCTTTTCCGCTCCTCGGCGAGCGCGAACGCGAACAGATATTGCGTAAATCGTTTCAAAATCTGGGCCGTTTGCTCGTGGAATTCACCCACTTTCCAGAATTGAATAACGCCAACATCTCGCAATATGTCGTCCACGACGGGCTGGAAAATTACCTGGAAGGATTGCGTCGAGGGCGCGGTGTGATCTTTATGACCGCGCATTTCGGAGCGTGGGAAATGAGTTCATTTGCTCATGCACTGCATGGTTACCCGCTGAAATTCATCGTTCGGCCCATCGACAATCCAAGAGTGGAGCAATTGATTTCCAGGTACCGCACCTTAAGCGGAAATGTGCCAATACAAAGAAAGCAAGCAGCCCGAGATATTTTGCGAGCGCTGCGGCAAAACGAAGCGGTAGGAATTCTTTTCGATCAAAACACGACGCGCAGCGAAGGCGTATTCGCGGATTTCTTCGGAATACCGGCAGCGACAACTCCTTCAATCGCGTTGTTTGCGATCCGGGCGGGCGCCGCCGTAATTCCAGGATTCCTGATATGGGACGAGAGCCTAGGAAAACACCGTCTGCGTTTGGATCCGCCTGTGGAACTGATCGATACGGGCGATCTTGCGCACGATGTGTTGGAAAACACCAAGCGCTTCAATCAGATTCTCGAAAACTATATCCGGGAGTACCCCGATCACTGGCTGTGGATCCACCGCCGCTGGAAGACACGGCCTGAAGGTGAGCCGTCGATTTATTGAGAGGCTATTTCAGCGCTTGGCCGTAGACCATGCTCTCCAGCCGGGCGATGCGGTCTTCAATTGGCGGATGGGTGCTGAACAGATTCACGAGTCCCCCTCCACGCAGCGGATTGACAATGAACATGTGGGCGGTTGCGGGATTCGCATCCAACGGCACTCGCTGAGATCCTAAATGGAGCTTTCGCAACGCGTTCGCCAACCATAGCGGATTTCCGCAAATGCGTGCGCCGGTCTCGTCGGCTTCATACTCCCGGGATCGCGATATGGCCATTTGGATCAGCGCTGCTGCGATCGGCGCGACGATAATCATCGCGATCAGTCCAATGATTCCTCCAGGGCCTTCATCATCGTCCCGGCGGCCGCCACCAAATATCATTGCCCA
>JACXTT010011222.1_pt1 | contig 12001 bp, 10 predicted proteins | sample 9270951 | NCBI WGS metagenome assembly JACXTT01 (sample SAMN15532306, study PRJNA645909) | rock metagenome | isolation source: weathered quartz diorite | place: Puerto Rico | collected 2017-06-21 | reverse complement strand
CTCGTCGGAAGGCCCGTGTTCCATGAGAGTTTTACTCCGATGAAGCTGATAAGCGATCCCCCGACCCACCCCGTAACGAGCCTGGTCGAGAGTTTGTCGGAGATGAGCATCGCGCCCACCGAGGGAATCACCAGATAGCTGAAGACGAGGAAAACCCCGGCGATGGCAACCGAGCTCGTGATCACGAACCCGAACGACATGTAGAAGAGAAAATCCCACAGTCGCACGTTGATGCCCGAATCATACGCCTTGGAGGGGTCGAACGAGATCGCCATGAATTTCTTGCGGCAGATGAAATGAAACGTTCCGACGAGGGCGTAGATGATGGCGGTCTTGATCACGGTCGGAGCCTGGACCCAGAGGAGTTCGCCTTTGATGATATGATCGAGCTCCTGCGGCCCCAGCGGGCTTTTTGAGAGAACCAGGATCGTCGCGGCAAAGGTGACCGCGTAAACGATGCCGATGATCGCCTCATGGGGGACTTTCTCTCCCTTCATGCGTGTGGCCGAGAAGACAAAGGCCCCGAAGATTGTAAAGGCAAGGGAGTAGAGGTAGAGGGCGTTGACGTCCTTACCGACTTCGTATCCCAGCAGAACCCCCGTCACCGTTCCGAGGGCGGCAATCTGCGCAAGCGCGAGGTCCACAAAAATCACCTTCCGGGCGATAACGTGGACGCCGAGATAGACGTGGATCCCGGTGAGGACGAGGCAGGCCGCGAGCGGCCAGATCATCGTGGGGGGAAGGTAGAACAGTTGATCCATGATATCCCCGCTACTTCTGCGCCTGAACGATTTCCTCGATGAGATACGAGATAAGATTCTCGTACGTGTCGACGGCATCGAGGGAGCCGACATCAAGATACGTCACCAAAACTTTCGCGGAGGTTTTGCTCGCAACATAGTCTGCCGCTTCGCGCGAGTAGAAGTTGTCGTTGAGTATCGTCCGGATCCCTTCGCGTTTAATCTGTTCGACAACCTCGTCACGGTGCTGGGGGGGAGGGGGGATGCCCGGCTTCTCCTCCAGCTCGCCTGCGATCTGCAGGCCGAATCTTTCGGCGAAATAGATGTACGTCTTGTGATACGACATGATTTTGACACCGTCCACGGGCTCGGCCTTTTTCATCCATCCGCCCAGCTTGTCATACAGTTTTTTTGATCGGAGCCAGGAGGCCAGCTCATTGTTCCGCGCTTTACGGATGAGAATATCGCCCGCAGATTTTCCCAAAACCTTCAGCAGCTCCTCGCCGAAGATGGCGGCGTCGAGTTTATCCCGGTAGGCTTCAAGGTTTTTCTGGAACTCTGCGGCGTCGCCCGGATCGAGCTGCCTGAGCCTTTCAGCGATATTCCCCGCGATGATCCTGGCGTTGAAGGGATCGAGCCAGACGTGCGGGTTCCCCTGGGGGTGGATGTCTCCCCACGAGCGCGACACCTCCATCGGCAACTCCTTGACGGGGACATTGATCGTGGCGATGAGGTGCCCGGGGCTCCCTGACTGTATGGCCGGGTTCCCGGAGGCGTTGACGACGTTCGTGGCCCAGAGATCCAGCGACAGGCCGTTCTCCACAAAAAGATCGGCGTCGGTTGAAAGCTGATTCATACGGGGGGTGGGCGTAACGTAATGCGGATCCTGTTTCGGATTCGCGAGGGCGATCGCTTCGACCTTGTCCCCGCCGACTTCCTGCGTGAGGTAACGCAGATAGTTGAGGGTGGTGATGACTTTTAGTTTTTTGGACCGTCCGTCGGCCGCAGTCGAGCAGATGAGCGAAACGGCGAGAAGAACGATCAGAGCATGATTTTTCATTGTCATATCCTTTACCTGTTGACCCAATACGGTTCGGTCGGGTGCGAGCCGAAGACAAAATTAACTTCAAACATCCCTGACGTGATGCCATCGAGCGAGGGAATATCGCTCATCCGGCGCTCGAGCCCCAGCCTGAACCGCAGGAATTCAGTCGTATAGTAGCTCAGATATCCCGCCACCGAACGGGTGACAAGATTGTCGTCGGCGGGTTCCTTCAGCCAGTCATAGCGAAGCCCCAGGTAGACCCAGTAGGAGGTTTGGTACTGCGCATAGGCAAACCACCCATACGGGTTCCGGGTAGTCTCGACCGAATCGAAGGTGGTATGGTGTCCGGAAAAAAACTCCCCTCCGGCCACGAATGAATGCGATTCACGGTTCTCCGAGGGAGCCCATTTGTATGTGAGATCTGCCCCATAGAGAGTTGTGGCATTCTCCTTGTAGACGCTTCCCCCCAGGAGGAGGAGATGCTCATTCGACCAGTCCCGGGAAAGAGTCAGATGTCCTATGAACGCGGGCTGTGTCGTCGACTGGCCTTGGGCAAGCCCGATATCTCCCGCACGGACGACATCGGCGTTCATCTCGAGAGTCGTCTGGGGGACCGGGTTAGGGAGGAAAAAATCGACGTCAACCCCGACGGGATTGAAACCCGATTCAAAAAAATCGCCATGCTCGGTCCCGAGATATTTTGAGACGATGAGGGGCCGGGTCGTCCACGGGAGGTCGTGCATGTGGATCTTGTTATTGACCCCGAACGGCGCGCGGAATTTCCCCAGCTTCATCTTCAGCCCCAGCGGCGCCGATTCCAGAACAGGCAATCGTTTGATCAGCCCATACGCTTCCTCCGCGTCGACGGCAAAACCGGCCCCCGCCTCATCCTCGAGCGAGATGATCGCGATCGCCTCGGCATAGGGGTCGACCGGGTTCCGCAACTCGAGCTCCACGGTACGGAGGAAAGGCCGGTTGCTGATCTCAGAATTCCCGGTCGCGTCCCTCACGGCTTCGTTGTCGGCCCGGGCGGCAAAATTGATAAAAGCCGTCGTCCGGGGATTGAGGACGATCGGGGCAGAGGCGCGGGAAATCGCGTCGATCTTCCCCTCGAGAGCGGCAAGCCGAGCCTCGATCCGCTCCTCCAGCTCGTCGATCCGATCATCCGACCCCTGACGCATTTCCCTCAAACTGTCGAGATCAATACGCAGCCGCCCGATTTCCTGCTGAACCTTTTCGGCCGGCTTCGGTGCATCCGTCTGGGCGAACGCCGCCGACCATGATAGTAGTAAAACGACAATGCTTCGAGATGTCATAACCCCTCCTTGCATTAGTTGGGAAAAAATCCTGCCCCTTCCGTATCAGGGGGCAGGAGGTCGCTTATGCGAGCGGAGAGGGGAGAGGAGGCGCCCTGTTCTGGAACGAATGATGACGGGGGGAGGCGAAGGAATGGACAGTTTCGTTACTGAAAGCGAACAGCCGGGCCACCGGCGCATGGAACGCCGCCGGAAGAACAAACGCCCAGGTAGAGTTTATCCGGAAGCAGAGCGTACAGTTGGGGGGATGAGCCTTCCCTTCCGGACCGGCCGTTGCGGTCTGGATGCCCGATTCGGTCCGGGAATCGATCTGGTGAAAGTGAATGACCGGAAAGAGGAGGAACGATCCGACGAAATTCAGGACCAGCAGGATCGTAAAAATCTTCCGAAACCGTGCCATTATGGTCATAGGCGTAGAAATAATGTAACGAATGGGTGTCACAATCGCAAGCAGTCGACCCCGCCACACAAAAAAGGTCTCCGCATGGGTGCAGCGGGAATCAAGAGGTGTTTGACTATCATGGCTCAAAGTAATATATTCTAACGATTTGAGGGGAAAAAAGTGACGCTTGAGGGAAAAGTCGTGCTAATCACCGGGGGGACGGGTGCACTCGGCCAGGTCGTCGCCGAACGGTTTCACAAAGAAGGCTCCAGCGTCGCAACGTCGTACCTCTTTGAGGATGAACTCAAGCGGCTGACGGAAAGTTTCAAAAAAACGGTCTTTATCGTCCGGGCCGACGTGACCCATGACGAAGATGTGGCGGCGCTCTTCCAGCAGGTGGTCAAAAAATTCAGCCGCGTGGACATCCTGATCAATCTGGTCGGCGGCTTTTTGCCCAAAACGCCCATCAGTAAGGTTTTGACCAAGGACTGGGATCATATGATGAACATTAACCTGAAATCGGCCTTTCTCTGCTCCCGCCATTTTCTGCAGAGCAAGGGTGCTACCTATGGACGAATTATCTCGATCGCTGCCATGCCCGCTCTCAGGCCAGCGGCGGGCCGTGGACCCTATGCCATCGCAAAATCAGGCGTGATGATGCTGACACAGATCCTGGGGGAAGAGCTGAAAGGAAGCCGGGTAACGGCCAATGCCATCGCGCCCAGCATTCTGAAAACAGAGCCGAACATACGATCGATGCCCGAGGAAGATTCCTCAAAATGGGTGACCCCGGACGAAGTCGCCGGAATGATGCTCCACCTCTGCTCCGACATGGGCCAGTCGATTAACGGCGTTACCATTCCGATGTTTGGAGGGGTATGACCCTGATCGATAAAATCTCGGAGGATCTGAAATCAGCCATGAAACTCCCCGACAAGACCCGTCTTGAGACCCTGCGCACGATACGGGCCGCGCTCCTTGAGAAACAGGTTGAAAAGCGGCCACAGGGGGGTATGACGGCCGAGGATGAACTCTCTGTCCTCCTATCGTCATCAAAAAAGCGGAAGGAATCCATCACGATTTTCCGCGAAAACAACCGGAATGATCTGGCCGATCAGGAGGAAAAGGAGCTCTCCATCATCCAGGAATACCTTCCCAAACAATTGGGAAGGGAGGAAATAGAAAAAATAGTGCAGAAAGCCATCGAGACGACAGGGGGGACCGCCAGTGACTTCGGCAAGGTGATGTCCGAGGCGATGAAGGAGTTGCGCGGAAAGGCCGATGGCAAGCTTGTTCAGGATGTCGTAAAACATATGCTCGGATCCACTTCATGAACATAACCGATATACTTATCCTTCTAGTGGTTCTCCTTTTCGTCCTCATCGGATTTCGGGACGGATTCTTCAAAAAAATATTTGGAATCCTCGGCTTCCTCGGAGGATTGATTTGCGCCACGAAATTCATGGCACCCATGGCCGATTATGGATCGGGCTGGCTGGGCCTGGGGAGTGAGACGTCATTGATCCTTGCTTTCTTCTCCATATTTCTGCTAGTCATCATCGTTGTCAATCTCTTTTACCGCTGGTTCGGCGAATCGGGTGCTGAAACGCTGAAGTACTGGTCGCGCCTCTTGGGCGGTTTCCTGGGGGCCGCGCAGGGCGCTGTGGCCGTGAGTCTCGTTCTGCTCATGTTCGACCAGTTCGGAATGCCCTCCGAGGAGACAAAGCATGATTCTCTCTTTTATGGAAATTCTGTGATAATAGCGCCCAAAGTATTCGATTATATGACCAAATGGCTCCCCGCCTCGAAAAAATTCGAGGAAGAGCTGAAGGAGATCAAGAGCAAGCTGGAGCGGTATAAGAACTAGTCTCGATGCGCGAGTTTTTGAATTCCTTCCAGAAGCTGGAGTTCCCCAAAGTCAAAACATATCTTGAGCGTTACACCGTCTCCGATCTCGCCCGGGAGCTGATCCAAAACCTCGCCCCTTCCTCGGATATAGTCTGGATTCGCCAAAACCTCTCGCTCGTCAGCGAGATGAAAAAACTCCTCGAAGCGGATGATCCGCTGCCGCTCGATCACCTCTTCGACATCCGAAAAAGCCTCCACAGGGTTTCCATAGAAAACTTTGCCCTGTCCCAGGAGGAGTTCCAGCGGATCAAACTTGTGCTGAGGACGTCCACAAAAATCAGGGCTTATTTTACCCGAAGGGCCGGCCAGTATCCCCTTATATCGTCAGTGGCTGGCGGCCTCACATCGCAGAAAGTCCTTGAATATAACATCGACCAGGCGATCGATGAAGAGGGACATCTGAAGGACTCCGCAAGCAAGGACCTCACAGCAATACGGCGCCAGATCGCGGACCGGAACGATTCCCTCCGGAAAAGTCTGGAAAAAATATTGAAATCGGTTGCCGGCAAGGACTGGGCACAGGAAGACATCATCACGACGCGGGAAGGGAGGATGGTCATTCCCGTCAAGGTGGAGCACAAGAACCATGTTCCCGGGTTCATACACAGCGCCTCATCGAGCGGCGCAACCGTCTTCATTGAGCCTATGGAAACCCTTGAGATGAACAACGAAATCCGCACCCTCCGATTTGCAGAAGAGCGTGAGATTGAAAGGATTTTGAAGGCCCTGACAGTCCAGGTAGCCGGTGAGCGTGAAAATATTCTGAGGAACGTCATCGTGCTGACTGAACTGGACTTCATTCAGGCAAAGGCAAAGTATTCCATCGAAGTGCTGGGAAGCGAACCTGTCCTTACCGGAAGGGGAGATGTTGTGGTTCGGGCAGCTTTTCATCCCATTCTGCTTCACCACCATGGAAGAAAAGAAGTGATCCCTCTCGATATGGAGTTTTCGCGGTGCAACACCCTTGTCATCACGGGACCTAATGCGGGGGGAAAAAGTGTCGCCATGAAGACGGTGGGGCTCCTCTCCCTTCTTGCCCAGTCCGGGTGCCACATCCCGGCCGCTCCCGAAAGCAGCCTGCCGGTCTTCGACAAGATTTTTCTCGATTCAGGCGACGAGCAATCGATCGAAAACGACCTCAGCAGCTTCAGTTCGCACCTCAGCAATCTGAGGGGGATCCTGGAAGAGGCGACAGGCTCGAGCCTCGTCCTGATAGACGAAATATGCTCCGGGACCGACCCCACCGAGGGATTCTCTCTCGCCGCGGGGATCCTGGAGCAGCTTGCACAAACCGGCTCAAAAACCATTGTTACCACTCACCATGGGACTCTCAAGACATTCGCCTTCGAGAATCCTCTCATGCAGAACGGTTCGATGGAGTTTGACCAGGAGACTTTGAGGCCCACATACCGGTTTCGAATGGGGGTCCCAGGCAGCAGCTACGCGATCGAAATGGCCCAGCGGATGGCCATTCCGGAAAAAATCATTGAGAGATCGAAGCAGCTCAAGGGGAGTGACGCCGCAAAGCTCGAGAGTTTGATACTCGACCTCGAACGACGGGCGCAGGAACTCAAGCGGTCACTGGATGAAGTGATGTCTGAAAAAACCGGGCTCAAATCTCTTGTAGAGCTTTATGAATCGAAGGTCAGCTCACTTGAAAAAGACTTGCGCGAAATAAAATCACGGGCCATCGGAGAAGCCGAGGGGATCATCCGTCGTGCCAATTCTATGATCGAGAATTCTGTCAGGGAAATCAGAGAAAGCTCCGCTTCCCGGGAGGTCGTGACCCGGGTAAAAAAAGAGATCCAGACGCTCTCGAAGGAGCTTGAAACTGTTAAAGTGGAATTTCAACCAGGACATGAAAAGCATGAGGAGTTTAAGGTAGGGGACGTTGTTTCCCTTAAGGGAAGCGGGGCGGTAGGGGAGGTGGAATCGGTGCTTGATCCCGACCATTATCTGGTTTCGATGGGAGGCTTGAGGGCGAGGGTCGGACGATCCGACCTCCTCCCGGCGCAGAAAACCAAACAAACGCAGAAAACATTCGACATGCCGGTTTCCGAATTTAAGAGGGAAATCGACCTCCGAGGCATGTACGGCGACGAAGCCCTGGCCGCCATCGATAAGTTTCTTGATGAGGCGCTCCTCGCCGGTCTTCACCGTGTCGACATCATACATGGGAAAGGAACGGGAGCACTCCGGAAAAAAATAGCCGAATTTTTGAAAAAAACCTCATCTGTGAAATCTTTCCGCCTTGGCGAATGGAATGAGGGAGGGTCGGGCGTAACTGTGGTCGAGCTCGAGTAGATGCGCAGAATCCGAAGCATCCTTGTCGCCAACAGGGGAGAGATCGCTCTGCGGGTCATTCGCACGTGCAAGGAGATGAACATCAGAGCGATCGCCGTCTATTCCGAGTTCGATTCCGGCTCACCCCACGTCCGTCTTGCCGATGAGTCCTATTGCATCGGGCCTCCCCCGGCCCTGCAAAGTTATCTGAGAATGGAGGCGATCGTCGAGGCGGCAAAGAAGTCGGGAGCAGATGCGGTTCATCCCGGCTATGGATTTCTTTCAGAAAATGCAAAATTCGCAGAAATCCTTGAAAAGAATGGGCTCATATTCATCGGCCCCCCCGCCGCCGCAATGCGGGCCATGGGGGACAAAATAGCGGCCCGAAAACTGGCCCTTGCCAGCGGAATCCCGGTCGTCCCAGGGACCACCGAGCCTCTCGAGAGCATCAGCGCAAAATCCGCCGCCCGCAAGGTGGGCTACCCCGTCATGCTCAAGGCAGCCGGCGGGGGAGGGGGGAAGGGAATGAGACTGGTTCGGTCTGAGGAAGAGTTTGACAGCTGCTTTCGTTCCAGCCAGTCCGAGGTCCGTTCTGCTTTTGATGATGACAGGATTTATGTTGAAAAATATATCGAAAAACCCCGCCATGTTGAAGTACAGGTTCTAGCGGATTCCGAGGGGAACGTCATACACCTCGGTGAGAGAGAATGCTCGGTACAGAGGCGGCACCAGAAGATCATTGAGGAATCGCCATCGGTCGCATTGAGCGGGGATCAGCGCGAGCAGATCACGCGCTCGGCGATCACGCTCGCGAGATCAAGCACGTACCGAAATGCTGGGACCCTTGAATTCATCCTCGGGGAAGATGGCACGCCCTATTTCCTCGAAATGAACACCCGGCTACAGGTGGAGCACCCCGTCACAGAAATGAGGGCAGGGATCGACATCGTTCGGGAGCAGATTAGAATTGCCGAGGGAAACCGGCTCAGCCTGAAACAGTCCGACGTTCACTTGACCGGGCACGCCATCGAGTGCAGGATCTACGCCGAGGACTCAAGTTTTCTCCCCTCCACAGGAACCATAGTCCATCTGACCACGCCCGGGGGATTCGGCATCAGGGTGGATTCAGGCATTGAACAGGGAATCGAAATTCCCACTCATTACGATCCCCTCATGTCAAAGCTCATCGTCTGGGGAAGTTCGAGGGAGGAGGCGGTGGCAAGGATGACATCGGCACTCGACTCGCTTGAAATTCTGGGGGTGGCCCACAACGCCGGGCTCTGCCACTGGGTGCTGTCCCACAAGCTTTTCCGGGAGGGAAAGTATGATACCGGTTTCCTTGATGAGCATTTTAAGGGACTCTCGTTCCCCGAGGATATGGTGCAAAACGCGGTGATTGCATCCATCCTCACCGAGCGAATGCCAGGTAACCGGCAAAACTCGCACCGGCGCCCTAGCAAGTGGAAATCTCAAATACGAGAATAACCTCATGCGCTGGCTTGCTTTAACGGGGGGGAAAGAATTCAGGGTGGAAGACGACGGGGGCATCCGGCTCAACGGCAGAATGCATACCGCGACTCTCTCAAGAATGCCCGCCGGATACCAGAGACTTGTTGTGGACGGAAAAGTATTCAACGTTTTCTGCAGAAAGACCGGCGAAAATATTTTTGACATATGGATTAAACATGGAATCATTACAGTAGAGCTCCAGGACCTCAGGCGGCAGCTCCTGCAGGTTTCGAAAAAAACATCGGGCTCCGTCGTTGTGAAAGCACCGATGCCGGGGCTTATCGCAACAATAGAGGTTTCTCCAGGCGATTTCGTGGAAAAAGGTGCGGGCTTACTCATCCTTGAGGCAATGAAAATGGAAAACGAGATCCGCTCTCCCGTCAGCGGCACGGTCAAAAGTGTTGATGTAAAAAGTCGGATGACGGTGGATAAGGGCCAGAAAATGCTTGTCATTGAGCCAGGGATTGACCATGATCGGTGAAGTACAGCCAACCGTCGGTGTCGAGCTCGCGTTACACCACGGACTCGACGAGCATGAGTATGAGCGTGTATGCCAGATCCTTGGCCGGGTCCCCAGCTACGAAGAGCTGGGGATGTACAGTGTCATGTGGAGCGAGCACTGCAGTTACAAGAATTCCATTGCGGAGTTACGCAAACTTCCGCGTGAAGGAAACCGCCTCCTGGTCAGGGCGGGGGAAGAGAACGCGGGGATAATCGACATTGGTGAGGGGTATGGGGTGGCCTTTAAAATCGAAAGCCACAACCATCCGTCGGCCGTTGAGCCGTATCAGGGCGCGGCAACGGGAGTAGGAGGGATCATGCGGGACATCTTCACGATGGGAGCACGGCCCATCGCCGCTCTAAACTCCCTCCGCTTCGGCAACCTGGACTCCCCCCGGACCAAGTATTCGCTGAAAAACGTGGTTAAGGGAATCGGCGATTATGGAAATAGTTTTGGTGTCCCTACAATCGCCGGTGAGGTTTATTTCGACGATTCCTATAACGACAATCCGCTGGTTAATGCGATGTCCGTCGGCATCGTTCAGCACGGCCGCATCGCCCGGGCGTCTGCGACAGGTCCGGGAAATCTGGTCCTCATCGTCGGGTCGGCCACCGGGAAGGACGGGATACATGGCGCGACATTTGCCTCGGAAGAGATTTCAGAAGAATCCGAAAGCAAGCGACCCTCGGTCCAGGTGGGCGATCCCTTTACAGAAAAACTGCTGCTTGAGGCAACACTTGAGGTGATCCGGGCGGGATATGTTGTGGGCATACAGGATATGGGCGCCGCTGGAATTACCTGTTCATTATCTGAGATGAGCGCGAGAGGAAAGACGGGCGTAGTCGTCGATCTTGACCGGGTGCCTGTGCGCGAACAGGATATGACCGCCTATGAGATCCTCCTCTCGGAATCGCAGGAACGGATGCTTCTGGTGGTAAAGCCGGAAAATCTCACCGGCGTAAAGGGGGTTTTTGGCCGGTGGGATCTGCAGTGTGAGGTTTTTGGCGAAGTATCGGGAGACGGAAGAGTGAAGGTCCGGCACCGGGGGAGACAAGTTGCCGATGTTCCGTCCGGATCGCTTGTCCTGGGGGGCGGAGCACCCGAATATCACCGTGACGCCCGAATCCCCTACTATATTGGGGAGATCAGATCCACCAATCTTGAAATCCCGAAACCTTCGAACTATGGCGACGAGCTTCTCCGGCTGCTCGGTTCTCCGAACATTTGTTCACGGAACTGGGTCTCTACTCAGTACGACAGCTCGGTAAGGACCAATACTCTGGCCCATATCGCAGGAGACGCAGCGATGATCCGGATCAAGGGGACGACGAAAGCCCTGGCCATGAAGACCGACTGCAATCCGCGCTATGTCTATTTGAACCCCTACGTAGGTTCTCAAATTGCAGTAGCTGAGAGCGCCAGAAATGTTGTCGCAACGGGTGCTACGCCTCTTGCTATAACAAACTGCCTGAACTTCGGCAATCCCTATGACGAGGAGGTATTCTGGCAGTTCAAGGAATCAATAAGGGGCATCTCGGATGCCTGTTCGGCCCTCGACACACCGGTTACGGGCGGAAACGTCCGCTTCTACAACGAAGGCCCACGGGGCGCGATCTATCCGACGCCTGTTATCGGGATGCTGGGACTGATTGAGGATTATTCAAAGGCTGTTTCGGCCGGATTCAAGCACGCCGGCGACCTCATTCTTCTTCTGGGAGTTACACGGGGACATATCGGCGGTTCTGAGTACCTTAAAATGCACGGTAAAACCGGCGGGGATGCTCCGCCTCTCGACCTTTTTCTGGAGAAAAGCCTTCACAAAGCCGTCCTTGAAATGGTCGACAACAGGCTCATCCACTCGGCGCACGATCTTTCCGATGGCGGACTTGCGGTAGCTCTGGCAGAAGCGTCGATACTTGCCTATGATGCAGGTAATGACGGCGGCATTGAGGTTGCAGTTGACACAGGGGAGGTAAGACCGGATAGCTATCTCTTTGGCGAGGATCAATCCAGAATGCTGGTCAGCTGCAGCCCGGGAGTTTTACCGGGGCTGGAGGGGATCCTCGAGAGAAACAGAGTCCCGTACAGCGTCATCGGGACGGTGAGACAGGAAGGATTCAGGATATCGGGGCTCATAGCCCTGGAAGTACCAATGATTGCGGAGGTTTACAACGGGAGTCTGGCCCGCAGGCTGGAATAAAGGAAATATGCCAATAATATATGTTATGTAAACTAAAATGAATCACTCGATTCCCCGCTTCTTGTCTTCCTCCCCTATCTTGAAGCTTATCAGCACAGCAAGCACGGAACGCCCGC
>JACXTT010011221.1_pt1 | contig 12002 bp, 10 predicted proteins | sample 9270951 | NCBI WGS metagenome assembly JACXTT01 (sample SAMN15532306, study PRJNA645909) | rock metagenome | isolation source: weathered quartz diorite | place: Puerto Rico | collected 2017-06-21 | reverse complement strand
TCCTTTTGCTGACTGTCCACTCACGGATTGGCGAGGTAATGAATGCTGTCAGCGTTTTCGTCTGCGCGCCTGCCTGCGCCGGCCGTTTGCACGATGAAACCGCCGGGTATCCCGACATGGTGGACTTGCAGAATGCGTTTGAGCCGATGCCGTTCATCGTCGCTGGCAATCTTTCGCGAGACACCGGTGTGCTCGACGGTCGGCATGTAGACGACGTATCTTCCTGGCAAAGCGATGTGAGAGGTAATGCGCGCGCCTTTTTGTCCGAGCGGCTCCTTGGCGATCTGAACGATGATCTCCTGGCCTTCTTTCAGAAGCTCCGTGATGGAAGGCATCGGCGCTCTCTCCGGCCTGCCCGCGCCACGCGATTGTTCGGGCCTCACCACTATGCTCTCGACGCCGGCGGGCGCAGCGTCCCCGCGGTCTCCCGGTCCCGAACCCCGCATCCGCCGGCGCATGCGGCGTGTTGTGCGATGCATGTAGCGGCCGCCTTGCTCGCGGACTTGGGCGCTCAGTTGCGGCGCCGGAGTCTCCGATTGTGGAAACTCGGCCGGAGATGCAACGCTCTCGCCGGCTGCCTGTGCTTCCACGGCAGCCTCGATCTCCGCGGCAACATCCTCCTCGACGATCTCTTCCTGTACACCGGCTTCGGCTTCCGCTTCGGCCTCGGTGTCGGGTTCGCCAGGCTCAGGTACTGGCTCTGAAGCCACAGCCGGCTCGGTCACGCCCGGTTCGTCGACAATTGCGAGTGCCTCCGGCTCTAGCACTGGTTCCGAAATCGATTCAGCCTCGGCTACAGTTTCGGATTCCTGCAGGCTTCTGACTTCTTCTTCCTCGGCGTCATCGAGCGGCTGAATGTTGGCGCGAGTGTACTTGGCCAGGGACTCGCCGGGCAACACAGGGAAGGCACCGCCACCGCTTGGAGCGGCAGTTGGCGACGCGACGCTCGGCTCGGCAGCCGGCGTATCTTCAACGACGCGCGGCTCGCGCGGAGGCTCGGGAGCGTATCTGGAATCCGTGGAAGCATACTTCGAGTCTGGGAATCCGCGGCCTCGCGTGCGCCGGCGACGCGATCTGCGGCCACGCCGGTCACGGCCATCGCCGTCGTCATGGCGCTGCTGTTGCGATCCCATGTTCGATGCCGGAGCAATCGGAGCCGGTGCAACTTCACTGGTCCCTCCGCGAGCTTCCCCGGCCGCCTCAGGCGGGGCTGCCGATTCCACCGCGGCCGGCGGCTCGACCGGTCCGCGAGGACGCTCCGGGCGCGACTCCTCGCGGCCCACTGGTACGCTGTCGAGGTCGTCATTCTCCTCGAAGAAGTCCGAAACGTATAGGAACGTGTCACGATCCAGGCCCAAGTCGACAAAAGCGGATTGCATACCCGGTAACACACGGGTTACGCGACCCTTGTGAATGCTGCCCGCCAGAGAATATTCGTTGGCGCGCTGGAAAAAGACTTCGACCAGTTGGTCGTCTTCGAGAATGGCAACTTTGGTCTCGTGCCGATTCGCCGAAATCACGAGTTCTTTGCTCATGAACCCTCGCTGTTCAGATCGAGCACGGTGATTTCAGAAAATCGAGGGCGGGTCGAACTCAACCAGCTCGCCGGGTGATCCAGAAGGACCGTTGTCCCGGCTTACTGGACGATAAAATCTGTTGGCTTCAGAAGGCGGAGATAGGTTCCCTCTAACACCTGCCAAAGCGCCGGCAAAACTGCGAATCAGAACCTCGAACCGGCAGCAGTTCGCCGAACTTTACTTTACCCTCTTGATCTCTTGAAAACCGGCCGTTTCCCGACCGTTTCAATTTACAAATCGCCGGAGCCGCACATTATTCACCAGCCCCAGCATCATGAATACCGCTAACACATTCGATCCGCCGGAACTCATCAGCGGCAACGGAATTCCCGTTACGGGCATCCGTCCCACCACCATTCCGACGTTTACCAACACGTGAAACAACAGAAGCGCTGCGATGCCCATGCAAATATACATCCCCGCTTGGTCCGGGGCCGTCTGAGCGTTCTGAACAATCTGCATGAGCAACAGGAAGTACAAACCGAGTACGACAATCACGCCCACGAAACCGTGCTCTTCGGCGAAGGCCGAAAAGATGAAATCCTTGTGAGGAACCGGCAGAAAACGGCCTTGCGTCTGCGTTCCCTTCGTTACGCCTCTTCCCCACAGCGCCCCGGAGCCGACGGCGATCTTGGATTGGATTACTTGGTAGCCTGAGCCTTTCGGATCTTGACTGGGATCTAGAAAACTGATTACACGAGCGCGCTGGTAATCTTTCAATGCGACGAAGTATGCTACCGGCATCACCAACGCCACGACTACTACGATGGCGGCCGCATACTGCCACCTGAGACCCGCCAGGAATATGCCCGCTACGAGAATTGGAAAGTAAGTCAAAGCCGTCCCTAAATCAGGCTGCAACATTACGAGCGCGGCCGGCAGTCCGACTAATCCCCCCAGCTTTAGAAGATCGATTAGTTCGCATTGCTCAGTTTTGAGCTCGGTCAGGTACCGGGCCACCAGCAACACCATTACCAGTTTAACGAATTCGGAGACTTGCAAATGATAACTGGTAGTCCCGATCCAGCGGCGCGAGCCGAAGGCGCTCATGCCGACAACGTAGGTTGCGATCAATGTGGCCACCGATAATCCGTAGAGGATCGGAACCTGCCCGAGTAAGGTGTGGTAATCGATCAGAGTGGCGATCCACATGGCGACAAACCCGGCCAGAATCCAGATCACTTGCTTCCACCATGCATCTGTATAATGCGATTCGTGCGTGGCGCTGAAGATCTGCAACACACCCAGCGCGCAAATGGCGCAGGCCAGAATCATCATCACCCAATCGAAATCGCGAACTGATCGATAGGCCGCCATTAAGGATTTCCTGTAACTGCCGAGGAGGGCGTGGCGATCGCGGGAGCGCGCAGCAATGGCGCTGGAAGACTGGCCAATTGCGGACGAGGTTGAGCCTGCCGCAGCTTTTTGTCGAAATACGCCTTGAGCACGTCGCGTACGATGGGCGCCGCCAGTTGTCCGTGCTCGCCGCCTTCAAACAACGCCGCCACGGCGATTTCCGGAGCTTCCATCGGGGCAAAGCCCACGAACCAGGCATTGTCCTTCATCGTCTGGCCGATCTTGGTGCCTTTCAGAACTTCGTTCGACGCCAATTGCGCCGTTCCGGTCTTGCCGCACACGTTGATGCCGGGTAGCCGCGCGCGGCCGCCGGTGCCGCCCTCGTTCACCACGCCGTACATTCCATACACGATTTTCTTGATGTTGTCCTGATTCAGTTCCCCGTTACGCGCCGGTACCAATTGCGCACCTTGGGGTACAAGGTGCGGCTGGCGCCAAACTCCACCCACGGCCAGCCCGCCGATGGCTGCCGCCATTTGCAACGGCGTAACCGTCGTGGCGCCCTGACCTATGGCCACCGAAATCGTTTCACCCGGATACCACTTCTCGCGGAAGTTTCGGATCTTCCAGCGCGTGGAAGGAACCACGCCTTCCGCCTCATGCGGGAGATCGATGCCGGTTTTATGCCCGTAGCCGACCAATTCGGCGTAATGCGCAATATCGTCGATGTTCAGGCGATTGCCGACGTTGTAGAAATACGTGTCGCACGACTGCACCAAGCCGCGATGCAACTCCACGCCCCCGTGTTTGCCCCAGCATTTGAAAAAGCGTCCGTAGAATGACGCGCCGCCGCCGCAGGAAACATGGAAATTCTCATCGATCGCGCCGGTCTCCAGACCAGCCAGCGCGACAATCGGCTTGAATGTAGAACCCGGCGCTTGCTGTGCCTGAATCGCCCGATTCAACAGCGGATGTGCCGGATTGTCGAGCAGTTCCTTCCAGTCCTTGCTTCGAATGCGCCCCGCAAACAGGTTCGGATCAAAAGCTGGACGGCTCACGATCGCCAGCACTTCGCCCGTGCGGGGATCGAGCGCGACTACTGCCCCTCGCCGGTTTTCCATCGACAGTTCGGCGACTGCCTGCAGATCCAGATCCAGCGTCAGCTGAAGGTTCTTGCCGGGGATCGCCTCCTTATCTTCGGCCAGAACGCGCCGCTCGTTTCCGAAGCTGTCCACCTCCACGCGGCGCTGACCGTCCACCCCCATCAGCACATCATTGTATTGGCGCTCGATGCCATCCTTGCCGATGACGTCGCCTTGGTGGAAATTCGCAAACTCCGCAGTGTTAAGTTCCGTCTCACTCACTTCACCGACATAGCCGATGGCGTGGGCCGCCAAGCCGTCGCGCGGGTACAGACGATGCTGAACGTGAATCACTTCGAGTTCAGGGAATGTGTCCGCGTCCTTGTGAGACTCGACGAAGGCCAGTTCCGCAGGCGTTAGCTCTTCTTTGATCGCGATCGGCTGATACTGCGGCGCACCCCGCGATTGAAAGCGGCGGACCCGTGCCACCAGGCTTTCGTAATCGAGATTGAGCCCCTCGGCGATGGGCTTCAAGTGCTCCATCTTCAGGTTCTCGCGCGATAGAAACAAGCTGAACGAGGAGTGATTGTCTACGATGACACGCCCGTCGCGATCCAAAATCTTGCCGCGCGGAGCCAGCACCGGGATCGATTTGATGCTGTTGTGCATGGCGCGCTCCTGATAAAGCTCAGGATTGCGGACTTGAAGTTCCCAAAATCCGGTGATCAGGAAGAGAAAAACCCCGACCATCAGGTACTGGAAAAAAGCGATTTTGCCAGAGGCGAGATTTGTGTTGTCCCGTAGCAGTCCGTTAGAAGACAGCCGGTGTTCTTCGCGATCGGCTTGAAGCTTCACTTACAAAACCCCGGGGAACTATCCCGTTACTTTCAGTTTATCCAAAATGCGGAACAGGGGCAGGGCTACCGCCGCATTGAGGAGGCCAAAGATCAAGGTCTGCTGTACATCGAAGCTCAGCGTCTCGCCGAGCAACGCGCGATCCAGCACCCAATAGAAAAACTGGTGAAAGAAGTAGAAAAAAAAACTGAGCAGGAAGGTGACAAACGGATTCTCAACATCGAACCGCATGCTGACCGAGGCAGCGAAGTATCCCACCAGCGTCTTCACGATTCCAAACATACCAAGGGGTTGGTGCGACAACGAATCTTGCACCAGGCCAATGGACATGCCGTAAAAGACCGCCGCAATGGGCCCGCGCCCTGTCAACGCGAAATGAACCGTAATGAGCAGCGGAAGTTCTAGATAAGAAAGGAAATAAACAAAGCGGGGGACGTACACCTGGAACAGGATCGCGACCAGCGGCACGATAATCAGCCAAATGACACGAAAGCGGTCCTTCGCTTGCTTCCGGGGCGAGTCGGCTAACAAATGCTCCGTGTACTCGGTCATGGATTGCCGGATGGATCGCGAATGACAGGGGGCTTGGGCGCCGGTTGGCTGGGAGCCGAGCCTCCTGGTCCGGTGGCCGGTTTGGCGTTGCTTGGGGACTTCTCGGTTTTCGGGGCAGGCGGAGTGGACACCTCCGAACCAGGGTCTGCGTCCGTGGGATCAGTAACCAGGATCGGAGCGGTCGGGCGCGGCTTTGGTTTCGACGGTACCGTGCCCGCGGCATCCGTCGCCCCGTTGGGAATCGTCGCGGCGGGGTTCTGTGATTTCTTATCGCCCTGCCCGGGATTCGCATTCGGTGGAGCGCTCGGCTTCGCCGACGACGCGGTGACCGGTGGTGGATTCTTCAGCGGCGATGCCCCTCGTATTCCCGGAATTTTCGTGAAGTCCGGCGGCTTGGATCCTGGAATACCTTCGCCAAAAACGTGCTTCTGTTCGGCCCCCGCCTGCTTGTACTGCTCGCGCAAGCGGTCGGCATCGGTTGCCAGTGCAGTCGGTTGGCCGGTCGGCTGCGGACCTTCGGTCACGGTGTCCGGCGGAGGTTGCAGAATCTTGTAGCCCGGGGATACGATCTCTCCCTCGGGAATTTGCTGGTGCACACCCTGTAGGAGCACGAGCACTTCTTCCACGCCACCTTGCAGTCCGCTGGGATTGATGTAAATCTCCTTGAACGTTTTCCCGTTGCGCACAGCGCTGGCCTGGCCGACAGGAAATCCTTTCGGAAAGATGCGGTCGTCACCGGAAGTGAAAAACCATTCTGCGGAGTCTACCTTCTCCTCGTTTTGCACATAGTCGATCAGGCACTCGCTATGTCCCTGGCCCTTGAGCGTTCCGCGCACACGATTCTTTTGGGAGATCACGCCCGCGGCGAACGTGGGATCTGTCACCAGCATCACGAGCGAAGCGGTTGGATAGGCGTTCACTACTTTACCGACTATTCCATCGGGCGTCACCACGGCCATTCCGTTTTCGACGCCGCTGGTGGAGCCGCGATCGATAAAGACCACTTTGGAGTTAGCCCCGGTTCCGTTCCCGATTACCCGCGCGGCCACGGTTTTCGACGGCGAGTGCGCCTGGAACACACTGAGGGCGCGAGCGCGATCCGCTGTGCTGAGCTCAGACTTCAGAAAATGGTTCTCCAGCTTCAATTCGCCATTTTCGTGCTTCAGTTTTTCGTTTTCGCCGCGCACTCCCAACAGGACAAAGTAGTCCTCCACGAAACCCCAGGTATAGCGGCGCACCAGTTCGAGGGCAGTTTCCACCGGGGTCACGGCCGTGACTGCCCAAACGCGAATCAACGGAACGTTATTGTTGGTTTTTACCTGGTAGGCGATCAGCAGCAACTGCGCCACGATCACGATCAGCAGGACCGTGAGGTTGCGGTAGCGGCTGAGAAAAAAATCCATACGTCACATCAGTTTTCGTCCCGACTCACGCTCGGGACTGGCCGGCTACTCGATGGCTACTCTGCGGAGCAATTTGAAATCGGTCAGCATCTTGCCGGTTCCGAGCACGACGCTCGCCAAAGGGTCCTCCGCGATTGACACCGGCAATCCGGTCTCTTCGCGAATCCGCTTATCTAAATTCTTCAACATTGCGCCGCCCCCCGTCAAAACGATGCCCCGGTCGCTTATATCGGCGCTCAGTTCCGGAGGCGTCCGTTCCAGCGCTACGCGGATGGCATTCATAATAGTGGCAACACACTCGGAAAGCGCTTCACGGATTTCGCTGTCATCGATGGTGAGCGTCTTCGGCACTCCCTCGATCAGGTTTCGGCCCTTTATTTCCATCGTCAAAGGCTTGTCGAGAGGATAGGCCGAGCCAATCTGAATTTTGATGGCCTCGCCGGTGCGCTCGCCGATCAGCAGGTTATATTTGCGTTTCAGGTACTGCATGATGGCGTTGTCCATCTCGTTCCCCGCTACGCGGACCGATCGCGAATAAACGATGCCAGAGAGCGAGATGACCGCTACGTCGGTAGTGCCGCCGCCGATATCGACCACCATGTTGCCGGATGGTTCGGTGACCGGCAGACCTGCGCCGATCGCGGCCACCATGGCCTGCTCCACCAGGTGCACTTCGCTGGCTTTGGCACGATAAGCCGAATCGATGACCGCGCGCTTTTCCACTTGCGTGATTTCGCTTGGAACGCCGATCACGATGCGCGGATGCACCAGCACTTTGCGCCCGTGCGCTTTCTGAATAAAGTAATTCAGCATGCGCTCGGTGACTTTGAAATCCGCAATCACGCCGTCCTTCATCGGACGAATCGCCACGATGTTGCCCGGCGTGCGGCCCAACATATCTTTGGCTTCTTTGCCCACTGCTTCCACTTCGCCATTGGTTTTGTTGATGGCGACGATGGACGGCTCGTTGACGACAATCCCCTTGCCCTTGGCGTACACCAGCGTGTTGGCAGTGCCAAGATCGATCGCGAGGTCGGATGAAAACAGACTAAACAGCGAACGGATATTCATGTATCAGAAGCTCTTCGATCGTTCACTCTATCGGCATTTCGAAGGGAAAGCGGGAGGTCTTGCGGTCCATCCAAAGCGTAGCATATCCGGCGCTTAACTACAATTTGAACGACGGATTACAATGTCACTTGATCTAACGACTGCTGGTGGAATCGGACACCAAAATGATCAATACTTCGGAACGCTGGAGTCGACCTTGTCGCTCCAGGCGAGAATGCCGCCCTTCATGTTGCGCACCTTACGGAATCCGGCCTGTTTGAGGAAATCGACGGCCTTCGCGCTGCGCATACCGCTCTTGCAGTGCGCGACGATTTCGTCCGCCGAATCGAGCTCATTCACGCGCTTGGGCAGGTCGCCGAGCGGAATCAGCTTGGCATACGGAATTTTGCAGATCTGGTATTCGTGCGGCTCGCGCACATCGATCAGCACGAACGGGTCGCCGCGATCGATCTTGGCCTTCACTTCCACCGGATCGATATCGCCTTCAGCGGCCACCGGCTCATGCGGCTGGTTTGGAATTCCGCAGAATTGCTGATAATCGATCAATTCGTGAATGGTCGGGTGATCGCCGCACACCGGGCATTCCGTATTACGGCGCAACTTCAGTTCGCGGAACCGCATCGCCAGCGCGTCGTAGAGCAGCAGGCGGCCCACTAACGGCTCGCCGATGCCAAGAATCAGCTTCACTGTTTCGGTGGCCTGGATGAGACCAACCGTCCCTGGCAGGATTCCGAGCACACCGCCCTCGGCGCAACTTGGAACCAGGCCCGGGGGTGGCGGGTCCGGGAGCAGGGACGGTAAGCACGGCCCGCCCTTATAGGCGAACACCGTGGCTTGGCCTTCGAACCGGAAAATCGATCCGTACACGTTCGGCTTGCCGAGCAAGACGCAGGCATCGTTCACCAGGTAGCGCGTCGGAAAGTTGTCGGTGCCGTCGACCACGATGTCGTAGTCCTTCAAAATCTGAAGCGCGTTCTCACTCGACAGAGCGGTCTCATGCCGATCGATTTCCAGATACGGATTAATGTCCAGCATTGTGTCCGCTGCCGAGTCGAGCTTCTTCCGGCCGACGTCCTTGGTGCCGTGGATCACCTGCCGCTGCAGGTTGGTGAAATCCACCACGTCGAAATCCACGAGCCCGATCCGCCCGATGCCCGCGGCAGCGAGATACATTCCGAGCGGCGCGCCCAATCCGCCCGTCCCAATGAGCGCCACCTTCGCGCTCTTCAGCTTCAACTGCCCGTCCATGCCGACCTCGGGCATGATCAGGTGGCGGCTGTAGCGAAGGATTTCATCTTTGGACAGCGTCACTGGAGGCGCTGCCACTCCCGTCGATCCGCCCGCAATGCTAGGCACAATCGAAACGGTGTCGCCATCTTTCAGCGGCGTCGCTTCCTTGCTCAGGTAACGAATGTCCTCGTCGTTGACGTACACATTTACGAAGCTCCGCAGCTTGCCCTCGTCGTTATAAAGGTGCCGCCGCAATTCACCATATTGGCTGGTCAGCGACTGCAACACTTCGCCCACGGTCTTGCCCGCCAGTTGCACTGCGTCCTGTTTGCCGGCGTACTGGCGGAGCGGGGTGGGAATCAGAATCTTAGCCATAGATCAATTCTTCCTTGGGAGCTTCCTTCTGGTCAAAGTCCGGCCGGTAGCTATTCGCGTGATCGAAGCGCCCGTTCTTTATCGATAGCACGACATAAGAAAACCAGGGGCAGGAATTAGACAGGTCGCGCTTGGAGAAATATGCGTCGCAATCGGGATGCGAGTGAAACACGCCCAGCACGTCCAGTCCACGCTTTTGCGCCTGCATGTCGACGCGATGCAGATCCATCGGATCCATCACGTAGAAATCCTCCTGCGGTCCTTCGTATGTATTCGGCAGCGGCACTGCTTCCCGCACCACGCCGTCCGCGCCCAGCATCACGCCACAGCCTTCTTTGGGAAACGTCTTCTCGACATGCGCAACCATGGTATCCCATGCCGGTTTTTCTATTCGGATCATGCTACCGAGGCCGGATCATGCTCAGACGGGATCAGTCCAGAACGACTCGCTCAAATACTTGTACGCGCCGTCGCACAGCATCGTCACGATCACGCCGCGCTCACCGGCTTCCACCAGTTGGCGCCCGACCGCCAGCGCCGCCACCAGGTTCGCGCCCGATGAAATGCCGACCAGCAGCGCTTCCTCGCGCGCGACGCGCCGGCACATCGCATAAGCGTCCTCGGTCTCAATCCAGATGTTGTCATCGGCGATCGTCGGATCGTAGATCCCCGGAACAATCGCGGTCGGCATGTGCTTCAGCCCCTCCAGGCCATGGAATCCGGAGGAAGGCTGCGCCGAGATGCATCTGATGTTCGGCAATTCCTTGCGGAACCGGCGCGAGTTGCCAACGAAAGTTCCGCTCGTTCCCATGCACGCCACGAAATGGGTGATGCGGCTCGACGTCTGCGCGAGAATCTCGACCGCCGTACCTTCGTAGTGCGCTTTCCAGTTCGCGGGATTGTTGTATTGATCGGGATAAAAATAGCGGTCAGGATCTTCCTTGTAAATCTCGCGGCACATTCGAATGGCGCCGTCCGAACCTTCGCCTGGATCGCTGAACACCATCTCCGCGCCGTAGGCCTGCAGCACGTGCTTGCGCTCCATCGATGCGTTGTTCGGAAGGCACAGCTTCACCTTGTATCCCTTATACGCGCCGATCATGGCGTACGCGATGCCCGTGTTGCCGCTGGTAGAATCGAGGATCACCCGGTCGCGCGTCAGCTTCCCGGTGCGCTCGCCGTCCAGGATCATGTTCAATGCCGCGCGATCCTTCACCGAGCCGCCCGGGTTGAAAAACTCCGCTTTACCGTAAATTTCGACGCCCGGCAGATCGTGGGCAATGCGTTCCATCCGGATCAGCGGTGTGTGACCGATCAGTTGCAGCAGATTGGTCGAAACCAGCCGCGATACCGGAGGAACGATGGATGTAGCGACGGACATTTATGTCTTCCTTAGCAATATCCCTAATCTTATCACCTATTTGTCAGTAGACAATGGGGTGAACGGGCTAATCCCCTGTGTATTCGATGCTTCGCCAAGGATTTGGTCGCCGAATTACGTTCACTCCGGCGCGCCGAACTTCGGCCCTCTGTACAATGGAAGCAGTCAAGGTCAGGGACTTGGTCCGATTGATCGAGTCCGACGGCTGAAAACATGTTCGAACTGCCGGTAGTCATAGGCATTTTAAGCACACCGTGAAACCGAATGTGGTCACGATTCCGGGAAAGGGAGGCGATGACGTGCCGATCGGGACTCTGAAGGCTGTTCTTCGCGCTGCCGGATTGGAGGCTAGACGATGAACCTGAAATACGCCGTTATCTTCGAGCGTTCTGAAAACAACTGGGCCGCCTATGTCCCGGATCTACCCGGTTGTATCTCGACCGGTGAAACGCTTGAGGAAACTAAGACGAACATTCGCGAAGCGATTCTAGGTCACATCGAGACGCTACGCGAATATGGCGATCCTATCCCTCAGCCAGCCAGCCTGGCGGGCGAAGTTGAAGTAACCACGGCGGCGTAAGATCTCGTGTGCAGCGTAGCCTCACTCCGGCGTGCCGAACTTCGGCCCCACCCCCAGGCCCCGGCCCAACCGCAGCCAGCGCGACTCTGCGGCCAGGCGAATCTGCGTGGCCAATTTCCCTGCGCGTTCCTGTTCGGCTTCCGCCCGATCCACCGCCGCCCGCCATTCTCCGATCAGTTGACTGATTGCGCAGCGGTCCATGGCGTACGGCTCCTTCCGCGCGATCAGCGGCTGAGAAACATCGTGATCGAACAGCACCCCGATCTGCGGCAGATTCTCGGTCAGAAAAAATACCTCTAGAAAGCCCGCCGCCAGCAATTGCTTTTCGAGCGCTGTGATGCCGAACTCGCGCATCTCGAGCGTCGCGCCCGTGCCGCCGTGAAAGATGAGATCGTCGCGCACCTCAATGGTCCCGTCGCGCCGCCGATTCACTAACACCGGCGAGTCACCCAACCGCACGATTTGGAATTCGTTGAGCGCCGGAAAATGCTCGCGCATCTGATCGCTCGTATGGCAATAGACCGTGATCCCCAAGAACCCCTGCGGTTTTAGCCGCGGCCCAGACTCTCTGAACCGAGCCCCGAGCGGGGGCCGCGAGGT
>JACXTT010011220.1_pt1 | contig 12002 bp, 11 predicted proteins | sample 9270951 | NCBI WGS metagenome assembly JACXTT01 (sample SAMN15532306, study PRJNA645909) | rock metagenome | isolation source: weathered quartz diorite | place: Puerto Rico | collected 2017-06-21 | reverse complement strand
TCTATCGACGGTAACGTCTGGACGGAGGCCACCGGTGCCCCGTTGGTGGGCTGGACCGGGACCGTTCCCGGTCCGGTGAACAGCAGCGCGGTGACCGATGCCTTCGGGCACTACCTCTTTTCGGGGATTCCCGCGGGGACGTACACCGTCTGCGAAGTTGTGCAGGCCGGGTGGAATCAGGATAATCCGACGATGCCTGCGGGGTGTCCGTCAGGGAAGGGCTACAACTTCTCACTCACCGCCGGCGGCAGCGGATCGTTCGTCGACTTCGGGAACTTGCCGCTGTAACTGTCCTAGGGCGCGCTGTCAGAAGCCTCACACCACGACCTGGTGTGAGGCTTCTGCTTTTCCGGTCTGACGGCGAAGTTTGGCGCATGGCTGGAGCCCGACGATGAGCGACGCGCGCGATCGGCCCACGCAGCTCGCGGTCGTCGTGCATGCCGGCGACCACGCGCTGGGACCGGCGAACGCGCCCCTGACGCTGGTCGAGTACGCCGACTACGAGTGCCCCGATTCACGCCGCGCCTATCCGGTCATGAAAGCGCTGCTGCGCCGCTTTGGGCCGCGGCTGCGGTTCGTGTTTCGTCACTTCCCTCTCAAGCAGATCCACGAGCAGGCGGAGCACGCCGCGGAAGTCGCGGAGGCGGCCGGTACGCAGGGGCAGTATTGGGAGATGCACGACCGGCTGTATGAGCGGCAGTTCGCGCTCGACGACGTGTACCTGATCGAGTACGCCGCCGATCTCGGGCTCGATGCCGCGCGGGTGCAACGGGAGCTCGAGGGCCACGTCCATTTGTCGCACGTGCGTGACGATTTCAAGGGCGGCGTGCAGAGCGGGGTGAAAGGGACGCCCACGTTCTTCGTGAACGGGGTGCGGTTCCGCGGCCCCTGGGACGAAGAGCTGCTGGCCCGGGCGCTCGAGCAGGCCGGCGGGGCGGCGAGCTAGAGAGCGCGTGCACCAGTTCGAAGTCGTCCTGGCCTTGCTCGTGGCCATCGTGGCGCTCGGCCTCGTGGCCCAGCGCCTCGCGCTGCCGGCGCCGGCGCTGTTCGTGCTCGGCGGACTCGGCATCGCGCTGGTGCCGGGACTGCCACCGGTGGCGTTCGAGCCGCACCTCATTTTCACCGTCTTTGTCCCGCCGCTCTTGTACCGCGCGTCGTTGCTCGCCTCGTGGCGCGACCTGCACGCCAACTACCGGCCGATCATGCTGCTCAGTGTGGGGCTCGTCGTCTTCACGACGGTGGTCGTGGGCCTGGCGGTGCATGCCGTCCTCCCGGCGCTGCCGCTGGGCGCGGCCTTCGCGCTCGGCGCACTGGTGTCGCCGCCCGATGCGGCCGCCGCAACCGCGTTCCTGCGCCAGCTCGTCGTGCCGCGCCGCATCGCGACGATTCTCGAAGGGGAGGGCCTCGTCAACGACGCAACGGCGATCATCGCGTATCGCATGGCGGTGGCGGCGGTCGTGACCGGGACGTTTTCGCTCGGCGCGGCGGGGCTGCAATTCCTGCGCGTCGGGATCCTCGGCGTCGCTGTCGGGCTGGCCGTCGGCTGGCTGATCCGGCTGTTGCGAGAGCGAATTCACGCTCCGGAGATCGAGTCGACGATCTCGCTCTTGACCCCGTTCGCCGCGTTTCTCCCCGCTGAAGCGCTCAGCGTCTCGGGAGTGCTCGCCGTCGTCTCGGCTGGACTCTACCTGGCCCGTCTCGGACCGCGGCTGGTCGCACCCGACACACGGCTCCAGACCGAAGGGATGTGGGGAGTCGCGGGATTCGTGCTCGAAGGTCTCACGTTCATTTTCGTGGGGCTCGAGCTGCGGGAAGTGTTGAAGGGGCTCGGGGTTTATTCCTTTGCGGAGCTCGGGCTCGCTATTGGCGCGGTCAGCCTGGCGACGATCAGCGCCCGGCTCATCTGGGTCTTCGCGTCGAGTTACGCCCCGCGCTGGTTGCGCTTCGGGGCCGGGCATCAGGATCCGTTCGTCTCCTGGCGCTACGTGTTCTTCATCGGGTGGGCAGGGTTGCGGGGTGCCGATTCCCTGGTGCTCGCCCTGGCGCTGCCGCTCGTCACCGCCACCGGGGCGCCGTTCCCGGGCCGCGACCTGATCATCTTTCTGACCTACGCGGTCATTCTGGTGACGCTCCTGGCGCAGGGGTTCTCGCTGCGGCCGATCGTGAACAGGCTGGGTATCTGCGACACCGGCGAGATCCGGAGACTCGAAGAGGCGCATGCGCGGGAGCAGGCGTCGGTGGCGGCGCTCAAGCGACTTGACGAGCTGGCGACGGACCTGGATGGAGAGCTCGTCCGAGAGCTGCGCACGCGCTATGGCCATCGGCAGCGACGCTACGGAGCCCGCGTGCGCGCCGAGCGTGACGGAGCGGAAGAGCACCTGGCCAAGCGTCGCGTGGCAGTGTTGCGGGAGCTGCTCGACGCGGAGCGCACGGCGGTGCTCAAGCTGCGCGATAAGGGAATGATCGGCGACCACGTGCTGCGGCAAGTGCAGCGGGACCTCGACCTCGAGGTGCTGCTCCTGGGGCTGCGATAGTTGGAGGAGGACGGCGGCGATGGCGGGCAGCAAGTCGACCATGTTTTCGAGAGCGGCCGCAGCGGTGGCCCGTCAGGATCGCGTCATGGCCGGGCTCATGAAGCGAACCGAGCCGTTCCGCCTCCCACGGCCCGACAGCGGCCACTTTGCCGCGCTCGCCGAGAGCATTCTCTACCAGCAGCTGGCCGGAGCCGCAGCGGCGGCGATCCACCGGCGCTTCGTCGCGCTGTTCGACGGCGATCCGACGCCTGCCAAGGTTCTCAGCGTCCATCGCAGGACATTACGCGCCGCGGGCCTCTCGGGCAGCAAGGTCGCCTCCATCCGGGATCTCGCCGCGAAGGTCATGGACGGAACCGTCCCGCTGCGCCACATCGGCCGACGGTCCGACGAGGAGATCATCGACCGCCTCACGGTGGTGCGCGGCATCGGGCGGTGGACGGCGGAGATGTTCTTGATGTTTCAGTTGCGCCGGCTGGATGTATGGCCGGTGGGCGACTACGGAGTGCGCCAGGGCTACGCGCTCGCTTACGATCTGCGGAAGCTCCCCACACCCAAGCAGCTCGAGCGAGCAGGGGAGCGGTTTCGGCCGTACCGGACAGTGGCGGCGTGGTATTGCTGGCGCGCCGTCCACGAGCATCGGAAGCAGCGTCCATGACTGCGCCGCAGGTGGTCCAGAACGCCGCCGCTCAGCGGTTTGAGCTCGTCGTCGAAGGCCAAACCGCCCACCTGGACTATCAGATCGCGGGGGACCGCCTGCGGCTCATCCACATCGAAGTCCCTCCCGAGATCCAGGGCCACCACCACGCCGAGGAGCTGGCACGCGCCGGCCTTGAATACGCCCGTCGTGAGCAGCTTCGCGTCGTTCCGATCTGCCCGTATGTGCGTACGTTTCTGACGCATCATCCCGACTACCTGCCGCTCGTCGACGAGCATTGGATCCCGAAACTCACGTAGGAGCGGGGAGGGACTAGACAGCGTCATTATGCTGTCCAAAGGAACCTCAAAGAGGATCATGACAGCTCCTGCCACCGCGTCGCCGCCGCCCGGCGCCATCGTTTCGCTCACCGCGCGCGTCGACCAGCTCTTCCCGACCTTGACCGCGGCGCAGCTCGAACGGTTCGCGGCGCATGGGCGCACGCGAACCGTGACCGAAGGGGAACAGCTGACGCGCGCGGGCGAGCCCACCACGCAGCTCTTCGTCGTCCGATCGGGACGCCTCGACGTCGTACGAACGATGGCGGCAAACGAGGAAGTGGTGGCGAGCTTCGGTCCGGGCATGTTCACCGGCGAAGCAAGCCTCCTGTCGGGTCGGCGCGGAGTTGCCAACATCCGGGCGGCCGCCCCGGGCGAAGTGATCGAGGTCGACCGCGACCGCTTGCTGACCTTGATTCAGACGGACAGCGAGTTGAGCGAGATCCTGATGCGCGCGTTCATCCTGCGCCGTGTGGAGCTGATCGCCCGCGGCGTCGGAGACGTCGTGATTCTCGGCTCGCCGCATTGCCAGGGCACGTTGCGCGTCAAGGAGTTCCTGACACGCAACGGGCACCCCTACCAGACGATCGACCTCGATCGCGACCCGACCGCCCAGGAGCTGCTCGACCGCTTTCAGGTCCACCCCGCCGACATCCCGGTCGTGATCTGCCGCTGCACGGTCGTGCTGCGCAATCCCACGAACCGACAGATCGCCGACTGCCTCGGCTTCAACGAGGCGATTGAAGCCACGCACGTCCGCGATGTGGTCGTCATCGGCGCGGGTCCGGCGGGACTGGCGGCGGCCGTCTACGCCGCCTCGGAAGGGCTCGACGTGCTCGTGGTGGAATCGACGGCCCCGGGAGGCCAGGCGGGCGCCAGCTCGCGGATCGAGAATTACCTCGGATTCCCGATGGGGATCTCGGGTCAGGAACTGGCGGGACGGGCGTACTCGCAGGCGCAGAAGTTCGGGGCCGAGATCCTGATCGCGCGCGACGCCAAGCGATTGGCCTGCGAGCGCAAGCCGTTCGCGCTCGAGGTCGGCAGCGAGCAGCTGCTGCCGGCGCGCACCGTGGTCATCGCCACCGGCGCCGAGTATCGCAAGCTGCCGATTGCGGACGTCACCCGGTTCGAAGGCGCCGGCGTGTACTACGCGGCGACGTTCATGGAATCCCAGCTCTGCGAGGGCGAGGAAGTCATCGTGGTCGGGGCGGGGAACTCGGCGGGCCAGGCCGCGGTGTTCCTCGCGCAAACAACGCGGCGCGTGCATTTGCTGGTCCGCTCCGGCAAGCTCGCCGATACGATGTCCCGCTACCTGATCCGCCGCATCGAGGATCATCCGGCGATCGAGCGCCATTTCTACACCGAGGTCGTGGCGCTCGAGGGGAACGGACGCCTCGAGCGCGTCGCGTGGCGCGACAAGCAGACGGGCCAGGTGGAGCAACACCCGATCCGGCATGTGTTCACGATGACCGGCGCGGTCCCGAGCACGGCATGGCTCGGGGGGTGCGTCGCGCTGGACGAGAAGGGGTTCATCAAGACGGGACGGGACTTGTCGCCGGAGGATCTCGCGACTGCCCGCTGGCCGCTGGCGCGGGCGCCGCACCTGTTGGAGACGAGCCTGCCGGGCGTGTTCGCGGTCGGCGACGTCCGCTCGGGCAGCCTCAAGCGCGCGGCGTCGGCGGTCGGCGAAGGGTCGATCGCAATCGCCGCGGTGCATCAGGTCCTCGCCGAGTAGCCGGACGCCACGGATGACGAACGGAGTCTGCGCGCACCTGAGCGCCGTGAAGAACGTGCGGCACGCGAAGCGGCGCGAATGTGCGGAGTGCATCAAGATCCACGCGAGCTGGGTCCATCTCCGCACCTGCCAGGAGTGCGGCGCGACGTTGTGCTGCGACAGCTCGCCCAATCAACACGCCAGCAAACATGCCCACGCGAGCGGCCATCCCGTCGTCACGTCGGACGAGCCGGGTGAGCGCTGGCTGTATTGCTATCCGGACGACGCGCTTGTCGAATACTGACCACCGGGAGTGACGCGGTGACACGCTATGCCGCGTTTCTCCGCGGCGTGATGCCGATGAACGCGAAGATGCCCGATCTCAAGCGGGCCTTCGAAGCGGCCGGCTTCACGGAAGTGCGCACCGTGCTCGCGAGCGGCAACGTCGTGTTCAGCGCGCGCCCCGCAACGGCAGCCGCCCTCGAGCGCAAGGCCGAAGCGTCGATGGAGAGGACGCTGGGGCGCGCCTTCTTCACGATCGTCCGTCCGGTCGACGCGCTACAGCAGCTGCTCGCGTCTGACCCGTTTCGCGCCTTTCGCCTCAAGCCGGGCGCCAAGCGCGTGGTGACGTTCCTGCGACAGCCTCCCGCCGGGAAGATCGCGCTGCCCGTGGAGCTGGAGGGGGCTCGCATTTACGCGCTGCGGGGCGGCGAGGCGTTCACCGCCTACGTCCGGAACCTCAAAGGCAACCCCGTCTTCATGACGCTGATCGAGAAGACCTTCGGCAAGGAGCAGACCACGCGCACCTGGGATACGGTGGCCAAGATTGCGCGATAGATTGATCGACCTCGCAGCGACCTACGGAGGAGACCGGTGGGGAAGGGCACGATAGCGATCCTGACGGGTGGCGGTGACGTCCCCGGCCTGAATCCGGCCATCCGCGCCATCACGCTCCGGGCATTACGCGACGGCTACAAGGTCGTCGGGATCCGGCACGGTTGGGGCGGACTCGTCGATTACGTGCGCGACGACACTGCGGACAACAGCGAGAACGTGCAGCCGCTCAGCGAGGAGATCGTCAGCCCCATCGGCCGCACCGGTGGCACGTTTCTCCACACCTCCCGCGTCCGGCCGAGCCATCTCCCGAAAGAGCGCGTGCCGGCGCATCTCACCGGATACGACCAGCCGGTCAACGACACGACGAAGGACGTGCTGAAGAACCTCGAGCACATCGGCGTCGACGTGCTGATCCCGATCGGAGGCGACGACACGCTGAGCTACGGGAAACGGCTGCACGACGAAGGGATGCACGTGGTCGCGATTCCGAAGACGATGGACAACGATGTCTACGGCACCGACTACTGCATCGGCTTCAGCACCTGTGTGACGCGTACCATCGAACTGACGCACCGGCTGCGCACCTCGGCGGGCTCACACGAGCGCTTCCTGGTGATCGAGGTGTTCGGGCGCTACGCCGGGTTCACAGCGCTGCTGCCGACCATGGCGGGCGCCGCCGACCGCTGCGTCATCCCCGAGTATCCGGTGGACGTGGAGCGGCTGGCGGAGCTGCTTACGCTGGACCGCAACAAGAACCCGAGCCGCTATGCCGTCGTGCTCGTCTCGGAAGGCGCCCGTCTGGCCTCCCAGGAAGGGATGAGCTTCGAAGGGGAAGAGACCGACATGTTCGGGCACCGCAAGCTCGGCGGCATCGGCGACCAGGTCGGCACGGCGCTGAAGGCAGCGTCGGCGCGCTACAACAAGGGCCGCAAGATCGACATCGTGAACCAGCGGCTCGGCTACCTGGTGCGCTCGGGCGACCCGGACGCGCTGGATTCGATCGTTCCGATGGTCTTCGGTAACCTGGCGCTGGACCTGATCCGGCGCAAGGAATACGGGCGGCTCGTCAGCATTCACAAAGGGTTTTACGACAGCGTCCCGATCTCGAGCGTGACGTCGGAAAAGAAGACGGTCGACGTCTCGAAGTACTACAGTACCGATCGGCTGCGGCCGATCTACCAGTTCGACGGCGCGCCCCTGTTCATCATGACGAGCGACTGAAAACAAAGCGGCGAGCCTGCGCTCGCCGCTTCGTCGACCACACCGGGTCCGTTTAGTGCCGCGCCAGATCCCGCACCTGCGCGGCCAGTGTCCTGACTTTCGCCGCGTCGGACGAGGTCGTCGCGTCGCGGTCGAGCTGCACCGCGAGTGCCGTCAGCGCACGGCTCCGCGCCGAGCCCCTCTTTCCTTCGGCATCCCTGAGGGTGGTGCGTACCGCCTGGACGCGCGGCGCAGCAAGGCCGTGCGACCGCTCCAGCTGGTCGACGTAGGCCCGTGACACCACGAAGCTCGCCGGCCAGACGACCTGCTGCTGGTCCTGCACGTTCTGCGACTCGAGCCGCACCAGCTTCGCCGCGTCCAGCTCGTTCTGCGACAGCAACGCGGACGGTTGCAGCTCGAGGATGTCGAGACCGCGGGCGATCTCGGAGCTGTAAATCAACCCGTTGTACCAATACGCCGACCACGAGCCCGCGATCTCGAGCTTCGTCGAATCCATGGGGCCGCGGTCGAAGAACGCGATCTCCACCGGATGCGCGGCGTCGGTCCAGTCGAACACCGAGACGCCGCCCTGATACCAGCCCTGCACCATGATGTCGCGCCCGGGGACGGGAATCAGGTTGCCGTTATGCGCGACGCAATTCTCCTTGTCGGTCTGCGGCGCCGGCAGCTTGTAGTAGCCGCGGAACGTCATCGTCCCGTTCGCGATCGTAAACAGCGCGTCCGCCCCCCACTGGGGCAGATCGGTGATCCGGCATTTCGGGCCGATTCCGCCGCCCCACTCGTCGGTGAACAGCACCTTGGTGCCGTCGTTGTTGAACGTGGCCGAGTGCCAGTAGGAGAAATTCGAATCGGACGCGGCGGCGATGCGGGCGGGATGCGCCGCGTCCTTGATGTCGAGCAGAAGGCCGTACTCGGCGCAGGCACCGGCGGCGAGGCCGAGCGTCGGATAGACGGTGACGTCGTGGCACTGGTCGGGTCCGCGATGCACCGTCCCGGCGGGCGTCGGCGGTCCGTTCATCATCATGTCCATGATGCCCTGGATCGCACCGCGCAGCGCGGTGCTATCGGCCGCGGTCGGGGCGCCGCTGCCGCCGCGGGCGTGCACGACACTATCGAGCAGCGCGGTCACGAAGGGCGCTGGGAGGATGAAGGCCCCACCCTCCATGATTCCGGCGAATGCGCCGGCGGCCTTCGCCGAATCGACGATCTTTATGTCCTGCGGGGCGGCGCCATGCGTGGCTGGCTGCGACAACCCCTCGAAGATGCGCGGCCGGCTCACGATCTGGGCCTTTTCGGGCGTCGCGAGCGGCACGCGGATGACGTCGAGCCTGAACCGCGCCGAGCTCGTGTCCTGGTCCGGAGAGGCGCCAACGCATCCCGCGAGCTCCTCTGCCGGACGCACATTGGCCTGGCCCGAGACGTAGATGTAGACGGCGCCTGTGTCGTGCCTATCGGTCACCACGGTGTGCGTATGCGAGCCGCGGCACGTCTGCACGGCGGCCACGCTCTTCGGGTGCGCGACGTCGGAGATGTCGTAGATGCGGATGCCGCGGAAGCGCTCCGGGCTCGCCAGGGCCTGCACGCCCTGTGCGCCACAGTCGATCCGCCCGTCGAGCGATTCTGCCGAGACGAACAGGAGGTGGCGGTAGACCGACACGTCACTCTGCATGTCGGGGCAGATATTCAGGACCGTGCGGTTCGGATGGGCGGGATCGGAGACGTCCCACACCTGGAAGCCGCGGAAGCTCCCCTGGATGACATAGTGTCCCTGAAACGCGATGTCCGAATTCATGTATCCGAAGTCGCCCGCCGAGTCCGGAATGAGCTGCGTGGCAGGCGGGCTCGTCGAGACGAGGCGCATGTTCCACGCGGCGGACTCCGCGTTCCACCATCCGGCGCGGAGCCCGACGCGCGGGTCGGGATTGGGCTGTTGGGCGGCGAGGCGAGCGGCGCTGAAGACGCCGGCAATCACGAGGATCGCGGCGGCGGGCTGGCGACGAATCACAGTGTTCCTCTGGCGAGGTGGTCGCTAGGAAACTGCCCCTCCCGGCGCGCGGACGTAAGCCCCGCATATTCCAGGGACCCACGCGCCGGACGGATCCAATGCTGACCGCGCCGTTTCTGCAAGAGCTCGAACCCGCACAGAACGTCCTCATCGCCGGGATCGGCGGCGGGTTCGACGTGTTCAGCGGGCTGCCGCTGTATTTCGGGCTGCAGCAGGCGGGGAAGCAGGTCCACCTCGCCAACTTGTCGTTTTCACGGCTGCCGCCGGAGCCGGACGCGCGCCTCGCTCCGGGGCTGCTCCGGGTCTCGCCCGCGACGCCGCTCGTCGACAGCTATTTCCCCGAGCGATACCTGGTCGAATGGTTCCGCGATCAGGGCGAGGACGTCGCGATCTATTGTTTCGAGCGCACCGGCGTGCAGCCGCTGCTCGAGGCTTACCGGGCGCTGATCGCCGACCTCGGCGTGGACACGGTGATCCTCGTCGACGGCGGCACCGACAGCCTGATGCGGGGAGACGAGCATGGGCTGGGCACGCCGCAGGAAGACATCGCGTCGATCACCGCTGTGCACGAGCTGGACGTGCCGCGCAAGCTGCTCGTCTGCCTGGGATTCGGGATCGACCACTTTCACGGCGTGTGCCATGCGCATGTTCTCGAGGCGGTCGCGGAGGTCACGCGCCGCGGCGGGTACCTCGGGATGGTGGCCCTCGTCGAGCAGATGCCCGAAGTGCGCCGCTATCGGGAGGCAACCGAAGCGGTGTTCACGCGGATGCCGCACCACATCAGCATCGTCTCGAGCTCGATTCTGTCGGCGCTGCGCGGGATGTACGGCGATCATCACGCCACCGACCGCACTGATGGGAGCGAGCTGTGGATCAATCCCTTGATGACGGTCTACTGGTGTTTCCGGCTGGCGCCCGTGGCGGAGCGGATCCTGTACCGCGATGCGATGCTCCGTACCCGGAGCTACCTGGACATCAACTACGCCATCCTTGAGTTCCGAACGGGCTGCCAGGCGATTCGTCCGCCGATGGCCATTCCCCTCTGAATTGGAGACCGCAATGCGCGCGCATGGAATGCTGGTTGTGGTGAGCGCTGTACTTCTCGTCGCCGGCGGCGCGCGGCCCGCGCTCGACAACCACGTGGCCCGCACGCCCCCGATGGGTTGGAACAGCTGGAACCATTTCGGCTGCGACGTGAGTGCCCAGCTGATCCGCGAGACCGCCGACGCGATGGTCGCGAGTGGGCTGCGCGACGCGGGCTATCAGTACGTCGTGATCGACGACTGCTGGCAGGTGGCGCGCGACGCGCGGGGACGGCTCGTCGCGGATTCCGCGCGCTTCCCGGGCGGCATGAAGCCGCTGGCCGACTACGTCCACAGCCGCGGCCTCCAATTCGGCCTCTACACCGACGCCGGCCGCCGCACCTGCCAGGGACGGCCTGGGACGTACGGGTCGGAGGAGGTGGACGCTCGGACGTTCGCCGAGTGGGGCGTGGACTACGTCAAAGAGGACTGGTGCAACGCGGAAGGGCTCGATGCCCCCACTCAGTACGCCAAGTTCCGTGATGCGCTCGCGCGTGCGGGGCGCCCGATCGTCTTCAGCATTTGTGAATGGGGTTCGGCCGGTCCATGGGATTGGGGTCCCACCACGGGGAACCTGTGGCGCACCACCACCGACATCGAAGACCACTGGACGAGCATGCTTGCGAACCTCGACATCTCGGGCCAGCATGCGGCAGCGGCGCGCCCCGGCGCCTGGAACGACCCCGACATGCTCGAGATTGGCAACGGCGGGATGACCGACGACGAGTACCGCGCGCATTTCGGTTTGTGGACGATCCTGGCGGCGCCGCTGATCGCCGGGAACGACGTGCGCACGATGTCAGGGGCGACGCGCGACATCCTGACCAACCGCGAGGTCATCGCGGTCGATCAGGATTCGCTGGGTGTGCAGGGAACGCTGGTCGAGGAGCGGAGCCCCGAGCTGCAGGTGTGGATGAAGCCGCTCGCGGATGGGAGCAGGGCAGTGGTGCTGCTGAATCGCTCCGCGCTGCAAACGGTGATCGCGGCGTCGTGGTGGCGGCTGCGTCTTGCGGGGCCCGCCCACGTGCGCGACCTGTGGAGCCACGCGGACCTTGGGACGTTCAGCGACCACTTCAGCGCGACGGTGCCGGCGCACGGGGCGGTGATGGTGCGGGTCACGCCACAGAAGAAATGAAGAGGGAGCGGCTGGGGCGACACGCGAACGCGTGTGCCTCGTATGTCACTGCGCTCCAGCGCAGTGCCGTTTAGGGCCCTGCAGGGGGTCGCCATTGGGGGCCCGAACTCAGAGCGATCGCAGCGAGTCCGTCTCCTGCACCAGCGCGTCCAGGAACTGCTGCATCTCCAGTGCGCGGTGCCGACCCTCCCGTTTTGCCGCCGCCGTCTGCAGCCGTCCCGGCATGTCGTGCAGCTGCTGGCGGACGACGTCGATCGCGTGCGGCAGATCCGGCGTGAACTGCTCCCGCATCGTGAGCGATACGATGCGCGCGATGTCGATCGCCCCCATGAAATCGAGGATGTCGGCGTCGCGAAACAGGATCGCGACGGCCACCGTGTCGGGGGGCCGGTAGTACTGGTGGTTATCGATGATCCACTTCCCGAACGCCGCCTTCTCCTTAGGGAATCCGGCCCCCCGCCACCCCGTGTCGACCACCTGAATCGCCCGAACCCCCGGCACC
>JACXTT010011219.1_pt1 | contig 12003 bp, 10 predicted proteins | sample 9270951 | NCBI WGS metagenome assembly JACXTT01 (sample SAMN15532306, study PRJNA645909) | rock metagenome | isolation source: weathered quartz diorite | place: Puerto Rico | collected 2017-06-21 | reverse complement strand
GTTACCAGGCGTCCCCTGTAAGCCTCCGTTGTGGCGGAGCCAGTTAGCCGAACGTCTTCAAAATGAATTCCAATCACGTCGGCGAACACGTGATTCTGTTCCTTGTAATCCAGCCATTCGGGAGCGGAGAGCACGGCCCAATTCAACCAGGTTTGCGCCGTGTTATGCGCGTCCAATACCGCCAACCGATCGCTGTCACGATAGGGCCACGGATCGATCAAGACGCCGTAAATGACACTGAAGATTGCCGTAGTGCCGCCGATGCCGAGTGCCAGGGTGAGTAGCGCAATCGCAGTGAAACCGCGACTCTTCGCCAGCATGCGCAGGCCGTAGCGGACATCTTGAATCAATGATTCAACCAGGGGGATGCCGCGCCGGTCGCCGTAAATCTCTTTCGTCTGCTCGACGCCCCCCAGCTTAATCAGCGCCTGCCTGCGGGCTTCGGCTGGCGTCATGCCAGAGCGGAGGTTGTCTTCGATGTGCATCTGGAGGTGGCTTTCCAGCTCGTCGGACAGTTCGCGTTCGCGACGTGCCTTGCTAAACAGGCCGCCCAAGCGCAAAAACCAGGCACGTGCGCCTCTCATGACGACTGCTCCTTCGGCACCAGGAACCGCGCAAGGATCGCCGTGGCTTGCTCCCAGCTCTGAGTTTCCTTCTCCACTTGCTTCCGGCCTGCGCGTGTGAGTTTGTAGTACTTGGCCTTACGACTGTTGTCGGAGATACCCCACTCAGAAGCGATGTACCCCTCCTGCTCTAATTTCAGAAGAGCCGGGTAGAGCGTCCCGTAGTTGACGGACAACAGATTGCCGCTTGTCTGCTCAATGCGTCGCGCAATCCCGTATCCGTGGATCGGCCCCAGCGTTTCGAGGGTCTTCAACACCATTAGGGCCAGGGTCCCTTGCCAGACATCTGCTTTCTCGCCCATGACACTCCTATTGGATAAACATATAACATGTCACAGTTTCTATGGCTATGCAATAGGGATGTTGAGGAATTTGGAGTCCACTTGACAAGAACCGTCGCTGGAGGATTCCAAGCTCGTGTGTGATGTCCCGATTAACGTCGATTCTGTAACTTTCTTCAACGCTACTAAGCGAGCGCGGGAAGCAATGCCAGAGAATTCCTGGTGATAAATCCCCATGTAATTTCTAACGATTAGCCGGATATTGTGGGCGCCGCCGAAGAGAACCGCCTCGGCCACGGTTTAGTGTGGTCGTTAGATACGCTCAATCGTTTGAGGTCGGTCTGACCATGGAATTGTGTGGGTGGATCCATTGACGAAGTCAGTCCTGCTCGCTCGTAGCTGACGCCGAGGACGGGATCTCGGAGGTCGAAGAGGATTTCGTGTTGACCTCGGCAGGAAGCTGCGACGCATTGTCGTCGGTAGGCCGACCTTCGAGCGCCTCATTAAAAGTCTTCTTCACGCTCTGCCAAAAACTCTTGGTCAAAACTTCCTTCATATTGTGCTTCGCGTGTCCATCATATATCTAGTTCGAGCCTGGCCGCATATATCGACGATCAGTTGCGAATCACCGAGACAACGCCCTGGACTCCTTGGGCTCGTTGCCGGTGAACGCGCTCTGGTTTTGCCTCCGAAAAGAGGACCTGCAATGTCGAAGAATGAATCGGGCTATGAGGGAGCGCGAGGCGAACACCATCGTCGGGGTGGACGCGGAGAGTACCTAAGTCGGGCGTCGTGATGCGCTTCGGTGTTTGTGACCGCCAACGTACTCCCGCACTACCATGACGACGAAGAAGACTTGGCACTTGTCCCAGCCTCCGAGCCAGCAGATCCGCCAATTGTCGATGCAATCGCCCAGCGACGCCGGCTTGCGAAGTCGAAGGAACTTGGTCTGAACGTGCATGGCCACTTGCGTCCACACACATCCATGGCTCCGCCGGCTAGAACAGTCAACTCCGCACTCGCGAATCGCTGAAGCCTCACGAGCTGTGCCCTCGGCTCGGCCTTGATTCGCAGATAGCGTCCGTTAATGTGACTTAACGGGACGTTCAAAAAGTTACCCACGCTTATTCGCGGCCGGTCTGTGCGGAGGGATTTCGAGACAATAACCTTGCGGGGCGACGTTCCGTATGCCGTTCCAAGGTCAAGTGACCGCGCTGCGCACGGAGAGCCATGGAACACAGTGCGCCTCCACCAGAACGGCCTATAGGAGGAACCGGCGGGTTGTGGCCGGCTCCTTGATAAGCTTGAAAAGACTCACGCCTAACACGACGAGGACCACCAGCGCAATCAGACACACAAAAGCCGACAGCCAGAGGAAGAAGGCGAGCAGCACATCGTTGAGTTGCTGAGCGTATGTCTGAGACAGCATGGCTCCTCCGCGGTTGAAACTGCACTATTTCGCGGCTGCCAACCCAGGCAGGAAGTTCTCCAATACCCAGTACTCGGTCTTCCAGCTCTTCACGCTGTAACCGATTCGCTTGCCGTCTGGGTGGATGTTCAGCTCGCCGAGGAAGGCATCATGGGAGGTCAGTTCGGTCTTGCGCGCCTCACCACCTTCGGCCGGCACGACCCACAGCTCACCACCATCAGCGCCATGCTCCGGCGCATGTGATTCCAAAAGGAAAAACAGGAAGCGCCCGTCCGGACTCCAGGCCGTCGCCGGCGCGAGCCAGCTAAACCAGGGCTGCTTGTCATCATGTGCTACGAGCGGGATGAGCGTTCCGCCGTCGATGGAAACAACGCTCAACAGTTGCCCGTTTTTGGGCTGCATTTGGAGGAACGCCAGCCGCCGACCATCAGGCGAGACTCGAAAGAGATCCCATCGAGGGCTGACGGTGGAGATAAAGTTCTTCTCACCGGTTGCCGTGTCCTTCCGGACGATCCGCCTTTTCTCCCCGCCTTGATCGAAAGTTCCGAAAGTCCACTTGCCGTCGGGTGACCACTCCGTCAGCCAGCCTTCCTGGACGAGTACCGCCTCGCCGGTGGCCGCGTCGATGCGGTAGAGACCTTCTTTGTTGTCCTTTGATCCGATCGCCAGCAGAGAGCGGCCATCGGCGTGCCAGCGGACCATGAATGCATGGTGGCCGGCGCCACTCCGTTCGAGGCGGACTGCCGGCAGCAACTCCCGCTCATCAGCCGCGCCGTCCTCGCGGATCACCACGGTCGGCATGCCGCCATCCTGGCGCAGTTTGACGTACGCCAGCTTTCGGCCGTCCGCCGACCAGGACGGCGTGGAGGTGGAATCGTTGAGCCGCCGCGTAACACGCTCGGGAGGAGAGAGCAGCTTTCCGGTGGCGAAGTCGAGTGAGGCGATGAAAGCATTCGTCGCCAGGATCTCCTGGGAGTAATGCAGTGCTCCGCTCTTAGTCACTCCCAGCGCGGAAATCTCGCCTATGCCAGCGCGCAGGAGCTCCGGTTCGCCGGCCTGCTTTCCGTCTTTGATCGCAACCCGGTAGAGGCCGATGCTGCCGCTTCTATCGCTCAAGAACAGAATGCTGCCATCCGGCGCCCACGCGACCAGAGTATCCCTGGCGGGGTGGGGCGCGATCGCCGTCTCTTGGCCCCCCTCGGCTGGAACCACGAAGATGTCGCCCTCGGCCACTTGCTTGTTTGGCGGGTAGTCGTAGGCCACATATCGGCCGTCGGGCGAAAACAGGATCTTGGGACGGTAGCGGTTGGTAAATTCGGCGGTCTTCAACACACGCGGAGACCCGCCGGCCGCCGGTACCAGCATGAACTCGGTGACCCCGTGAGTGAGGCTGCCTTTGATGCTTCGCTCGAGCTGCATGGCGATTTGCCTTCCATCAGGCGACCAGTCGGTAGCGATACCCCATTCCTCGTCACCTTTTTCTTCCTGGGTGCTATACAGTGTCCGCTCGTTTTTGCCATCTGTTCCGACCACGCGCAACTGCCCGTACGTGTCCGCTGCCTTGTAATGCCAGAAGGCGAGCTGTTTGCCATCCCGCGAGATGGCGCTTTGATCCATATATCCCTTTTCGTCGTTCCAGATGCCGTAGTCGGTGACGTTCCAACTTTTGCCGGTCGTCAGATCCACAACGGCCGCGTTGCCGCCCGTGTAGTCGGTGGCCGCGCCGTAACGGCCGTCGGACGACACATTCCAGACGTCGCGGTTTGGATGAGTCTTGGGATCGAAGAACTGGTGCATACCCACGCCCCTTGCCGCGCTGGTGCTGCCACCCAACGCCACCAGTCGCTGGCGAGCCTGAGAAAGTGGCTCGCGCTGATCGGCATATTCCTTTACCACGCGCTCGTACGCCTTCCTGGCTTCCGTGTCGCCGAGCTTCTCATAGCATTGGCCCATGCGCACCAGTGCGGCCGCAGCTACGGCGCGGTTGGCGCTTTGCGCCAGCTTCATGTATTGCTCTATGGCGCCCTTCAGGTCGCCATCCAATACCTCCCTATCCATGGCGGCTTTGAGCGCCACTTCCGCCTTCTGATTTTCCGCTGCCGGAACGCAGAGCGGGCTAAGCGCGGCGAACGCCGCCAGGGCGAGAACGGTTGCGTGCAGTTTGTTCATGAAATCCTCCAACGTCCTCACTCTAGATACCCACCGTCGAGTTCTCGTCCGCCCGGCGTCGCGATTACGTCAAGTTTTCAGCCATCGAAGCGATAGCCCATGCCACGCACACCATGGATGAACTGCGGCTGGCCGGGCACCGGCTCGATCTTCTTCCGAAGATTCAGCACATGCGTATCCACGACGCGGTCGCTCACGTTAGTGCCTGCTTCCCAGGCGGCGCCGATCAGTTGGTCGCGCGTCAGCATGCGCCCGCGCCGCTCCACCAACACCTTCAAAAGCCGGAATTCCAGAGCCGTCAGATCGATCGGCACTCCGTTCCTCCGCACTTCCGCGCGGTCGAAATCGACCTCGACGCCGCCGAAACGGTAGATCCCCTGCGACTCATCTCCGAACCGCCGCAGCACCGCCTTGATGCGCGCACGCAGTTCGCGCGGGCTGAATGGCTTGGTGACGTAATCGTCCGCGCCCAGCTCCAAGCCCATCACCTTCTCGGCTTCCTGTACTTTCGCAGTCAGCAGGATGATGGGCGTCTTCACCCGCGACCGCCGCAACTCGCGGCAGACCTCGAAACCATCCACCCGCGGCAGCATGACGTCGAGCAGGATGAGGTCCCAGGTCTCGCGGCTGCAGCGCCGGATGGCGCTTTCGCCATCGTCTACGATCTCCACCTGATAGCCCTGGCGCTTCAAATCGTCTTCGAGTCCCAGGGCGATGTCCGGGTCGTCCTCAACGATCAGGATGCGTGCCATTTTCTGTCCCTTGTCGCTGTGCCGGCAGCACGATGGTGAACGTGCTGCCTGCGCCGGGGGCGCTCGAAACGTTGATGTTCCCGCCGTGCGCTTCTACAATATGCCGTACCATCGCGAGGCCGATCCCGGTTCCCTTGATGCCGCGCGATTTTGCAGCCGCGCCTCGTATGAACTTCTGAAAAATTTGTTTCTGCTCGGACACGAGAATGCCCAGCCCGTAGTCGCGCACCGTAATGCACACCTGGCTGCCGGCGCGTGCGCGGTTGACGGCCAGTTCGATCTTGCGGCTGTCGCCGGAGTACTTCGCGGCGTTGTCGAGCAGGTTCCAGAGCGCGCGAGAGAGGGCTTCGGGATCGGCATTGACGGAGCAGTCGGCGGAATCCATGATGCAGTCCACTGAAAAGCCGTGGCCCTTGACTTCCCGACCGAACTCCTCGGCCACGTCCTTGGCGAGAGCGCCGGCATCCAGCCATCGGAAGCGGTATGGCCGCCGGACCGCCTCCATTCGGCCAAAGTCCAGCAGAGACTCTACAAAGCGGTGCAGGCGGTCTGTCGCGCGGACCTGTGCGCGATAGTAACTCTGACGCTTCTCCAGTGGCAGGTCGTCTTCATCCAACAGCAGTTCAGTGAACTGCCGGAGGGAGGTGAGCGGCGTGCGGAATTCGTGTGAGACCGCGGAGACGAAATCCGACTGGAGGCGTGCCACGGCCAGCTCCCGGTTGACCGAGCGCCAGATGAAATAGCTGCCGGCGGCGATCAATATCAGAACAGCGGCGAAGCCCGCAAGCAGAATGCGGCGGCGCGCCGCAAGGTCGCCCAATTCTTCTGCCGCGCCGGCGCCGGCCACCACCAAAGTCCACGGCAGTCCGGTGTCAGCGGCGGTCCGCTAGACCTTTCGCACCCCGGCCGGCGGGCTGGCGCCGGCGACCGGTTTGGCGCCCGCAGCCAACAGGTACACCCGCGCGGGATGCGCTGCTTTCTGTGCCCCGGCCAGCCAGTGTGCCTCGGAATAGCGTGGGCCCGCAAGAAAAGCTGCAACGCGACCGCCCCGCGAGGCCCACAGGATCGTAACCGGTACGTGGCTGAACGACTCGACCTGGGCTCCCGGTGAGCCGAATTGCTGAGCCGGCGCGCTCGTGCATCTTTTATAAAGCCAATCGACAGCGCCAGCCAAGGCCTCATCCTCGGGGTTTGCGCAAATCTCCGATCCCAGCCAGTGGCCCAGTTGTCCGGTTATGTGCTCAAACGATACCTGATCCAACTGCCACCGCCCGCTGTGCAGGTCGGCCTCGATGGCCCTCGCTTCTTTGTGAAGTTCGGTCTCGCGCGATTGCGTCTCCAGGATGGCGCAACGGGCCCTGCGCGCGACAAGATCAACCGGGATTCCGCCAAGGCCAACCGATTTGATTTGGCTCAGGCTCGCGTAGGCTTCCAGGGCCTTATCCGGCTGGCCTGCTTTCCGCAGGATACGTGCCTGGCGAAGCAACGCGCCGGCTCGCATGGAGACATCGGGCGACGCCGCAAGCTTCCGGCTGATCTCCAGCGCTTTCGCGAGATTTTGTTCTCTGAATTCATTCGACTCCAGTTCGCTGAACGGGCCGGCCGGCGATTCCTTCAGGTTGAGCGTGACAGGGTAATACGGCAGTCTACCCGGCGGAATGGCGTCGATCCAATCGGAACGGAAAGTGACGTAAATGGAGCCTTCGGGGATTTCAGCGGGCGTCCACGGGGGTCCTTCGAGGCGTTTCGCCAGCGTCGCCAGTTCCTGTTCGAACGCCCGTACGACAGAATCCGCGGTGTGCTCCAGAATCTCGATTTGCCGCTGGTTGGCGAGCGCCCGGTCCTGTTCGAGCAGGCGCACTCCGAGAAATACCAGCGTCGCCGCCGGCAGAAACATCACCAGGAGAAACACAACCAACAGGTTGCGGGGAGGCCGCAACCATAGGTGTAGCCCGCCATCGTACTCGCCATCTTCGCTCATTTCACAGCCGCCGGATAGCGGTTCTGTCAGATCTGAGTCAAGAATGCGTCAAGCCGGCGAAGGTGCATCGGGCCAAATCCTGTAGGACGGAAAACGCCGATAATGGCAACTATCAGGGTCAAGCTGCGGCCCCTTAGTTTTCTAGTACGCCGTCAACCGCCCGGTAAGGATACTTCTGTTAATGTGCGATAACGCTTTCCTTTCCAAATACTAATGGCGTCGCGGCTGTCGATTCGTGGCGATGACACCGCTAGATGAGGAACTCAACCGAGCCCCCCGGGGGCCAGCCCGTTGACAGCAAGTCGCTTACGGCTCATACTCTTACCAATCGGTGAACCGGCTTTGAAAGTTGCGGCTCTCCTTCTCTCGGGCGCATTTTGCGCCGGCTCTCTGGCGGGCCAGGCGTCAGCCACGAAACCGCGCGAGGAATCGATGGCTTCCGACCGCTTCGCCGAAGCGCACGCGCCTCTGTTCCGGCCACCGAGTTCCACCAACAGCGGCGCGGTGACAGATCGCGTCGCCCGATCCCTGTCGGCGGCCAACCCAGCCGCTGGCGGCGTCCCCATTCGCAATTTTATCGACGAGCACATCTTCGACAAGATGCGACGCGACGGCGTTCCGCATGCTCCACTCTCCTCGGATTACGAATTCCTGCGCCGAGTAACGCTTGATCTTACCGGCCGGTTGGCTTCGACGGACCAGGTGCGCGCGTTCATCGCCGACCGCGATCCGGCCAAGCGCGACAAGCTTATCGGTCAGTTGCTCCAGAGTGAGGCTTACGTGGATAAGTGGGCCTACTTCTTTATGGACCTGTTCCGCGCCAACGGCAAGATGGGGCGTGGGCAGGACCTGTTTCACTACTGGATGAAAGAGAACCTCAGCGTTGATCGTCCGTACGATGACGTGGTCCGATCCATCATCGGCGCTTCGGCCAAGAGCAACCATGTCGTGGCTGCGGCCAATGTGATCGCGCGCGAGCATGTGCAAGGGAAGCCCCATCCCGAAGATGGCGATGACCTCGGCATGGTGCAGCAGTTGGACACCGACGACGAGCTCTCCATTCTTTATGCCAAGACTTTCCTGGGAATCAATATTTCCTGCATCTCCTGCCACGACGGTCGCGGCCATCTGGAAAAAGTAAACGTGTGGATGAGCGGCAAGAAACGTTCCGATTTCTTCCAGAACACCGCGTTCCTCGGCCATTCCCGCTACCTCATGTATTGGGAACACGGTAAGCCGCAGTCGGGTGAGTTTCTGATCGACGACGCCAATGCCGGGTACAACACCAAGAGCGCAAGCATGATTCGTGTGCCGCGCTTCGGCGGTGCGGCGGATCCGGCGTTTATCCTTACGGGAGCGCGGCCGCGGCCGGGCGCGGAGCCGCGCGAGGAGTTCGGCCGCATGCTGACTGCCCACCCGCAGTTCGCCCGCGCCACCGTGAACCTGTTCTGGTCGCGGCTCATCTCCCCGCGGGCTGGGCGTTGCAGCCCTCGCATCCCGAGCTTCTCGATGCGCTGGCCCGCGATTTTCAAACGAGTGGATACAGTTTGCGACATCTGCTGGCGCAGATCTGCCGCTCGAGCGCGTACCAACTCTCGGCACGGTTTGACGGCGAATGGAAGGACCAGTACACGAAGTTTTATGCCCGCAAGTTCGTGCGCATGCTGACCGCAGAAGAGCTGCACGACGCGATCGCGGTCTCGACGGAACGGCCGGGCGATTTCAAGTTCGGTAGCCAGAGAACGGGAATGGCTATGCAATTGAGTGGTCCGGAAGGCAACGGGGATGTCCGCTACTTCATGCAAACCTTCGGCCAGTCGAATCGCAACAATCCACCGCGGCAGCTCTCCGGGTCGCCTTTGCAACCGCTCTTGCTCATGCAGTCGCCAGTGGTGACGGAGCGCGTTCGCGCCGAGAAAGACAGCCGGATCGCGCGGCTGCTCGCAAGCTATCCCAATGATGACGCGCGTGTCGTGGAGGAGCTGTTTTTGGCGACCCTTTCTCGGCCGCCCTCCGCCACTGAGAGGGGAGTCGCCCTCGCGGCGCTGGCGAAAGACCGGGTCGAAGGCGCGCAGAATTTGCAGTGGGCGTTGATCAATCAGGTGGAATTCTTTTTCAACTACTGAGGCGGCTATGGAGAGCAAGACTGTTGGGGATATCCTGCGATCGAGACGCGACCTGCTGAAGCTTGGCGGTCTGGGGCTGCTGGCCGCTTCGGTCGACGCCGTCTGGCCACTACACGTCGGTGCAACCGGCTCGAAAGCTCAACCGCGCGCCAGTGCGCGCCACGTGTTGTTCTACGAACTTTCGGGCGCCCTCAGTCACGTCGAGTCCTTCGATTTCAAAGAAAATCCGGGTACGCCGAAAGATCTCGATGTCAGAGCCATTACGCCGGATCTCAGCCTCTCCCACCTGCTGTTCCCGCGGGTCGAGAAACACCTGGACAAGATCGCCATCTTACGCTCGATGTTGAGCCACGAAGAGGTGCATTTTCGTGGGCAGTACTACACGCAGACTGGCCGCCAGTTGAACGTGGCTTTCGCGCGCGAGATCCCCTCGATCGGCTCGGTGATCGCCATGGAACTCGAATCGCGCCGCCGTCCGGACGACACTTTTCCTACCTACATGTCGTTCAACCTGGACAAAGCGTTCCCCGGCGCTCTCTCCACCGGTTTTCTTCCGCCGCGCTTCTCAGTCGTCGACATAAATCCCGAATCCGCGGTTAAGGGGATGAAGCTCGACCAGAAGGCGGTCGAACTGCTCGAAGAACGCTGGCATTTGCTGAGCGAGCTGCGGAAGGCCGAAAAGACGCTCGTCGCGGGTTACGGCAGGCAGATGGCTGGCTATGATGATTTCTACGAGACTGCGCACCGGCTGTTGAGCGACGAGCGCTGGCCCACGGCATTCCACATCACGGAAGAAGACCGGAAGCGCTACGGCAACACGTCTGTGGGCGTCTCCTGCATTCTGGCGCGCAATGTGCTCGCTGAGGATGCGGGCACGCACTACATCCACATCTGCCATCCCGGCTGGGATCATCACGTGAAGATCTGGGACCGCGGCGCCGAATCGAACCACTATGTTCTCTGCGGAGAGTTCGACCCGGCGTTCTCAAGCCTGCTCGAAGACCTCGCGACCACTCGCTCGAAGACGGATCAGTCGAAGACCCTTCTGGACGAGACGCTGGTCGTGGTAGCCGGCGAATTCGGGCGCACACCGGGCGCGCTCAACCACCTGGCCGGCCGCGATCACTACAACCGCTGCTACCCCGCACTGTTCGCCGGCGCAGGCGTAAAGGGCAGGAGCGTGCTTGGCCGCACGGATTCGGCGGGCGCAAAGTGCCTGGATACCGGGTGGAACCACAAAGAGCAACCGCGCACAGAGAACATCGTGGCCACGATATATTCCGCTCTGGGTATCGACTGGACCAAGGAAATTCGCAACACGCCTTCCGGCCGGACATACGTGTACGTCGATCCACTCGGACCGAACGGATATATCCCCACGGATGACATCACGACTATTTACGGCTAGCATCCTCCTGTGTCTGCCCCTGCTCGCAACCCGGGCTGCCGAGCCTGGAATGGTCTTCATTCCGGCCGGGGATTTCCTGCGCGGTCGCTCGCACGCCCTCCCCGATGACGGTCTCAAGTGGTATCCGACGTTGTTGAAAGACGACCGCCCGGTTCGCCGCATCTACATCGACGCCCTTTACCTGGACGAGCACGAGGTGACGAATGCGCAGTACGCCCGATTCGTTCGGGCGATCGGGTACCGCGCGCCTTACAACTGGCCGCACGGCCGCGTGCCCGAAGGTAAGGAAAGTTTTCCGGTCGTGGACGTGAGCTGGGGCGATGCGGCCGCATATGCGCGTTGGGCCGGCAAGCGGCTTCCAACGGAAGCGGAATGGGAGCGGGCCTGCCGCGGACTTGCAGAAGGACGCAAGTACTCTTGGGGCGACCAGGAGCCAACCATCGAGGACGCGCGCTTCGATTTGCGGGAGGGCCCGGGCCAGGTCTGTTCGCTGCGGCGCAACCCATTCGGCCTTTGCGACATCGCCGGCAACGTCTGGGAATGGTGCTCCGATTGGTATGACAAAGACTACTACGCTGGGGCACCAGAGAAGAATCCCCGCGGCCCGGAGAGCGGCGTTTACCGTGTTCTACGCGGCGGTTCATGGGCAGATGAGGCTAAGTACCTCACCTGCGCGTACCGGAGTTGGGCGCGTCCAGCCGAGCGCAGTCCTAACATCGGATTCCGCTGCGCCAAAAATTTCAAGTAGGTTTCTCGTCCCAAGAAACTCAACGCTCCCAGGTCTCGTGTCTCGGAGTTAGCCCACGGAGTCAGTGCTAGCGACGAAATAAGCCCCGCCCGACAGTTTTCGGAATGGTAAGCCTGCGAAGCGACCTACTCCAGATTGCCTTTTTGCCGCGCTACCCCGACGATGAGGAATTCCAGGTCGCCAGTGCCGTAATTTACGAATGAATGTGCATCGTTGAGATGCACAGGAACGGCATCGCTGGCACTCATGGGCGCCGTCTCGTCATTAACCTGGGCGGAACCCCGACCCGAAATCACATAAAAAAGTTCCGCGACACTCGTGTGCCGGTGACGCCCCAATGAGCTGCCGGGGGGAAGCAACAGGTGGTCCACGTACGCCCAGTTGGTGAAGAAAACATCGGGCCCCAGCACCCGCCGATATAATGCGGTGCCTTCACCCGCATGCATGTGCTTGACCGGCTGCAACAGCTTCCGATCCAGTCTGAAG
>JACXTT010011218.1_pt1 | contig 12003 bp, 10 predicted proteins | sample 9270951 | NCBI WGS metagenome assembly JACXTT01 (sample SAMN15532306, study PRJNA645909) | rock metagenome | isolation source: weathered quartz diorite | place: Puerto Rico | collected 2017-06-21 | reverse complement strand
TGTGGGGGGGGTGAAGGAGGGGCCCGCAGGAGGGGGACGAACCCTAAAGGTACTAAGTAGCATTGGATTTTGATTCCAGCACGTTTGCCAGTTCCGCCACTCCGGGTGGACAATCAAAAATAGCATGCCAACGCGCAGCACTCAAGACAGGCCGACTTCAGGCAACATCCAGACACGGTCAGCGGTACTTCTGTCGCGTGCTTTGGCATCTTTGAAGATGTGGGCGCGAAGAAGGTGAAGCATGGGTTTTTCCCTGACCTAGCGGAACCTGTGGCCAGAGGCGAGCGTACCTAATATGACGGGGGGCCAGTATGATCCTGAGACGGGACAGCAAGAGGCACTCGACGTATGGGAGGATTCCCTTTCGCGCAACGGCAATTTTCCTTGGAATAGTGTTGCTGGAACTCGTGCTCGACACAAGTGCCCTCCCCGTCGTCTTCGATCTCCGCCCGACTATTCTGATTAGTTCGGGGGTTGCTGCGGCACTTGCGCTGACATTGCTGTTGTTCCCGAACTCACTCGGATTCCGTATCTTCGCGATGGTCGCTCTCTTGGTCGGTGCTGGGACCCTTATGGCAACGGTCTACGACCTGAGGTTTTCATACCGATCGCAAGAAGTATCGATCGCCAACGGCGATATCATGCTTCGAGGCACGCTATACCTCCCACGTTCCGCTGGGCCTCACCCTGCCATGATCTTGATACATGGCTCTGGACCTGCGACCCGTCTCGAATACGGTTTTTACGCTCGCGCATACGCGCGTCACGGCGTTGCGACACTAGCTTATGACAAGCGCGGTAGTGGAGCTTCCCAAGGGGACATCAGAACCGCGACCTACGAGCAACTAGCCAGCGATGCAGTGAGCGGAATCCAGTTGCTGCGTAATCGGTCGGATATCGATCCCCAGAGAGTGGGAATTTGGGGACTCAGCGAGGGTGAATGGGTAGCGCCTTTGGCAGCAATTCAGACTGACCCTGCTTTTCTAGTCTTGATTTCCGCCTCCGCCATGACGCCGAGTCAGCAAGTTCAGTACGAGACAAGTGCGAATGTCCGCAAAGCAGGATTCTCCGAGGAAAAGGCTCAACGGGCGACTGAACTCTACGCAAAGCTTGCGGCGTTCCAGCGAACCGGTGCCGGTGCCGAGGACCTGAACCGTGAGCTCCAACAAGCCAGCAGAGAGCCATGGTTTGAAGCCGCGCGCTATCTGGAGCGCTCCGTCCCTGATTACAGCCAGGTGCAGAAACTCGTCTGGTTCCCCGCGTGGCGCGCTCGAATGGACTTCGATGCTCTTTCTTTGTTAGCCGAAATCCAGTGCCCGGTGCTCGCCCAGGTTGGAGGAAGTGACCTGAAGAACGATGGCTCTGGAACGCTGCGTCGCCTCGAACACGCGCTTTCGATCGGTGGGAACACTGCTTTTACCGGTGTGTTGTATCGGAAGGCTGGGCACGGCGTTATCGAGTGGCGACTGCCGTGGCAACTTCCGCCGCCATGGTTTGCAAGTGGATATCTTAAGACCCAGCTTGACTGGGTCTCACAACATGCGACGAGACAAAAAGACGAAGGCATTCGCAGCGTGAATTAACTAACTAGAGCGACCGGCCCTTGAGGATCTATGAAGTCCGGTGAAGTCCGGTGAGCTAAGTGGCTTTGTTTTCTTGCAAGTCGTGTGTTTTCAACGCGCCTGAAATAGTTTTTGAGTCCAGCGCGTCTGTCAGTTCCGCCACTCCGGGTGGACAATCAAAAATAGCATGGCGGCTTGCAGCACTCAAGAAAACACGCTTGGGGTGCGCTCTCAATCCAGAAAGAGCGATTCGTTGCATCAGGCTGCCACCGGTCGATCCCCGCTCCACAGCAGCAGCATTGACGCGGATTGAAGTTTGCTTCGATTCCAAATTTCCTAGAGATTTCCACAGGCCACGACTGGACGCCCAGAATGCACAGAGCTAGGCTATGCTCCCCCGCTCGGCAGGGGTTTCTTTGCTAGCCACGAGACATCCGGGCGGGCACCTTGAGGCGGCTCTTGTCTACAGTAACTCCCCTATCCGCGGGAACTCGCGGGGAGCACCGCGATTTGTCTTTCTGGATGGACCAAGTCCTGAAGGAGCTGGAGTCTGTCCGCTCGTCGGCCAGCATGGATGCGGTGCATGACCTTCGCGTTGCGATTCGCCGCTGCCGTTCGATCGCCGCGGCAATGGAAGAGGTAGATCCGGACCCTGCGTGGCCGGAAATGCGGAAGGCCGCGCGCAAACTTTTTCGTGCGTTGGGCGCGCTGCGCGATGCGCAAGTGATGGATGGCTGGGTTAAGAAGCTGGGGCCGGAGACGGATCCGGTGCGCGTACATCTGCAAGCTGCATTTGAATCCAAGGAGCCGCAACTGCGCGAGGAAGCTCTGCGGGCGGTGGCCAAGTTCGACCAAAGGGCATGGAAACATTTTGCGCGGACGCTCCGGCAGCGCAGCCGGCTCGTTCCCCCTGGTGGTTTAGCGGCGGAATGCCTGGCGCTGGAACGATTCGAAAGCGCCAAGGACCTGCATGCGAAGGCGCTGCGCACAGAAAGACCTAAGCCGTGGCACGCGCTGCGCATCGGCCTAAAGCGATTCCGTTACACCGTTGAGAGTCTGGTCCCTGAGCAGTATGCGATTTGGGGCGACAACCTGAAGCGTGTTCAGGATTTGCTGGGAGAAGTTCACGACCTGGATGTGCTTTCGGAGATGGTCAAGAGATCGGAGTTCGTGGAGACGGAAGATTCCTTGACTGTTTGGGTTGAGATGATCGGGCACGAACGGCAAGAGTGCTTGCGCACTTACCGTCAACTCACACTCGGAAAGACGAGCCTGTGGAGTGTTTGGCGGGCGGGCCTGCCGACGAACGGACGAGTCGAGCCTTCTGCCGAAGCCCGGTTGCGCGCTACCGCACGGGCGGTGGATCCACATTCGAGCAGGACATCTCAGGTTTCGCGTATCGCGGTCGCGTTGTACGAAGCGTTGAAACGCGCGGAGGCAGGGACGGCATTACGCGAAACTTCTTTGCGACGCATTCTGCTGGCCGCAGCCCGATTGCACGGAGCAGGTGCCCCCGACGCGGAGAAATCCGCGCAAAAGGCCGCGCGCAAATTCGTTATGCGGCTGCCTGTACCGCCGGGATGGAACAACGAAGAATGGGAGCTGCTGGCGACGGTGGTCCGCTATCACCGCGGAACGGAGCCTTCGAAGAAGAAGGGCTCTTTTTCCAAATTGTCCGCGGAGCAACAGAATCGTGTCCGCGCTTTGACTGGTATTTTGCGGTTGGCACTGGCGCTTCGGAAATGCGGCGTGGAAAGCGGCGCGGGGCTTCGCGCGGAGAAATCTGCGGAGACGATTGTGCTTCGGGTGCGCGGGCTCCCGGACGACGTGGAGACCGCGGCGCGGCTCGGCGCCGGCAAACATTTGCTCGAAGAGTATTTGGGAATGCCGCTGATTCTGAAACCGATGGCGAAGCAAGGGAAGGTTGTCGCCCTGCCGACGCCGCAATTCTTCATGGCGTCTGACTAGGCCGCTTCCTTACTGCCGATTCCGGTTTGCTATTTTCCAGCGCGGCGCAACATCTTGGGAGTAGCGAGCCAAGTGAGAACACCCATCGGCGGAGAGATGCGCTTTAATTCGATGAGAGCGACTCCCGCCTTTTTCAAGTACGTCAGGTGCTTCTTCGAGCCTAGCGCGGTGGCGATGACATCGTCGAGATGCGGCGCGTGACCAAACAGAAAAACTGTGGAAGCCTGCTTTTCGCGCGCCAGTTCGCGAAAAAGAAGCGTGGACTCCGCGCCGGGCAGCAGCAATTCGGTGCGCCGGATTTTCTGTCTGGAGTAGTCCAGGGCTTCCGCGAAAATCTCGGCCGTTTGCAGAGCGCGCGTATATGGGCTAGTGAAAAACAAATCTGCGGCCACACCGAGCGCCGCTACACCTTTCGCGACGCTTTTGGTTTTCTCGACGCCTTCTTCCGTCAGGTATCTTTCGGGGTCCGGAGGACACTGTGGCTCTTCGCGATTAATCGCGATTCCGTGCCGGACGATGTAAAGCTGCATCTTCATCTCCTAACTTTTTGCTGGCGTGTGAAGCCGATCACGAATCTCCAAGTGAAGATGACGGACGAAACATTCGGCGAATTCGATTCATGATGCCGGGAGCCTGCCGGGAATACACTTTCACATGACACTCTTTCTCGAACCATTCCGCGCTGCGGCCCGCATCGCGCAGGTCTTCGCTGGCGTCGCCACGGGCCTGCACTTCCAACCCAACGGCGCCGCGTTGAAACGTAGCACGAATCTTGACCACGCGCTGGCGGTGCGAGTGGTCGAGACTCTCCGCGATGCGCAGGATTGCCGCGAGCCTCCGCAGAGTGGGCTTATCCGCGTCATCGAGAGCGGAATAGGAAGGATGATGGGCGGCGGGCTCCGACTTTCGATTGTGATAGCGCACCAGACCCGCAACGATGGCGCGCTCGCGTCCTTCGAGGCCGGGGATGTCGCCGTTCATGACCAGGTATTCTCCATGTTTGTGATGGCCACGGTGGCTAACCATGTGTCCCGTATCGTGCAACAGAGCGCCGGCTTCGAGAAGCACACGAGTTTGCGGCGGCAGACGATGTACGGGCTGCAACTGGTCAAAGAGCTGGAGGCTTAATTCGCGAACATGTTCTGCGTGCTGCTGATCGTATTCGAGTCTGCGTGCGAAGCTGCGTGCGCCCACAAGCAACTGGCGCGCGGCGCCATTGTAGCGGTGCGGCTCGGTACGGGAAAACGTTTCGTGTGCGATTTCCTGAAGGAGGCCTTCGCGGACGCCGACACCCGGGACGGCAAAGACCCACAGATTCAAATAGCGGCCCAATGTGACAAAGGTAATGGCAGCAATACCTATCACATCGGCACGGTCGCGTCGGACCCCGTAGGTTTTCATGCGCTCACGCACGTCGCGTTCGAGAATGTCAGGCAGACGCTCGCGTAGGAGCGAAAGCTCGACAGTCTCGAGGCCATGCTCGCGCGGACCCGGAGCAATTTCAGCAAGAGTCTCCGCGTTTCCGCCGAGGGCGATGGCAATTCCGTTGCTCAGATTGGGCCGCGGCGAAAGTTTGGATTCCAGAAGAGCGCGCACGTACTTGCGAACCTGCTCGCCTTCCGCGGGCTTGATGATGCCGGGGAGATCGAGAGTGGTCATCAGGCGAACGGTACCTACGGGTAGTTGGGCACTTTGCTCGACGGTGTGATCGCGAAGGAGACTGATCTCGAGGCTGCCTCCGCCGAGGTCCACGAGGCAGCGAGGAACGACTTCGTGCCCCAGCGCTTCGAGCACCCCCTCCCTGCCAATGCAGGACTCTTCCGCCGGGCCAATCACTTCGAGCGCGACACCAGATTTTCTTTTTATGGTGCGAACGAAGGCGTCGCGGTTTTCCGCTTCGCGAGTAGCGCTGGTAGCCACCGCGCGATAGCGCGCCACACCGAAATCGTCCATCACTTCACGAAAATAGCGAAAGGCCTTTACGGCTTTTTTGAAGACATCTTCGCTGAAACGCGGCCGCACAAAAACGCTTTCGCCCAAGCGAAGCGGATAGCGCTCGCTCTGAAGCGGTTCGATGTCCAGCGCGGAATACGCGCGAGCTACGGACAGGCGCACGGCATTGGAGCCGGCGTCGATAGCGGCGATGTGAACCGGCTCGGGCATGGGCATTGGCGAGTTCTACCGCCAGAGGTGAGATAGGGCTGAGGAAGGAGTGTATTTCGTGGAGCGAATTCCCAGTTGCTCGGCGATGCGCTGGCGCAGCAGTTTGTTGACGGCGGAGACGCTGGCTTCGCCGTCCAACTCGATGAAGTTGTGCTTCTTGGCCATGACTTCGAATTCGCGCTTAATCATAGTCTGATAGCGGATGAAGGACCAATAGAGATCGTGGGAAAGCGACATGTCACGTCCAGCTTCCCAGTAGCTGATGGCCTGTGCTTTGCGAAACTCGCGGCCGAAGGCGGTCTCGGGACGAACATTCAACCAGAAAGTGAGATGCGGGCGGAGCGCCATGGCGTACAGCCCGCTCATGTAATCGCGGTTGATGCCACGCACGACACCGCGGCCAATCAAAGTGAAAATGTAGCGATCGGCCAGCACTATGGTGCCGGAACGCAGCGCGGGAAGAATACGGTGCTCGACCTGGTCGAAAAAATCGGTGGCGTACATCAGGGCCAGGGTCAGGCGCGTGACGGCGTTCTTGGCGAGAAGTTCGTCGATGTCGCGCCCGACAAGATTCGAACGGCGCAAGCCGCTGGTTTGCACGGCGAAACCTTCCGATTCGAGCCATTCCTGCAACAAGGTGATTTGGGTTGAGCGGCCCGATCCGTCCATCCCTTCAATCACGATGAGGCTGCCGGTGATTTCACTGGGATCGAATCCGACCAGGGGCTCGCCAAAAAAGGTTTGCTGGCTGGGCTCTTCGGCGGCAGGTTTTGATGGCGCCGGGGGCGCGGGAGTTTCTGTTGTAACTGAGGCCGCGGGCTTTTCTTTTTCTTGTTCGGGCATGCTCATTCCACTGCCTCAGCGCGAGGAGCGAAGCGCTTGAGATCGATTTTGGAGGCCACGATGTCGCGCATCTGTTTTTGCAATTTGTTGACGGGCATGGTTCCGTCCAGAACCACGAAATTGTCCGTCTCGACCATTTTGTCGTACTCCTCGAGAATGCGCGCCTGGAACAAGCGGAAACTTTCGGCGCGATCGTAGGACATTCCCAGGTCCATGCCGGCTTCGTAGTATTTCAGCTTGGGCCGCCCGCTTAGAATGCGGTTCACGGCCACGTCGAGAGGCGCGCGGAAATAAAACGTGATGTCCGGAACCGGCGCGAAGCGGTAAAGATTTCTGAGCCAGCGCGTCGAGCAGCCCCGCGCCGTGTCGCGCGCAAAAGCGGTGTAAATGTAACGGTCGGCCAGGACCAAATAGTCGCCCTGAAGCAAGGGCATGATCTGGCGTTCGCAGCGGTCAGCAAAGTCGGCCGCGTGTAGCAAGGAAAAAGTAGTTGGCGTGAGCAGCCGCCGCTGCTTCCCCCTGCGCGTCGCCGATTTTACGAGCGGCGAGGAATTCCATTCCGTGAAATGCAGGCGGTAGCCGCCGATTTCCAGCCAGCGCTTGAGCAGATACAACTGCGTGCTTTTTCCCGAGCCGTCCGTGCCCTCGACGACAATCAACGCGCCGGGATAAGCACGGCTGGGAACCGGCCGGCCCGGTTGCGGAAGAGTAGATTTGGCCGGCTCGGTCCGGGCCGGCTTTTGCACTACATCCTGAGTTTCCATGGGCCTCGAGCGAGAAGCTGCTGAAAAGGCAGATTATGCAACGAATGTTACAGCCGCATTACAACATATCGCGGGTTTCCGGGCAAAGCGTCCGGTCTGTCAGAACAGGGTGACTTTGATGTGCAGGAATTTCTTGGGGTTTTGGCGGAAATCGCCAATCAGCAGACGCATGTCTCCTGTCAATGCTGCCAGGTTGTCGTAGAGCTTCGGGTCGCTAAACATCTTCCCCACGGTAGTTGTGTTTTCGTTTAGTTTGGCGGAGGCGGACGCAAAATTCGCACTCGTTTCGCGCAGCTTTTCGTACAGTGTGTCGTCGGTCACGAATTTACCCAGAGAGCCTTTGCCAGCGCGGGCGTCCCGTAACATCGCGTTGGCATTGGTCATGGTCTCTTTCGTCTGGTCGTAAAGCGTTGGATCATAAATCAATTTGCCTAGAGTGCCTTTGCCGGCGCGCATGTCCGCCAGCATCACGTTTACGTTGTCCAAGCCCTTGTCCACCTTGGTGTACATCTCATCCGACGCAACCAGTTTCCCGAGAGTGCCTTGCCCGTCCTGAATGTTGGTAATCATCGCCTCGCTCCTAGCGAGGACGTTATTCAAATGACGATAGGCTTGCTCGTCGGTGAGCAATTTTCCAAGAGACCCGCGCCCTTGCTGCACGCCCTTGATCAGGTCGCGCACGTCAGTGGACAGAGCTGATAGATTACCGAGCACTTCCGCGCTCCGCTCTACGACCTCCGTCATGGCCTTTTCTTCAGCACCTGGAACCACACCGCCATCGGGAAGGGGCGTGCCGGTGAACCCGCGCGAAATGGTAACGTAGCGGTTCCCCAGGAGTCCTTCGGTCCTCGGGCTGGCCACCGAATCGGTCAAAATGTCCTTTTGGTAGTTGCGGTCAATGCGCATCACGATCTCGATATTCTTGCTCCGATCCATCGCCTTTCCCGAAGTCCGCGGCACCAGGCTGATGGATTCCACGTTGCCGACTTCCACGCCGTCCAAACGCACCGGCGCCCCCCTCACCAGCTGCGATGCGTCTGGCAAGTAGGTCTTGATTCGGTATTTCGGCGCCAGCGGGCCTGCCCCGGTGACGTAGAAGATTCCGGCGCCCAACACGGACAGTCCAACCAGCACAAACACACCCACGCGCAACTCCGTCCAAGTAAGTTGTCTTCGTTGTGGCATTGCTTCTTTCCCCCCTTCAAGAAAACCCCTACCGCAAATTCACACCAGAAAACGCTTCAGGTACGGATCCTTCGAATTCGCAATCTCCTCAGGCTCACCCTCGAAGTAAATCTCGCCTTCGCGGTATACCAGAAAGCGCGTGTTTGCGCCGTTTGCCACAGCGCTACCGTTCCCGGAATTCGCCACCACCCGCTCTGCCTCCTCGTCAAAATGAAAGTTCGCCAGCGCAAATCCGTCCTGCAACCGGTGCGTGGCCAGCAGGGCGGTCACGCCAAATACATCCCGCAACCGCAAGATCAACGTGATAATGGTTTGCGAGGTGATTGGATCCAACCCCGCTGTCGGAGAGTCATACAGCACGATCGGGGGACGATTGGCCAGGGCTCGCGCGATAGAAACGCGGCGCCTCATGCCGCCGGACAATTCAGAAGGAAGTTGGTCGATCGTGTGCTCGAGTTCCACAAAGCGCAGCACTTCTCTCACGCGCGGCTCAATCTCTTCCTGGGCAACGCCGTCCTCGTGTAACCGGTAGGCCACGTTGTCGGCGACATTCATCGAGTCAAACAGCGCTCCTTCCTGGAACATGAAGCCAATCTTCCGCCGGAACGCCAGCAACTCCTTCTCCGTCATTTCCGACACTTTTTGCCCCAGCACGTCGATGCTGCCGCTATCGGGCCGCAGCAGTCCCGCCGCCATTTTTAGCGTGAGCGTTTTTCCCGTGCCGGTTTCTCCCAGCAAAACGACGGTCTCGCGCTCGCGCACGCAAAAGGACACGCCGCGCAGAATCTGCCCCTCGTCGAAACCTATACGCACGTCTTCAAACGCAATTGCAGATTTTGCTTCCCAAGAAGGGAAAGACCCGTGTCCACCCATATCCGCGATTATAGCGGCAATTCGCTTTTTCTTCCCGGAAGAGCGCTTAAAACGCAATCGCCCTTAAGAAGCGTGAGATGAACGCACCATGTGGATTCCAGCCAGTGGCCGACCTCGAGCCATAACTCCGCGAAAAAAAGGGCTAGTTCTAGAAGATTTTATTGGACAAGTACAGCGAAAGCTTGGTCAAGAACAAATCCGCAACAATGATAAACACCGAGGAAATCACCACGGCTTGAGTTGTAGCGCGGCCGACCCCTTGCGTGCCGCCACGCACGGTCAATCCCTTGTAGCAACCCACAGTCGCCAGGATAAAGGCGAACGCCAGCGACTTCATGAAGCCTTGCATCAGGTCGGGAAACTCGAGAATATCGACCGCGCGCCGCCAAAACTCCACCGCGCTTAGTTGCAACGAGAAGACCGAGGCGACGCATCCACCCAGCAAACCGACGAACACCATCAATGCCGTGAGCAGCGGCACCATCAGCATGGTCGCCAGCACGCGCGGCGTCACCAGCTTGCGGCTCGGGTCTGTTCCCATCGCCCGCATCGCGTCCACCTGCTCGGTCACCAGCATCGAGCCTAACTCAGACGCCATTCCCGAAGAACAGCGTCCCGCTGTAAGCAGTCCTGTGATTGCCGGGCCAAGCTCCCGCACCAGCGCCAGCGAGACCACGTCTCCTGTCAGCGAAGTTTGCCCAAACCGCACGAATTGCGCTCCAGTCTGCAGCACCATGACGCCGCCGATGAAGAATCCCGACAGCAGAATGATCGGCAGCGAGCCGACTCCTACGTCATCCATCTGGTCGAGGGTGTCTTGAAAATAATGCGGTGAGGTTGCAAGATTGGTCAGAGACCGGGAGGAAAGCAGCGAGTAATCCTGAACCGCGGCCACTGCTCGTTTCGCCGCGTCCTCAAGCACCTCGACGATTGAGGGGGCCTTTTCCTGTTTCGTATGGCTGCCTGTTACCTGGAGCGGAGTGTCGGCCACAAGTACCTGTTCACACTCGTCTTTTTGCGTCCAACTTCGCGCTGAAACAGCATTTTGGCAAGCGTAACTGTGCGCCAACTTTGCGTCAAGTAAGCGATTTCGCTTAAGTTTCGTAACTCTGCACTGCTTTGCCTTCAGATTCTGTCGATCGAGCCAGGAAATAGCCCGCCCGGCAATCGCGGCTCGGGTTTCCCAAGCCTTTGCCAACTGAGCAACTGACGGAACAACTTCCGTGTTGGAATCACTGCTCTCCGTTAATCTGTTCTTACAGGAGACTATGCCCTATACACCAGAACGTCGGCGGCGTACTCGGCTCAAGCTACCACAAGTAGTGCGCATTCGCCCTTCCGATGCGCATCTCCAATTTGATGAGATCCTTCCCACGTTAAACACGACACGAGATAGCGTGTACTTCGCGTCCAAAAATGCCTCGTACACCGAGGGAATGCGCGTCTTCATCACTTTCCCGTATTCGGACTCGCCGGGCTCGCTCAATCGCGAATCCCTGGGCAGAGTGGTTCGTATTGATGACCTGGGCCAGGGTCGCCGCGGGGTCGCCGTCGAAATTCTTATGCCCCTCTACGTCGGCGGCAAAGAAACCGTACGCTGACGTGTCTGGCCGTCGGCAAATCCTTCCCTCAAACTCTTAGTCTCTTCTCCCCCACGCGTGTTTGCTGGACGCGAAACGCGGCCCTCGCTACACTGTCTCTTCCTCTTGATTGCATTTCGAAAGGACACGCGAGGACAGAGGCGCGTATGCTGAAGTTTTACACAGCCGGTGAATCGCACGGACAAGCGCTGTTCGCTTACATTTCCGGCCTTCCTGCGCAACTTCCCATTGATCTCAAGTTCATCAACAACGAGCTGCACCGCCGCCAGCTTGGCTACGGCCGCGGGGGCCGCCAGAAAATCGAAAAAGATTGCGCCGAGATTTTTGCTGGGGTCCGCCACGGGAAAACCATTGGCGCTCCTATCGCACTGCGCATTGAGAATCGAGACTGGGCAAATTGGGAGAAAATTCTCCCCGTCGAGCCCGCCGAAGACGATCCTGGCTCCAAAAAACTCGTCGCGCCCCGCCCCGGCCACGCCGATCTGGCCGGCTCGCTGAAATTCAATTATCACGATGCGCGTTACATCCTGGAACGGGCGTCTGCGCGCGAAACTGCCGCTCGTGTCGCGGCGGGTGCGTTCGCCAAAACCCTTCTGAAGGAATTCGGCACGGAAATCGCGAGCCATACCATTCAGGTAGGCAACATTCGCCTGGATCACTGCGTTCCCTGGAAAAAGATTCGCGCCGTCAGCTCCGACCTCGATTCGCCGCTGCGCTGCGCCGACACCGCTCTTCAAGAGAAAATGAAAGAAGAAGTGGATGCAGCATTGAAAGCCAACGACACCGTGGGCGGAATCTTCGAAATCGTCGCGCATAATGTTCCACCCGGCATTGGCAGCCACGCCCAGTGGGATGAAAAGCTCGACGGCCGCCTGGCTCAGGCGCTGATGAGCGTGCAGGCCGTGAAAGCCGTCGAGATTGGCGAAGGCGTGTCCATCGCCTCCGCTCACGGAAGCGATGTGCAGGACGAAATCTCTTACGATAAATCGGCGCACCGCTTTCATCGCTTCACCAACCGCGCGGGCGGCCTCGAGGGCGGCATCA
>JACXTT010011217.1_pt1 | contig 12003 bp, 7 predicted proteins | sample 9270951 | NCBI WGS metagenome assembly JACXTT01 (sample SAMN15532306, study PRJNA645909) | rock metagenome | isolation source: weathered quartz diorite | place: Puerto Rico | collected 2017-06-21 | reverse complement strand
TTCACCCTTCACCCTTCACTGAATCTTATATGTCAGATCAACCTGATTTGTTCGGCAACGGCGAGATTCCGGTTGCCGAGAAGAGGAAGATGAAGAAAGAAACGCCGCCGCAAAATGACGGGGGCGGCGGATTGCCGCCGCATTTCGCGCCGATCTCCGGCGAGTTCGGCGATTCGCTCCCGCTCGGCAAGTACGCCTCGACGCAGTACCTGCAGTACGCCATCGCCACGGTGAAGGACCGCGCGCTGCCACGCGTCGGCGACGGGCAGAAACCGGTGCAGGGCCGGATCCTCTACTCGATGTGGGAAGCCAACACCCGCGCCGGCACCAAGCGCACCAAGTCCGCGGCGGTGGTCGGCGACGTGCTCGGCAAGCTGCACCCGCACGGCGACCAGTCGGTGTACGACGCCCTGGTGCGGCTGGCGCAGGACTTCACCATGCGTTATCCGCTGATCGACGGCGAAGGCAACTTCGGCTCGCGTGACGGCGACGAAGCGGCAGCCTATCGCTACACCGAAGCGCGACTGACTAAATTCGCCGAAGTGCTGCTGGCCGAGCTGGACCAGGGCACGGTGGACTTTGCGCCCAACTACGACGGCACGCGCGAGGAGCCGACGGTGCTGCCGGCGCGGCTGCCGGTAGTTCTGCTGAACGGCGCTTCCGGCATCGCGGTCGGAATGGCAACCGAGATTCCCAGCCACAATCTCAACGAAGTCACCAATGCTGTGATCGCGATGATCCGCGATCCCGAGCTCAGCATCGCCGGTCTGATGAAGCACATCAAAGGGCCGGACTTCCCGGGCGGCGCGCAGATCATCACACCGCGCGCGGAACTCAAGGAGGCCTACGCCACCGGCCGCGGTTTGGTCCGGGTGCGTGCACGCTGGAACATTGAGCGTCTCGCCCGCGGGCAATGGCAGGTGGTGGTGTACGAGCTGCCGCCCGGCACCTCGGCCAAGAAGGTGCTCGAGGAAATCGAGGCGATCACCAATCCCCAGCCCAGGCCCGGCCGGAAATCGCTCACGCCAGAGCAGACGCGCGAGAAGCAATTGATGCTGGCGATGCTCGACAAGGCGCGCGACGAATCCGACCGCGCGCACCCGGTGCGCCTGGTGTTCGAACCCAGGACCTCGAAGATCGACGAGACCGAGTTCGTCAATCTCCTGCTGGCCAAGACCGGCATGGAAGGCAACGTCGCGATTAATTTTGTAATGGTCGGCCTCGACGGCCGGCCCACCGGAAAGAACCTGCGCGAGGTGATCGCCGAGTGGATCAAGTTCCGCTTTGCGACCGTCACCCGCCGCACCCAGCACCGGCTGGCGCAGGTCCTGGACCGCATCCACGTACTCGAAGGTCGCATGATCGTGCTGCTGAACGTGGACAAGGTGATCAAGATCATCCGCAATGCCGACGATCCGAAGGCGGATCTGGTCAAGGCGTTCAGGCTGTCCGAGCGCCAGGCCGACGACATCCTCGACATCCGCCTGCGCCAACTGGCGAAGCTCGAGCAAATCAGGATCGAGCAGGAGCTGAAAGATCTGCGGAAGGAACAGAAGGACCTGGAAAAGATCCTCAAGTACCGCAAGACGCTCGAAGACCTGGTGGTGTCCGAGATCGAGGACGACGTCAAGACCTTCGGCGACAAACGCCGCACCCGCATCGAGGAATCCGAGAAGGCGGTGATCGAGACCCCGATCATCGACGAGCCGGTGACGGTGATCTTCTCGAAGAAGGGCTGGGTGCGTGCGCGCCAGGGCTGGGAGGTGGATCCCGCCACGCTGTCGTTCAAGGAAGGCGATGGTCTGTCGGCGCTGATCAAGTGCCGCACCGTCGAGCCGGTGATCTTCCTGGATTCGAAGGGCAGGGCTTACTCGGTCGAGGCCTCGCAACTGCCGCCGGCGCGCGGCGACGGTGTGCCGGCGTCCTCGCTGGTGGAAGTGCAGGAAGGCGCGCACATCCTCTACTGCCTCGGTGGCAAGCCGGAAATCCCGGTGCTGGTGGCATCCGCCGGCGGCTACGGCTTCCTGTCGAAAATCGCCGACATGGTCTCCAACCGCAAGGCCGGCCGCGAGTTCATGACGCTGGACGAAACCGACACACCGATCGCGCCGTTCGTTTACGAAGAATCGGCAGGCAATTTCGTGGCGGCGCTCTCCGAGCGCGGACGGTTGCTGCTGTTCCCGATCGCGGAACTCAAGTACCAGCCGCGCGGGCGCGGCACCATCGTGATGGGGCTCGACGAAGACGATAGGATATTCGCCGTCGTGGTCTCGGATCAGCCCAAGCTGATCGTGCGCGGCGTCAACCGCAACGGCAAGGAAAAGGAACTGTTCCTGGAAAAGGACAAGCTCGCCCACCACGTCCTCAAGCGCGCGCGCATGGGCCGGGTGTTGCCGGAGAAACTTAAGCCCGCCGCGCTGATCGTATCGGCGAAGTCTTCGACACCTTGACGTCGTATCCTCCGGGGAGATGGCGCCGGGGCTTTACCCGTCACTTGTCACCAGTCACTTGTCACTGTTCTATGTGAAAGGAATTTCAATGACCACGTCGAAGAAGAGTTGGTTGGGAGGGATGATAATGGCGCTCGTCCTGGCCATGGCAATGGGCGCTTTCACGCTTCGTTCGAACGATATTTCGGCGGATCAAAAAGGGGGAACCATGACGGTTGTGCGCCTGTACACGGGCCCGGACAACAAATCGCATTTCGAGGACCTCCAGATCCCGCTGAAAGACGCCGGCAAGGTCGGCTTCATCTCCGAGCGGTACCAGGCCACCGGTGTGGTGTTTCGCGAGACCACCGGCGACTACAACTACGACTTTCATCCCGCACCGCGGCGGCAATATGTGGTTAATCTGGAAGGCGAGGTGGAAATCGAAGTGGGTGACGGAACCAAGCGCATCCTTCGGACCGGCGACATTCTCCTGGCCGAAGATACGACCGGCCAGGGGCACATCAGCCGCGCCGTCGCCGGCAAGCCCCGCAAATCCCTGTTCATCACGCTGGACTAGCTCTATCCCTCGGTGAGGACTGAATGAGTGAGTGAGTGAATGAGTGAAGGGTGAAGGGCAGGGATGGAGTGATTGAGTGACTGAGGGATTCAAGCGAGTATTCCTTATCACTTGGTTCCCCTTTCCCTAGTCCCTAGGGCTAGCCCCTAATCCCTTCCCTCGTCCCTGTTCTTCCCCTTCACCCTTCACTCATTCACCCTTCACTGCTCTTATGTCCAAATGCTCCGCCCTGGTAGTCGGTGCCGGCGACGCCACCGGCGGTGCAATCGCCCGCCGGTTTGCGCGCGAAGGCTTCGTCGCCTGCGTCACGCGCCGCACCGAGGAGAAGCTTGCGCCGCTGCTGGAGCGGATCAGGTCCGACGGCGGCGAAGCGCACGGCTTCGGCTCCGATGCGCGCAAGGAAGAAGACGTCATCGAGCTCGTCGCCCGCATCGAGCGCGACATCGCCCCGATCGGGGTGACGGTGTTCAACGTCGGCGGCAACGTACACTTCGGCATCACCGAAACCACCGCGCAGGTCTACCGGAAAGTCTGGGAGATGGGCTGCTTCGCCGGTTTCCTGGTGGGGCGTGAAGTCGCGAAAGTCATGCTGCCGCGCAAGCAGGGCACGATCCTGTTCACCGGCGCGACCGCGAGCTTGCGCGGCTCGGCCGGCTTCGCCGCCTTTGCGGGGGCGAAGCACGGACTGCGCTCGCTGGCGCAAAGCATGGCGCGCGAGCTGGGACCGCAGGGCATCCACGTCGCGCACGTCGTGATCGACGGCGCGATCGACACGCCGTTCATCGCGGAGCGATTTCCGGAGCGCTACGCACTGAAGGCCCAAGACGCCATCCTGAACCCGGACGCGATCGCGGAGAACTATTGGCAATTGCACCGCCAGCACCGCAGCGCCTGGACCCACGAGCTCGACCTGCGGCCGTGGATCGAGAAATGGTGAGGCGAGGGGATCTGGGAATCCGTCTGAGGACGAGCGCCGGGGGCTTCAGCGCAGCGCGGAGGTATTAGGGAATGCCGTGGCGAGGAAAAACCTGGAAGCACGCCCCGCCGGTTTCCCATTCCCCATTTCCCATTCCCATTCCACAAATGCTACTGTTAGTCATGCAGAGACGACATGCCGCTGACAGACGGCGCAATCATGTGATGCGCGGCGGACTCGTGCTGGTCGTTCTGGGGCTCGCGCTTCTGGGCGCATGCGCGCAACAGCCGCCGCGCGACACCGGCTCCAAGGTTACCCTGGTGGTCCTGCCCAAGGCACCCGACGGCCACGTCGGCGCCGTCATGGTGCGGCCTCTCGATGGTGGCGAGCCGGTGCTTGTCAACAAGCCCTATGTCGAGGCCAGCCTTCGCGATACCAAAACGGTACGGACATCGCCCATCGACCCGAAGGGCGTGAATGAAACGTTCGGCAAGACTCTTGCGGCGCTGCCCGTACAGCCCACGTCGTATCTTGTGTATTTCGTGGAGGGTACGGACGTACTAGACCCCGACGCTAAGGGTGCAATCGACCAAGTAGCGGCGGACGTCGCTGCACGACCCTCGCCGGAGATCGCCGTCATAGGCCATACCGATTTCATCGGCACCGATCAATACAACGACACGCTGTCCCTGAAGCGCGCCCTCAGGGTACGCGACCTGCTGGTTCAGCGCGGAATCCCGGCAAGAATCATTCAGCCCGCCGGCCGCGGCAAGCGCGAACCCCTGATTCAAGCCCCCAGTACCGTGGCCGAACCTCGCAATCGGCGTGTGGAAATCGTCGTGCGTTAGTGGCGAAGGGCAGGGAAGGGGAAAAAGGGAAAAGGGGCTGCGAGTTGCCCGCGGTGGTTTTTGCCTTTTACCCTTCACCCCTCACTCATTCACCTTCACTCCTTCACTCCTTCACCGCCGTCAGGCGCAGCCCCGGTACCGCGGTGTGATTGGCTTCCTGCCAGCCGCCGCCGAGAGCCTTGATGAGGCCGACGCTCGCGACCAGGCGCTGGCCGTCGATCTGGGTGGCGAGCCGCTGCGTGGCAAGCCGGGTGCGTTCCGCATCGACGAACTCCAGGAAAATCACCAGGCCGGCTTCGTATCGTGTCGCGGAGATCTCGGCCGTCTGCTGGGCCGAGGCCAGTGCACGTGCCTGCGCGCCGGCTTGCTCCGCGAGTATCCTCAGACCGGAGAGCGCGTCTTCCACATCCCCGAATGCACTGAGCACGCGGCTGCGGTACTGCGCCAGGTTTTCCTCGTAGGCGGCCTTGGCACGATCCACGTTGCCCTTGATGCGTCCGCCATCGAAGACCGGCAGCGACAGACCGACCCCGAACGAGCCGCCGCCGCTGCCGGACTTCACCAGGTCACCCAGTTCTGCGCTATCGAAGCCGAGCGCGCCGGTGAGCCGGATGCTCGGAAAGTAAGCCGCCTGGGCGACGCCGATCTCGGCGTTGCGCGCGGCCAGCAGCCGTTCCGCCTGGGCTACGTCGGGACGGCGCACCAGGAGCTCGGAGGGCAGTCCCGCCGGAATGGCCGGCGGCGCGAGGTTCAGCGGGTTCTCGGCGAGCGCGAAATCGGCGGGCGGTTTGCCGATCAGGACCGCAATCGCGTGCTCGATCTCGGCGCGGCGTTTGCTGACGCCGATCGATTCGGATTCCGCCGAGGCGACCTCGGTTTGCGCGCGCGTCACGTCGAGTTCGGTGCCGATGCCGCCTTCGTAGCGAACGCGGATCAGCTCCAGCGCCTGGCGGCGGATTCCGATGGCACGGCGCAGCACATCCCGTTCGGCGTCGAGCGAGCGCAGCGCGAAGTAGTTCTGCGCGATGTCGGCCTGCAGAGTCAGCAGCACCGTGAAGTATTCGTCGGTGCTTGCGTCCAGGCGGGCATCGGCGGCTTCGACCGCGCGTCGCACGCGGCCCCAGATGTCGATTTCGTAGGAGGCATCCAGCGGGAGCCGGAAATGGCTCGCCGTATAGCCGATCACCGGCGTGTTTGGCTGCACCGGACGGTTTTCCGAGTAGCGATCGCGCGAGGCAGCGGGGTCGAGCGTCACGTTCGGATAGAAGTCCGCCTCCGATACGCGGGCGATAGCGCGCGCCTGCATGACCCGCGCCGCGGCGGCCCGCAGATTCGGGTTCTGGATCTTTGCCTGATCTTCCATCTCGTTCAGCTTCGCGTCGCCGAACACTTCCCACCATGTGGCCGGCAATGTTTTGGCGCTTGCATCCTGCTGGTCGGATTCTTTCCATGCCTTGGGCGTGCCGGTTTCGGGGCGCTTGTAATCCGGTCCGACCGCGGCACAGCCGGCCAGCACCAGCACTAGCGTAGGCACCGCGAGCCGGCGCAGGCCGAAGAAAGCGCGCGCGCGAAACGTATCCTTTCCGTTCATTTTTTCTGTTCCGGTGCCATCGCCTTGACCACCACGCCTTCGCGCAGGAAGTCGGGCGGGTTGGTAACCACCTGTTCCTTCTCGTCCAGGCCGGCGATGATCTCGATCTGCTGGCCGAAATCGCGGCCCAAGGTCACCTTGCGCATGTGCACGACATCGTTGGCGACCGCAGCGACCTGCGGGCCGTCGGCACGCATGATCAGGGTGTTGGACGGCAGGATGATGGTGGGCTGGGGCTGGTTCACTTTGAAGCGCACCTGGGCGTACATGCCGGCCAGCAATTCACCCTTGTCGTTGGGCACCTGCACTTCGGTCAGCAGCGTCTTCGATTGCGCGTCGAGCGCGCCGGCGGTGCGAGCGATCTTGCCGGGGAAGGCCTTGCCAGGGAACTCTTGCAGGATCACGTCCACCGGCGCACCGGTCTGGATCAGGCGCATGGAGTTCTGCGGCACGTTCACGTACAGCCGCAGGGTGCCGGTCTTGGCGAGCTTGTACATCCAGCGCGACGGATCATTGGCGCCGGCATTGATGAGCTGGCCGACTTCCACGTTGCGCGCGGTGATGGTGCCAGAGAAGGGCGCGGCCACGCGCTGGAACAGCTTCGTTTCCTCCAGGCGCTGCACGTTGGCTTCGGCCGCCGCGTAGTCCGCCTTGCGTGCCTGGTACGCACCGACCTTCTCGTCGACTTCCTGCTGGGACACGCCTTTGCGGGTGAGAAGCGCCTGCCAGCGTTCGGCGGACGTGCGGTCCAGTTCCAGGTGCGCTCTCACCTGCGCGAGGTTGGCCACCGCTTGTTTGAGTTCGCGGTCCACTTCCGGGGTCTCGATCTCGGCCAGCAATTCGCCGTTGGCAACCTTGGCGCCGATGTCCACGTGCCAGCGCTTCACGTAGCCGCTGGTGCGCGCGTAGATCGGCGTTTCCTGGTAGGGGAGCAACGTGCCGGGCAGGTTCACCTCGGTGGCGGCATTGCCGCGCATCGCCGGGATGACCGATACGGTCGGGCGGTTGTCCTTCGCAATATCCGCTGTCGCTTTCTGCGTCTGCAGCCGCGGGATCAGGCCGATGCCGAACAATCCGGTCAGCACCAGTACCCCCGCGACCACCGCGATGGCGACACTGCGATAGCGGGTGCGGCCGGGTGTCCGGCGGTAGGCCAGGGCTTTGTTGATTTCGTCAGTGGAGTCGTTTTCCATGATTCAGACCTCTATCTCGCGTGGATCAACCCGCCTGGGCCGCAGTGTTCAACTGCGGTTCGGGCGAGTGGCGCACGCGTTCGCGGATCAGCGTGAACACCGTGGGTACGAAAAACAGCGTGGACAGCGTCGCGAAAATCAGGCCGCCGATGACGGCGCGGCCGAGCGGCGCGTTCTGCTCGCCGCCTTCGCCCAGGCCCAGCGACATCGGCACCATGCCGATGATCATCGCCGAAGCGGTCATCAGCACCGGCCGCAGCCGCGTGAAGCCGGCGGCAAGCGCGGCATCGTGCGCGGACTTGCCGGCGCGCAGTTGCTCGTTGGCGAAAGTGACGATCAGGATGGAGTTCGCGGTTGCCACGCCCAGGCACATGATCGCCCCCATAAGCGAGGGCACGCTGAACGTCGTATGCGTCATGAACAGCATCCAGGCGATACCGCACAAAGCGCCCGGCAGCGCGGTGATGATGATGAAGGGGTCGGTCCACGACTGGAAGTTCACCACCATCAGGAAGTAGATCAGCAGCGCGGCGAAGATCATGCCGTAGCCCATGCGTGTAAAGGCGGTGTTCATGCTGTCCACCTGGCCGCGCACCGTGAGCTTGGTGCCCGGGGGCAGCTTCGGCTCGACCGGTTTGCCGTCCGGACCCTTGGCGGTCTCCGGCTTCGCGCACATCCACGAGGTCAGCATGCCCGGAGCTTTCGGGCAGAGCACGCTCTTCCACAGCGGCGGCTTGGCGGGCAGATATTCGGCGAGGACCTTGTCGATCTCGTCGGACACGGAGCCCAGGTCGCGGCCCTGGACGTTGGCGAACACGTCGAACACCGGCTGGATGTCGTAGTGGCTCACCACTGCCGGTGTCTCGCGCCGCTCCACCGTCGCCACGTTGGAGAGCATCTGCATGTTCACCGATCCGCGCCCGGGCAATTGGGTGTTCATCATGTCTTCGATCGAGTCGAGCCGGTATTGCGGCGTCTGCACCGCGATCGGGTAGGTGACCCCGGTCTTCGGATCCGGCCACAGGTTGAAGTTCACGATCGAGCTCGAGGAAAGCGCCACCAAAAGATTATTGGCGACGTCGCGCTGAGTGAGCCCCATCTCGGCGGCGCGCGAACGGTCCACGGTCACCTGCAGTGCCGGTGCATTCAGGACCTGGTGCAAATGCACGTCCACCGCGCCGGGGATTCCCTTCAACTTCTGCTCGAGTTCGCGGGCGATGCCGTAGAGCTTCGGGTTGTAGCCGGCGATCTGCACGTCCACCGGCGAAGGCAGGCCGAAGTTCAGGATCTGGTTGACGATGTCCGCCGGCTGGAAGAAGAAGGTGACGTCGGGGAAGCGCTTCGGCAGTTGGGCGCGCAGCAGCTCCACGTACTCGGAGGTGGACTTGTGCCGCTCGGGCTTGAACGAAATCAGGATCTCACCGTCCGCGGCACTGATCGCCGGGGTGTCCACGAAGGCCATGTTGACCGGCTGGGGCTGGCCGATGTTGTCCATCGAAAGCGCGATGTCTTCGGGCGGAAGGATCTCGCGGATGGCCCTCTGCACCCGGCTGAAGACCTCCTCGGTTTCCTCCAGGCGTGTCCCGGCGGGAGCGTTCACGTGCATGCGGATCTGCCCGGCGTCCACCTGAGGAAAGAAGTCGCGGCCGATAAACGGCACCACCGCCAGGCTGGCGAGACCCACCACGCCGAACAATGCGAACACCGCGACGCGGTTGTTGAGGCCCCAGTCCAGCGAGCGTACGTAGCGTCCGCGCAGGCCTTCGTAGCCGGCCTCGAAACCGCGATGGATGCGCGAGAACACGCCGCCGAGCCGGGTTGCTCCATGCTGCGCTCCGCCATCTGCGCCAGCGCCGTGTTTTTCCCCGTGCAGGAGATACTTGGCCATCACCGGGACCAGCGTGCGCGACAGGACGTACGAGGCCAGCATCGCGTACACCACCGCGAGCGCGAGCGGCGTGAACAGGAACTGGGCCGGCCCGGTGAGGAACACCACCGAGACGAACACGATACAGATCGCCAGGGTGGAGACGAAGGCGGGCACCGCGATCTGCTGCGCGCCGTCGACGATGGCCTGGTCGAGCGGCTTGCCCATCTCCACGTGACGGTGGATGTTTTCGATCGCCACCGTGGCATCGTCCACCAGGATCCCGACCGCGAGCGCCAGTCCGCCGAGGGTCATGATGTTGAGCGTCTCGCCGGTCAGCGCCAGGATGATGAGCGAGGTCAGGATCGACAGGGGGATCGACACCGTCACGATCAGGGTGCTGCGCCAGCTGCCGAGGAACAGCAGGATCATGGCGGCGGTCAGCAGCGCCGCGATCAGGCCTTCGAGCACCACGCCGTCCACCGCCGCCTTCACGAACGAAGACTGGTCGAACAGCTCCTTCATCTCGATGTCGGGATAAGTGGCGCGCAGGGCGGGCAGCGCGTCCTTGATCCCCTGCACCACGTCCAGCGTCGAGGCGCCGCCGGTCTTGAGCACGGTGAGCAGGGCGCCGCGCCGGCCTTCGCTGCGCACGACGTTGGTCTGCACCCCGAAGCCGTCGCGCACGTTGGCCACGTCGCGCACGTACACCATCGAGCCGTTGACGGTCTTGATCGGCACGTCGTTCATGGCCGCGATGTTCTCAGGGTTGCTATTCAACCCGACCATGTACTCCTTGGTGCCGATCTTGGCGCTGCCCGTGGGCAGGCTCAGGTTCTGCGCGGCGAACGCGTTGGTGACGTCCATCGGGTTGAGGCCCCTGGCGTTCAGCGCCTGCGGATCGAGGTCCACCATGATCTGGCGCGGCTTGCCGCCGAAGGGCAAGGGCAGGCGCGAGCCCTTCACCGGGGCGATGGCCTGGCGCACGCGATAGAGGCCGAAGTCGTAGAGCTGGGCTTCGGAGAGCCTGTTGCTGGCAAGCAGCAACTGGATGATCGGCACGCTGGAAGCGTCGTACTGCAGGATCAGCGGCGGGATCGTGCCCGGCGGCATGCGGCGCAGGATGGTCTGCGACATGGCGGTGGCCTGGGCCACGACGTTGGCGATATCGACCCCCGGCTGGAAGAAGATCTTGATCAGCGCCGCGCCGTTCACCGTCTGCGACTCGATCGACTTGACGTCGTTGACGGCGGAGGAGACCGTGAACTCGCTGAACGTCGTGATGTACTTTTCGAACTGGGCCGGCGGCAGGCCGCTGTATTGCCAGATGATGCTGACCACCGGGATGTTGATCTTGGGAAAGATGTCGGTCGCCATGTTGCGGATGGCGACGATGCCGAGGATCAGGATGAGCAGCGCCATCACAACGAAGGTGTAGGGGCGGCGCAGGGCAAGAGTGACTATCCACATGGTTCGGACGCCTTTCCAAATGGCTCTGCCGCCGCGAACGATCGTGCTCGCGGCGGGGGCAAACCGGGTGATATGATGGCGCTGCGCTTAACGAGACGCCACGGTTCGGAAGTCAATGGTAAAACGAGACGGACCGTTTTGTAAAATGCACTTTGTCGCAAAATGTACCGGGACGCCGGACCATGCCCAAAATTGCCACGAATGAAATCCCCGAAGACGTCGACGCCAAGGCCTTGCGCGGCCGGCCGCGCAGCGCGGAGTGCCACGGCGCCATCCTCGATGCGGTCCTGCAGCTGATGCAGAAGGAGGGCTACAACGCCGTCACCATCGAGGGCGTCGCGCGCCATGCCGGCGTCGGCAAGCAGACCATCTACCGGTGGTGGGGGTCGCGTGCCGAGCTCATCCTCGACGCCTTCGCCAACCATGCGGCCGACCTGGTGCCGACCCCGGATCGCGGGTCGCTGCGCGAGGATCTGGAGGTGTTCATCAACGCCGGGTTCAAGCGCCTGTCCAGGGACTACGGCGCCATCATGCGCGGCCTGATGGCGGACGCGGTGCTCGACCCCGAGTTCAACGAGATCCTGCGCGAGGCCTTCATCTCCAGGCGCCGCGCGGCCACCAGGGAAATCCTGCGGCGCGGAGTCGAGCGGGGGGAGATTGCGCCGGATACGGATCTCGAACTGATGATCGACATGCTGTTCGGACCGGTCTGGTTCCGGCTGCTGGTGCAACACGCCAGGCTGGACGCCGGATTCGCCCGCCAGCTCGTCAAGGCGATCCTCGCTGCTTTCGCGCCGCCCCGGCGCGGGCGCTAGCTTCGGCGTCGCGGCGCGACGCCTCGCCGTGAATATCGTGAATATCGTAAGGCCTCCGGCAACCACTGATTCCAAATAAGCCGCGCATCTTAGACGGGAAGGAGCACCGGAATTCAGCGCCGCGGCGACATAACATCCATGCCGGGAAGGAAGGAATTGCCGGGACGAGGGACAGGCCTAACGGCAGTGAATGCGTGAAGTAGGAAATAGGGAAAAGGAAAGTGGAAACGAGCGCGTGGCAGCCGGCCCCCTTCCACCCTTCACTCATTCACTCCTTCACCGCAGTTAGGTAGG
>JACXTT010011216.1_pt1 | contig 12003 bp, 12 predicted proteins | sample 9270951 | NCBI WGS metagenome assembly JACXTT01 (sample SAMN15532306, study PRJNA645909) | rock metagenome | isolation source: weathered quartz diorite | place: Puerto Rico | collected 2017-06-21 | reverse complement strand
GCACGGCCAGGTCCGCGGAATTGCGTCCGCCCAGGCCGATCGACGACACGCCACCGGTCAGCGGACCGACAAAGGCAATCTTGACGACATCCTTGGCCTGCGCCGGTGCTGCCGTCAGGACCATTCCGGTCGCTGCGGCTGCCATGGCGGCGGCTACTGCAGTGTGTTTCTTGCGCACTCTCTTTCCCCCTGGGTTGCATGGACAAATTGGACGGGCCACTGGCCCGGCGTCAGGTACCCGAACCGATGCGGGCCGCCTGCGGACACCCGGGGCGACCTCTTGAAAGCCGCCTGCACCAAATTCAAGGTACTTGAATGCTATGCAACAGACATGCCACCCTTCAACGAGCAATAACCCGTAGCTTGAATGGGGGTGTGGGGGGAAATGAGGAGCGAACCCCTGGTTCCGATGCACAATTTGCGCGCATTGGACGCAAGTTTGCGGTGCTGAACGACCCCTGGATGCGAGACGCAGATAGATATCTTGATATCTATCGAACCATGGTATATCTTTTGATAGCTATCAAAGGAAACATCGTGAGCACCACTGCCAAAATTTTCACCACTGGCCGCAGCCAGGCGGTACGGCTGCCGCAGGAATTCCGCTTCGCCGAGCGCGAGGTCTATATTCGCCGCGACCCGTCCACCGGCGACGTGATCCTGTCGCGCCGGCCGGAGAGTTGGGACGGCTTCCTGGCAGCCATCCAGGACAGCGCCGTGCCGGCAAACTTCCTGGCCGACCGCGCGCAGGGCGAACAAGCCAGGGATCCGCTGGCGGGCCTCGAATGACGCGCTACATGCTCGACACCAATATCGTGAGCCACCTGCTGCGGGCACATCCGGCAGTTGTGGCACGCGTGACGGCCGCGCCGATGGCGGCGCTGTGCCTGTCAGCCATCACCGGCGCGGAACTGATGTACGGGCTGGCCAAACGACCCGGCGCAGCGCGCCTCGCGCGCGCAGTCGACGAGCTGCTGCGCAGGGTCGAGGTGTTGCCCTGGACCCCTTCAGTGATGGCCGGCTATGGTGAGACCCGCGCTGCGCTGGAATCCCAAGGACAGCCAATGGGGGCACTGGACTTGCTGATTGCCGCCCACGCGCTGGGGACCGGCGCGGTGCTGGTGACCAATGACCAGGCGTTCCGGCGCGTCCCTGGCCTGGTGGTGGAGGACTGGTCGGTTCCGACCGGAAACTGATCGTGGCAATCTGAAAAATTCGCCAACTGCGCGTCTGGCCGACAGCCAGCATCGGCCAGTCCCGCGGCAACCGCCGTGCGCTACTGGTCTGCCTTCGCCCCCGAGCGCCGCACGATTTCCGCCCATTTCCTGCCTTCGGAAGCGTTGTAGCGGGCAAAGTCGGCGGGTGAAGAGCCGACCGGCTCGGCGCCCATGTCGGCATATTGCTGCCGCGCATCGGGCCGCTTCAGCGCGCTGGCTGCATGCGCGGCCAGCTTTTCCACGAGCGGGGCCGGCGTGCCGCGCGGCGCCCACAGGCCGTACCAGGTGCTGATGTCGAAGCCGGGCAGGCCGGACTCGGCGACGGTGGGCACGTTTGGCAGCGCGCTCGCGCGGCGCGCGGTGGTCACGGCAACGGCACGCAGCTTGCCGGACTTGATGAAGGGCATCGCCGACGGCATGGAATCAAACATCAGCTGGATCTGGCCGCCCATCAGGTCCGTCAGCGCCGGCGCGCTGCCCTTGTACGGCACATGCTGCATCGGCACCTTTGCTGCCAGCTTGAACGATTCGCCGGCCAGGTGCTGGGCCGAGGCATTGCCCGCCGAGCCGAAGTTGAGCGCACCGCCCTGACTATTTGCGTAGGCGATCAGGTCCTGCACGGTCTTCACTGGCGATGCGTTGTTGACCACCAGCACCAGCGGCACGTCGGCCAGCTGCGTGATGGGCACGAAGTCCTTGAATGAGTCGTAGCGCATCTTCGGCTGGATGCTGGGGTTGATCACATGCAGCGAGGCATTGGCCAGGATGGTGTAGCCGTCGGCGGGCGCGCGCGCCACGACTTCGGCGCCGATCATGCCACTGGCGCCGGGTTTGTTGTCGACCACCACGCTCTGGCCCAGGCTCTCGCCCATCTTGACCGCGACCACGCGCGCGAGCAGATCGGTGGGCCCGCCGGCGGGGTAGGGCAGCACCATGCGCACGGGATGCTGCGGGAAGTCCTGCGCGACGGCGGCAGCCGGCAGCGCGGCTGCGGCTGCCGCCAGCATCAGTGCGGCGCGCAGCCGCGGCCACGCTGGAAACCGTTTCTGGTATCGGGTGTTCACGTCTCTGTCTCCTGGATTTTTATGGCTACCTTGCCAACAACCTGGCGGGATTCCAGCGCGGCCAGGGCGTCGCCCAGGCCGGTGATCGGATAGACCGCGGATACGGTCGGCTCCAGCTTGGCCTGCGCGGCCCAATCGAACAGCGTCGCCATGACCTCCTGCAGCGCCGCCGCATGCTCGGCCCGCTCGTTGGCGGGCGTCCAGCCGATGTAGCGGCCAAAGAAGAACCCGTGCAGCGTGAGGTTCTTGACCAGCAGCAGGTTGACCGGGGCCTGCGGGATGGTGCCGCTGGCAAAGCCGATGCTGAGGATGCGTGCGTTCGCCGCCGCCGCGCGCAGCGCCTGGTTGAACAGGTCGCCGCCGACCGGGTCCACCACCACGTCCGCGCCACGGCCGTCCGTCAGCGCCTTGACCGATGCCGCCAGGTCCGCCGGGGCCAGCGCGTGCGTGGCGCCGCGCCGCAGCGCGTCGGCACGCTTGGCCCCGGTGCTGGCGCAGGCGATGACCGTGGCGCCGAGCTGGCGCGCAATCTCCACGGCAGCCAGGCCGACACCGGCCCCGGCGCCAAGCACCAGCACCGTGTCGCCCGGGCGCAGCGCGCAGCGCCACACCAGCCCGCAATACGCCGTGCCATAGGAAATCGGGATCGGCAGCGCAGCCTCTGACGGCAGCGCGTCCGGGACGCGGTAGACGGTGTACTCGGGCACGGTGACCTGCTCGGCAAAGCAGCCCCAGTCCGCGATTGCCACCACCCGGTCGCCGGGACCCAGCCGCGTGACCGCGTCACCGCAGGCCACCACGCGGCCGACCGCTTCGGTGCCGGGCACGAAGGGCAACGGAGGGCGCCGCTGGTACTGGCCGGCGATCATCAGGCCGGTGGCATGGCTGACGCTGGCGTACTCGACGGCAATCGTGACCGCATGCGGGTCGGCCAGCGCCGGTTGCGGAATGGCCTGCAGCGCCACGTCCTGCACGCCGCCGAACTGCTTGCAGACAAGCGCCTTCATTGCACACCTGCCTTGGCCGCCGGGGCCGTCGCCTGTCGCACCACACCCTGCTGCAGCCATGCGTCGATGGCCTGCTGGCCGAAGCCGGCCTCGCGCAGGACCTGCATGGTATGTTCGCCGTTGGCCGGCGCCGGGCCGGCATCCCGGCGCATGTCGCGCGCCGGGATGCCGGCGAAGGGCAGCGGTCCGAGCCCCGGCTGCGCGATCGTCTGGAAGGTCTGCCGGTGTGCGGCCTGCGGGTGCGCCAGCACGTCGTCATAGCCACGCACTGGGGCATGCAGCACGTCATGCCGGCTGAGGATGTCTTGCCATTGCGCGGTCGTGCGCGTGGCGATCTGCTCGGCCACCTGCTGGTTCAGCAGCCCGGCGTGGGCCATGCGCGCGGCATTGTCGGCAAAGCGCGGGTCTTCCAGCCAGTCGGTGCGGTCCAGCGCATGGCATAGCTTGGCGAACTGCGCGTTGTTCAGCGCCAGCAGCGTCACGCTGCCGTCGCAGCTGGCATAGACGCCATTGGGCGCGCTGACCGGCCCGGCGGCCGTCGGGCCACCGATCGCATGCTCGAGCAGGTTGTTGGCCTGCAGCGCACAACAGGCATCGAACAGGTTCAGCTCGACATGGCTGCCGCGTCCGCTGCGAAAGCGCCGGCACAGCGCCGCGGCGCAGGCCTGGGCGGCATAGAGGCCGGTGGTGGCGTCGGCCAGCAGCATGCCGATGCGGCGCGCGCCACCGTCGGCGCCACGGTTGGCGAACATTAGCCCGGAGTCGGCCTGCATCACCGAGTCCGAAGCCGGATAGTCGGCATAGGGACCATCCGGGCCATAGCCGCTGATCGACACATAGACCAGCGCGGGCCGTTGCGCGGCCAGTGCCGCATAGCCCACGCCCAGCCGTTCCGCCACCTGCGGGCGGAAGTTCTGCACGACGATGTCGGCCTGCAGCGCAAGGCCGAGCAGCACTTCCTTGCCCGCGTCGGTGGCGGCGTCGATGCAGACGCTGCGCTTGCCGGCGTTATAGGCAATCGCCAGCGCGCTGGTATCGCCGCGCACGACTCCGACCTTGCGGCCCCAGTCGCCCGCGGGCGGCTCGACCTTGACGATTTCTGCGCCTTGCTGCCACAGGATGTGCGCGCAGTACGGGCCGGCAATGCCCTGGCTGATGTCCAGCACGCGCAGGCCGGTGAAGGGCAGGTCGGTGTCGGACAGGTCGGAAACGGGCAGTGCTGACATGGGATTCGAAGGGTGGATAAGCAGGAGGTTTATGCTAGGGTTGGCTTCCTGCCAGGACAATCCCTCGATTTGTGCCTACGGTGTTGACTCATGATTGACAATAATTTCGATCTCAACCTGGTGCGGCTCTTCGTGACCATGGTCGAGTCGCGCACGCTGACGGCGGCCGCCGAGCGCAGCGGCATGACCCGCTCCAACGTATCGCGCCGCCTGAAATTGCTGGAGCAGCACCTGGGCGCCCAGTTGATGCGCCGCACCACGCGCCATGTCGAACTGACCGAAGCGGGCCAGTTGCTGTACGCGCATGGGTTGCGCATGCTGGACGAACTGCAGTCGGCCAATACCTCGATCGACAGCCTTGGCCAGGTGGTGCGCGGCGACGTGCGTATCCGCCTGCCCACGGGACTGGGTCATCTCTACCTGACGCCATTGCTGCTGGAATTCGCGCGCAACTACCCGCAGATTTCGCTGCGCGTTGTCATCAACGACAACATTGGCGACCTGATCCCGGCCGAGGTCGACGTGGCGCTGAAGATCACCTCACAGCCGCCCGATGACCACGTGGCGCGGCGCATCTGCGATGTCGGCTGGTGCCTGTGCGCGTCGGCATCGTTCCTGGACAGTCACGGGCCGATCCGGACCGTGGCCGACCTGGAGCGCTGCGACATGATTGCCCCGGCATCGCTGGGGCGCCGCTTTACGCTGAAGGTATGGCTGGCGGGCACGCCGATGGCGTTGCGCGTGTCGCCGCGGATCCAGTCAGGCGACTATCCGTTCCTGTTTGAGTCGGTGATGGGCGGGCTGGGCGTGGCGCTGCTGCCGCGCTATGCGGTCTGGCGGCAACTGCAGTCCGGACAGATGCGCGAGGCGCTGGCCGAGTGCGAAGCCGAAGGCGTGGGCGACAGCGTCTACATGCTGACCGCGCCAAACCGCTATCCGACGCTGGCAACGCGAACGCTGATGGACTTTATCCGCCTGCACCTGGAGCGGCAGGCAGAGAACTGGGGGCGCCGCAATCTGCCTGCGGCGTTGGCCAATGAAAGCAACGCCGCCCCAGCGCCTTGACCGATGGGGCGGCATGGCGGGCGCAGCGATTACTTCTCCTGCATCCTGGCGGCCTTGACGATCTCGCCCAGCCGCTTGCGCTCCGCATCGACAAACTTCATGAAGTCCGCACGCGTGCCGCCGACCGGCTCGATGCCCACGGCCTTCAGCTTGGCGGCGGCGGCCGGGTTCTTCATGGCCTTGTCCACCGCGGCAGCCACCTTGTCCAGGATCGCGTCGGGCGTCCCCTTGGGTGCATGGACGCCGGCCCAATGCGCGATCTGCAGCTCCGGGAAACCTTGCTCCACGGCGGTGGAGAGCTGCGGGTAGGCCGAGATGCGTTGCGTCCAGGTGGTGGCGAGCGCCTTGAACTTGCCATCGTGCAGGATATGCGGAAGGGCGATGATGCTGGCCTCGGAGGTTCCTTCCACCTGGCCGCCCAGCACTGCCGTAGTGCTTTCCGACCCGCTCTTGTAGGGCACCGCCTGCAGCTTCGCGCCGTACTTCACATTCAGGATTTCCGCCACGAAGTGCGGGGTGCTGCCGGTTCCCGCGGTCGCGAAGTTGAAACCGTTCCCCTTCTTTGACGCCTCGACGAAGTCGCGCAGATCCTTGTAGGGCGCGTTCTTCGGCACCACGATGACGGAGGGCGCAAGGCCGATCATGGCGACGGGGACCAGCGCGTCATCCTTGAACGGCATGGACTTCTTGATCATGCTGTTCGAGATGACGCCGGCTGCGCTAATCAGGAAGGTGTAGCCATCCGGCGCGCTCTTGGCCACGATGTCGGCGCCCACGGTGCCGCCCGCGCCGGGCCGGTTCTCGATCAGCACGGTCTGGCCCAGCGCCTTGGTTGCGCCCTCGGCCGCGGCGCGCGCCATCAGGTCATTGGCGCCGCCGGCGGCAAAGGGCACGACAAAGCGAATCGTCTTTGCTGGCCACTGTTCTTGTGCGCAAGCCGGGGTCGCCGCGATGAGGGCTGCCGTTGCCAACAGGCCCAGGGTGAATCGGTTTTTCGTGGTCAAGGCATGTCTCCGTTTTTGGGGGTGGGATACGAGCGTCGGCCCTATCTGCCATGACGCGATTATCCCATTCGACCAATACTGTCAGAGCTTGCACTTGGCAGGGGCAATGGCTGAGGGGCCGGAGTGGTTCAGTTTCTCAGCGGACTGCAGACTTCGTCCTGGCCCGGCCGCACTTCCGCCGGCTCGTCGGCGCCCAGTTGCTATTCGGCGCCCAGCCCGCGACGCGCACGCCGCGAGTAGTAGGCAAAGGTGGCTTCAAACCGCTTTTGCGTGCTGACCCAGCGCTGCGCTTCGCAGCCCAGATCGTGCGGGATCGGCTGGATCGGGCCTGCCGCCATGGCCAGCAGTTGCAGCCGGGCGGCACGTTCGAACATCACGCCCAGTACGCAGGCTTCTTCCACCGTGGCACCGGCCACCAGCAGCCCGTGGTGGGACAACAGGATGGCCTTCTTGTCACCAAGGGCTCCCGAGATGATTTCTCCCTCTTCATTGCCGACGGGAATGCCAGGCCATTTCTCAAGAAACGCGCACTGGTCGTAGAGCACGCACGTGTCCATATGCGAAATGACCAGCGGCACCTCCAGCATCGCCAGCGCCGAGGCGTGCGGCGCGTGCGAGTGGACAATGCAGTTCAGGTCCGGGCGCGCGCGGTAGAGCCAGGAATGGAAGCGGTTGGCCGGGTTCGGCATGCCGCTGCCTTCCAGGACTTCCAGGTCTTCATTGACGAGCAGCAGGTTGTCGGACGTGATTTCGTCGAAGCCCAGACCCAGGCGCTGGGTCCAGTAGGTGCCAGGCTGTTCGGCGCGCGCGGTGATCTGGCCCGAGAGGCCGGAGTCGTGCCCGAAGGCGAACAGGATCCGGCAGGTTTCGGCTACCGCCTCGCGCAGCGGCATTTTTTGCGCGCGCAGTTCCGTCTGCATTTTCTGGAGCGAGGCGGCGACGATTTCGCTCTTGCTCTGCTGCATGGTGCTGGCCATGGGATTTCCTTTCGTTGTGCTGGAGAAGGGGAGCTTTCAGTCCGCGTTACTTGGCCTTGCTGTCAGCCTTGAGCAAGGCTGACCAGCGCTGATCTTCCTCATTGATCAGCTTGCGGAATTGTTCGGGCGACGACGACATCGGTTCAGTGCCCTGTGCCATCAGCGTGGCCTTGAACCTGGGGTTCGAGACCAGGCTGGCAACGGCTGTGTTGAGCTTCTTCACGATGGCGGCGTCAAGGCCGGCAGGTGCAATCAAGCCTGCCACCGACCCGGACACGATGGTCGGCAGGCCCAGTTCCGGTGTCGCCGGCACGTCCGGCGCGGTGGCCAACCGCCGCGGATTGGCGACGGCCAACGCTCGCAGCTTGCCGGAGGTGACGAATGGCATCACCTGTGGCGTGGCCTCGAATGTCATGTTGACCTGCCCCGAGACGACGTTGGTCACCGATTCAGCGCCGCTCTTGAATGGCACATGCAGGAATTCGGCCCGGGCCACGTCCTGCAGCACGCGCATGCCCTGGTACGGCGAACTGCCGACGCCTGCGGTGCCTACGCTGACGGCGCCGGGCTGGCGTTGCGCGAGCTTGATCAACTCGGGCAGCGTCCTGGCCGGGACGTCGGCGCCGACCACCACCAGATGCGGCGTGGAGCCGACGAGCGAGATATAGGTGAAGTCCTTCGCGCTATCAAAGTTGACCTTGACGTCCGTATGCGGATTGACCGCAAGGATGCCCACGGTGGCAAACATCAGTGTGTAGCCATCGGGCCGCGCACGACGTACGAAATCCGCAGCGATGTTGCCGCCCGCGCCGGGGCGGTTTTCCACGACGATCGACCGGCCAAGCTGTTCGGACAGCGCCTTGCCGGTGGCGCGTGCCACCAGGTCGGTGATGCCGCCGGCGCCGAATGGAACCACCAGCGTAATGGGACGATCCGGATAGCCGGCCGCGTGGGCGGCAGGCAAACCACTGAGGGATAGCGTGACAAACAGGGCTGCTGCACCTGTGAGATGGGGGCGCTTGGGACTCACTTGCATGCTCCTACGGGGGCGGTTGGGGAAACAAGTGTGTCTATAATGACACTGAAGTGTCATTGGGGCAACCAAGTTGCCGATGTGCCGCGCCGACCTTACAATCCCGAGCCGACCCATGCGCCTGTCCGGGCGCTTCTAACCAGTGACTGCGGATGACCAGGAAGCAAGAATCGGGCGCTCCGGCCGCTCTTTCGACCATCGCCGAACGGCTGGCGGCACTGCGCAAGCTCAACGGACTGACGCTTGAGGAGCTGGCGCAACGGGCATCGCTGACGAAGAGCTACTTGTCCAAGCTGGAGCGCGGCTTGTCGTCGCCGACCATCGGCACGGTGCTCAAGCTGGCCGAGGCCCTCGACGTGACCGTCGACCAACTGATCGCCAAGCCGCAGCGCGCCAATGAGATCCTGCTGGTCAAGGCAGCGGACCGGGTGCCGTTCAGCCCGTCCGCCGAGCGCCAGGGCTATACCTACGAAGCCATTGCCACGGAGCGCGTCGACAAGGCGATGCAGCCCTTCGTCATGGTGCCGCCGTTCACGCTGGCACAAGACCAGCCGATGGCCAGCCATGCCGGCGAAGAGCTGATCTTCGTCATTTCGGGCGAGATGGAGGTGCTGTTCGACGACCGTATCGTGCGAATGCAGGCTGGCGACTCGCTGTATTTCAACGCATCGATCCCGCATCGATCGCGCTCGATCGGCAAGACCCAGGCGCAGGCGCTGGTGGTAGTCAGCGATCGGAAGAGAGTGGGGTAGCGACCCGGATTGCTTCAGGCCTCAGGCACGCTGATCATGCGCAATACCGACGCGGCAAGACAACGGCGCGGCCCGGTGCTTTCACGCTGCGCCCAGGCGCTTCGCATTTGCCATCGCACGGCCGTGGATCGGCGCGAGGATTTCCTGCATCAGGTTTGTCACCAGGTCTGCCAGCTTCAGCGGGTTGCCGGGGAACCCGGCGGCCAATTGCAGAAGGTCGGCCTGGCGTTCGAACCATTGCGCGGCGGAACGACTGCACGCCAGCGTGGCCGCGGCCGCGGATGTCGCCCAGAGATGATCGCTGGTGTCCTTTGCGAGGCTCATGGTCAGGTTGATCCATCCCGAACCCATCGCAAGCAACGATTCCGATGCGGCCTCTCCCTTCTCAATGCTCATCAGGCTGAATTCGCGCTGGTCCTGCTCGTCAGGCGCCGGACCGGCGATCGCCATGCGCGTGGTGCGAATGCTGACGACATGTATTGCCGCCTGGAGCAGTTCGCACATTTCACTGAAGAGGCGGGAGGAGCTTGTTGCAGAAGCGTCGAGGACAGGCTGCGGAATAATGGAGGAGGGCACGCGGGTTTTCCTTCGGCATCCGATGAAAACGGACACCTGGCAAATTCTTGGGAGGCGAGCGGCGTCTGGATCGCTTTTCGAAGGCGTGTCCGGCCGGCATGCCTCCAAGCATAGGTGCATTTATGTTGCATTGCACCATTTCTTTTGGTTTTCTGCGCTGGATTGGGCACGACACGACACGACAGGATCCGCCTCAGCTCCCGCAAGCGTGAATCAGGAACTCCCTCAGCGCATCCGCCGGCTTGCCCAGCTTGCGCCCGGGCTGCCACAGCATGCCGACCTCCATGTCCGGCACCGCATTGGCAATCGGCCGGGCCTCGATCTGCTTTCCCTCCAGCGACCAGGGGCGATACACCATGTCGGACAGCACGGTGACGCCGAAGCCATGCGCCACCAGCCCGCGCAGGGCCTCCATCGACCCGGTCCGGAATGCGACCTTGGGTGCGAGCCGGTGGCTGCGCCAGTAACGCAGGGTGGATTCCTCGGCCTCGTCCACGGTGATGAGGATATACGGATAGGCCGCAATATCGCGCAGCGAAGGCCGCTCCACGGCCAGCAGCGGATGGCTGGACGAGGTCCACAACTGGCGCCGGGAACGCATCAGCGTATGACGCTGGAAGCGCTGGGGCCGTTCCAGGTTCGACAGCAGCGCGATGCCCAGCTCAATCTCCCCCGCCAGCACGGCCCGCTCGATATCCGGCCGGTCCATGTCGAGCAGATCCAGTTCGATGTCCGGATAGTTGGTGCGAAAGCGCGCCAGCAGCCCCGGCAGGAAGTAGCCCAGCACCGTGTAGGAGGCGGCCAGGCGCACGCTGCCCTGCAACCCGTGCACCTGGAAGCGCGGCTCGCGCAGCGCATCCTCGACCGAATCCAGGATCTGGCGAGCGTGCTGGAAGAAGAGGTGGCCTTCTGCCGTTAGCGTCACACCGTGGGGCCGGCGATCGAACAGGCGTACGGCCAGGCGCTGCTCAAGCGCCAGCACAGCATTGGTGATGGCCGACTGCGAGACATGCTCGGCGGTCGCAGCCATGGAAAATTGCCCCGTTTCCGCGGCCGCGACGAAATAACGGAACTGCCTCAGCGTGACTTCCTTGGCCAGTCTTTCCGAGCCTTCGCGCACCTTGAACATGAGGGGTCTCCGAGGTATCCGTTCTACAGATATCAGGTGTTGGAATTCATGATTTTACGATGACGGCACGGATTTCTAAACTGCTCCGAATACAAGAGAACAAGCACGGAGACTGAGATCGTGAATGCCCCGCTGAACCCCGCGTTGCTCGAAGCCCTGGCCAGCGCCAGCCTCGACGACAAGTACACCCTGGAGCAGGGCCGCGTCTACCTGAGCGGCGTGCAGGCCCTGGTCCGCCTGCCAATGCTGCAGAAGGCGCGCGACCGCGCCGCCGGGCTCAACACCGCCGGGTTTATCTCGGGCTATCGCGGCTCGCCGCTGGGCGGCGTCGACCAGGCGCTGTGGAAGGCCAAGCAGCACCTGGCGGCCAGCGACGTGGTGTTCCAGCCCGGCGTCAACGAAGACCTTGCCGCGACCGCGGTCTGGGGCAGCCAGCAGGTCAACCTGTTCCCCGGCGCCACGCGCGACGGCGTGTTCTCGATGTGGTATGGCAAGGGGCCGGGCGTGGACCGGTCCATCGACGTGCTCAAGCACGCCAATTCGGCCGGCTCGTCGCGCCATGGCGGCGTGCTGCTGCTGGCCGGCGACGATCACGCCGCCAAGTCCTCCACCGTGGCGCACCAGTCGGAGCACGTGCTGCAGGCCGCCGGCATCCCGGTGCTGTACCCCGCCAATGTGCAGGAGTACCTCGACTACGGCCTGCATGGCTGGGCCATGAGCCGGTATTCCGGCCTGTGGGTGGCGATGAAGTGCGTCACCGACGTGGTGGAGTCGACCGCCTCGGTCGAGATCGATCCCGAGCGCGTGCAGATCGCGCTGCCGCAGGACTTTGTCGTGCCGCAGGGCGGCCTCAATATCCGCTGGCCCGATTCCCCGCTGGAGCAGGAAGCGCGGCTGCTTGACCACAAGTGGTATGCGGCGCTGGCCTATGTGCGGGCCAACCGGCTCAATCG
>JACXTT010011215.1_pt1 | contig 12004 bp, 11 predicted proteins | sample 9270951 | NCBI WGS metagenome assembly JACXTT01 (sample SAMN15532306, study PRJNA645909) | rock metagenome | isolation source: weathered quartz diorite | place: Puerto Rico | collected 2017-06-21 | reverse complement strand
CGTGAACACCTTCGTGATGGGGCTGCGCCCGCGTGGGATTGGACGCGCGTTCAGCACCAGATACGTGTAGTAGATGCGATCGGCGACGGTGAAGATGGACAGGAGCAGGATCACCCAGAGCACGGCGCCCATGCGGTTGGTGAACGCGCCGATCATGAACAGCACGATGCGTTCCGGCCGCTCCATGAAGCCGACCTTGCACTTCTCGATGAGCGACTCCGCGCGGGCGCGCGCATAGCTGGTCATGATCGAAAACATCATCGCCAGCGACGCGACCATCACGTAGTCGGTGCGGCGAAGCCTGGAATAGAGATAGATGAGACCAAGAAACAGCGCGATGTCCGAAAACCGATCGAGCGTGGAATCCCAGAACGCGCCGAAGCGCGACACGGTGTTGGTCTCCTGCGCGACCTTGCCGTCGATGAAGTCGAAGATGTTGGCGACGATCATGATCGCGCCCGAGAGGAGGAACCGGTTGTCGCCGAGCGCGCACGCCGCCACGACATTGATCAACACGCCGATGAGCGTGAGGGTGTTGGGATGGATGCCGAGCGCCACACACGCGCGGATGATCACGCGCAACGGCCACATGCACACCTTCCCGATGAACCCGGTAAACGTCATGCGTTGTTATAATTAAGGGTTTCAGTCGTAGGAACTAAACTCGCCATACTAGCCCATGCCCATCCAGGACCTCAAGGATCAGATCGCGCGGTTGCCCGAGCAGCCTGGCGTGTATCTCTGGATGAATCGCGCGGGTGAAACGATCTACGTCGGCAAAGCGCGCGCGCTGCGCGATCGGGTGCGCAGCTATCTTGCAGCGGCGGGCATGAGTCCACGTCACGACGCGCTGCTTGATGAAATCGCGTCGGTGGACGTGATCGTCACCGACTCCGTCATGGAAGCGCTGGCGCTCGAGAACAACCTGATCAAGCAGCGCTCACCGAAGTACAACATCCTGCTTCGCGACGACAAGAATTATCCGTATCTCCAGTTGACGATCAGTGAGGCGTTTCCGCGCATGCTCGTGGCGCGGCACGTCGAGCGCGACGGCGACTTCTACGCAGGTCCGTTCCTGCCGGCCAAGCTCGCGCGACGAACGATGGGACTGGCGCACCGGCTGTTCGGCATCCGCTCCTGCAATGAAGTCATTACGGGACAGCGGGGCCGCCCCTGTCTCGAGCACGACATCAAACGCTGCATCGCGCCATGCGTGGCGGAGATTTGCAGTCAGGAACAGTACGGGGTTGCCGTGGACAATGCGAAGCTGCTGCTCGAAGGGCGCAACGAGGAGCTGATTGACACGCTGCGCGAGCGGATGGTCGACGCGTCCGAGCAGCAGCGGTTCGAGGAGGCCGCGCAGCTGAGGGACGCGCTCCGCACCGTTCAGATCCTGCGCGACCGGCAGCAGAAGGTCGCGACGGCGCAGCTCGGCGATCGCGACGTGTTTGGACTCAAGGTCGGGCCGAGCGGCAGTGCGATTCAGGTGTTTGCGATGCGCGGCGGTCGCGTCATCGAGCGGCTCGAGCTGGTCGCCGACCCTGGCGCCATCGCCGTCCGTGACACCGACGTGCTGCAGGCGACGCTACAGCAGTTTTACGAGATGCGTATGCCGCCCGCGGAAATCGATCTGCCGGTCGACATCGAAGATGGCGAAGCGATGGAGGAGTGGCTGTCGACACGTGCGGGCCGGCGCGTGAAGATTCTCATCCCGCAGCGGGGCGACAAGCGGGCGCTCGTCGAGCTCGCAACCCGCAACGCGGAGCTGTCGTATCGCACGCGATTCAACGAGAACACCGCCGCGAATTTCGACGCGCTCGAGACGCTTCGCTCCGTTCTCGGACTGGCCGTAGTTCCACGGCGTATCGAATGCTTCGACATCTCGACAATCCAGGGGAGCGAGACTGTCGCATCGATGGTCGTGTGCGAAGACGGGCGGATGAAGAAGGGCGAATACAGGAAATTTCGTATTCGTGGGCTTGGATGGGCAGGAGGGGCGGGAAGGGCGGGAGGGGAACGAATCCCGAACCCCGAACCCCGAATCCCGGACGATTTTGCCGCCATGCGCGAAGTCGTACAGCGTCGATATCGCAAGGTGCTGGAAGACGGGGGGCCGTTTCCTGACCTCATTCTGACCGACGGCGGCAAAGGCCAGCTCACCGCGGCGTATGAGGGGCTGCAGCAAATCGGTCTCGCCAACCTCGTGGCGGTGGGCATCGCCAAGAAGGAGGAGCTGCTGTTTACTCGCGACCGGCCGGATCCGATCGCACTGCCGGAAAACGACCCGGCGCTGCTGCTGATCGAGCGGATCCGCGACGAAGCCCACCGGTTCGCCGTGACGTTCCACCGGAAAGCGCGCTCGATGCGCGACTTGCGATCCCAGCTGGACGAGGTGCCGGGAATCGGACCGAAGAAGCGGCGGGCGTTGCTGACCCGCTTTGGCAGCCTCGCGGGCGTGCGTCGCGCCACGCGCGAGGAGCTGGAAATGATCGTCGGGCCCAGGGCCGCGGGCGCGGTGATCGACTACTTCGAGAAATCCGCCTGAAGACTCGCGGCGGGGGGGTCGGCTTCAGCCGGCCCACGGAATGACGTGTGACTTCAGGCGATAGCGGTCGTCGGCGCCCAGCACCAGGAACTCTTCCTGAAGCAGCTGTCTGAAGATCTCGAAGCACTCTTCGTGCGCGAGGTGAAACAGCCGCGTCGCCTGCGCCATCGTCGGCGACAGCCCGCGCATGTCGGAGAACTCACGACGCACGCGTTCAACGAGCTTTTGATCGGCGGGCGCGCGGCGCGCCGCGGACGGCACAACCGGCGGCATCCTCAGTGGCCGGATCGGAGCGTGATGCAGATTTCGGTGAGGGAAGCTGAGTGGCTTGCGCGCTGTGGAGGTCATGATTTGCCGCCCTCCGAGCAGACCGAAACACAATATGCCCGTCGTCGCCCGAGAGCAATAGGGAACGCACCTGAACCGTTGGTGTAGTACGCTGGCAGCTTGCTCGCCAACATCGACTTCGTCGCGGTTTTCATCGCGTTCACCGTCCTGATTTTTTCGCTCACGGTTCACGAAGCGGCGCACGCGGTGACCGCCGATCGTCTCGGCGATCCGACGGCGCGACTGCTTGGGCGTGTCTCGTTGAACCCGGCCGTTCATGTCGATCCGATCGGCACCATTCTGTTTCCGCTCGTTTCGATGTTCACCGGCGCGCCGCTCATCGGCTGGGCGAAGCCAGTGCCTGTCAACCCCACCCGGCTCGGGCGTCAGTGGAAGCGCAAGTTCATGGTGATCGCTGCGGCGGGACCGGCCAGCAACATCGTCATTGCGATCGTTGCCGCCCTCATCCTTCACATCGTTCCGGTCTCGGGAGGTTTCGAGGAAAGGACGCTGGCGCCGCTGGCGGGATTTCTCTACCAGCTCGTCGGTCTGAACGTGCTACTGGCAGTGTTCAACATGATTCCCGTGCCGCCGCTCGACGGAGGTAACGTCGTCGCGGGCGTGCTGCGCGGGCCGGTGGCCGAAGCGTTTGATCGTTTGAGGCCGTACGGATTCCTGATCCTTTACGCCTTGATCCTGAGCGGCACGCTGAGCAGGATCGTGATTCCGGCGGCAGACGTTGTCCAATCCTGGCTCCTCTGATTCATGAGCAGATCGCGCGTCGTCAGCGGCATGCGCCCGACGGGCAAGCTGCATCTGGGACATCTCGTCGGAGCACTGCACAACTGGGTGGCGCTACAGGAAAAGTACGACTGTTTCTACTTTGTCGCGGACTGGCACGCGCTGACGAGCGAATATGCGAATACCGCGGGCATTACCGGATACGCGCTCGACAACATCGCAGACTGGCTTGCGGCAGGTGTCGATCCAGAGCGGAGCACGATTTTCATCCAGTCGCTGGTGCCCGAACATGCGGAGCTGTTTCTGCTGCTTTCGATGGTCGTCCCCATTCCGTGGCTCGAACGTGTGCCCACCTACAAGGAACAGCGGGAGCAGTTGGTCGAAAAGGATCTTTCGACGCTCGGTTTCCTGAGCTACCCGCTGCTGCAGACCGCGGACGTAATCATCTACGACGGCAAATTCGTTCCGGTCGGCGAAGATCAGGTCGCCCATCTCGAGTTGTCGCGTGAGATTGTGCGGCGGTTTCACCAGTTCTACGGCGAGATTTTCGTCGAGCCGCAGCCTCTGCTCACGCCGACACCTCGACTTCCAGGTCTTGACAACCGGAAGATGAGCAAGAGTTACGGGAACACGATTGACCTGACCGATGATGCGGAAACGGTGACGAAGAAAGTGCGGCAGATGTATACCGATCCGAAGCGGATTCGCGCCGACATTCCTGGTACGGTCGAAGGCAACCCCGTGTTCATGTACCATGACGCGTTCAACGCGAACACCGCCGAGGTGGAAGACCTCAAGACGCGGTATCGTGCCGGCAAGGTTGGCGACGTCGAGGTGAAGACGAAGCTTGCCGCTGCCATGAATGCGATGCTCGAACCGATGCGCGAACGTCGTCGCGCGGTGTTGAGCAAGCCTGACCGGATTCGTGAAATCGCGGTGGAAGGATCCCGCAAGGCGCGCCTCGTCGCGCAGTCAACCATGGAACGCGTCCGCGACGCGGTGAAGCTCCGTTATTGAACGTGACCGAACAGCAGCAAACCGAACACTCCGACTTCGAATCGTCGCCGGATGCGTACAAGGTCAAGCTCGATTCCTTCGAGGGACCCCTTGATCTGTTGATTCACCTCATTCGCAAGAACGAGGTGAACATCTACGACATTCCGATCGCCTTCATCACGGAGCAGTACCTCTCCTACATCGCGCTGATGCAGGAGCTGAACCTGGATGTCGCGGGCGAGTTCCTCGTGATGGCATCGACGCTGATTCATATCAAGTCGCGAACGCTGCTTCCGCGCCCCGACCCGACGCAGGAAGATGAGCCCGAGGAGGATCCGCGCGAAGCGCTCGTGCGGCGATTGCTCGAGCATCAGAAGTACAAAGCCGCCGCCGAACTGCTGCACGAGCGCGAGACGCTGAGAAGCGCGCAGTTCATGCGTCCGGATGCGGCGGTGTCGGAGGCGGCTGGCGATGAATACGAACCCGAGATCGAAGTCGATCTCTTCAGCCTGATCGCGGCCTTCAAGGGCGTGCTCGAGCGAGCCAGCCGCCGTCCGCATATGGTGCTGCCGCCCGAAGCCATTCCCATCGAGACGCGCATCGAACAGCTTCTCGCGCGGCTCTCGGAAAGCGAGGCGTGCGGCTTCGAAGATCTGTTTGCGGATGGCGACGGATCCCGCGGCTTCATGATCGTGACGTTCCTGGCGCTGCTCGAAATGATCCGGTTGAAGCTGGTTCGCGTCTTCCAGTCGGGCGGATCGGGCGCGATCCGTGTCTACAAGCGCGCGCGTCCGGTCGATGCGCCGCACCCAATCGGAGATCCGCAACCATGACGGCGGGTCCGCGGAAATCTGGCATCCGTAATTTCCGCGGAACCCGCCCCACATGCCATGGATAACTTACTCAAAGCCATTGTCGAGGCGTTGATCTTCGCGTCACCGGAGCCGTTGACGCCGAAGATGCTGTTCAGGCTTCTGGCGGACGAACCGAAGGAGGACGTATCGGCGACGATTCAGGCATTGAAGGCCGACTACGAGACGCGTCCGGGCCTGCAGTTCGTCGAAGTGGCGGGCGGCTATCAGATCGTGACGCGCACCGAGCTTCACGAGTGGGTGCGCCGCCTGTTCCATGAGCGGTCGACACAGAAGCTGACCGTCCAGTCATTGGAAACGCTGGCGGTCATCGCGTACAAGCAGCCAATCACCTCACTGGAAATCGGCGAGATTCGAGGCGTCAATACGTCCGGGGTGCTCTCGACGCTGCTCGAACGTCACCTGATCAAAATCGTCGGCCGCAAGAACGTCGTCGGCCGTCCATTTCTGTACGCGACGACGAAGGAGTTCCTGATTCGTTTCGGCCTCAACGATCTCAGCGACCTGCCGAAGATCGAGGACATGGCGGAAGCGCTCGGCTTCGATCCGCCCGCTCGATTGATCGAACAGACGCCGGCAGAGGAAATGTTGCCGCTGGAGGAGCAGGACGCCACTTAGCGAGTTACTTTTCACTTACTTTTCCACTTCTTCAACTTTTCCACTTCGGCATCCGTCAGATCTCTCCAGTCGCCGGGTCTAAGTCCGCGGACGCCCAGGGGTCCGAAACGGATGCGCCGCAGTGACTCCACCGGATGTCCAACTGCGTCGAGCATTCGACGCACCTGACGGTTGCGACCTTCACGGATGGTGATGATCAGCACGCCCTTCTGATCACGGCGTCCTTTGTTGACCAGCAACACGTCGGCCGGCAGGGTGCGGCGTCCGTCGAGCGGGATGCCGCGGCGCAGGCGGTCGATCGCCTCGTCATCTGGCATTCCGGCGACATACGCTTCGTAAGTGCGATCGACCTGGTGACGCGGATGCGTCAATCTCGCCGCGAGGTCTCCGTCGTTGGTCAGTAACAGGAGCCCTTGCGTGTCGTAGTCGAGTCGGCCGACGGGATACACGTATTCACGGACACCGTGGAGCAGGTCGATCACCGTGCGACGACGCTGCGGGTCGGAGCGGGTCGTCACGTAACCGGCGGGTTTGTAGAGCAGGATGTAGCGCAGCCGTTCGGTTGACTTGATCCGGCGTCCGTCCACCCGGATGTCATCACCGGCGGGATCGGCTTTGGTGCCCATCTCCGTGACCGTCTCGCCGTTGACGGTGACGCGTCCCTCGGCGATCAGCTTTTCCGCGGCGCGCCGCGATGCGACCCCGGCCTGCGAGATGATCTTCTGGAGGCGGGCCTGCACGCTTCTATAATCCCACGCCATGAAGAACTGTCTTGTGGCAGCGCTGTCGGTCGCGCTCGCCGTCGCATGCGGGAGAACAACATCTTCGAATGTGACTCTGCGCGTTCCACTTGCTCAGCTGCCGACCGTCGACGCCACCGCGCTCGTCGCGCACACCAAAGTCCTTTCGTCGGACGAGTACGAAGGACGCGGCCCGGGAACGAAAGGTGAGGAGCTGACCGTCCGCTACCTCGTCGATCAATTCAAGATGCTCGGCCTGAAGCCAGGCAACACCGATGGTTCTTACATTCAGAGGGTACCGCTCGTCGGCATCACGCCGTCGCCTGCACCGCTCGTGCTGCAGAAGGCCAACCGCACGCTCACGCTCAAATGGAAAGACGACGTCGTGGCATGGACGAAACATGTCGTGGATGCAGCACGTCTCGATCGATCCGAACTGGTCTTTGTCGGTTACGGAATCGTGGCGCCTGAATACAACTGGGACGACTACAAGGGCGTCGACGTCAAGGGGAAGACGCTCGTGATGCTGGTCAACGATCCGCCCGTGCCCGATTCCGCGAGGGCCTCTGAGCTCGATCCCAAAGTCTTCGGTGGGAACGCAATGACCTATTACGGACGCTGGACCTACAAGTACGAGATCGGCGCCATGAAAGGTGCCGCGGGCGTGCTGATCGTCCACGAGACCGGTCCCGCCGGCTATCCCTTTGAAGTGGTGCAAGCGAAGACGACGGAGCAGTTCGACCTGGTGACGCCCGACAAGAACATGGGGCGGGTGAACATCGAGGGATGGATCACGCTCGACAGAGCCAGGGAGCTGATGCGCGCAGCGGGCCAGGATTTCGACGCGCTCAAGAAGCAGGCGGCCACGCGCGACTTCAAGCCGGTGCCGCTCGGTGTCACGGCCTCGATGACGATTCGCAACACGCTGCGGACGATCGATTCCCAGAACGTCGTCGCGCGGGTGGAGGGCAGCGATCCGGCGCTCAAGGACGAGTACGTCGTCTACACGGCGCATTGGGATCACCTCGGCGTTGGACCGGAGGTCAGCGGCGATCGCATCTACAACGGCGCCAGAGACAATGCGATTGGCGTCGCCGGACTGCTGGAGCTCGCGCGGGCGTTTGCCACCGTGATGCCGGCGCCGACGCGATCGATCGTGTTCGTCTCGGTGACCGCGGAGGAGCAGGGACTCCTCGGTTCGCAGTACTACTCGGTCACGCCGATCTATCCGCTCGCGAAGACGCTGGCGAACATCAACATGGACGGACTGAACGTCCATGGCCGCACAAAAGATCTGACGTTGATTGGCTACGGCGCGTCAGATCTCGACGACTACGCGCGCGACGCGGCCGCGGAGCAGGGGCGCGTCATTCGACCCGACCCCGAGCCGGAGAAGGGGTTCTACTACCGCTCCGACCATTTCAACTTTGCCAAGCAGGGTGTGCCGGCGCTCGATCCGGATGAAGGGATCGAATTCATCGGCAAGCCGGCGGATTACGGTCAGAAAGTTCGCGACGACTACACGGAGCACGACTACCACAAGCCGACCGATGTCATAAAACCGGATTGGGATCTCAGCGGGGCGGTCGAAGATTTGAAGGTGTTCTTCGCGGTCGGCTACCGCGTCGCGCAGGCACACACGTATCCCGAGTGGAAGCCTGGGAACGAGTTCAAAGCGACGCGCGACGCAATGTTAGGGAAGCGCTGATTCAGCGTTTCAGGACATCAGCCCAGAACGAAATCAGCTTCCACGTGTCGGCCGCGGCTGCCGTGCGATCGACTTCCGCGTGAGTGATCAGCTCGCTGATGAGCAGATGCACTTCCACTCCGCGGCTGCGAAGATAGTCCGCAAGCAGCACAGATTCGGTGGTTGGAATCACGGAGTCTTCGGACCCATGAAGCAGAAACACCGGGGCGGAGGGGACGGAAGTCGAACGGTCGGCTGACAGCGTCGGCGTATCGACACCGCTCGCGTTCAGATACGGCACCAGCGCCGGCCCGAGTTTCTTCACATTTCGATCGTTCACATAGGTCATGTAAGTGCGCGCAGGCTCGGGTAACGTCTTCGCGTACTCCCGCGCTTTTTCGAACGTTGCGTTTGCCTGGTTCATATCGACGAGCGTGAGCTGCGATGCATAGAGAAACGTTTCGATCCCTTTCCTGAGTGGCGCAACCTGCTCAGCAGGCACGATGCCCTGATCGGCGAACTGGTAAAGAATGACGGCGACACCGTAGTCGTGCGGCGGTACGGTGGTGACTCCGGGTAGTTTGGTTTCCTCGCCGGTGGCGAGGTAATGCAGCACGCGCGGCAGATCCGCGTGTCCGCCGAACGAAACGATGTACGCGAGTTTGTCACGAATCGACGGCCGTCCTGCCGCGACGAGCGACATTCCGCCAGCGAAGCTGATGCCGATCAGACCTATGCGTCCATCCCGCGCAAGATCCGATCGGCTCGTCATCCAACTGACGGCGTCTTCAATCACATCGGTGGACTGCGTCGTCAGCTGATAGTGCTGCAGGTCCGGAAGCGCAAGCGTCATCACCATGACACCGCTGCCCGCAAGATCCCTGGCAAGCGCTGTGAGGCGCGGCTCGTTGATTCCCATCGAATGGATGCCGGGGATCAGGAGTGCGCTGCGCGAAATGCGGCCGTCGGGACGATAGAACTGTGCGGGGACCATCCCGCCGCGGACCGGGACGCCGCGGACCGGGACCATGTGCGGCGGCAGCACCGTCACCGTGCGCGCGTGACTGGCGGCGAATTCCTCGAGGCCGCCACCGAGGTGCGCCACCCGGACGAAGAGCGATGCCGCACGAACGTATGGGACCGCGAGATAGGCCAGCACCGCGGCGATGACGACAATCACCGTCAGGATGCGCCATCCGCGACGCGCAGGCATGCACGCTCATGTTACCTTCAATGGTTGCGTTCCAATGAAGAGACTGATCATTGCGATCGACGGACCATCGGGCGCGGGAAAGGGAACGATCGCGCGCACGCTTGCGAGCACCTTGAGTTACCGTCACGTCGATACCGGCGCGATGTACCGCGCGGTTGGCTGGAAGGCGCTGTATGACGGCGTCTCGCTCGACGATGAAGTCGCGGTTGCGGCGCTGGCGGAACAGTCAACCATCGTTGTCGAAGGAGGCAAGGTCTCGATCGACGCTCACGACGTGACGCAGGCGATTCGCACACCGGAGATGGACAAAGCCGCTTCGTCCGTCGCGCGAATGCCACGCGTGCGCTCGGTGCTCGTTGCCCGTCAGCGCCGCATCGGCGAGCAAGGTGGCGTCGTCATGGAGGGTCGTGATATCGGGACCGTCGTCTTCCCGAATGCGGATTTGAAGATCTATCTGGACGCGTCAGCGGAAGAGCGGGCGCGTCGCCGTCTGAACGATCCTGCCCACAGCGGCGGGCAGGCCGGCGCCGCGGCGGTTGCCGCGTCGATTCAGGCTCGCGATCAGTCGGACACGACGCGGTCCGCTTCACCGCTCACGGTCGCGAGCGATGCGGTGGTGATCGATACGACAGGGGTCCCGATTCCCGACGTCGTCGCCCACGTGATGCGCCTCGTCGAGCAGAAACTCGATCGTTGACTATCGGTCGTTAAAGTCCTCGGCGGATGCGGGGTCGAGCTCCCAGCGATGCTTGTCGCGCTTGGAGATCTTCGCTTCGCCTTTCAGTTCTTCGTTGTCGTCGTACTGCACGCCGACGGCACGGCCGATGTCGTCGACCACATCCTGATCCGGTGTCGGGTTGTCGCCGCCCGGCGCCTCATCGCCGACGCTGTACGCTGACTCCCAGTCCGCATCTACGTCACCCGCGGTCAGCGCAGGACTCGTCTCGGTATGTTCATCGAGCCGTTCGCGCAGCTCGCGGCGACCTGTCCGAGCGGCGGAAGCGGTACGGTCGAGATCGAGAGACGATGGCGGGGTTGGAACGATGTCGTCGCCCTGAATCGTGCGGCGCTCGCGATCGAGGCCCGGCGGTTTCCGCAGCATGACCGTGCGTTTCGCGCGCGGCGCCTGGCGCGCGGCGGTCTTCCTCGCGGCCGTGGTCGGTTTACGCGCGGCCCTGCGTGCCGTGGTCGCCCTACTTGCCTTGCGCGCCACGCTTGCCTTACCCACCCTACTCGCCTTACGTGCCTTAGCCGCCCCCCTGCTCGCCTTACGCGCCCTACTGACCCTACTCGCCTTACTTGCTCTGGCCGCCTTGCGGGTGCGGGCAACAGCCGTAGATTTCTTTCGCGCCTTCGCTCGGATCGAGGCTTTTTTTCTCGTCGCCGCGCCCTTACGTCTGGCCATTGCCGTTGTCCTTTCCGCTACCGGCTTACCTTGACTGTTTCCGGGTAAGTGTCGTAAAGTCTAGTGCTTATCGGCGAAGGAAGCAGCTGACATACAAGCTCCATCCAACCACCAGAAATCGTCTCGCCGTTATAGCCGCGGGGAGCCGGTCCCTGCAACCCTTCCGATGCGCTCAGCAGTGAGTATCGTCGAAGGACAACAGAATCCGGTAATCAGATTCAGGAGGACGCGTAAGGAATGGCGAACGTAGAAAACGGGTTGCTTGTGCCCGACAAGCCGGGCGAACAGCCCGGAGCACCGGCGCGCACCAGGGCTGGCAGGCCCGCCGGTCCGGCCTTCAAGCCGATGCATCACGAGGACATGGATCCGCAGGAGTTCGCGGCCATGCTCGACATCTATGACGACAGCTTCCGCAACATGGCGGAAGGCGAAGTCGTGAAGGGCACCGTACTGAAGGTGACCGACACGGCGGTGGTCGTCGATGTCGGCTACAAGTCCGAAGGCCTCATTCCCATCCACGAGTTCCTCGACGAAAACGGCCACGTCACCGTGCAGGGCGGCGACATGGTGGACGTGCTGCTCGAGCGTACCGAAGATCGTGAAGGCCACATCGTGCTCTCGCGCGAGAAGGCCGAGAAGATGAAGATCTGGGACGAGGTCGAGAAGGCCTATGCCGAGCGCAAGGTCGTCATCGGCCGCGTCATCGAGCGGATCAAGGGTGGACTCGCCGTGGACATCGGTGTCCGCGCGTTCCTGCCGGGATCGCAGATCGACGTGCGTCCGGTGCGCAACCTCGATGCGCTGAAGGGGCAGGAGCTCCGGATGCGCGTCATCAAGGTCAACAAGAAGCGCGGCAACAT
>JACXTT010011214.1_pt1 | contig 12004 bp, 6 predicted proteins | sample 9270951 | NCBI WGS metagenome assembly JACXTT01 (sample SAMN15532306, study PRJNA645909) | rock metagenome | isolation source: weathered quartz diorite | place: Puerto Rico | collected 2017-06-21 | reverse complement strand
CGGTGATGGAGAGCAGCTCTAGGCGCCGGTTGGACTCCAGCAGCTCCTTCTGCAGATCGACGATGCGCTTCCCGGCGCGGATGCGCGCCAGCAGCTCGGGCGGCTGAAAGGGCTTGGTGATGTAGTCGTCCGCGCCGAGGTCGAGCCCCAGGACCTTGTCCTCCGACTCGTCTTCGCCGGTGAGCATGATCACGTACCGGTTGCGCAGCTCGGGATCGGACTTGAGCTGCTGGCAGAGGACGACGCCGTCCATGTCGGGGAGGCGGCGGTCGAGGATGGCCAGATCCCACGCCATCGTGCCGAGCTGCGCGCGCGCCTCGTCGCCGGTCGAGAATTCGACGACGTCATACCCGGCGCGCGTGAGGTAGAGGCGCACCAGCCGGCGGATCGCCGCGTCGTCGTCCACGATCACTACTCGGAAGGGTGCTCCGGGCATCGGAATCGGTCTCCGGCAAACGGGGTGCCACCTGCTCGATTCGCATGGAAATGTCCAGTGCCTTCACCGAATGCGTGAGAGCGCCGACGGAAATGCGGTCGACGCCTGTCTCGGCGATGGCGCGGACGCTCTCCAGCGTAATGCCGCCGGAAGCCTCGAGCGGGACGCGTCCGCCGGCGCGCTCCACGGCGGCGCGCATCTCGGCGACGCTCATGTTGTCGAGAAGGATGAAGTCGGGCTTGAGCGCCAGCGCCTCGTCCAGCTCCGCCGCGTTGCGCACCTCCACCATGATCTTCTGCGGCAGGCCGCGGCGGCGCATGCGCTCCACCGCCGCGCCGAGGGAGCCGGCGCGGTCGATGTGATTGTTCTTGACCAGGAACATGTCGTAGAGGCCGATGCGGTGGTTCTCGCCGCCGCCGCAGCGCACGGCGTACTTGTCGAGGGCGCGCAGGCCGGGCGCGGTCTTGCGGGTGTCGTAGATGCGCGCGCGCGTGCCGGCCACGGCGTCGACGTAGCGGCGTGTGGTGGTGGCGATGCCCGACGCGCGCTGCATGAGGTTGAGCGCGGTGCGCTCGCCGGAGAGCAGCGTGATCACCGTCGCGCTCACCTCGGCGACGACGGTGCTGCGGTCGACGGCGTCGCCATCGCTTATGGTCGCGCGGAACGCCGCGTCCGCTTCGATCGCCCTGAACGTGGCCTCGGCGAAGGCGAGCCCGGCAATGATGCCGCTCTCCTTCACCACGAAGCGCGCGTGGCCGCGCTCGTTACGCTCGAAGATCGACTGGCTGGTGATGTCGGGGAGGTCTTCGTCCAGCGCGCGGCGCACGATGGTATCGATGTCGTTCAAAATTGATCCTGAGCCGCGAAGACGGCTAAAGGTCTGGCGCCTACTTGCGCTGCGCAGGTGGGCACCAGATCCTCCGCCGCTTCGCGGCGAAGGATAAACGCAATCAGTGCCGCGCCGAGCGGCGGCGCGTCGACGCGGAAGGCGGCGACCCCGCACACGAGGCGAACAGCCGCGAGGAATCCCAATCGGCGCAGCCGGGCCCGCTTCCGATGCCGAGCGAGCCGCTCATCGGGTAGTTGATCACCGCGCCGGCCGAGTCGACGAAGGAGAAGTAGTAGCGATGACATCCGCTCCCCATGCCGCTCGCTGTGGCCATCCAGGCGCCATTCGTCGCGGTGCCTCGGCGAAGCATCATCGCTGAGCACCGGCCGTCGACGACGGCGTTCGCCGAGCGCGGCGCCGCGGCATCGAACCAGTTCGCCCACAGCTCCACCGCCGGAGCCTGTTGCGGATAATGCGATCCCGAGGCGATCTTCACTGGGGTGCTCAAGGCGGAGAAGTCGGCGACCGCCGCGCCGCTGTCGCCGGCGCCGACAGAGCCGAGGGAGCTGAGGATCAGCCAGCGATGGCCGATCTGCGGGGTGTAGCCGCATCCGCTGCTTCCGGCGGTCTCGGTCATCCAGGCGCGGAAGACGGTGTCGGGATCGCCCCATCCCGCCCACACCTCGCCGCCGGCCGCCGCCCCGAAGAGCGCCACGCGTTGCGACCACGTCGTGCATCCCCCGGCGGCGCACGACGCGGTGCCGCCGACGCAGGCGCACGAGGCGGAGCCGTCGCATCCCGCCGGAAAGAGGGCGTCGATGTTGGGGACCACGGTGCATCGTGAGTCGTGCGCGCCGTACTGCTGTTTGACCAGCTCCGCGGCGTGGAAACGCGCCGCGCGATTGAGCTGCTCGCTCCAGGCGAGCGGCGGCATCGGCGCGTAGCACGCTTTCTCCAGGCATCCCGCGCAGGAGGCGAGCTCGACTTGCGGATCGACGCGCGCGCGGTTCATCCATTCGTGGAGCACCCGCTCCGCCCAGTTTGGAAAGCCGTTGATCGATTCACCGTAGCGCAGGGCCTGATCGGTGATCGGCTGCGCGTTCGCCGCGGCGGTGAGCAAGGTCAGGAGAAGAAAGGGGATCGCGCGGGACATTTCGGGTAGTAGGGCACAGGCCGGCGGGTGGCGCGCGTGAGCGGCCTCACAACGGCCGCGGTGGAATCCCCTCAGGCGCGGGGCCGTTTTGATCGATCCTAGTTCGTTGACAAGTTGGGGGCGCACCGGCTTCGACGGGGACACGTCGGGGCGGTGGTTGCATGCCGAGCTGATTGCCTCGTAAATCCGATCAAAACTGAGTAGCTGCGAACAACAGCGAACTCGCTCTCGCGGCCTAAAAACCCACGAGCGTCCGCCTGATGGTTGCTCAAGCCGTCGGACCCGGATGTCATTGAGTTGAGCTAAGGATTCGCGGACCGCCTGGCCGCGAGTCACGAAAATCCACAGGCTGGTCCGCGCTCGCTGCCCCGCTCACCGGACAGAGCGCGGACGAGACCCCAAAGGTGAGATAAGCATGTAGGAGCCACGTTCCACTGCTCTCGGACGCGGGTTCAACTCCCGCCGCCTCCACCAAGACATCGTCCTAGGCATTCCACGGACATCCGCAATATCAGGACTTTCCACAGCTAAATCAATCACTTAGCTATCCAGACTTGTCCAGCGGAATCCATTGCAAGCCGAGACTTCGTGGGGGGTATGCTGTAGGGGTATTTTGAGTAATGGGGGTATCTGTTGCACCGCCCTCTCAATGACACGAAAGTCCGTGCGGCAAAGCCGCGTGAAAAACAGTTCAAGCTTTTCGATGAGCGCGGGCTGTTCCTACTCGTCACGCCCACCGGCGGCAAGCTCTGGCGCCTGAGTACCGCCTGCACGGAACGGAGAAGTTGCTTGCGCTCGGGCGTTATCCGGACGTGTCGTTGGCTCAGGCGCGCGACCGCCGCGATGAGGCGCGCAAACTGATCGCCGACGGCGTCGATCCCGTCGCCGAGAAGCGCTCTGCGCGCGAGAAACTCCGCAGCGCAGCCGAGGAGACCTTCGAAATCATCGCGCGCGGGTGGTTCGCGAAGTTCAGGCCGAACTGCACGGCTGGCCATAACTGCCCCGATCAGTGGCGCCTGGCGATCGTCACTGTCGATCGGGTTGCCGAGGAGCCGGTCTGCATCGCACATCCCTTCACGCGTGAGCCGCAGTTCGGGGAGACGAGTGCGAATTTCAAAATTGGCGATCTCGTTCGGATGTTCCGATCGGGCACGCAGCACGTGGCTGCACCTCAGGAGGTCTGAATGAAGACTGCGAAAGTTAGGGGAACCCCTCCTCAATACGGCCGCCGGAGACCCTCCGTTCGCTCCGTGCGCCGAGGGGTCGAGTCACTTCCCCCGGAAGCGCGCCGGTCGACCGGTGCCTCTCTCTTGAAACATGCACCGGGTTGGGCCGGCGATGACCTCAAAGAGGTCATCGCGATCGTCACGCGAACGCGGGTGAAGACACGATTCTGATGGCGTATCTGCTCGATACGAACCACTGCTTCCTTCTGATCGCCCGCGACCCGCGAATGCTCCAATCAGTCCTCGAACGGCAGGCGGATCAGATGACAACGTCAGTGATTGTCGCAGGTGAATTACGTTACGGAGCTGCCGTGTCCGAACGAGCACAGGAGAACGCCATCGCCGTCGAGGACTTCCTCGGCCGGATCGATCAGCTTCTGATCTCACCGGCAACGGCACAGCATTACTCCGATCTCAAGTCTCGACTGCTGTTTAAGTATGGCCCACGCGAACGCGCACGCCGGCGTCGTTTCGATCTCGCGAGGCTTGGCTTCACCGAGAACGACCTCTGGATCGCGGCAACCGCGATCGAACGAGATCTCGTGCTGGTGAGCAACGATACTGACTATCGGCGAATGGCGGATGTTGCGACCCTCGAGGTGGAGAACTGGCTGCGATGACGCCGATCAGGAAGAAGCTGATCGAAGTCGCTCTGCCGCTGGAGGCGATCAATCGCGAGTCGGCGCGGGAGAAGTCGATCCGACATGCCGCGGCGGTGTACAGCTTGCCCGGCGCGGTCTGCACGCCCATTCGGCGGGGACGATCTGCTGCGTCTTGCCCGGCGATCCGCTGACGTCGAAACTCTGTGCCTTCTGCACCCAGTCGATGAAGTCGTCGTCGGACATGCAATACGTCTGCGGCTCGACGAACTTCGAGTCGATCAGCGCCAGCGTGTCGCCGGCTAACGGCCCCGACTCGCCAGCAGCGCCACCGCCCCCGCGTAGTCGTCGTTGTTCGCCGTGCCGGGATTTAACGACAGCGTCCCTTTGATGTCGATGCGCGGGTAGTCGAACAGGCTTGCCATCCTCCGGTAATGAGAACGGCTGGGCGGAGCGTTCTGTGAGGGCGCAGCTATGTGACCCGAATGGTGCGGAACGCCTGCGGCGCGCCGGCGCCGCTGCCGACGGCCACGATGCGTCGCGGGCCGGAGGCGGCCGCCGCGGTGGCGGTGACGTTGATGGTGAGGTTCCCGGGGTTGAGCGCCACCGTCACGTTGGGATCGGCAGTGGCCAACGCGGCGCTGGCGAGCGGCGTCGTCCCGCTGTTGAGCGTGAGCGCGGGGCCGCCGCGGGCCACGCTGAAGGTCCCGCCGGCGTCGTTGAGCTGGAACGCCGGGGTGTACTGAACCGTCGCGCTGATGGGAGCGGCCTTCGGCCCGACCGTGGCGTTGAAGACCACGGTGGCCACGGCTTCGGGCGGGTCGGTGGCGGCGAAATCGATCTTGTAGACCTGACCGCGGTCGATGAACGCCGTCAGCTCCGGCGGGGTGGCGATCGGCGTGATCACCGGCTTCGGCTCCGTCAGCGGCGCCGGCGTTCCGGGAGGATAGGTCACCGATCCCGGCGTCACCGCCAGGCCGACGACGATCGTGGCGGGGATGAGCGTGAAAGCCGTCGTGGCGGGTGTGGGGGCGGTGATGGCGGGGGCGTTGAGCGCCGCCGCGTTCACCAGTTGGAACGTGTTGACGACCGTGACTCGGAGCGAGCGGATGGGGATGTGCAGGTCGGCCGGCAGGTGGACGCCCCGCTTCGCCAGCGGCGTCCCGGCGTAGCCGGCGGGGGTGTAGACGCGCGAGAGCTCCACGGTATCGGAGCCGGGGCCGTCGGCGACCAGCGCGGTGACGGTGGGGTTGGTGCTGTCGACATCGACCACCACGCCAGGCTGCGTCATGGTCAGGGCCCACGTCTCGCCCCCCGAGGCGTCCGCGATGGTGAAGACGGCGCGCTGCCCGGCGAGGCGGGTGATCGCCGTCGGCGGGGTGGTCTGCGGCAGCGCAACGCCGTCCACCTGCACGTTCAAATCGCTGACCGTCACGTCGAAGAAGATCTCCTGCGACTGCGCGTCGTGCGACTCGCGCGCGTCAACGTTGGCGGCGATGTTGTCGCGGAAGGTGAGGCGATGCGTTCCCGGCTGCGCGAAGGCGACGTAGGCGCCGAGCGACATCTCCAGGGTGGCCGAGGTGGGGATCATCCCTCGAAGGTTCGGATTGAATCCGGGCGGCGTGCGGGCTCCGGTGGTGACGGCGGACGGAACGGCCCCCTTGGGAAAGAAAACGTTCGGCAGCGCCTCGGCCGGAGGCGATCCCGCCGCGGTGGCCGGCGCGGACGCCGCCCCCGCGTTGAGCGCGGCGGTCGGCGCCACCGGTACGGTCGCCAACGGAACCGAGACGATGACCGTGTTGTCGAGGCCCACGCCGGGCGAATCGAGCTGACCGCCGTTCTGCAGCCCATGCGTGTTCCCCGCGGTCCACTCCGGCGTGTGCCAGTACTGCGCGACCTCGCCCACCTTCGCCTTGTACGCGCCGAAGCCGCTCTTGGAGAAGACGTCGCCGGCCAGCCGGCCGATCGGGCTGTAGGTGTTGCCGCTCTCCTGCGAGGCCTCCTGCTCCATCGACGAGAGGTGGCCTTTGCCGCCTCTCTGGTTGCAGAGGTCGTCGAGGAAGAGGTGGCCGGGAACGGCGGCGCTCCAGGAGCTGCTGCTGAACGCGTAGCGGCCGATGCGCGAGATCCAGTCCCACACCCCGCCGCGCTTGGCGTCGACGTCGTACTGCAACTGGCCGTAGAAGTCGAAGAGCCAGCGCATCCATCCCATCCCGAACTTTTCCTCGAAGTAGCTGTCCCAGTTTCCGAGCGGATCTTTCTCGTCGACCTTGGCGATGCGCAGCGAGCGGTTCGGGCCGAACGTCGGCGGCACTTCGTCAAGATCGACCACCGCGCCGTTGACGTTGGTCACGTTGAAGCGCTGCGTGGTGGCGCCGGCGGCGACCACGACGCGGTCGAACGGCTTGAGCGACGGCTTCCCATCCTTCTGCGCAATGGTGATCTGCGCCGGCCGCGCGATCTCGGTGACCGCGGCGTCGAAGTAATCGAGGCCGTCGATAGTGTCGGTGTCGTACGGTCGGACGGTGATCGCGCCGCTGAGCGCGGTCTCTTTCTTCAGGGTGATGGTGTCGTTGACGATGGACTCCACGTCGTACAGCTCGGAGCTATTCGCGTCCTTGAGGAAGACGCGTTTGAAGCCCTGCACCGCCGCGATGCCGTCTGACTTCAGGACGGTGATGGTTTTCTTGTCCCTGACCGTCGCGTCGTAGGCCGTTCCCTTCCCGAGCGTGCGATGCCAGAAGGCGTGGCCGATCTCGGCGATCCCTCGGAACAATCCACCCCAGATCGTGCCAGCCACCAGGTTGAGAACGCCGCCGAGGGTGAGCACGTGCAGTGGATCGTAGGCGTATTTGCCCAGCGTCTTGCCGATGCTCGTGTTCTGCTTCCGCACCTGCACGGCGCCCGGCCCGAGCGCATTGCCGGTCTTGATGAAGAAGAAGCGTTTCTTTTCCTCGTCCTTCGTGCCGAGGACGATCGACGTGACGCCGCTGACCGGGCCGCCCGCGGCGGCGGCGATCTGCACCGTGTCGCCAGTGTTGAACGTCACGTCCTGCGGGTTGTCGATCCGCAGGAACCACGACGTGCCGTCCTGCTCGATGGCGGCCACGACGTACGGGGAGAACTGCGGCAGCTCGACGTCCGTCGCCGCAGAGAGGACGCCGTCGAGGACGAAGATCGGCAGGTATCCCATGAACAGCGGGCCCCAATACGCGGCTTGCCGCGTGTGCGTGGTCTCATGAAAGACCAGGCTTTTCTTGCGATCGAGCTCGCTGTAATCGAGGTCGTCGGGGATGAGTACCGTGCCCGATGACATTTCCGCTCCGGCCGCAACGATGGCGGGGGTGGGCGGTCCGTACGGCACGACGGCGATGAGCGAAGGACCGGCCGGGGGAAACGGAGGGGGTGGTGGCGTGGCAGGTGGCGGCAGCGGCTCCAAGTCGGTCACCTGGAGGTCGATGCCGCTCACCGCGAACTTCGTGGCGTACCTCGACGTCGTCCCCGGCGGCATGAAGGTGATGTTGATCGCGCCGGTCGCCGCCGGCGGCGCGACGAATCCGATGTCGAACGCGGGGGCGGCGTTGATGACGGCGACGTGCGTGACGGGCGTGCCGCCGGACGGCGTTTCCACCAGCGCGATGACCGTGCCGTTGGCGACGTGCGCGCCGCTCCAGAGGTCGACGCTGACGCTGTTGGTTTCGGTCTTTCCCGCGGGGAAGATCGGCTTTCCGCGGAAGCCGATGCGCCACGTGCCGTTGTTCGGCGCCGGCGCGGCCACCGGCGCGAAGAGCTGCGCGGTGTAGCTTGTGGCGCCGGCGGGAATCCCAGCCGGCGTCGGCGGCACGGTCGTCGGCGGGGTGGGCGGCTCGGTCACCTCCAGCGTCGTGCCGGCAACCCTCTTGACGATGAACTGCTGTGTCGACGTCGACGGCGGCGGGCCGGGGAGGTTGGCGATCACTTGCACGATGTTGCCGGGATCGAAGCGCGGCATCTGCGTCGGCACGTTCGCGCCGATGGTCGGGAGAACGACGATGTGGGTGGCGTCGACGAACGTGGCGTTGTAGATCGGGCCGGAGGCGCCGAGCGCCATGGCGTCGAGCGCGGAGCCGGCGGCGAAGGCAATGGAGCGGTCGAGGGTGAGCGTGGCCGTGATGCGCGTGACGACATTCACTTCGAGCTTCGGCGCCGCGGTGGTGTCTTGAATGACCACGAACTGCGACGGCGCGAGCGCGCCGATGCTCGCGCTGGTGATGACGCCGGCGGCATTGGTCGCCGAAGCCACGCTCGGCAAGGCGGCGAGCGTTGTTCCGGGGAGGACAGTGAACTGCAGCGTGCTGCCGGTGAGGTTAGTGCCGGCTTTGATCTCGAGCTGCGTGGCGCTGGAGATCAAGACGTTTGGAACGTCCGGCCCCGGCACCTGAATCGGGAAGCGGACGATCTGATACGGGTTGGCGGCATTGCCGGGCAGCGCGGCGCCGAGGACGATAGCGTCGTAGCCCAACGCGGTGACCACGCGCGCGGTGAGGGTGTTGGGCGCGTTGCCGTCGCGCAGCGCGACGAAGGTGTTCGCCGCCGGGGCGGTGTTGACCGCCTGCGGGTTGTACGTCAACGCCGTCGAGCCGGCGGTGACCACGCTCGCTGTTCCGGTGATCGCGCCGGGCGTCAGCTTCTGCCAGGTGACGCTGGCGCCGAGCGCGGCGAGATCAGGCGGGACGCGATCCAGCGTTCCCGTCGCGTCGATCACCAGCGCGCCGCGTTTTTGTCCGGCTCCGGTGAGAACGATCAAGTCATCCTTCGCCGGCAGCGGCGCGCCACTCAGAACGTTTCCGGTGAGCGTGACCGGACCATTGCTCCCTCCCGCCGCCGCCGTGCGGATCTCGACGCCCGAGGCGAAGGCGGGAGAGGGGAGCGCGCCGTCGAGCACAATCTGCGCCTCGAAGTCGAGGATCAGCGCCGCGCCGACCACCGCTCCTGTCTGCGAGAGCTGCAGCGCGTCGTTCTTCGCGTAGCCCGGCACTCCCGCTCCGCTGGTGTTGAGGCGTCCGGCGGGAGCGGGGCTGGAGCTGCGGGTGTCGGGCGCGGAGGGAGCGCCGAGGCGGCGGAGGCGGACCGGCCTGGTGCTGGCCGTCAGTCCCGGCTCGACGAACGTGACCTGTATGAGATTGAAGATACTCGGCGGGGCGACCGCGTTCACCGTCTTGATGTCGACGACGCCGGCGGCGTCGGTCAGGAGGACGACGTCCTTCGGGTTCAGCGTCACGCCCGCCGGGATCGAGGCCAGGAGTGTTGTGGCGCCGACGGTGGCGGTGGTGGGCGCGCCGGAAGGGGCCAGCTCCGTGACGGTGCACGGCTTCGGGTCTTTCTTGGCGAAGACGTCGGTCCATGTGTTGTCGAGATGCAGGCCGCCGCTCGGGAAGCGCGGCGTGTCGGAGCCTGGGGCGACGCGCGCGGCGGCCTCGCCGCAGCGCGTCCAGCCGGTGAGATTCGCGTCGCCGTTGCCTCGCAGCAAGTGCGCGTGGCCGTCGAAGTCGACGCGCAGCATCGTCCCGTACAGCGTCGGCGAGAACGACGTCTTCGGATTGATGACGTTGATGTTGTCGCGGCTGTTGAACGACTCTTCGCTGCACACCATGATGTGCTGGTAGGTGAAGGCGCGGTCGACGCCCCAGAAGCCGCGGCGCATGGCGTAGGCGCCGGTGCGGCTGTTGAGCACCCCTTCGAAGTCGAACCAGCGGCCCAGCAGGTTGCGCCCGGTGTCGGTGAAGATGCCGACGATGGCCTGCCCCAACCCTCCGAAGAATGAGCTCCAGAAGGCGATGGTCCAGTCGAGGCCGAACCAGCCGGCCACGTTGTGCTGCAGGGCCCAGGTTATGTCGAGGAAGAACAGCCCGATCGACGACTCGCCGGTCGGGTCGGTGCGGCCGACCGGGTCGTACTGGCAGACGGCGTAGGGGCCGCAATCGGGATTCTCGATCAGCAGCGGTCCGCGGAAGCCTTCCGCGCGGCGCGGATCGTCGTCGCGGCCGTGCCACGGATCGCGGCGGTCGAATGCGCCGCTGCCCGGATCGACGGCGCGGGAGCGAAGGTGGAAGAAGCCCCGGTACGCCGCGCCGCCGTAGAGTCCCGGCACGCGCGGGCGGCCGAGGAGCGACTCGCCGAAGGCGTCGCGCGGGATGCGCGTGACCTCGGCTGCGGTGATCACGCGCACCGGCGTAGAGGAGGCGTCGAGGGAGAAGACGGCGGCCAGCGGCGCGCCGACGTCGCCGTCGATGCGGGCGATGCAGGCGAAGCCGTCCCAGAGGAACGTCGTCTCCACCGCGCCGTCGCCGTTGCAGATTGTCCAGAGCCGCCCCAGCTCGTCGCGGTGCCACCCGTCCGGAAGCGGCGCCACGTCGTCGCGTGCGCCGTCGTCGCTGTAGCCGATCGGTTCCGGCCCGGCGCCGTTGCGCGTGGCGATGGGCCGCCCGTCGACCCCGCGCGTCACCTGCCGCAAGCCGTGCGGGCTGTCGATCACTGCCAAGTCGTCGCCGGCGTAGCCGTAGCGCCATTCGCCGCCGTCGCCGTCGCGGCAGGCGATGATGCGGTTCTTCGCGTCCCGCGTCACCTCTACGCCGTCGATGCGCATCGGCCGCCCAACGTCGTCCCAGAGGTACTCTTCCATCCACGACTGCTCGCCGCTGCGGACGTGGCGCAGCATGCCGTTGGGAAGCATCACCTCGCGCACGCGCGCCAGGCCGCTGCCGTACACCCGCTCGCCGCCGCCATCCTCTGCGACGTAGACGCGCTCCGCCGACCAGAGGCGGACCAGCCGCCCTCCCTCGCCGCGCTCGAAGTAGAGCTGCCGCGACGAGCCGGGGACGTCGAAGGGGACGATGTTCGTTTCGGCGTTCATGCCTTCACCGTGACCGAGGCGCTGGCCGAGACATTTCCGCTGGCGTACTTGAGGGACTGCAGCAGGGCGATGATCTCGGCCACGATGGCCTCGATGGCCTTCTTGAACGACGCCTCGATGGTCGGGATGAGCGTTTCAATCGATGTGAGCAGCCCGGCGGGATCGAGCTCGGCGAGCTGCTTGCCTACCATCGCCAGGTTGGCGCCGACGCTCTCCAGGGCCTTGGCGGGATTCGCATCCTCCACCGCCTGAATGACCGGCCTGAAGAGATCGAGATTGCCGAGGATCTTGTTGACGTCGAGCGTGCGGAGATTCTTCGCCACGTGCGCGATGGTCACCGACAGGTCGGCGGCGATGGCGCGCGGATCGTAGGCGGCGACGACGTTGCGAATGGCGAGATGGATCGCCGAAAGCTCGTCGGCGAGGATCGCCGGGTTGAGGACGTCGAGCTCTTCGCGGAGGACGTCGAGCACTTTGAGGAATTTCATCGCCTGCGTGGCGGGATTCAGCTCGCGGACGATGAGGCCGATCTTCTCGATGGTCTTGGCCATCGCGTCGACCGCCACGTCGAGCAATTCGGGCGCCCGTTTGATCACCGCAGCGGCGAGGGCGTCGAGCTCCGCGGCGATCGGCTCGGGGTCGAGCGCGGCGAGAAGGTGATCGACCGAGTCGAGGATGCCGGTGAGGCGGAATTTCTCGAGGGCGGAGGCCGCCTGATGGAGCACCAGCGCCGTTTCGCCGGCGGCGGCCTCGAACGCGTCGCGCGCGCCGCCGTGCAGGTCGTCGAGCGCCGCAGCCAGCTCCTTGCGGATGGCCAGCGGGTTGACCGTGGCCACGGCGAGCACGGAGACGTTGACGTCGAAGCCGGG
>JACXTT010011213.1_pt1 | contig 12005 bp, 12 predicted proteins | sample 9270951 | NCBI WGS metagenome assembly JACXTT01 (sample SAMN15532306, study PRJNA645909) | rock metagenome | isolation source: weathered quartz diorite | place: Puerto Rico | collected 2017-06-21 | reverse complement strand
AATTCGAAGGGCGGCACGCAGTTTCTTCCGGTCAGGACATCAGGGGACCATGTCCTTATAGGGCGGATGGCAAATGTGCAGTGGCAAGGGAGTGCCTGGGAACAGAACCAGATCCAGCGGAAACGGCGGGAGCAGGCTCACGCGGAAACTCCAGAGTTGACCGCGGCGAATGCGCCGGGATTCCACGATTGTACGCCCGCGATTGATTTGACAGCGACGCGAGAATAAGAGTTGGCATGAAATCAAGCAAAACGAATCTCTCTGGGAAAGTGGTGGTGGTAACTGGCGCGTCGATGGGCATCGGCGAGGCGATTGCCAGGATTTTTGTTGGGGGCGGCGCAAGCGTGGTGTTACTCTCGCGCGACGCCGGGCGCGCCGAAGCGGCCCGCGCCCGGGTCGGCCACATCGACCGCACTCTGGCGCTCTCCTGCGACGTTTGTAATCGCGAAGAAATCGACCGGGTCGTTAGCCTCGCTCTGCACCATCACCAGCGCATTGATGTATGGGTCAACAATGCCGGGCACGGTCTCCTGGATTCCGTCGCCGACGTGGATGTGGCCGCCTGCCGCGAGACTTTCGACACGAATTTGTTCGGCACCATCGCCTGCATGCAGGCTGTTCTGCCGGTGATGAAGCGGCAAAATGCGGGAACGATTATTAATATCTCAAGCGTAGCGGGCCACATTCCATTGCCATTTCACGCCGTCTACAGTGCAACCAAATTCGCCATGAACGCTTTCGGCAAAGCTGCGCGTGTGGAGCTCAAGGATGCCGGAATCAATGTACTGACCGTCTGTCCGGGTTATGTGCGCACCGATTTCAGCGCCAACGCCTTCAGGGGAAAGGAAGCGAAAATCGTGAGGCCTTCCTCTGTCCGTGGAATCAGCGTTGAGCGCGTGGCGCGCGCCGTCCTGCGCGGCTATCTGAAGCAGAAACGGGAAGTGGTTGTGCCCTGGACGATGCATCCTGCCATCAAGATTTACCAGCTGTTTCCGGGGTTGGTGGAACGCATGATGGTGAAGATGGCGCGGCGAGTCGACTGACGGCGGCGTTTAACCCCTTAACCCGGTGGTCCAACTAACCCAGTTCCGCAAGCATAGCTTCCATCTCTGACTGGGCGTGGCCGTTTCCGGTCTTCTTTGCGGAGGCAATGCCGTCCGCAAGCATCTTTCTGGCCTCGTCCCATCGCTCCGCCTTGGTCAGTGTCTGCGCAGCCATAAAGTAGCCCGCAGTGTAATCGGGGTGGGTTGCGAGCAACTTGCCGAACTCCTCCAGCGCCCGTTCGACTTCCCCAGCTTTGGAATACTCCATTGCCAGGCCATAGCGGGCGAAAGCATCCGTGGGATTCTGCGAGAGGACTTCGGTCAGCAGTGCAACGCGGTCCATAAGGCAGCTTCTAGCTTTTAAGCTCCTAACTCTTCGCTCAAGAAAACTCTTCACGAGATTACTACAACCTGGGCACGCCAACCTCTGGCCGGTTTTCCTTTGTGATCCTTCGTGTCCTTTGTGGTTATCGAATTAGCTTGTTGACTTGGTGATGCACCTTTCGATGGGTACAATGTCCATCACCAACCAAGGAGAGACTCGACTTTTGGCGTGCCCTTTCTTCGTGCCGGTGCGGAAATTGGACGGTGCCTGGCTCCATCCCTCGCGTTTGCCTCTAGGCGGTGGATGGGATGGCCACTGTTCTGCCCCGGGCCATGAAGGCGCCCATCCCTCCGGCCAGGAACTTCACGAATTCTGCAACCTGGGATACGCCGCGAAATGTTCACGCCTGCCCAGCCAGCGTGATTGCGATGCGGTCCGCTTCTCGGTGGCGCGCGATCAGGATTCGCGACTGCAGGTGTGGTTTGTGTGCGAAACCAGCCATCGCCCCGCCAAATACGGCACCGCGGAATACGACGTAGACCGAAGAACATGGATCTCTTCGCAGTCCGACCAGCGCATCCAGAAGATGCTGGAGTGTTATCTTCAGTCTTACCTGCAGCGTAGAATCCAACCCGTCACTGCGGGCTCCGCACCGAGCGCAAACTTATGAGCCACACCGAAGGTATCGCGATGCCCCGGCCGGTCCGGGATTCGCAGTCAGAGATGGCCGAAATCGTCCTGCCCAACGATTCGAATGTGCTGGGCGCCTTGCTGGGCGGGCGTTTAATGCACTGGATCGACCTGGCGGCCGCGATGGCGGCGCACCGGCACTCACGCAATTACGTGGTCACCGCCTCCATCGATCATCTCGACTTCAAAGTTCCGGTGCACGTCGGCGACTTGGTAATCCTGCGTTCGTCGGTGAATCGCGTGTACCGCACGTCGATGGAGGTGGGTGTAAAAGTCTGGGTGGAGAATTATCTTCTTGACCATTGCGAGCACGTAAGCTCCGCCTACCTGACATTTGTTGCCGTGGATGCGGCTGGGCGTCACTTGCCGGTTCCACCCGTAGTTCCCGAGACTGATGAGCAGAGGCGCCGCTACGAAGATGCCGGGCGGAGACGCGAGATCAGGCGGGCGGAGATCGAGCGCAAACACACCGCCGGACATTAGCCGCGATGGCGCAAGAGTCTTGTCATCCCGACCGGAGCGAAGCGAGCGCAGTGGAGAGCCTGCCCTGAGCGAACCCCGAGTGCAAACGAGGGGAAGTCGAATGGGGACCTGCTTTTCCCGCACCCTGCACGTGCTCGTAAATGGAACGCTAATGCTCGTCTCAACTATGAACTCTCGCTTAAAAAACAGGATCGCAATTGTGACCGGCGCGGGCAGCGGCATCGGACGCGCTTGTGCTTTAGCTTTGGCTCGCGAGGGCGCTTGCGTCGCTCTAGTCGGACGCCGCAAGGACCGGGTCGAGGAGGTAGCCCGTCCTGGGTGACAGGCGCGCGCTGTTTCCCGTGGATGGTGGATATTTGGCGGTGTGAGCAAGCATTCAGCATTCAGCACTCAGCCCTTCAAGTTTGAATTCCTCAACGCAAGACTTCAGGTGCTTTCCCTGACGGTCGGTGGCGGAATGCTGAGTGCTGAATGCTGACCGCTCGTTTCCACGTATAATCAGATTCATGAGCGCGCCTCTTCCCCCGCGTCCGGGACAACCGCCATCGCCGCAGCCTTTGCCAGGCGTTGGCGCCATCGTCGCCGTTGGTTCCGGCAAAGGTGGGGTGGGGAAGACCACCCTGGCGGTCAATCTCGCCGTCGTTTTATCCCGGCTGAGATACAAGGTCGGATTGCTTGACGCCGACGTTTACGGTCCCAACGTCCCGCTGATGCTCGGCATCAACGCGCAGCCCAAGGTTCTTGCCGACAATCGCATTGAGCCGCTCGAGGCCCACGGCCTGAAGGTCATCTCGGTGGGGTTTTTGAATCCGGGAGACAAACCCCTGATCTGGCGCGGCCCGATGCTGCATTCCATCATCAGGCAGTTTCTGGGCTCAGTGATGTGGGGAGAACTCGACTATCTGGTTGTGGATTTGCCTCCGGGCACGGGAGACGTTGCGCTCTCATTGATTCAAACGGTTCCGCTGACCGGCGCCATCGTGGTTTCCACGCCATCGGATGTTTCCCTGCAGGATGCGCGCAAAGCCATCGAAATGTTCCGCCAGATGAAGGTGGACCTGGTGGGCATGGTGGAAAACATGAGCTACTTCGTCTGCCCGCATTGCCAGCATGAGACTGACATTTTCTCTCGCGGTGGCGCGGAGAAAACGGCCAGCCAGTTTGGCGTGGCCTACCTCGGCGGCGTTCAGCTCGATCCCGCCATTCGCAAAGCCGGCGACGGCGGCCAACCCACGGTCCTCGCCGGAGAAGATTTCGCGCCCGCCAAATCGCTCTACGAATTTGCCCGCAAGGTTGTGACTCGGGTGGATGAGATCAAGTCCACCGCCGGCGAAAGCGTTATCCAGATTCAGTAGTAGGTCTCCCTAGATTAATGCGGGGTGCCGGGTGCCCCATCCTTGCGCGTTCTGTGCGTAAGGGTGGGATTCCACGAAAGTCAAACTTTGGGATTCTCCGGGGCCCTTAAAACTTGAATCCGTGCCAGTGATTCCATCGCCCACCTTTGGCAAAAGGCGCGAAAAGTTGGGGCACCCGGCCTCGATTACGACAACCATCGCTCTTACTTATAGAGACATAAGACTTATTGCGGCCGGGTGCTTAATCCTGACCAACCCACTCGGTCTGCAGACTCGGCGGCCGCATTAAGGTCTGCATCACCACGCAATACTGTTCTGTTTTCTCTCGCAGTCCGCGCAATTGTTCCGGTGTCGCCTCAGGCGCAGCAACATCAAAATGAAGATGAATGCTCTCAAAGCCGACGGGCACCTCTTTTGCTATGCCAAGGGTACCTCGGAGATCCAGGTCTCCTTCCACCGTAACCTCAATGCGTTCGGTTGGTATGCCCATAGCCGAAGCCACCATCTGACAGGTAATCTGCGCGCAAGCCGCCAGAGCCCCAAGCAAAAGGTCACCGGAACAGGCGCCGGTACCACCGCCTCCGACTCCCTTGTGGGCCTCGGCCTGGTAGATGGCACGTCCGATATCGACCGAGCATGCCACTGGAACATCCGTCTGCCCGCCTTTTGCCCGAAGAGTGATTTGCGAGGCATTGGGGTCAGTGCGGTATTGCTCTTTCAGCGGCTTCTGAAGAGATCGAAGATCCATGGCAACCTCGTTCTTAATTCTTGGCCATCCTCCGTTGACCGGGGGCGGCTTTGGCCATGCCGTCTTGAAGGCACTCCATCTGCATGCTAGCATCTGTGCACATCAGGGGACGCCATGCCCAAATTCGTCATCGAACGCGAAGTTCCGGGAGCGGGGAATCTATCCGACGCCCAGTTGCGGGAAGTCTCCCAAAAGTCGGTCCAGGTTCTGAAGGGAATGGGCCCCGAGATCCAGTGGCTCCATAGCTACGTAACCGGCGACAAGGTGTACTGCGTCTACCTCGCCCCGGACGAGGCGACCATCCAGGAACACGCCAGGCGTGTAGGCCTTCCTGCCAATCGCGTCTCCGCCGTGCGCCGGCTTATCGACCCGGCAAGCGCGGAGTAAGGGCGGGCTCAACCTTCCGGGGAATCCAGATTTCTTTGCCATTAGCGCAGCCCGTCCGGGCTTGCTTGCGCTAACTCGAGGGAGATGCAGCTTCGGGCATCACCGCCTCTTCAATAGCTTTCTCCACCGGCATAGCCCAGCCCTCTAACCAGGCCATCGCCCCTGCGGCGTGGGTTAATGCCTTCCGTGCCGGGTCCAAAGCGGCTTCCAGTTTGGCCTGTTCGGTGGGCGTGAGCGGGGCGCCGATATTTTGGCGCAGGGCAGCCGCTGCGCCTGCCAGCCGCAGCGAACGCTCTGCTTCGAGTTGAACCGCCGCTGAGCACGCGAAACACTCCAGCAGGCGCGCAATTCCGCGTTTATGGTCCAGTTCCTGGAAAATCTTTATGCTTTCCCGGTACAGAGAACGCGCTGTGACATACTCCCCCTGTTCTCTCGCCAAGTTCCCCAGATCCGCGAGCGTGCCGGCAATACCCCAGCGATCACCGAGCGCCCGGAAGATTGCCAGGCCCTGTTCGTACAGTGTCCGCGCGGCTACGGAGTCACCCTGATCACGAGCGACATCCCCCTGCTGGTTTATCGACCAGGCGACACCTGTCTGATCCCCCAGTCCTTGGAAGATTGACAGACACTCCGCGTATAGAGCGCGTGCGCGGGCGTAGTCACCCTGCAATTTGACAACATTCGCCAAGTTACTGAGAGCACGAGCGACAGCCTTCTGGTCGCACAATTCTCGCCACAGCACCAGGCTATCTTCGAACAGAGCGCGCGAAACTGCGACGTCACCCCGGTCCCGGGCATGGACTGCCAGCGCGTTTAGAGAGACGGCGACGCCCTGCTTGTCCCGCAACTGGCGCGCGATGTCCAGACTTTCCCTGATGACCGCATCCGCCGAGACGTAATCTCCCTGCTCGCCTGCGAGCACGCCTGCGGCAAAAAGCGCGCGCTCTCGCGCCTTCGTGGGAGCTGCCGCATCTGCGAGTTTCAGCAGCTTGCCCAACCGGCCCCTGCCTTCGGCAAGATACTCGCGCATCTCCCAAAAGCGAAACAGGGCTGTGCCGAGACGCAGGCCCCACTCCGCATCTCTGGTTTCTGTCAGCCAATCAAGACCCGCGCGAAAATTGTCATGTTCCAACGCGAGGCGTTCCAGCCATTCCGCCCCTTCCGGACCGCTCTGCTCCGTAGCCTCCTCTGCCAGCACCAGGCAGTAGGCCGCGTGGGCGCGCTTGATCAAGGCCTCCTCCCCGCTGGCCATCAGTTTTTCCAGGGCGTACTCGCGAATCGTTTCCAGCATCACGAACCGCGATTCACCCTTCGCTTGCTCAACCTGCTGCACCAGGCTTTTATCCACCAGGGATGCCATCCCGTCGAGCAGGTCCAAGTCGAGGTCGCCTTTGGTGTCGCACACAGCTTCCACACCTTCCAGAGTGCATCCGCCCACGAACACCGATAATCTTCGGAAAAGTTTCTGCTCGGCAGCGCTCAGCAGATCGTAGCTCCAATCCATGGCTGCGCGAAGCGTCTGCTGTCGCTGCGGCAGGTCCCGCGCTCCGCCCGTCAAAAGCTGCAACCGGCTCGCCAGTCGTGTCCGCATGGAAGAGGGCGAAAGAACTTTGATCCTGGCGGCCGCGAGCTCGATCGCAAGGGGCAGACCATCCAACCGGGCGCAAATCTCGGTGACGGCGGACGCGTTTTCCCGGTTAAGTTCAAAATCTGGCTTGGCAGCGACGGCACGTTGCACGAACAGCGCGACCGCAGGGTACTGTGACAGAACCTCAACCGGGGGCATGGACCGCGAATCCGGCAGCGCCAGCGGCGGCACCGGAAATTCGTGTTCTCCATACAGGTGCAGCGCTGCGCGACTCGTTACCAGGATTTTAAGATTGGGACCAATGGCCAGAAGCTCTGCTACGGTAGGCGCCGCTTGAACCAGGTGCTCGAAATTGTCCAGCAGGAGCAGCATCGGGGCACGCAGTGAACCCTGTAGATTCTGCTTGAGTACTTCCAGCGGCGACTGCCCTCCCGCCTCCCGGATCCCCAACGTCTGAACGATCGCGGAAGCGATCAAGCCCGGATCGCTTACCGGGGAGAGCGGAACAAAATGAAGGCCACCTGGAAAGCGCTCGGCAAGGCCACTCGCCACCTGCACTGCGAGACGGGTCTTGCCGATCCCGCCTGGACCGGTGACCGTGACCAGGCGCACATCCTCACGCAGCAGGAGTTCTTTGGCGGCAGTTACTTCCTTCTCCCGCCCCACAAATCCGGTCCGCGGCACAGGAAGATTGGTCGGGCGGGTCTCCACCTGCTTGACGGGCTTCTCCGAGAAGCGGTCCCGTATGGCTGCCAGTTCCCGTGCCAGATCTCCTGTAGAGATGTAGCGCTTGTCGGGATTCTTCGTCAGACACCTCTCAATAACCCAACAGAGCGGAGCCGGAACGTCCGGGTTTTGCACTCCGATCAGTTCGGGCTGTTCCTTGAGAATGGCCACCAGCGTCTCCGCTGCTGTGCTTCTCTGAAAGGCGGGCTTTCCGGTCACCATCTCGTAAAGCACCAAGCCGAACGAGAACTGGTCTGACCGGAAATCCAGGTGACGCCCGCTGGCCTGCTCCGGTGACATGTATTCGACCGTTCCCAGAACCATGCCCGGTTGGGTCTGCCACGCCAGCGTGGTGCTCATATCCGTTACCTCTCGGTTTGGCTGCGCGACCTTCGCCAAGCCAAAGTCGAGGATCTTGACGATTCCATCGCGAGAGATCATCAGGTTCTCCGGCTTTAAGTCCCTGTGCGTGATGCCCGCTTCATGGGCCTTGGCCAGCCCCTCGGCAACCTGCGCCGCAATTTCAATTGCTTTTCGTATCGGCAGTAAGCCGGAAACAATCAGCTCGCGCAGGGTCTTACCCTCGACCAGTTCCATCGCAATGAAGTGAGCGGAAGCGTCCAGTCCGAGCGCGTAGATGGTAACGATATTGGGGTGGTTGAGAGCAGATGCCGAGCGTGCTTCCTGCTCGAAGCGGTGCAACCGATCACTGTCTGCGGAGAAGGCGGTGGGCAGAATCTTGATCGCAACACTGCGCCCCAGATGCGTATCCCGCGCCCGGTACACCTCGCCCATCCCGCCGGCGCCCAGCAGCTCGACAATCTCATACTGTCCGAGCTTTGTGCCAGAGGTGAGAACCATTCCGCACTTCATTATATTCCCAAGGAAGGACCGTGCAGTGGGTCCGACTTCCGGGCGGATTGTCGCCTGCGCGGAAGCGATCGTCGTTCCGATCTGGCTGTCTTGTCGCGACCGGAGCCTAATGGCTTGGCGCTCACACAGGACGCGGTTCGTTCCCTCGCCGCGACGAAAGATTTACGCCCTGGTCCTCTATTTTCCGAACCTGCCTAGCCGGAACAGCACGTCTGGATCTTTATGCTCGAGCACCAATTCCGCTACGATCTCGCCCAGCGCCGGACCGTGCTTGAACCCGTGACCGGAGCCTCCACCCAACAGCCAAACAGTTTCGTGCTTGGGATGGTGGTCGATGATGAAATTGTTATCCGGGCTATTCTCATACTGGCAAACGCGGGACTCGAGCAACGGCGCGTCTTTCAGTGCGGGAAAGCGGAATGCGATGTAATCGCGGACTGACTTGAGCCCCTCGGCGCTGACGGTTCGATCGCCGAATGTTGGATCAAACTCCGGGCCGCGCGTGTCATCGGCGATCTTAAAACCCCTCCCTTGATTGCCCGGGATGCCGTACATGAACTTGTCGCGATGGTCTGCCCAGACCGGCAGTCCGATTTCGCTGAAACGCTGATCTCCGGCGGGAGGGCCAAAGAAAAATACTTCCTGCCGGGTCGCGCGAATACGATTGCCAATAGTTTCGGGAAACAGTTTGCCCAGCCACGGCCCGCAGGCGAAGACGTATTGATCAGCTCGCAGCGTGGTGCCATCGGAAAGAGACAGACCCTCCCATTTGCCATCGTCGAGATTGCGTGGTACGACTGCCAGCTGTTTGTATTCGCCGCCCTCCGCCAGAAATCCGTCCAGCACAGCCTGACACGCGACACGCGCGGTTAGAAAGCCGCCCTCGGGCTCATATATTCCCCAATGCACCGCTTCCAGATTGATCTGCGGCCAGCGCGACGCCATTTCCTGCACCGAGAGTTCCTGGTAAGAAAGGCCGGCTTCCCGCAACGCGGGCAAGGATCCACGTTCGAATTGATCGTTATCCTTGCCCGCAGTCACCATCCACAGCACACCGATCTGGTGCAAAAGCTTCAGGTTCCACCGCCCTTCGTTCTCTTTCCACAATTGCATGGCCCGCGCCGCGATCTTCGTATAAAGCTGATTCGGTCCATACGTTCCGCGGATTACGCGAGTCTCGCCGCCTGAGGACGCACGCGAGTTGCCAGGTCCCCAGGCGTCCACCAGAGTTACGCGTACATCACGACGCAAGAGATACAGGGCCGTCCATCCCCCGAACGCACCTGCTCCAATTACGACGACGTGAGTCTTTGCCGGCATTTTTCCTCGTCCTTGTGCCGCGGCTTGAGCTGGATCTTCGTTAGCCTGCTTAAACACATTCCCAGAGCTAAATTTCAGGAAAGGAAACCAGTTTCCCAAAGTACTCGACCCGCCAATCGTGACACCGGCCTGCAGCAGCCGTCGGCGGGAATAGTAACGATAACCTCTTGTTGTATCGGGCATGAGGCGAAGAGTCGCACCAAGCTATGTCACGCTAAGACCAAGGTCAAGTATTAGCATTCGTGAGCCGAGAGTGCTAATGCTTGACAGGGGGCGGCGCACCTTCCTAGAATCAAGATGGGAAATTTTCTTCAATCCATCTAAGCTTCTGGATTAAAAGTACTTAATATGTCGCCTGGGCCACCAATCGGGGAGCGGGAACGAGAGATACTGACCGCCATTGTGGAGACCTTCATCGCCACCGGCGACCCGGTTGGCTCCCGTACACTGGCACGTTCCAATAAAGAGGGGCTCAGCCCGGCCACGATTCGCAACGTGATGGCGGATCTGGCTGACGCGGGTTTCCTGGAGCAGCCCCACACTTCGGCCGGCCGGGTGCCGAGCACGGAAGCGTATCGCTATTATGTTGAGCAACTTACGGGAAAGACTAGCCTTTCCCAGAGCCTGTCCAATGAAGATCAGGGAATGATTCAGGAGTCACTCCACGGTATCTCCGACGTGCAGGAATTCATGGAGCGTACTTCGCACGTGCTTTCCCTGGTCTCGCACAACGTAGGCATCACCGTGGCCATTGGCGGGCCCAAGAATGCCCTTGAGCACGTGTACTTTTCCCGGCTCGGCGATCAGAAGGTCCTGGCCGTGCTGGTTACGCGGTCTGGGCTGGTGCGGGATCGAATCCTGCGCCTGGATCTTCCGCAAGCCGACCTGGACGCGGCCGCACGCTTCATCAACGATAATTTTCGCGGCTGGACGATGGAGGCGATGCGCAGCGAACTGGCCCGCCGCCTGGAGCAGGAGCGGAGCGAATACGACCGGCTGATGGCGTCAGTCGAGCAACTCTACCGGCAGGGCGCGCTGGCCGCGGATGAAACCGCGCAAGTCGTTTTTGTAGAGGGAACATCCAATCTCGTAACCGGCGAGCAGGATCGGCGGCGTTTGCGGGAGTTGCTGCAGACACTGGAAGAGAAGCAGAAAATCGTCGAGTTGCTGGGCGCTTATCTCGACGCCAAGCAGGAAGCCGTGCGGGTCGTGATCGGCCTGGACGAAGCTCTGCCTTCTATGCGGAATTTCGTTCTCATCGGCGCGCCCGCCCGTGTGGGCGATGACGTAATGGGATCGCTGGCCGTGATTGGGCCCACGCGTATTGACTACCAGCACACCATGACCGTGGTGTCTTACATCGCGCGTCTTTTTGACAAAATCCTGAACGAATCCGAATGAAATCAACGGCAACGAAGTTATGGTAAGAAGAAACGGAAAATCCGAGGTCGACTCTCCAGAACTGGACGCGGAGCACGAATTGCCCGCCGCCGAAGACGCGGGCGCGTCCGAGGAAGCGGGTGCTGTTGGTATTCCTCCCCAGGCGGCCCCGGGCGGAGAATTCGACAAGCTGAAAGCCGAGCGCGATACGCTGCTCGACCGCCTGGCGCGGCTTCAGGCTGAATTCGAAAATGCACGCAAGCGTTCTGCCCGCGAGCAGCAGGAGTTTCGCGAGTACGCGCTAGCCGATGCGGTGAAAGAACTTCTGCCCACGCTGGACAGCTTCGAACGGGCGCTGCAAACCAGCGCTGGGGACAAAACAGAATTTCGCGGTGGAGTCGAACTGATCTACAAGCAATTGCAGGATGCGCTGGTCAGGCTGGGACTGCGTCCAATCCCGGCCAAGGGTGAGCCCTTTGATCCGCATCTTCACCAGGCCATTGAAATGGTAGACACCAGAGAAGCCAAGGATCATCATGTACTCGAAGAGCTGCAGCGTGGATACAAATTGAAGGAGCGCCTGCTGCGTCCCTCGATGGTGAAGGTCGCGAGCAATCCTAAGCACTGAAGACACCGGAACTCCCCGAAAGGATTTGGGAAAGGCCTCTGACCAGCAACGGAAAACGCGATTACTATCAGGTGCTGGGCGTAGCCCGCGCCGCCACCGATCAGGAGATCAAGAGCGCCTATCGCAAACTGGCGCTCCAGTTCCACCCCGACCGTAATCCCAACAATCCTGACGCCGAAGATAAATTCAAAGAGGCGAGCGAAGCCTACGCCGTGCTGGCGGACGGCGAGAAACGCGCCGTTTACGACCGTTACGGCCACGCTGGCCTGGGTGGAGCTGGCGGAGGACAAGGCTTTGACGCCACCGACCTGGGCGATATCTTCGGCGACTTCTTTGGCCTGGGCGATATTTTTGGCGGGGGGACACGGAAGCGCAGCCGCACCCAGCGCGGCGCTGACCTCCGGGAAGACATCAGTCTTGAATTCGAAGAAGCCGTCTTTGGCACCGAAACCAAGGTTA
>JACXTT010011212.1_pt1 | contig 12005 bp, 10 predicted proteins | sample 9270951 | NCBI WGS metagenome assembly JACXTT01 (sample SAMN15532306, study PRJNA645909) | rock metagenome | isolation source: weathered quartz diorite | place: Puerto Rico | collected 2017-06-21 | reverse complement strand
GGTCGGCCGTGCCCGGCCCCCCGGGAAATGGGATCGCCGGTTGGCCGACATAGGGCCCGCCCCGGCCGATCAGCTCTTTCGCCGCGGCGATAGCCTTGCGGCGCTCCGGCACGTTCGTCGAATCGACGCGGGACGCAGCGAGCACCGCCATCGAACGCGCCTGCTCGAGATGGATCAGCATGTCCACCGCCCGGTGCTGCAGCGCCTGGAAGCGCCCGATCGGCTGGCCGAACTGCTGACGGGTCTTGAGATACTCGACGGTGGCGGCGTGTATGGCATCCATGATGCCCACTGCTTCGGCGCACAGCGCCGCCATGGCGCGATCGACTACCGCTTCGATCAGCGGCATCGCCGCGTCGAGCGTGCCGATCATCGATTCCGGGCCGACTTTCACGCCGCTGAGTTGCAGGTCGAGGGCGCGGGTGCCGTCGAACAGCGGATACTCCTGGCCGCCGAGGTTCTCCTCGTCGGCCTCGACGATGAACAGGGTCACGCCGTGTGCGTCGCCCGGGTCTCCCGAGGTGCGCGCGGAGACGATGAATTTTTCCGCCACCGGGCCGTGCAGCACCAGGGTCTTCTCGCCTTCCAGCACGAAGTTGTTGCCGTCGCGGACCGCGCGTGTCTCGACATGGCCGAGCTCGAAGCGCGCCCTCGGCTCGGAATGCGCGAACGCCAGCAGCATCGAGCCGTCGATGATCTTCGGGATCAGGATCTTCTTCTGCCAGTCGGCGCCGGCGAGATCCACGCAGCCGCCCGCCAGCACCACGGTGGCGAGGTATGGCTCGAGCGAAAGATGCCGGCCCAGCGCTTCCATCACCAACATGGTCTCGACCCCGCCGCCGCCGAAGCCTCCGTAGTCCGGGGAGAACGGAACGCCGAGCACGCCCAGCGACGCCAGCCCACCCCATAGCTGCGCATTCATCGGCATGCGCTCGGCGAGCATCTTGCGGTGCTGCTCGAAGCTGCAATTCTTCTCCAGGAAGCGCTGCACGCTGTCCTTGAGCATCTGCTGTTCTTCAGTCAGTGAAAAATCCATAGGTCAAATTCCTTTAGCCACAGAGGACACAGAGAAATTCAAGACAGAGCTTGAACGGAAAGCGAAGCGGACCCTGTGTGAACTCGCCTGTCCATCTGATAATTGCGCTTCCCTCATTTTCTGTTTTCTCTTTTTTCTCTGCGACCTCTGTGCCCTCTGTGGCAAAAACGGTTTCACAATCCCAGTACCATCTGCGCAATGATGTTGCGCTGGATCTCGTTGGAGCCGCCGTAGATACTGGTCTTGCGGTAATTGAAGTAACGCGCGGCCAGCGGCGCCGCATAGTCCGGGCCCACGTGCGCGCCGATCCAGTGATCGCCCCAGGCCATCGGCAGGTGCGGCAGCGCATAAGGCCCCACCGCCTCCATCATCAGCTCGGTGAGTTCCTGCTGGATCTCGGTGCCCTTGATTTTGAGGATCGAGGCCTCCGGTCCCGGCGCCTTGCCGTCGCGGTCGGCGGCCGCCACGCGCAGGTTGGTGATCTCCAGTGCCATGAGGTCTATTTCCACCTGCGCAACGCGGTCGCGAAAGAGCGGATCCTCGATCAGCGGACGACCACCCGCCCGCTCCTCGGAAGCGATGTGCTTGAGATAACGCAGCTCCCGTTTCGAGTGCCCCACTCCGGCGATGCCCGTGCGCTCGTGCGACAACAGGAACTTGGCGTAGGTCCAGCCCCGCCCCTCGTCGCCCACCAGGTTTTGAGCCGGCACTTTCACGTTCTCGAACCAGATCTCGTTCACCTCGTGCTCACCGTCGAGCGTGACGATCGGCCGAACGCTCACGCCGGCTGAGTGCATGTCGATCAGCAGGAAGGAAATACCCTCCTGTTTCTTGCCTTCGCTCGAGGTGCGCACCAGGCAGAAACACATGTCCGCCCACTGCCCGTGGGTATTCCACGTCTTCTGGCCGTTGACGATGTAGTGGTCGCCCTGGCGCTCGGCGCGGGTCTTGAGCGAAGCCAGGTCGGAACCCGATCCCGGCTCGGAATAACCCTGGCACCACCAGTCCTCGCTGGAAAGAATGCGCGGCAGATAATGCTTCTTCTGCCATTCGCTGCCAAAGGCAATGATCACCGGCCCGACCATATGCAAACCAAAAGGCGTGAGCCGCGGCGCACCTGCCGCCGCGCACTCGTCCTCGAATATGTAGCGCTGGATCGGCGACCAGTCGGTGCCGCCGTGCTCCACTGGCCAGCCGGCAGCAATCCAGCCCTTTTCGAACAGGATTTTCTGCCAGCGCACGTAGTCGTCCTTGCCGAGCCGGCGGTGTTCGAGAACCTTGCGCGACACATTGCCGGGGAGGTGGGTACGGACGAACTCATGCACCTGGTCGCGAAACGCGATTTCTTCCTGCGTGTAGTTCAGATCCATCGGAAATGTCCTGGTGGGGTGCAAGGAACCGGCCGGATCAATGAATGGCCGGTCGAGTGTCAGGTAGCGACGAAAGCGCCACAGGATAAGGGAAGCCTCCCATCCAGGCAATCACGCTCTCCGCAGACGCTGGCCGCGAACTATAATGAACCCATAAATCAAGCGCGTGTCCGGCTGCGTGACCTCTGTCGCAGTGGGGCATCCGAGGAGACCCGCAATGAACATGCCCGACGAGAAAGTCCTGAGACAGTTGAACGATTCGCTCAATCTCGAGGCGCTGTGGATGCCGTTTACCGCGAACCGTCAGTTCAAGGCGGCGCCGCGCCTGCTGGTAGCCGCCAAGGACATGCACTATTTGACGCACGACGGGCGCAAGGTACTCGACGGCATTGCCGGTCTGTGGGCGGTAAATGCCGGCCACTGCCGCCAGAAAATCGTGGATGCAATCAAGAAGCAGGCGGAAACCATCGATTACGCAACCGGCTTCCAGTTGCATCATCCCGCCGCGTTCCAAGCCGCGGAAAAACTGGTTTCGATCACGCCCAAGGGGCTGGACCATGTGTTCTTCGCCAACTCCGGGTCGGAAGCCGTGGATACCGCGCTCAAAATTGCGCTGGCCTATCACCGCGTGCGTGGCCAAGGCACCCGGCGCCTATTGATCGGCCGCGAGCGCGGCTATCACGGCGTTGGATTCGGCGGCATCTCCGTCGGCGGCATGTCCGGGAACCGCAAGACCTTCGGCAACATGCTGGCCTCCGTCGATCACCTGCGCCACACCCACGACCCCGCGCGCAACGCCTTCTCGCGCGGACAACCCGAGCACGGCGCCGAGTTCGCCGACGAGCTCGAACGCCTGGTTCAGCTTCACGACGCCTCCAACATAGCGGCGGTGATCGTCGAGCCGGTCGCCGGTTCCACCGGCGTGCTGATACCGCCGAAAGGCTACCTGCAGAAGCTGCGCCAGATCTGCGACAAGTACGGCATCCTGCTGATATTCGATGAAGTCATCACCGGGTTCGGCCGCACGGGCAAAGCCTTCGCCGCGCAGACCTTCGGGGTCACGCCGGACATGATCACCTGCGCCAAGGCGCTCACTAACGCGGCGGTGCCGATGGGCGGCGTGATCGTGAAGAAGGAGATCTACGACACCTTCATGGACAAGGGGGGCCCGGACAACAACATCGAGTTCTTCCACGGTTACACCTATTCCGGCCATCCGCTGGCCTCGGCAGCGGCCTGCGCAGCACTCGATCTGTTCAAGGAGGAAAGGCTGTTCGAGCGCGTCACGGAACTCGCGCCCTACTGGGAAGACGCAGCGCACTCGCTCAAGGGCCTGCCGTACGTGAGCGACATCCGCACAATCGGGCTGGTCGCCGGCATCGAGCTCCAACCCATGGTCGACAAACCCGGTGCGCGCGCGTTCGAGGCTTTCCTGCGCGCCTACAGCAAGAACGTGTTGATCCGCACCACCGGCGACACCATCGCACTCTCGCCGCCGTTCATCATCGAGAAGAACCAGATCGACCAGATCTTCGATACCGTCCGCGACATTCTCAAGACTCTTCCCTAAAACCGAATTTGCCACAGAGGACACAGAGAACACAGAGTAGAAACAAAAACGAGGAAAAGCAGGTCGTGGATAAAGGCGAGGTAACTGTTCGCAAACCTGTACTGTCAATTTTCGCTACGATGGAGCATCGGCCAATGACAGGGTTTTACCCCAGTTTATTTTCTTGCTCTTGCCTTCCTCTGTGCTCTCTGTGTCCTCTGTGGCAAAAAGTCTTTCGGGTAATTTGAAATGAAGTTCGTCATCGCCCAGATGCAGCACGAGACCAACACCTTCTCGCCGGTGCCAACGCCGTGGGAGGAGTTCGGGCCCAAGAATCCGTATCTCGGTCGCGACGCCTTCGAGGCGGTGAAGGGCAAGGGAATGGCCATGGCGGCGTTCCTGGACCTGGCTGCAAAGGCTGGCGCGGAGGTGGTCACTCCGATCGCCGCGTGGGCGAATCCGAGCGGGCCGGTGGATGGCGACGCTTATGACCGAATCTGCGAGGCGATCTGCAACGTCGTCGCCAAGGGCTGCGACGCACTGTTTCTCGACCTGCACGGCGCCATGGTCGTGGCGGACCGCACCGACGACGGCGAAGGCATGCTGCTGGAGAAACTGCGCGCCATCGCACCCCGCACGCCGATCGCGGTATCGCTGGACCTGCACGCCAACGTCACCGAGCGCATGGTGCGCAACTGCGACGTCATCACCGGGTACAAGACCTATCCGCACGTGGACCAGTACGAATCCGGGCAGCTCGCCGGCTCCATCCTGCTGCGCATGATGAAGGGCGAGGTCAGGCCGGTGATGGCATGGGGGAACGCGCCGATCCTGGCGCAGACGCTGCGCCAGAACACCTCCGAAGGCGCGATGAAGGATTTTGTCGATGCCGCCCGCGCGGCAGAACGCGGCGGCCTGCTGGCCGCCACCGCATTCGGCGGCTTCCAGATGGCCGACATTCACGACGCCGGCATGAGCGTCGTTACTGTGGCGGATGCCGGCAAGGCCGCAGCCGTGAGCGCGTGCAATGTCATCCTCGATGTCGCCTGGGCGCAGAAGGAAGATTTCATCTACCGCGGACAACCGCTCGATCAGTCGATAGCGCAGGCGAAGCGCATGGGCGAACAATCGGGTGGGCCGATCCTGCTGCTGGATCACGCTGACAACTGTGCCTCCGGCTCGACGCAGGACACGATGTACGTGTTGCGCGAGGCGCTGCGCCAAGGCCTGACCGGCATCGCGGTGGCGCCGATCCGCGACCCGGAAGCCGTCGCGAAAATGATCGAAGCCGGCAGGGGCGCGCGGGTCACGCTTCCGGTGGGCGGCAAGATGGACATGCCCTCGATCCGGCGCAAGGGGGAGCCCTTGATTCTGAGCGGAGTCATCCGCACGATCACGGACGGCGAGTACACCATCACCGGCCCGCAGTTCACCGGAATGCGCTGCTTCATGGGCAGGACCGTGGTGCTCGACACCGGAACCGCGCAGGTCGTCATTTCCGAGCGCAATCAGGAGCCCTGGGACCGAGGCGTATTCGAGAGCGTCGGCATCGACCCCGCGCGCCAGCGCTATTTGCTGCTCAAGTCGCGGATGTACTTCCGGCCGGTGTTCCTGCCGATCGCGAAGGGCATGGTGTTCTGTGACGCCCCCGGCGTGTCATCCTCGGACTGGACCGAGTTCGAATACCGCAAGTTGCGGCGGCCGATCTATCCGCTGGACCAACATTTCACCAACGGCCGTAACGCGGCCGCGGCTGCTTGATCGTGATCTAAAACTTAACAAGCACTCACCGCGGAGGACGCAAAGGACGCAGAGGAAAACCAAAAACGAGGAAAAGCGACTTGGAGTTAGCAAGGTGCTGATCGCGAACCTGTGCCGCCAACTCTCACCGCGCTGGATCAGCCGCCAACGAAAGGATTCAACCCGGGTATTTTTTCTCTGGCCTTCCCTCTGCGTCCTCGGCGTCCTCTGCGGTGAGTGCTTCGTTCTGCGGTGAGCGTTTCACAGAATTTCAGAGAGAAAAGAGGAATACATGAACAAGCCACTCAATCAGGCGTCGGTCCTGAAGGAAATCCACCACTTCATTGAGGGCAGGGAAATTGCCGGGAGTAGCGGCCGCTTCGGCGACGTGTTCAATCCGGCGCTCGGGCAGGCAGCGGCGCGGGTGCCGTTCGCCAGCGAAAGCGAGGTCGCCGTGGCGGTCGGCGCCGCGCACAAGGCCTTTCCGGCCTGGGCCGCCACTCCGCCGCTGCGCCGTGCGCGGGTCATGTTCAGATTCAAGGAACTGCTGGATCAGCACGCCGATGCGCTGGCGGCGATCATCACCAGCGAGCACGGCAAGGTGCTCTCCGATGCGAAGGGAGAAGTCACCCGCGGCGTCGAAGTCGTCGAGTTCGCGTGCGGCATCCCGCATCTTCTCAAGGGCGAATTTACCGAGCAGGTCGGCACCGGCGTGGACAGCTATTCGGTGCGCCAGCCGCTGGGCGTGTGCGCGGGCATCACGCCGTTCAACTTTCCGGTGATGGTTCCGATGTGGATGTTCCCGCTGGCGATCGCCTGCGGCAACACGTTCGTCCTCAAACCTTCCGAGCGCGATCCATCGGCGAGCCTGTATCTCGCGAAACTACTGAAGGAAGCCGGACTGCCGGACGGCGTGCTCAACGTGGTGCACGGCGACAAGGTCGCGGTGGATGCGCTGTTGCATGACCCGCGCGTGACCGCGGTGAGCTTCGTAGGCTCCACTCCGATCGCCGAGTACATCTATCGCACCGGCACGGCTTCGGGAAAACGCGTGCAGGCGCTCGGCGGCGCCAAGAACCATCTGGTGGTAATGCCGGACGCCGATCTCGAACAGGCCGTGGACGCGCTGACCGGCGCAGCCTACGGCTCCGCGGGCGAACGCTGCATGGCGATCTCGGTGGCAGTCGCGGTCGGCGGGATCGCCGACAAGCTTGTGGAAAAGCTCGCCGAGCGCGCGAAGAACCTCAAGATCAATACCGGCACCGACAACGCTGCCGAGATGGGTCCGCTGGTCACCAGACAGCATCTCGACAAAGTCACAGGCTACGTTGCGCTGGGCGTGAAAGAAGGCGCGAAACTGGTCGTGGACGGCCGCGGGATGAAGGTAAAGGGCCACGAGAACGGCTTCTTCCTGGGCGGCTGCCTGTTCGACGGCGTCAAGCCGGAAATGACCATCTACATGGAGGAAATCTTCGGCCCGGTGCTCTCGGTGGTGCGCGTGCCGGACTTCGAAACGGCAGTGGACCTGGTGAACAGGCACGAGTTCGGCAACGGCGTGTCGATATTCACCCGCGACGGCGACGCCGCGCGCGAATTCGCCACGCGGATCCAGATCGGGATGGTCGGGATCAACGTCCCGATCCCGGTTCCAATGGCCTTCCACAGTTTCGGCGGCTGGAAGCGCTCGCTATTCGGCGACCACTACGCCTACGGCCCCGAGGGCGTGCGCTTCTACACCCACCTCAAGACCGTCACGTCGCGCTGGCCGACCGGAATCCGCAAAGGTGCCGAATTCGTGATGCCGACGATGAAGTAAAGCGCTGACTGGTGACCAGTGACGGGTGACAGGATGAATCAACAAAGGTTATTGAAACACAGAGCGTTTGCGCTGGCGATCTCCGTAGTCGTCCTGCTAATTGGTTGCGGGAAGAGTGAGCCTCCGCCACCGCCGGCTTCAGACGCTGCAAGGAGTTCTGCTCCGGTGAAGAACGTCGAGAGCCTGCCGTCGGGAACGATACGGGAAGGCGCGCGCACCATGAACAAGGGCGCCGAACTGGGATCGACGCTGGAGCAGCAGAAGCAGGAACGCGACAAAGAAATCGAATCGGAAACCAAGTAAGGACTCCGGGTGGCATATGAGCCACACGTTACGTTTGCTGTGGGTTGCGATCATGCTGCTGGCACTGGCGGCTTGCGCGTCGACAAAGAAGGAGCCCGAGCCGCCGTCTCCGGCAAAGGCTGAAGCACCCGCCGCCGAAAACCTGCTGCATGACACGACCGTGATTCCGGGCGTCCGCGTCGGCCCGGTGTTCCTCGACATGCCACTGCGCAAAATGATCGAGGTATTCGGTGAACCGGTGTCCAGCACCAATTCACGCATGCCCGGCGGCCGGCCGGCGCTGTTGTACCGCTACCCGGACCCCGGTGCCGCTGAAGGTGCCCTCCTGGTGCTGGTGCGGGAATACGATCAGGCCGTCTACTCCATCCAAGTTGATCACAACGAAAGCTTCCAGACCCGGGAAGGCGTGCGCTTCGGCTCTTCCGAAGCGCTGGTCCGGGCGAGCTTCGGCAAACCGCAATCTGTGGGAGAAACGAAGGTGACCGGCCAGGACGGCGCGACGGCGGTGATGCGGATCTATTGCCACCTCAACGGCCTCGCCGTGCGCCTCAACGCGAACGGCAACGTCGAAGCGCTGACGGTGTTCCCGGGCGGCGACCTGCGCAAGATCTGCAAGGCGCAATAGTCTTCAACCGATGGTCACTTCGGAACGCCCGTCGAGTGCGGCATCCAGCGTTTTCCAGCCCAGCAACGCGCAGTTCACGCGCGAGGGAAACTCCCTGATCAGTGCCAGCACCGCGAGCTGGCCGTGATCGCCAGGCTGGACCGGCGTTCCAGCGGGATCCGTCAGCAGGCGCTCGAAATGCCGGTACAGCGATCTGGCCTCGCTTACCGTACTGCCGGTAATCGCCTCGGTCATGACCGAGGCGGAGGCCATGGAGATTCCGCAGCATTCGCACTGGAAGCTCGCCTCCACAACGCGATCGCCTTCGACGCGTGCATAGACGGTGAAGGCGTCGCCACACAAGGGATTCAGACCCTGCGCCTTCCGGTTGGCGTCGCCGAGTTCGCGGAAATTGCGAGCGTTCCGGATGTGATCGAGGATCACATCGTTGTAGAGCGAGTTCGATTCGGACACGAGGGAATGTCGCGCGGTCAGGCCAGCGGCCGGCCGCCGTCCACCGGAAATATGCAGCCGGTAGAGTAGCGGAAGTGGGTGACGACGGCCAGCGTCGCGGCGCCGATTTCGTCGGCGGTAGCGAGACGCTTGAGCGGCGTGCGTCCCGTCTGCTCGTCGCGCCACTTCTGGTCCAGACCCTTGACGAAGTCGGTATCCACCAGGCCGGGCGAAACCGAAACCACCCGGATCTCCGGCGCCAGTGCGCGCGCCAGCGATTTGGTCATCGAATCGAGTGCCGCTTTCGATGCGCAGTAAGCGACGTTGCTGCCCATCGCGGTCACACCGGCGATCGAGGAAATGTTGATCACCAGACCGCCCTCGCCAGCCGCCAGCGTTTTACGGAAAGCCCTTACCGCGGCAAACGGCCCGCGCCAGTTGACGCGGAAGATATCGTCGATCAAGCGATCGTCGAGCGCGTCGAGATCGTTATGCGGCACATAACGGGTGATGCCCGCGCAATTGACCAGCACGTCGAGCCGGCCGTGCTTCGCCTCGATGGCTGCCGCCAGGATATTAAACACGCCACTGTCCTCTACTGGCACGTTGGCGGACCAATGCCCTTGGCCGGGCAGGCTCAGTAACAGTTTCTCCGCAGTATCCTTGCCGTGGTTGTAGGTGACGACACAGATCGCGCCGGCCCCAGCAAAATGCCTGCAGATCGCGGAGCCGATTGCGCCCGAACCGCCGATCACGACTGCTACCCACCTCTCCCCCCGCACGCGAGCGGAGAGGGAGTTGTCGTGTGCCTCTTGTTTCATCGTATCCATGACCGCGTGAAGGCTCCCTCTCTACTTCCGGCGCCAGAGAGAACGAGTAAGTTTTCCCGGCGCACGGTGGCACCCTTACTTCCAACATCGAATGCCGTATTGAACCACAGAGACGCGGAGAAGAATCGAGAAAGAGGAAATCCTACGACGGCAATAAACATGCGCAGTCTTGGCGCACATATCGCAGATGGATCAGCCAGAGAACCGATCCGCGGATGGTGCCAGCACCCGCGTTTTCTGGGCAGGTCAGCGCGACCGAGTGCGCCGCACTGACAACTTCGTTACAATCCCTGTAGTCCTCCCGGGCGCGGAAAGCGCGGCACCGTCTACTCCGAGAACGGCCATCTCAGGCTCAACGAGCGGTCCCTCCTCGGTCTGACGCCGCAGCATGTCTTGAAACAGCCGTTGCGCGGCATCCGATGGTGGAACCCCCAGCACCACCGACAAAGTGTGCTTGAGACGCCGGTAGACACTGAAAGCTTCCGTTCGCTTGGCCAATTGTTCGTAACAGCGCATCAGCCCCAAGTGGAAGGCTTCCACGATCGGGTCGGCATCGATGCCGCGGATATAGCACCGAACTGCCCCAGGTAGATCGCCTTCTGATTCCAGCGTCGCACCGTACCCGGACAGCGCGTCGATGAATTTGCCGCGCAAACGCTCTCTTGGCGCCACACTCCACGACTCGCCTTCGTCCTCGGGCAGGAAAGTACCGCCGTACAGCGCCAGGACCTTTTGACTATCGAATCCTGTTTCGGCAAATCGTGTCTCGAACGCCCATGCATCCACCCAGCACATTTCAGGATTAAGCGACACCTTTCCACCTTGATGGATAACGGTCTCGTTCGACCCGAGCAGCTTTCGTAATCTCAATACGGTGATCGACAGTGAGTTGCGCGCCGCGTCGCCCTCTTCATCCCGCCAAAGCGCATCGCATAGCGCCTCCTCCGGCACGTCCCGCCCCCCAAGGGCTACGATTGCTTTCAATAACAGCAAAGTCTTGCGCGGTACTTTGCGCGAGAATTCAAGCTTCTCTCCGTTGACCTGTGCTTCAAAGCGGCCCAGCGTAAAGATTCGCAGTTGCCATGGCCAGTTGTCCGGCGCGTCCTTCGATGGCTTGAGCCGAAACTTGCGAATGATGTCCTGAACTAGATCCACTTCGATTCCCTCCTCGAGGGCCAGGGTAAACAATGGAGGCATGGCGCATTCGAGATAGCGCAGGTAGTTCTTCCGATTGCCTTCCCTAGCGAGCGACAGCGATTCCCTGAGTCGCGCCAATGCGAGGTCGGACTTGCCGTCCGCAAGCGCCAGCCATGCCTCGTCAAATACGAGCGCGGCAAGAAAGCAATCGAACACGGGGGCGCGCTCGATGAGGTTCCGGCTCCACGCGATCAGCGGCCGGGCCTTATCGATGCGCCCTGCAGCGAGCAATAACTCGGCATCGACCATGCCGAAGAGCATCTCCTGGTACAGGGAGCCCGTCCTGAGTATTGCAGTATGGGTAAGTTCTGCCAGATCGGCCGCTCATCGCACCGGTCACGAAACTGCGCGCGCCGTGCCTGATACACGTACAGCATTGCTTCGCCCACCGGGTAATTTGGTCGAGGCATTGCTTCCATCTCTGCGAGCGTCGCGTTCGCGACGGTCCAGCCGGAGACGCGGAATTCGACCATAAAACGGGTATAGATAGTTATTGCAAACGTCGCGCGCATCCCGTTGCTCTCTGCAACCTGGCATGCGCGTCGAATGAAGTCGAGCGCCTCTTCATACCGCGCCTCGACCCATCTCAGGTAACCCGCCCGGACCAGCCACCATGCGGCCTCCGAAGGGCTCGCGCCGGGAGCATCCACGAGTTGCGCGGTGGCTTCAGCAATGCGATCCCCACACTTGAAATCGCCACTCAGCGAAGTCGTGGAGAGCGCACTGGCGGCAGCCGCTAGTGCGATGGCCGGATCCTTTTCGCGCGAGAGCAATGCTTCCACGCGATGTGCGGCGCTTACCGTCCAAGGGTGCCATGGCCTGCTCCAGAACAGCGCCGAGCACAGGACGCCCCATACTCTCAGTTCGACATCAGGTGACGGGAACGTCTGCAGTTGCTCCATCTTGCCGAGCAGCTCATCGAGCCATCCATCCATCGCCTCAACGGCCAAGTATCCAAGAGATGCCGCATTCAGCAGCGCGGCCAGGCAAAGTACCTGCCCCTGTAGCTCCCGTGTGTCTCGAAACCGTTCCAGAGCCTTGCGCAGCGTATCGATTGCGACAGTCGGTTGTGTTTGGACCTATTCCATTCCCAGCCAGTCGTCCAGC
>JACXTT010011211.1_pt1 | contig 12005 bp, 9 predicted proteins | sample 9270951 | NCBI WGS metagenome assembly JACXTT01 (sample SAMN15532306, study PRJNA645909) | rock metagenome | isolation source: weathered quartz diorite | place: Puerto Rico | collected 2017-06-21 | reverse complement strand
GGGCAACCACCAAAACTTGCGCGGATGTTTCTCATGTCCTGCGTGCTACCGACCAGTGTCCGATACGGTACTTCGTTGGACGCAAGTCGAATTGCTTGGGTAACTGCCAAGGTTGCTGCCAAGGTGCTAACGAAGGGAACTACAATCGGCTGCCCGGCAAGCGTGAACGTGCCACAGCCGCCGTCGCTTGCGACCTCAAGCAATTTTCTATAGACAGGTAGTTGCAGCACAGCGTCGAGCTTCTCCCGCTTGTGATCTCGCATACCTTCAAAATGCACACGTGGGTCTGCCCCTTTCCCAAAAACGTTAACCCTGAAATCGCGGAAATTGCGGACGGTGTCGCCTAGGCCTGCATCGATCACATGGTCAAAGCCAGGATCGCCAAGCAGGCGTCGCACGTGGATCTTGTCTAGACCAGCTAATGCGATATTTGGCTCCATGTCATTGCGGCGCAAATTTGCGTCAAGCGGGCGGTCAACGCGCCTCACATCAAAACCAATTGCCTTGGCCCAGTCCTCGGCTGCGCGAGTCTTTAACATACCGTAACGCCCGCGCTCGACCAGAATCGAGGTTCCCCAGTTTTCTTTCCTTATCGTGTCAAAGTCTTGCAGGACAAGTTGAACTGAAGACCGATCAGCATAGTCAAGCAACGACAGGCACCAAAGATAGGCTTGCCCCAGGTTGCCCAACCCGAACAGCCATAATTCATGCGGCAAGCAATACGCCTTAGGCCCAGTGTCATCGGCATCAACCGAGTCTGGCTGCCACAGCTGAATTTCCTGGGGGCGTCTCCACGCCCCGAAGTCACCGAGATCGGCCATGAATGCGCTGCCCACGGCCAAAGCTGCGGCGGCAACGCCAGCTAACGCCATACTGCCATCTCCGGCAGGTCCCACCGCTTTCGCTGCAGAACTAATGGCACGCCACCCATCCCAGCTCGTTTGTACGCGAGGAGGACGATCAGTGACGGCAGGACAAGGTCCAATTGTCACCGTCCGGCATGTCGGCTGCTCTTCAATACATGCGCCAACCGTCGCAATCACGTCAGACAAGGTACGGCCTAGTGGCAACTGCGAACAGAAAAGCGGGTAATCTAGATCGCCACTAATATAGACGCGACCGAAACAACGATCCGCTAGCAGAATTGCTGTCAACGCTGCTGCTTGTCCGGCGGCAGATTCCATTGCTCCTGCCGTGACGTGCACAGAAATCGCTGAGTTCGCCAAGCGATAATCGGCGTCTTCTGGCGACAAGTGTTTTGCCCGCATTAGCAGAGCGCGTTGTCGAGAGCGTTCAGAGTCGATTTCAACAGTCATCATTTCACCTCAAAGAACCCTTTGGCGCGACTGTGGCTCTTCCACTGGCGCTCGCCCTGGTATTCGTAGACACCGACAGTACCTGGCAAGCATTCACCGCGCGCGAAATCAGGCAGAATCAAGGCAAAATGGCCCGTCTGCGCGATCATCGGATTGTGCATATCGCTCTCGCTTTGCCCGAAGCCACCGGGATGGACATGGACGTCAGCGACCACGGCGAGATCTTTCGCGCGGCAGATTGCCCATACCTTGCCAAGAAGGCGGCCATTGAATTCCACGATGCCGTGCTTGAAGCAATCAGGATCGACGTCGTCATAAAAAAGAAACTCAGAAATTGTGCGGATGCCGTCGCGCTCGCGCCCCAGAAGAAAAGCGCCGCTTTCAATGCGTCCACCCGTGCGTGCACGCAATTCGCGCACTCCTTGTCGCCATACGGTACGGTCACAACGCAGCTTCGGCTTCGTCCATAGTCCGAGCCAGTACAGCAGATTTTCTAGGAAACGCATTAAGGAGTTCATACAGATCCTCAAGAATGAAAGTTAAGTTACGACGCGGATGCCAAGCAAGATGAGGATGCGTAGTCGCCCAGTTATTGTGCGAACCACCGTTGCGTTCCCATGGTCGATATACGCCATAGCCCCACTCCTTGAAGGCTTCTCTCGTGCGCAACGGCAAACCAGGGCGCTTGTCCGCGTGAAGTTGCGCGTTACTTGTCATGTCCCAGCATCGAACATCTGGGGCCGAGTTGGGGTATCCATCAAGCGTGAACCGAAACCCCATCATCATGGCCTCACCGTCTGAAGTGGTTGCCGCGATTTCGATGAGTAGTACTGGAAAGTCGAACTTCACCACCTTCCAACGCTTAGAAGCGACACCACGTTGGAACGGCGCTGATGCCAAGTCAGCGTCGACCGCGGCCATCGCAACGGTTAGCGCATCCACGGCGCACTTCCATTCGGGATAATGCCCCGCACAAGATCAAACTCTACGGTATGCGTTGGCCCGCCCGCGTATCGGCCAAGGTGCGCCGAATGCGGCACCTCATCGTCAGGGCTGGATGTCAGTGCCAGTTCCATTTCCGGTGCGATGCTGCCATCAACATCGAATCCTTCCGGCCCCACAGCCCAGTCGAGAACCAGTTGAATGCGCGTGGCCGGCGAAAAATTCTTCGTTTTTTGCGTGTTCAGGTAATTGATCAAGACAACGACTTTCTCGGCCTGATGCACCTGCAACGTTGAGCTATTTCCATCGGCGTCTTCAATAACCACATCGGGCGACATGGGCTCGGGCGCATCCTCCTTGAAGACGTGCAGCGTTTCGGCCGGCACGCCAATGAGTTGTGCCGCTTCGTTGGCCACCGAGCGGGCCGTCCCATCGGATGGAATGGAGACCAGCTGTACGTCGATCAAATGCTGACCATCAATAAACACTTCGCGTTTCATTGCCAATTCTCCTCAGCCCATCCAGGGCCATGAAATTGCCTAAAATTCAACCGTAGCCATCACGGTCGCAGTTCCGCGGCCGCCCCAAAAACTTCGCCGATCTGCGAATACGCGGATACGCGGATGTGCGTATTATATGCCGAAAAAAAAGGTTTGCAAGGCGGAATCGAAAAAATTTTAGAGGCTCAGAATTTCAACTGGCCTTGTCCGCCAGATGGACCGATCAGCAAGCCCAACCGCAGAAGGCGTACTCGGGCTGCATCTTGCGATACCTTAAAGGCTTCCCTGACCGAATTGACCATCAAGCTTCCCTGTACTCCATCGGCAGCAATGGTTCCATTATTAAGGGCTTCGCCGAATTTATCCTTCACTAACCGACGAACACGCGATGCTGGCATTAGAATCGCGCCACAAACATGCCCAGCCTGCCACTCCATCCAATCCGTGCTAGCCGCCTCCAACATCGTGTCACGCTTGCAGATCTGAATTCGATCAGTTTGACTAACTGGTTTTTGCGATTTTCCGCTGGAGGGTGCAAACAGGTCGATCGACGTTGCCGGGCGATCAAACAAGTAACTGTGAAAATGGACGTGACCAAATTCATGCGTCAATGTTGTTCGTAGTCGATTCTCGCGAGATGGATCTTCCGATAACAAACTAGAGATTCTTACTTTGGGCTTTTCACCAGGCACGAAGATCGTGACACCTTCAACATTAGCTCCGAATTCGGAAAGATCTGCATACAGATCAAGATCTTCTGCTTCCCGTTCTATCAGCGTTGCAAGGTCGTCAGTAGAAACAGGAAAATCTGCGACGTCATACTTTCCCTTAAGGAAATCACAAATGATTTTCTCGCACTCTCGATCGAGTTCAGCAGGCTCGTAATGGGGGCGTTCGACAAAACGGCCTGTGGAGTCTCGGACGTTTTTCATTTGTTCTTTATGCCTTGGATGGTTCTTCGAAAAACCACCATGGCTTCCTGGATTGTCTCAGGAGATGCTTTCTGTTTTACGAGGTCAGCAGGAAATTTACCAGCAAGAAAATACAAAACGTCAGTAGAAAGATCCAACACTTCTGCAAACTGCTGAATCATTAGTTCAGAAGATGGGCTGCGCCTATCATGCTCGATATCATTGAGATATTGCGGAGAAATCGATTCTCCGTCTTCACGCTTGATCAGGTACGCCAGATCCTTCTGGCTCATTTGTTTAGTTTTTCGCTGTTTGGCGATGGCAAGGCCAAATGTTTCAGGCGAGGTCATGAAAGTAGCTCATTTGTACTCATTTGTACTCATTGTATGGCGATCCGCTAAACCGCGTATTTTACTATAGGACAAGTTGCGCATGTACGCAATGAAGTCTGTAGGTAAATTGGTACAAACATGTTATTTGGTGTTACAAGTGAAATCAATTCAATGGAACTAGCGCACTCGGCAATTGTTCAAGATCATCTCGTTCCAGGCAAACTCGGAAAGTGTTTGACTTTGTTGAGTTCGCCAACCAGCTTTGACTTTTTTGTCGATTCGGAACCTTACGTTGGCAATGGAACATCGATGCGCGCGGCGGTGTCTTGATGCAGTCGGTTACCGGCAGCAAGCAGGTGCCGACCGTCTTGACAGACGTTTGGATTGACGTCGAGCGCACGCAGCGCTACTAAACTAACGGCATGCGCTGCAAGCGCCGGCAGTAACGGGTGCTGCCTGGCTGGTCCCGCAATCATTGTTGTAGGAGCCGCCAGTAATTAGGGTATGACGAGCCATAGAAATTACGTCGTGACGCAATCGGCCTTCATCGTTACATCATCGCCAACTCCACAGTCTAAAGCGTGAAGTAGACGTCTAGGAACACTTCATTATGACGCATTTTGCGCAATGCCTAAGGGATGGTTTAGACGTCAGAATGAAAGTATTCGTCATGAAGAATACTGCTTTCAAAAGCAGCTTAAAGTTTGCAAGCACTGTGTCATGTTGGGTCACGCACCCACAGTCCAGTAGGGAAAAGGATCCCAACCTTTACTTGAAAAGCTAGAGGTTCTTAGACGACAGTCTATCCCGCCAAAATCAAAATAGTTATAGTCCTCAAGATAGTGCGTCAGTCGATCTACATCGATGATGAGAACAACGCTTGTGGAATTTCACGCATTTTTCAATCAAGCAAAATGTTATCCTCTGAGATGATTTTTCGACTTCAGCGAGAAGCCCTCATTGAAATCGGCCCCGCACTCCGTGCTTTGTCTCGGCACTCATTTTGAAGCGGCCACCCGGGAGACCCGCCTGAAGATCTCGGAAATGCCTTGACCGGTTCGCGCAACCACTTCTAACTATGGCCTGCTGAGCGCTCAGGCAACCGCGCAACATGGCCACCTTAATCATAAGCAACGGAAAAATGAAGTTAAATGAAACTCTCACGGAACTGTTCGAAGAGCTAGACAGGATACATCCAGGCGGCCATGCCGATGCTAAGGTTCTTCGCAACCCGGGCCAGCTGCCAATCTTCACGACTACGAGCAGTGGCGTGATACGGTATTTCAGCGAAGGGGCTCTGAAGCTTATCCAGTTGACCGCATCAACTCTCCTGATCAATGACACGCCTGGACAACAAGCAGTAGATGAATTGGTATACCGCAATGTGGTGCGGGAGTCCGTCGCAGAGGTACATGTGTTTCTGTCAAAGGATGGAAAAACATCGAGCGACGAGACTGCGAGCGAAATCAAGGCCATGTTGAAGGCAGAGGTCGCAGAAAGGTTAAGTGAACTGACCAAACAGTTTAAGCACTATTTTCCTGCGTCGACTTCAGGATTTGGACGAAATGCCGCATTTGATTTAGGCCCGGTATCGATAATGGGCCGGGAACTCTGGTTGCAACGCGTCGACTTCTCGCCGACCGCAAAGGCTACATACCTGAACCTTTCCGTTGAGAATGAGGTCTGGAAGGATAAGATATCAATGGCGATGCAGTCGGGGGATCCAGAGATAGACCTGCAAGGTTTGGCCAGGGCCATTTGGCCTGCGATTAGCCGTCATGGATACATCGTTTCCATCACGATAGAAGGGAAAGATCGCGTGCTTTCACGCCGCTTAGCGGAAATCGTGTGCCGTGCCGCACTCGATGGACTATCGCTTATGTTTGGTGACATTGGTTTCTTTGAGCATCAAATTCTTTGCTCGGAGAGTCGACCACCTGGATTGGTGCACACAATGCTTGAGACGAACGGGCATTTATGGCTGCCCGGTTCGTACGCCGGGCGCGAACGCCGCGATCTTCAAGATGCAGTCTTAAAGGACATGTGTGCGAATAATGCTGACTACATTATTTCCTTGGGCGAAATTCTTAATTCGGTCGTCGCGCCAATAAGCGCAGCGAACCCCTTGCTTTCTCAGCGTTGGGCAACAGCATTGAATTGGTATGCGGAGGGCGCTAGAGAGCGCAATAGCGCGATCGCACTAGCTAAATTTGGTTCTAGTCTGGATGTTCTTGCCTCAGGTGGAAAGGCGCTTGGCATTACAAATATGTTGGAGAACCTATTGGGATGCAAATCAAGCACAATTGTGGTTACCGGGGAGAAGCAGAAAACACTATCCGATCTGGTTAAGGAAATCTACGACGCGGGCAGATCACAAATTTTGCACGGAAATCACATCAATCAGTTGAAGTCGTTTGATGAATCGAAAGCGTATGCGTGGCAACTTGCACGCCTAGCTCTAATGGTAGCGGCCACGCGACTAGCATCCTTTTCCGGCCTCGATGGAAACGACAAGGCATTCAGGTCGATGCAGTAACAGCGCCGCGACCGAGCTTGCAACTCGGCTCTAGGCGGTTTTTTGTCAGGAGGCCACCTTCATCGGCAGGACAGAGCCCTGGACGGCAGCAAAGCTTCGCGAGAAATTCCAGTGAGGACTTGGCGCACAGCCAGCGCCTCGGCTTGTTCTGCTTCCGTTAAATCTGTCCTCGCCTTTTCATGTCTGCCAGAGCAGGGGCATTGGCCAGTCTGCTAGGCAATTTGATCGCTTGATCTTTGCACGGACGGTCTCCCGGCCGCGTGCGGGACTGCTAGTCGCATGGCTCGCAAAAGACATTGCAACTGTTGTAACTTAGTATGGTCTATACTGTCCGATTGTTCGCCCGAGATTTTCTGAATATGTATATTGCCCGAGCGAAAAGTTAGACATCTAGAATCGGTTTGCAACTCGAAAATTGAATGGTTTCATTGCGCAAAAAAAGCGGCATCTACGAATTTAATACTGAGGAAAAGCTTGTGAAGGCAATCCTGAGGTGTATTAAGAACTCGGCTGATCGCAATTTTAAAGTGGAAGTGGAAGTTGATGCTGGCGTAGGGTTGGCAGACGTAGTTGCATACAAAAAAAGACCTAGAACGACGAATGAATTGAGAATGTTGGCCTCAATTCCTCCGCGGTTGGCTCCACTACTAGCTCCAGAAAATGCTAAAGCTATCAAGACAGTTGATGATTTGGCAGCGTCGTTGGGTCTATCGATGACTAGTGCACAGCGGGTCATCAAGACGCTAGTGCAGTTGGGACTTTGGGTTAATAGTTCGCCCGGAAAACCAATGCCTGCTATTCGCATTCAACCATTTGAATCCATTGTGTCTATAGAGGCTAAGTTAACTGATTGGCCCCGAGCACTTGTGCAGGCCTATCGAAACTTACAGTTTGCAAACGAATCATGGGTTGTCCTCGATCACAAGTTTTGCAAGCCCGCCTTGATTAGACTGGATCATTTCGAACGTGCAGGCGTTGGGCTTGCATCAATTGACGGATCAGGAGACCTCCATCTGCACTTTCGTGCACCTTCTGCGCAACCTCTGAGTCCCATGAAGCGCTGGCAGGCGCAAGCAGCGTTAGCTAGACGGGTTTGCGGCACCGACTAACCCATGCTAGCTGAGTACAGTAAGCCAAGGATTGATGTGACCACCACGCCCGTGCTTTTCCAAATGTATGCCCCTAGATTCAATCTTTGAATAGAAAGAATTGGCGCGCTTCAGTCGTGTTATAAGTTCGGCGCGGCGCACTTTGGGCGATTGCGACTTCATCAAAGCAATATGATCATGCATATTTTTGAAGAAGTGTTTATATAGCTGTGGCTGATTAAATGTTGGTTCTACTGCTAATGAGAGCGCCTGGTCGGCCCATTCAGTTGGTACGTAAATATCTTCCCAAATGTCCGGTGCTTTCGTCTGAATCGTCTTTGCGTCTTGGAACTGGACCCAATTCATTAGGCCCGCTAGATAAATTCTAGCTTTTGGTCCTCGGCGCTCACCTTCCGATTCGAGGAACTTGTCGATCGAAAATATCCGAGTGTTTTCGAATGCGCCCATCGTTACGGTAAGGTCTGCAACCGTTGCAAACAACAATCCTTCTACGTTCGTATATCCAATCGTTAGACCTAACCCTGTACCAACAACTGCCTGGAAGAACGCTATGCATGAGTTCAAGAAAGAAGCATCTTGAACCTGTTTTGTATCTCTAGGCTGCTGATACATTAGGTAAACTTCTTCAACATTAGGGCAAGAAGTAATCCAGTTAAGAAGTTTTGTACGGAAACCTTCATCTTCAATCATGGAAGAAGTGACTGCTACAGATAAGCAAACAGACTGGTCGCCGGCAGCTTCCATAAAAGCATCCACTGTGAACCTTCGTTGGCGTTCCACGTAGTCCGAATACATTTGATCCATAAACCTAGTGGGTACAACAATGGTTCGGAAACCAAGGTTTTTTTGGAATTCTATACATGATGCAGCGACCTTCGCCGCGTGCGCAGTAAATGTTGATGTTTGGAACCCTCCATCAACGGCTTCAGGGAAAAATTCATACGTTTGCAATTTTGGTTTGCGGGAGCTAGGAAGGTAAAACTGGGGATCAAAAATTGACGCAGAGCGTGTAGTGGGGCCAAGATTTTCAACCGTTGTTTGATTTTGGTGTAGCGGGCTCAAAATTAAGCCGTCGCCACATTTGTCCTGCTGAAAAGACTCAATGTTCCAATTACTATTGTGACCCACTTGATGCATTAGCTGGAGTGCCATTCGTATACCTTTCTAGTTCTTGTCGAGCTTAGTCAACGATTCAATGAATAATGATGGCGTGCGCGGCCTTTGCCACGGTGCTTTATGCATGAAGGATGCGACTACGGCAGAGATTTCGCCACTAGCCGCGCCAATTGATTCAAGTGTGGGCGGATCCGAGTGTTCTATTGCCATGGCTAGCTCAAACTGATCCATGCCGGACTTTGTGTGAAAAGGGTGTGTCTTTGCAATCAGTCGATACATAAGCACACCAATTGCAAAGAAGTCGGTCTTGAAGCTTATTGCATCTTTGTTGTTGGCAATTTGTTCTGGTGCCGCAAAATCCAAGGTGAGCGGAGCCTTTCCCCAGCCATCGCAGGTCACGCCAACGGTGCCAGTCTCTCTGGCAATTCCGAGATCAATAATTACTACTTCGCCAGTTGGCCGAATGAGAATGTTCTCAGGCTTGATGTCGCGGTGTACATATCGACGGGGATGCATCCAAAGTGGCAGCAGCGCATTTGCTATTCCAATGCAAATTTTAATTGTCGCTGAAATGTCGCATTCATAATCAGCCATAGAGTTTGCTAAAGTTTTTGAAACTACAAACTCTTCTATGCTGACATGTAGCCGCTCAGGGAGTCGTTCGTCGGTGACAGGATTTTCAACGAATAAATTTGAATAAAGCAGACCAGGAAAATTTTGTGGCCGTAGTTCAGTAAGTATAGAAGTTTCAGCTTGCAAGCGCGACAAGGCATCAGCCGACACATCGCCCACCACCTTGACTACAACTCGTCCCCATTTCTCCCAACCATGCAGTAGGTCTGGCGCATCTTCAACCGTTAGGTCGGCTGGTATAAGAGAGTCCTCGAAATGACCAAAATACACAACGCGTTGACCGGACTCTGCTGCGACCTCTTCAATTACGAGACTTGGGAGGCAAGCAATGAGATTTTCTCTAAGGTTCGGTGAATCCTGAGGCAACTGGCACTCCCCTTGTGATTTGAACGATTGAATCAAAGAACAGCATTATTCGCGCAATTGTGACCAAGTGTAGCCGTGAAAATGCTGAAGCACCAGACTCTAAGTGCGCTAGCCTAAAATTTAGAGTCATTTCACATTAGCCACTTCCTGAATTAGGCGGCTTGCATCCTAGACTCGACCCAGAACAACAAGACGTCGTGACTATTGGTGATATTTCCTGGAACTTCATTGAGCTAGGATTTGTAAACTCGGCTAGAGCAGTTCGAACCTTGCGGACTTGGCAGTAGCATGCTAATTGGATCTGCATCAGTTGCTTTCGGCCCGCAGCTGACATTGCGGCAACTTTGCCAAAGCACGAGAATGGAATATGCGTGAAATCCGACCTGGAAATTAGAACTGCATCGATGGACAGGTACGGCGTAAGAGGCTAAGAAAGATGACAACAATCCAATACGAGCGCTGGCTAGATTCTGTGCTACCGACACATGCAAGACTCACAAAGTCTGTGGTTTCAATTGTGGAAAGCCTACTCCATGAAAATGGAATTGACTATCTAACCGTAGTTGGACGAACCAAAGACAAATCTTCTGCACTGGAAAAGATTCGGCGCAAACAATATTCTGATCCGTTACTTAAGTTGACAGATTTGTCTGGAATCAGGATCGTTCTCTATTTTGAAACGGATGTTCAGCGAGTTGGCGAACTAATTAGAGCTGCTTTCGAAGTGGATGCGGAAAACTCGCTCGATAAAGACTCATTACTTTCAACAAACCAAATAGGATATCGCTCAGTTCACTATGTATGCAGCCTGGGACCAAAGCGTGCAGAAGTTGAAGAGTATAAGAGTTTCTCGAAGCTGAAATTTGAATTTCAAGTTCGTACAGTTCTTCAGCACGCTTGGGCAGAGCTTGCACATGATCGGAAATACAAATTCTCCCAGACGCTTCCTCCGGAACTGGAGCGTCAACTGTATCTTTATGCGGGGCTGTTGGAAATTGCAGACAAAGGATTTGATGAAACGGCAAAAGCAATTGAGAAATATTCACAAAGCCTGAAGGATCGGACCGGTCACGGCGACCTAGATATTGGGCTCGACTCGCTAAGTCTTGTTGCCTATTTCAATCATTGGGCAAAAGAAAATGACTTAGCAGTCGAAAATACAAATTGGATAACTGAAGTTTCAGAATTGGTGCAAGAATTGCACGAATTTGGCATCAAGAAAATCAGTGAACTTGCTGAGATTATCCCGGCCAATTACGCCAAGTTAGCTAACGAAATAGGCTACAACAGCACTATTTTTGGGATAGTTCGGGATTGGATGTTAATTAAAGACTGGCGTCGCTTTTTCCGAGACGTCAAATTCAATTGGACGATGGCCGGGGCTGAAATGATTGAACGCCTCATCCCAGCTGAGGACATTGAAAGCTTCAGGGAAACCTTTGATTGGATGGATGACATCGACGATGAGCCCCCTGAAAATGTGGACGATCATCCTCAATGAGTGCAGAGTCGGCTTCGGGTGGAAGCCACCGGTCAGTAAGCTTGTTTTTCCATTGGCGTAATGGATGCGAGAACTCCAGTAAGATGCAATTTGGCAATTTAATTGGAAGATTTCCAAAGACCAAAATTGTCCGAACAAGCGATCTCGGCCATTCAAAAGGTCACAAAACCTGCCTTAGCACTGGCCGTGCGCGCCAAAACCCCAATGACCTAACTCATGATGCTACGATGGCCTTCCAAGCTCCGTCAAAGCTATTTGATCGACAGCGGCGCAGCGAGGACAATGCCAAGAGTGAATTACAGGACTCCGGAACGGATAAAGCCAGGATCGTTGTCTTCTGCATGCTTACAAGATGACGCATTGATGCTGGTCATGGCCAAGTTCCCTGAACACGGTATAGCATTTACGTGAAGTGCACCCTAACCGCCTCCCTCTTGCAGCCTGGTGCTCCGGTTTGCATTCCAAGTGCATCCTATCTGTATTCCAGCTGTATCTCATAAGGATCCGATCTGCATCCTGTTTGCCTTCAGTTTGCATCCACTTTGCCTCTACTTTGCCTCTACTTTGCCTCTACTTTGCCTCTACTTTGCCTCTACTTTGCATCCACTTTGCATCTAACTTGCATTAATCTTGCCTACGGCCTTCGGCCTAGCTAGTGTGCACGCCCTGAACCCGCTCAGTTTTGATCCTTAACCGGTTCAAAACCTCGATACACATCACGCACCCCCTGCCGGGGTTGCAAA
>JACXTT010011210.1_pt1 | contig 12005 bp, 12 predicted proteins | sample 9270951 | NCBI WGS metagenome assembly JACXTT01 (sample SAMN15532306, study PRJNA645909) | rock metagenome | isolation source: weathered quartz diorite | place: Puerto Rico | collected 2017-06-21 | reverse complement strand
GTTTTTTTATTTCCCGTGTGGTAAATCCCATTCAATCCATATCACGTACATACATACAACATTTGGCGATTTAACACGTCTGTATGTTATACACAATCTATCAATCCATCATGAAAAAAGTCTTTAACTCAGCATTATTGATCTTAGCCTTTTTGGGCGTGTTTACAGCCCAGGCACAGCGATCAGATACGGTAAAAACCAAAGGCTGGTTCAAACATGAAGCGGCCGGAGCTGCGCAAATACAAGTTAGTTACCGCAAAGGCGATAACAGCCAGCTTAATCATGTACTCAATAATAACGGTATCCCGGCTATATCGTCGTATGACGTGTGGTTTAATGCCTCGATGAGTCACATCTGTCATAACTGGATCATGGAAGACGGCTTGGGCTTTACGCCGATCGCTACTTCAACGGCAAACAATGTGGATGTTAAGTATAATCAGTACCAGGCTTTTTTCAGGGCAGGGTATAATGTATCGAAGAGTTCTGATTTCAGGCTATATCCTTTTGCTGGCATAAACTTTTCTGCAGCGGTATTGGATGTACAGGACAACAATCGCATAAAAAGCACCTCTGATTTCTCGACCGAGCTATTAAACAACAGTTCGAGCAAAACATTTTATCAGCCTAATTTTGGTATAGAGCTCGGCGCCGGGTTTGATTTTTTAATAAAAATGAAATCGAAAAAAATGAATTGTTTTGAAATCGAGCGCAATATACCCATCGGCATACGGGCCGGTTACTACTTTAACACCTACGCCGGCGACTGGAAAATAAATGACTATTCGCTTCAAAATGGCCCGAACCAGAAACAGAGTGCTGTATTTTTATCATTTAACATTGGATTGGGGTACAAGATCAAAAAGTAATTTTATTTTTTTATAAAACTTTTACTGCCCGGGCTCTTTATATACCATACAAATGATTCACTTATGGTTGATGTATTAACCGAGATCCAGATTGACCGGCCGCTGGATATGGTGGCAGGTTATGCCGCCAACCCTGATAATGCCCCGGAATGGTATCAAAACATACAATCTGTAGAGTGGAAGACTGATAGGCCGCTAAAAGTGGGCTCACAACTTGGTTTCGTAGCCCATTTCCTGGGTAAAAGGCTGGAATACGTCTATGAGATAATCGACTACAATCCTGATAAAACGCTGGTAATGCGTACGGCACAAGGCCCTTTCCCCATGGAAACAACATACAACTGGGTTGCGATTAGCCCCGGTGTCACCAAAATGACCTTGAGAAACACCGGGGAGCCTAAGGGTTTTTCGAAAATATTTTCTCCGTTTATGTCTTTTATGATGAGAAAGGCCAATCAAAAAGACCTGAAGAAAATAAAATCAATACTGGAACGTAGTAACCCCGCTGGTATACAATAGACATTCTGGCCGTTGTTATTTCGTATAAATCCTATCCAAAAGCAAATACCTTCCCCGTTCATTTTGTTTCTCTAACCGGGTATTTACATCAATGTTCATAAAATTAAATAATCCACCGGTGTTAGATGTCCATCTGGGCAAGCCAGGGCCATTCGGGTTGCCAGTCTTAATAAAGTTGGCGAAATAATTTTCCATAGTTGCAGATACTTTGTAGTCGTCAGGTGTCCAGGCGTACACTTTATTCGTAGACAAGTTGCCCATTGCAAACTCTATTTCGGAAGCATGTGATGCCCCAGTAAACGGCTTAGGCATATTGTTGGCCGTTGTTGGTTTCTGGTCTACGGCAGGCGGCCTTGGAGTCGAAAATATATACTCGTAAACGGGTTTGCTGCTGGTTTTCGCCTGCAGCTCAGCCCATTTCCAGGTACTATACACGATAAACCCATCGCTGGCTAAAGCGGTGGCCGACTTGATAACTTCCTCTTGGGTGGTTGCGGGATAAAGTTTTAACACCTCATCCGCGTTATCGCCATATCGTTGCTTTATTTTTTTGACATAGTTTTCAGGTGTAGGTGCATCACCGCCCAAAAATGCCTGGTAAGGCACCTCGGCAGAGTTCCACCCAACTAACAAGGGAACATGGGCTTGTTTGCCTGCTTCAAAAACATTTCTTGGGAAATCAGTTAAAAAATAACCGTCGACCGTTGGGGCAGCACCAAACGCACCGGGCTTACCAGCTGCATCAAGTAACTGAGCGGCAGGTATAGCACGCAAGTCAGCCAGCGATTTTGCGCCTGTTTTTTCGGCAAATGCCGAGCCTCGTCTTTCCCCGTCGGCAAGCGGAATAGCCGGAAGGGTGGGTTTGATCATCGCGCCGCTTTCGCCAATGGCGCCGGCAATCAAATTTTTAGAAAGTGGCGAAGCCATTTGCGCACAGACCGAGATGGATCCGGCTGATTCGCCTGCAATAGTCACCCTTTTTGGGTCGCCGCCAAAGGCGGTAATATTAGCCTGTACCCAGCGCAAAGCAGCGTTCTGATCCAGCAGCCCGTAGTTACCTGAGGCATGGTGCGGAGATTCTTTGGTGAGCTCCGGGTGTGAAAGGAAACCGAACACGCCAAGGCGGTAGTTCACCGTAATTGTAACTATACCCTTTTGCGCCATGCTTTCGCCATCGTACCTGTATTCGGAACCGTCGCCGCCCACAAAGCCGCCGCCGTAAAAATAAACCAGTACGGGCAATTTCTGTTGAGCTGACTTCGCAGGAGTCCAAACATTCAGGTATAAACAATCTTCGCTCATCGTATCGGCACGGAACATCATATCTGCGAAAACCCGCTTCTGCATCGGCATGTGGCTAAAATGATCGGCTTTTCGTACACCCGTCCAGTTATTAGCTGGCTGCGGCTCCTTCCAGCGTAATTCACCAACAGGTGGGGCAGCAAACGGAATGCCTTTAAAGCTGCGGATGCCGGTAGCAGCATTGTAGCTTCCTTCGAGCGTGCCATTTTTGATTGTTACCTGTGGGGTATTCTGCTGTGCGAAAACCGGAACGATCAAAATTCCAAGCAGCACGATCGATAAAAAAGTCTTCATATAATTGGGGTTAAACCGGTTTGTTTTGGTTTATCAAAAATAGCAAAGTATGCGAAGATTTATAATTGTAAAAAAGGCGGCAGCCGGCAGATGGCTTATCAAGCAAGATGGCCGTTAACAGGAGGGTAGCCGAATGCGGTGTATGCTATAATAATTTGAATTGGTAAGACAACAAAAAGATTTTGAAGTCGGCTGCACGTAACTCAAATATTCGTCTGAAAAAGTCCCTTATATAATTTATCAGGCCACGGGGGGCTTTTTGGGGTGAATGTTGAATATCTTCTGTAAACATTCCGTCAGGCTTTCCGTTGGCATCGCGCATTTCATCCAGTATAGTATCCCGGATAACGGCGTAACGGTTTACTATGTCGTCCAACTCAGTCAGCTCGGTAAATGAGGCTGTGCCTTCCTTCTGTTTTTTTATCAGTATTTCGAAACGGTCCTGTAAAAAGGTGCGCTGTTCGAGGTTCTTATTATGCTTCATGATGCCTCCCGGATTTTGTTATGCGCAAACCGGATGCCGTTTATATAATATGTTAATTATCAATACTTTATTAAATTAAATTACACCAAAATTGTATCACTTTATTACACTGGGTGTTCGCTTTCGGTCAAAGTAGTTCTAAGAATGCATTGTTGAGGATTAGCATTAAATAATATACGCAATAGCTTTGTACTAAAAGATGGTAATCATACACGAGCAACCCCAGGCAGATTTGTTAAAGGACCTGAATATTTAGGTGTTTAGCGTTGAAATTTAAGTAGCAATTGCATATTGATACGATTGAGTTGGTTTCCTTTTCGATTGATTATTGTGAACGTAAATGAGATTTTTAAGAAATCTATATTATTGAGGTATATTTACTTTGAAAATTCACCAGATCATCTGGTCACTGATCTAAAATAGTAATTTAGATGAACGATCAAAAATAAAATCTGAAGCCAATAAAATCGTAGTAGTATGAAATCGATCAAAAACATCTTTTTAATACTTGCTTCTTTAAGTTTTGCAACCATTATGGGGGCCGCCATTTATGAGCATATCTCAATAACACCACACTGGAGTGCAGCCCCGCCTTTATCATTAACTATGTTCCAGGGTAAATATGGTTTAAACTCAGGGCTATTCTGGATAATTATTCATCCTGTTACCGTCCTGTTACTTATTGTTGCTTTAATTGTTAATTGGAAAAACAGTAGAAGGAAACAAATATTATGGGTCCTAAGCTCATATATTATCATTTTGATTATAACTGCTATCTATTTTGTGCCAGAACTAATTCATATCATTACATCACCTTATCAGAATCATATTGATAAGGATCTGCAAGCGAGAGCGGCCTTGTGGCAGAAATTAAGCCTCTTAAGGTTAAGCCTGGTAATTCTGCTTTCCTTTATACTATTATCAAGTTTGACAAAATCAGCCGATGAATTGAGTTAATGAATATAAATACGGATTATGCTATCGTACTTTATTATACTTAGCTGGTACAGTCAGCAAATAAGCATAAATGGCATTAACTTCGCCATCGCTTAATTTTTGAAACTTAGGCATCGGGGGATGCAGCTTACGGCCGGGGGCTTCGCCATCTTTCACCGCTTTGCGAAATTGCTCTTTTGAGTAATTGCCGATACCGGTTTGCTTATCGGGTGTTATATTCGAAACAGTAACCCGGGTATCTTGCGGGCCTTTGAGCTTTATGCCGCCTGCCATATAACCCTTGGTTTGGTTTGGATATTCGGCATTTATAGCAGCCAGGCTTTTTGAATGGCAGTGAAAACAGCCCAGGTTATCGACCAGGTAATAACCCAGCCCAACAGGGTCACTCTCAGAAGGCCTTGCTATACCATCTTTAAACGGCGCCGGCTTCGCGCTCATGCCCATGTAAATCTTGCCGATCAGCGTAAAATGTGTCGTCCCGGCTATCCTGTCGTCCGCTGCGAGTGCCGGATCATCAGAGCGCAGGTAAACAATGATGTCGTTAATATCCTCATCAGCCATATTGGGCCGCAGCATGTAGGCCAAAAACCGGCCATCTCTTGCAATGCCGGTTTTTAATAAATATTTGATCTGTGCATCCGAATACCGGGCCGTCATGCCATGTGTTTTGGAGTGGGTTAAATTTGCCGAGTATACTTTACCCGCAATGCCCGGCACGTCCTCAATAGGGTTGCCGGTAAATTTGTTAGTTGAACGGTTATAATGACAGCCGGCGCAAATGGAGTAAACGAGGTTTTTTCCATGTTCAAATGCCTGCGATGATGACGATGCCGTATAAGCCGTTTTTGTGGTGTCGAACCTGGTTTTGCAGCTAATGGTAACGATTATTGACATCATCACGATGATGCCAGCAATAAGCGAGTACTTTTTCATGACGAAGGAAAGTATAGTACTCATTAATACATCATTACTGATGTAAATGTTTTATGTCCGCCGCCCGAATAATTTGCATTAGCCTTAATTCGTGTAATTCGAATTTTTTTGCGAAAATTCGTACCTATTCAATACTTTTAGCCTATCACATGCAAACCAAAAACAACAAAAAAACCATACGGGCCTGGGCTATGTTCGATTGGGCGAATTCTGCTTATAACCTGGTCATTACCTCTACTATTTTCCCGGCGTATTATGTGGCGATAACAGCTAATCCGCAAAACGGAAATCATGTTACTTTTTTCGGAAAAAGCTTTGTGAATACCGCTCTTTCTGATTATACCCTGGCAGCCGCATATCTGATCATCGCGTTGCTTTTACCCATTTTGACCTCTATCGCAGATTACCGCGGCAATAAAAAGATATTCATGCAGTTTTTTACCTGGCTTGGCGCGATATCGTGCTGTGCGCTGTATTTTTTCAAATTCGATACCCTGCAAAGCAGCATGATATTTTTTGGGCTGGCGGCGGTAGGATACAGCGGCGGTTTCGTCTTTTACAACTCATATCTTCCCGAAATTGCCACACTGGATATGCAGGACAAGGTAAGTGCTAAAGGATTCACCTACGGCTACATCGGCAGCGTTTTGTTACAGTTGATCTGCTTTATGTTTGTGCTCAAACCTGAATGGTTTGGCATTGTCGATAAGAGTTTTCCGGCACGGCTGTCATTTTTGCTCGTTGGTATCTGGTGGATAAGTTTTGCCTATATCCCATTTATTGTCCTGCCAAAGGGAAGCCCGAACGCGAAAACACATCATCATGACTTAATACGCGGCGGCTTTATTGAGCTTGGTAAAGTATGGCGGCAGGTCAAAAAAATGCCGGTGCTTAAACGTTACCTGCCTGCGTTTTTCTTTTATTCCATGGGCGTACAAACTATTATGTTGGTAGCTACCAGCTTCGGCGCCAAGGAATTGAAGATGGAAACCAGCTCACTTATACAGATCATCCTTATTATACAGCTGGTGGCCATTGGCGGAGCTACGCTAATGTCGCGGCTTTCGGATAAATACGGCAATATCATTGTTTTGACGTACGTGGTGGTCATTTGGATAATGGTATGCATCGCTGCTTATTTTACTACTAACGCTACTGAGTTTTACATATTAGCCATGGTAGTGGGACTTGTAATGGGCGGCATACAGTCGTTGTCACGGTCTACCTATTCCAAACTGATCCCTCAGGACATACCGGATTCTGCATCTTTTTTCAGCTTTTATGATGTCACCGAAAAGCTGGCGATAGTAGGGGGTATGTTTAGTTTCGGAATCGTTGATGATATTACCAACAGCATGCGCAATTCAACACTGGTTTTATGCAGCTATTTTATTGTGGGACTTATACTGTTAATTTCATTGTTGTCTTTTGAGAAGAAAACATTTACTTACCTGGCCAATTAATTATTTCTAAGTTTACCCTTCATGGATGTGAATATTAAATTTGTCTTTTCGTCAATTATAATTATATTATTGATTCAACTCGAGAGTTACGCTCAAACAGCGGATTCTATCTTAATCAAGAAACTTAGTGTTAATGGTATTTGCTTGTGCAATACTACTCTATCATATCTAAAACAATCAAACATTGATTTAAAGGAAACGGAGGTTGAAGAGATGGATATGCCTAAAAACTGTTATGGTCAGGATTCAAGGTATATAGCAGGGAAGGGCTATTCCTCTTATAAATATCCTGGCATGATCTTTCAAAAAGATCAAACAACGGATCAAATAAGTAAAATCCGTCTTACCCGAACTTTCGTGGGACGGCTGCCGGATGGGACGTTTGTAAACCTTAATAATTTAACATTGAAGGAATTGTTTACAATATATCCAAAATTGAAGGGCAAATGGGGGTCAAGAGACTGCTCAGACTATTGGAATTTTTCAAATGATACTATTTCCTTCTATCTAAAAATCGACAAGGCGAAGCAACCCCAATTCCCTATTGACGAATCTTATTACGCCGATAAGAAAATTGACGGAGTAGACCTCGTAACATCCTGCTACCGATTTGGACAACAAGTCCATCAAGAATCTTTCATTGAATCAGCGCCAAACGATCCCTTATTAATTTTAGACGGCATAGCGGTTAACCGTCGTGTTTTACAAAACTTTGTGCCTTCAGAGATTGCCAGCTTAACTGTTTACAAGGGGGCAGAAGCCATAAAACGGGGTGGTGCAGAGGCTAAAAATGGACTGATATATATCGAGACAAAAAAGTTTGCAAAACAATGCTATTGGACTTACTTTAAGTCAAAGTCTTCGGAGTTTTTAAAAATAGTTCCCAATCCACAAGATGATTCATCTATTCAATACATATTAAACGCAAAAATATTGAAGGATAATTTCGAATCAGATTTATCTGCTATAAATGATAAAACGTTTAAATCTATTGCCATTATCGACGGCGAACAATTAAAAAAAGATTATGGCATCATGGATAAAAGATATGGGGTGATAATATTGTCGGAGATATCGAAGAATTCAAAAAAATAACATTTTGCAAACAGCTATTTCAGATTCTTAACTCAGCATTTTTTCTGAATTTAGCACCGTTTAATTTCTTCCATGAATATAGAGCTGTTTATTCCCTGTTTTGTAGATCAGTTGTATCCCGATACCGCCTTTAATACCATAAAGGTTTTGGAAAAGGCCGGCTGTACGGTCCGGTATAACCCGGCGCAAACCTGCTGCGGCCAGCCCGCTTACAATGCCGGTTTTTGGGATGATGCGAAAACGATCGGGAGTAAGTTCCTGAATGACTTTTCGGACGACAGCGTTATTGTTACTCCGTCCGCATCCTGTACCGGCATGGTCAAAAATTACTATACCGACCTTTTTAAAAACACCACATCGCACAATAAATGCCGAAGTGTACAGGGCAACATTTATGAACTGTCTGATTTCCTGGTAAACATTTTGCAGGTGGACTATTTCGGTGCCGAGTTGGAAGGCCGGGCGGTTTATCACGATAGTTGTGCTGCTTTACGCGAATGCAAAATAAAAAATGAGCCCCGTCAGTTGCTGTCAAAGGTATTAGGGCTGGACCTGGTTGACCTGAAAGACAATGAAACCTGCTGCGGCTTTGGCGGCACATTCGCCGTGAAATTCGACGCCATCTCTACCGCTATGGCGCAGCAAAAGGTTGATAACGCCCTTGCTGCCGATGCTGAATACATTATCTCAACCGATGCTTCCTGTCTGCTGCATCTGCAGGGTTATATCGATAAAAATAACCTGCCTATAAAAACCATCCACCTGGCTGATGTACTAGCGCACGGGTGGGGGAATGTGTGACCGCTGATTTAGGTGTTTATTTGATTCCGCTGATTTTAAAAGAAGAAGCCCAATTCGTGGTAAATAATTCTAAATTTGCCCTCATAAAATACACGATCACTTTGTAGGTGATTTTAATAAAAAACAATTTATAAACGCATAAATCATAGTTGTAGATGATTGATATTACACTTCCTGATGGTTCCGTTCGTCAGTACGAAAAGGGAACTAACGCCATGCAGATCGCACAGTCGATCTCCGAAGGTTTAGCACGAAACGTATTAGCAGCCGAAGTTAACGGCGAGGTTTGGGATGCCAGCCGCGCTATCGACGCAGATTCTGTAGTAAAGCTTTTAACCTGGAATGATTTGAAAGGCAAGGCTACTTTCTGGCATTCATCGGCGCACCTGATGGCCGAAGCGCTTGAGGCGCTGTATCCAGGTACTAAGTTTGGGATCGGTCCCGCTATTGAAACCGGTTTTTATTACGATGTTGATTTTGGCGATCGCGAATTTTCGTCGGATGAATTCAAGGTAATTGAAGATAAGATCATTGAGTTGGCCAGGGCCAAAGAAGAATTTACACGAAAACCTGTCAGCAAGGCGGATGCTATTGAATATTTTACTGAAAAGGATGACGAGTACAAGCTAGACCTGATAAAGGACCTGCCTGACGGCTCGATCACATTCTATACACAAGGCAATTTTACCGATCTGTGCCGGGGGCCGCACATCCCCAACACGGGTTTTATTAAAGCCGTTAAGCTGATGAGCGTTGCCGGTGCTTACTGGCGCGGCGACGAAACCCGCAAGCAGTTAACCCGTATCTACGGTGTCACTTTTCCTAAGCAAAGTGAGCTAACCGACTACCTGCACATACTTGAAGAAGCAAAAAAACGCGACCACCGTAAACTGGGTAAGGAAATGGAGCTGTTTGCTTTTTCTGAAAAAGTGGGCATGGGTTTACCACTATGGCTACCAAAAGGTACTGCGCTGCGCGAACGGCTAGTAAATTTCATGCAAAGAGCCCAGGTAAAAGCAGGGTATGAGCAGGTGATCACGCCGCACATCGGCCATAAGAATTTGTATGTAACATCCGGCCATTACGAGAAATATGGCGCTGATTCGTTCCAGCCAATAAAAACACCGCAGGAAGGGGAGGAGTTCTTCTTAAAACCAATGAACTGCCCGCACCATTGCGAGATATACAAAACCAAACCGCGTTCATACAAAGACCTTCCAGTCCGTTATGCTGAATTTGGTACCGTTTACCGTTATGAACAAAGCGGCGAGCTGCACGGCTTAACACGTGTGCGCGGTTTTACGCAGGATGACGCGCACTTATTCTGCCGTCCCGACCAGGTAAAAGAGGAATTTAAAAAGGTGATTGACCTGGTACTATATGTGTTTTCGGCACTGGGCTTTGAAAATTATACCGCACAGGTATCGCTTCGCGATCCTAACAATAAGACCAAATACATCGGCAGCGATGAAAATTGGGCATTGGCAGAATCATCAATCATCGAAGCCGCCGCCGAAAAAGGACTGCCTACCGTTGTTGAATTGGGCGAGGCTGCGTTTTACGGCCCCAAGCTCGATTTCATGGTAAAAGATGCGCTTGGCCGTAAGTGGCAGCTTGGCACCATCCAGGTTGACTATAATTTACCCGAACGTTTTGAGCTTGAATATACCGGAAGCGATAACCAAAAGCATCGGCCGGTAATGATACACCGTGCTCCATTCGGTTCGCTTGAACGGTTTGTGGCGGTGCTGATTGAACATTGCGCCGGCAATTTTCCGCTATGGCTTTCGCCTGAACAATTTATAATACTGCCGATATCTGAAAAATATGAAGATTATGCAAAAAAACTTTCAGAATCACTAAAAGATTCGGATATTTGCGGGCTTATTGATTTCAGGGATGAGAAGATCGGTCGGAAGATACGGGACGCTGAGGTCAAAAAAATCCCTTATATGCTTATCGTGGGCGAAAAGGAAGCCGCAGAAGATATGGTTTCAGTAAGAAAGCACGGTGCGGGCGATTTGGGAAGCATGACAATTGAAGATTTTAAAAAACAAATAATTAAAGAAATAACAGTATAACTTGGCATTAAACAAACCCTTCAACCGAGGACCCAGGCTGCCCTTCAAGAAAAAGGAAGCTGAACACAACATTAATCAATTTATTAGGGCTACCGAAGTTCGTCTTGTTGGCGACAACGTAGAGCCGGGCATTTTTTCACTGAGAGATGCTTTGGCGATAGCCCAGGAGCAAGAATTGGATCTTGTTGAAATATCTCCCAACGCGGTACCTCCCGTTTGTAAAGTAACTGACTATAACAAGTTTATTTACGAGCAGAAGAAAAAACTGAAGGAGATAAAAAATAACGCCAAGCAAACCGTTATTAAAGAGATTCGATTCGGGCCGAATACAGATGACCATGACTTTGAATTTAAATTAAAGCATGCCATCAAGTTTTTGGAAGCCGGAGAAAAAGTAAGGGCCTATGTGCATTTCAAAGGCCGTGCGATAGTTTACAAGGAGCAAGGCGAAATTTTATTATTGCGTTTTGCCCAGGCATTGGAAGATGTTGGTAAAGTAGAACAATTGCCGAAGCTGGAAGGTAAGCGGATGTTTTTAACCGTTGCCTCTAAAGGAGCGAAAAAATAGAGGCAAGATTTTTAGAAGCAAGATGCAAGAATTTTAGTCTTGGCTCTTGATTCTTGAATCCTGGTTCTTAAGATGAATAAATTTTAATAAACATATATACTCGGACATGCCAAAAATGAAAACCAATTCCAGTGCAAAAAAGCGTTTTAAGCTTACTGGAACCGGTAAAATCACCAGGAAGAACGCTTTCAAAAGCCACATCTTAACCAAGATGTCGACCAAGCGTAAGCGCAATCTTACCCACACCAGCTTAGTATCTGATGCTGACATGGGTAACGTAAAACGTATGCTTTGCATAGGTAAGTAATTAACAAATTAATTAACCAGGCTTTAGAGTTTGAAGTTCACCGCTAAACCGGAGGCACTCACAGCCAAAAAACAACAACATGCCACGTTCAGTTAACGCAGTAGCGTCGAGAAGACGCCGGAAAAGAATCATGAACCTTGCCAAAGGTTATTGGGGTTCAAGAAGCAAGGTTTATACCGTTGCAAAAAACACAGTAGAAAAAGGTTTACAGTACGCTTACCGCGACCGTAAGACCAAGAAAAGAGAATTCAGGGCTTTATGGATACAGCGTATTAACGCAGGTGCCCGCCAGCATGGAATTTCCTATTCACAATTAATGGGAAAATTAACTG